>Ga0209648_10006207_pt1 | contig 10283 bp, 10 predicted proteins | sample GraSoi2013_115cm_FD_185830 | JGI IMG/M metagenome (GOLD analysis project Ga0209648, IMG submission 185830) | Grasslands soil microbial communities from the Angelo Coastal Reserve, California, USA - Sample 9_17_2013_115cm (SPAdes) (version 2) | ecosystem: Environmental > Terrestrial > Soil >...
TCACATTGTTCGCAGCGAGCGTACGATAGCGACGGGAGGAGCCGCTTATGATCGATGACTCGTCCGCAAGCGAAGCAGGGCCGACCGAGATGCGCGAGATGCGCCGCGGTCGGGCGGCGCCTTCACGGCGTGGTCTGATGGGGGCGGGCGCGGGGCTCTTGGCCGGTGCCTCAGCTCAATTGCTCGCCGGTGAGGCCGCAGCCGCTGGATCGACGGCGACACTCGACCAGCTGAAGCGCGCGGAACGTGATCCCAACCACCGCATTCTGCTGAAAGGCGGGATGGTGCTGAGTTTGGACCCTGGGGTCGGCGATTTCGAGACCGGCGACGTGCTAATCGGCGGGAAGAAGATCCTCGCGGTCGGACGTAACCTCAATGCAACGGCCTCGGTCGTGGACGCCAGCGGCATGATCGTCTTGCCCGGCTTTGTCGATACTCATCATCACCAATACGAGACCATTCTGCGCGGCATTCTTGCCGACGGCGTCCTCGGTTCGGTCAATGACGGCAAGAAGACCTATCAGGGGGTAATCCAGGGCATCTTCACTCCAGTGTATCAGCCCGAAGACGCTTACATCTCGGAACTCGTCGCCTCTTTGAACCAGCTCCATGCCGGGGTCACGACGACGGTCGACACCTCTCAGGTGTCGCACACGCCCGCGCACAGCGATGCCTGCATAGCGGGGTTGAAGGAATCGGGACGGCGCGCCGTCTACACCTACTCCCCCGGCCTCGGCCCGGCCAGCAAGTATCCGAAAGACCTACTCCGTTTGCAGTCGCAATACTTTTCATCCGCCGATCAGTTGCTGACTCTGGAGCTGAACGCGGCCCCCAACGCGGACAATTGGGCGCTCGCCCGGCAAGCCGGCGTACCGATCATCTGTCATATCGTCGGAGACAGGTCCGGCAATTTCGAAGCCATGGGCAAAGCCGGGCTGATGGGTCCGGACAATGAATACATTCATTGCACACAGCTCAATGAGACGTACTGGAAGATGATCGCTGATACCGGCGGCAAGGTCTCGATCGCCCCCGCCATCGAGATGCAGATGAGGCACGGCATGCCGCCGCTACAGACGGCGCTCGATCACGGCATTCAGCCGAGCCTCAGCGTCGATGTCGAGTGCAACATGACCGCGGATATGTTCTCGATCATGCGCGCGGCCTTTACCCTTCAGCGTGCCCTCGTCAACGAACGTTCGCTCGCCGGAGAACAGAATCTGCCGCCGCTCGTGAGCTGCCGCGAGGTCATCGAAATGGCCACCATTGCGGGCGCCAGAGCAGCCCATCTCGACCACAAAATCGGCACCCTGACCCCGGGGAAGGAAGCCGATATCACGATGCTGGCGACCGACCGCATCAACGTCTTCCCGTTGAACAACGTGCCCGGAACGATCGTGACCTTGATGGACACCAGCAACGTCGAGAACGTCTTTGTCGCCGGAAAGCTGATGAAATGGCACGGCAAGCTCGTCGGGGTCGACCTAAACAGGATCCGCCGCTCGATCGAAAAGTCGCGCGATGAGGTTCTCGGCCGCGCCGGCTATTCGTCCAACCGTTTTGGCACCTGCTGCTCGGCTTGAGCAGATCAGGGGCCTGTCAACCGCGCCCAATACTCCGCGTGGTCCCCCGCAGCGCGCCGGCGGCGCCGATTATGATTCGAGGCGGCGCGCGATTTTGGCCATATCGATGACGGCGCGGGAACGCGCGGCATTTTCCATGACCATGATCATGGCGGCGTGGCGAACACCGCGGGCAGTATCGCATCCCCAGTAAATCCTTGAGCCGAGCAACTCGTGGTGCGAGCGTTAGATGAATTCGCGCTCTTCAACGAGTTGGAAACGTGGACCTTTGTAGCTGTGCTCGGGACGGTCCACCTCCTCGACAAACATTGCGAAATTACGATTGCACAGCCTGCCCTTATGCTCGCCGTACTGGGGAATGTAGACGACCGTGAGTTCCCTGGTCTCGGTGTTTTCGGCAACACCAAGGACATGGTAGATATTTCCCTTGAAGTGCCGGTAGACGCCGGGTTTAACGGAATTGTGTGAAAGGCTCATCACTCAACCTCCTATATTTGGCGCACGGGTTCGCCCACTCGGCTTATGCATCGGCGACCGCGAGGCGCGCGCCGATTGTCAGCGCGGCGAGCTGATAGACCGCATCGCGACCCATCACAGAAGATGATCGCGCAGGCGCAGCGTAAAAACCACAACCGGAAACGGGGTCTATCGGCAAGGGGCGCCAGTGACGCTTCCGCTTACCGATGGGCCGCGCCGATCTCGGATTCATGTCGGGGTCGGATAGCAGCAAGCGATTGACAATCCCCCCTCGGACCCCATTGATTGATCGCCGCGCATTGCAAGGGGACTCCTTCGCATGACCACCTCCGTTGATGTCCTGATCATCGGCGCCGGTGCCTCCGGCGCGGCCGTGGCCTGGAGCTTGGCCGAGACAAAGATGCACATCCTCTGTCTCGAGCAAGGCGACTGGATGAAGCCGTCCGAATATCCCAGCACCGCTCGCGATTGGGAGGCGCGTCAGCTCAACGATTTCCACATCAGTCCCAACCGTCGTGCGCGCGATACCGACTATCCGATCAACGATGCCGACTCGCCGATCAAGATCGCTAATTTCAACGGCGTCGGCGGCGGCACAGTGCTGTACGCCGGTCACTTCCCGCGCTTGCATCCATCGGATTTTCGCGTGCGCACGCTGGACGGCGTTGCCCATGACTGGCCGATCGACTACGCGACGCTGGAGCCGTTCTACGCCGAGAACGACCGGATGATGGGCGTGTCCGGCTTGGCGGGCGATCCCGCCTATCCGCCGCACGAACCGATGATGCCGCCGCTGCCGCTTGGCAAGTCGGGGGCGACGTTGGCGCGTGGGCTCAACAAGCTCGGCTGGCACTGGTGGCCCTCCGACAGCGCGATCGCTACAGTGGAGTACGAGGGCCGGGCGCCGTGCATCAACCTCGGCCATTGCACCTCCGGTTGCGCGCAGGGTGCCAAGGCGAGCACCGACATCACGTACTGGCCCGCCGCGATCCGCGCCGGTGTCGAGCTGCGCACGCGCTGCCGAGTGCGCGAGATTACTACCAACGAACACGGCATGGCGTCGGGCGTGGTCTACTACGATGCGGATGGGGTCGAGCATTTCCAGCCTGCTGAAGTCGTCGTTCTCGCCTGCAACGCCGTCGGCACGGCGCGCATTCTGCTGAATTCCGCGTCCGCGCGGTTCCCCGGCGGCCTTGCCAACTCCAGCGGCCTGGTTGGCAAGAACCTCATGTTCCATCCCTATGCGCGGATCGCCGGCTATTTCGAAGAAATGCTCGATGGCTATCGCGGCCCGGGGAATTGCATCTGGAGCCAGGAGTTCTATGAGACGGACCGCTCCCGCGGGTTCGTGCGCGGTTACACGTTCGAATTCTCCCGCGGTCAGGGGCCGGTAATGGCGGCCGTCCATGGCATGCAGATCGGCCGCCTCCCCTGGGGTGCCGAACACCACCGCGCCTATCGCAAACTGTTCTGCCACCGCACCGGCATGGTGGGGATCTGCGAGGACCTACCGGAGGAGCACAACACCGTCACGCTCGATCCGGTGCTGGAGGACTCCAACGGCATCCCGGCGCCGAAGATCACCTATACGCTCGGCGCGAACAGCCGCCGCATGCTGGATCACGCCGTCGCGCGGGCCAGCGAGATCCTGCGCGCCGCCGGGGCATGCGACGTGTGGTACGAAGCGCCGATCCCGGAAGGCGGCTGGCATCTGATGGGGACGGCGCGGATGGGCACCGACCCGGCACGATCCGTTGTGAATGAATGGGGCCGCAGCCACGATGTGAAGAACCTGTTCATCGTCGATGGTAGCATCTTCGTGACATCGGGCGGCGTGAACCCGACGCGCACGATCCAGGCGCTGGCGCTCTATGTCGCCGACAGCATCAAGCAGCGCCTGGCCACGCTGTTCGATTGAGGTGATGATGTTGTCAGCGGATCAATGCCGCTCTTTGCGATGTCTTGCCGAGATGATGATCCCGGCCAGCGCCGAATACGGTGTGCCGAGTGCCGGTGATGATGCAATCTTCGGCGACATTTTGCAGAGCGTTGGGCGCGATGCGGGACATGTCATCGCAGTGCTGCAAACGCTCGATGCAATGTCCGGCGGCCCGTTCGCAGACCTGGACCCGCAACGGCGAGACCCCATTGCTGCCCAGTTGCGCGAGACCGGCGGTGAGGCCTTGGCGTACCTGACCCGCATCACCCTGCAATGCTATTATCGCGACGACAGGGTCATGCGGTCGCTGGACATGGAACCGCGGCCGCCCTTTCCCAACGGCTTCGAGGTGGAACAAGGCGACTGGTCCCTCTTGGATCCGGTGCGCGCGCGCCCGAAGCTTTATCGCGAGGCCGGTTGACCTAAAAGCGGCTCCACGCCAGGCGACAAGCACAGTCAGCTAGACCGGTTTCCGATCAGATTGCTCCTTTATCTCGCCGAATCTGCTCGGTGGGAAACCGCTCTAACGTTTTGAAAAACTTGGCGCGCCCGAGAGGAGTCGAACCCCTAACCCCCAGATCCGTAGTCTGGTGCTCTATCCAATTGAGCTACGGGCGCCTGCCGAGACCGGGCCGGCGATGCGCGGCGGCCACAACTATTCCACCACGGTCCGAGAAGGCAAGACGCGTCGTCGCGCCCCGCGGTGGCCGCCGGCTCTTGCTGCAACCACATAGGGCGGATGAGCCCCGATACAATAGCACCGCACGAGGCCGCCGAGGACGATCCGGCAATTCGGCCGGCCATCGCGCTGCTTGGCGGACGGCACCGGCGCGCGGAAGGCGGCCATCCGTGGATCTATTCGAACGAAATAGCCATGGACGCCGCCGCCAAGGCGCTCGCACCCGGCAGTCTCGTCACCCTGCAGCGCGCCGACGGCAGCCCGCTCGGCGTCGCGATGTTCAACCCGCACACCCTGCTCGCCGCGCGCCTCCTCGACCGCGACACGGCCCGGCCGATCGGCCGGCGCTTTCTCACCCGCCGGATCGGGCGCGCCCTCAAATTGCGCGAGCGGCTGCTCGATGAACCCTTTTACCGCCTCGTCCACGCCGAAGCCGACGGGCTGCCGGGCCTCGTCGTCGACCGGTTCGGGGCAGTTCTCGTCGTGCAGTCGAATGCCGCCGGCATGGCGCGGCTCGAGCCGGCCGTCCTCGACGCGCTCGGCGAATTGCTGTGCCCCGACGTGATCGTGCTGCGCAACGACAGCCCGGCGCGGAGGCTCGAAGGACTGGCATCCGAGACGCGGGTGGCGAGGGGCAGCCTCGACGCCCCGGTGCCGGTCCACGAGAACGGCGCTGTGTTCCGCGCCGATTTGCTCGCCGGACAGAAGACCGGCTGGTTCTTCGATCAGCGGGACAACCGGCGCTTCATCGCCGCCCTGGCGCGTGGCGCCCGCGTTCTCGATCTCTATTGCTATACCGGCGGGTTTGCGGTCCAGGCGGCGCGGGCTGGGGCCGCCGCCATCCTCGGCATCGACCGCTCCGAGCCGGCACTCGCGTTGGCGACCGCGGCGGCGGAGCTCAACGGGGTCGGCCGGACCTGCTCGTTTCGCCGCGGCGAAGCCTTTGCCGACGCCGGCGGGCTCGCCGCCAATGGCGAACGCTTCGACATCGTCATCGCGGATCCCCCGGCATTCGCCAAATCGCGCAAGGAGGTGCCGGCGGCGTTGCGTGGCTACCGCAAGCTGGCGCGGCTCGCCGCCTCCGTGACCGCAGGCGGCGGCATCCTCTTCGTCGCTTCCTGCTCGTTCCATGTCGGTGCGGCCGACTTCGCCGAGGCGGTGCGCCGCGGCCTCGCCGATGCCGGACGGGCCGGCCGCATCCTGAGAGTGGCCGGCGCCGACGCCGATCACCCGATCCACCCGGCATTGCCGGAGACCGCCTACCTCAAGACCCTGACTTTGGCGCTCGACTGAAGGGGCCGCGGCTTTCTTAGACCCCTTGCGGACCAGCCAAGCCGTTTAGCGCCCGACACGTGAGAGCCGGAGGTATTTGGGCGTATAGTCGAACGCGAATGAATTTCGATACGGGAGCGTGCAGGATGGCCGCAACGCTGACCCTTGTTGATCTCGCCGGCGCCGTTGCGCTCCTGATTTGGGGCGTGCACATGGTCCAGACCGGGATTACGCGCGCCTTCGGACCTCAGCTACGGCGGATGCTGGGTTATGCGCTCGGCAACCGGTTCAAAGCCTTCCTGGCCGGGGTGGGCGTGACGTCGATCCTTCAGAGCAGCACGGCCACGGGTCTGATGGTGACGGCATTCGCCGCCGGCGGGCTTGTTGACCTCGTTCCGGCGCTCGCCGTCATGCTCGGCGCCAATGTCGGGACCACCCTGATTGTCCAGGTGCTGTCGTTCGACGTGTCGCGGGTTTCATTTCTGCTCGTGCTGATCGGCGTCTTCATGTTCCGGCGCGGCGGGGCTACCCGCACGCGTGACCTCGGCCGGGTCGGGATTGGGCTTGGTCTGATGCTGATCGCGCTCCAGCACCTGCTGTCGATGATCACTCCGTACGAGGACGTGCCGAACCTGCGGATGCTGCTCGGTGCGGTCACGACCGATCCGCTGATCGACATTGTGCTCGCGGCAGCGTTGACCTGGGCGGCGCATTCGAGCGTCGCCGTCGTCTTGTTGATCATGGCGTTTGCAACTCAGGCGGTTATCCCGCCGCACGCCGCATTTGCGCTCGTACTCGGAGCTAACCTAGGCACCGCTCTCAACCCTCTGCTCGAAAGCGGAGTCGGCGGCGACCCCGCCGCCAAGCGCCTGCCGATCGGTAATTTGATCAACCGCGTTCTCGGCTGCGCGGCAGCGCTCGCTCTTCTCAATTGGATCGGCCCGGTGCTGGTCGCGGTCGAGCCCGATGCCGGACGCGCCGTGGCCGATTTTCACACCGCCTTCAACATTGTCCTGGCGGTGGTATTCTTCCCTCTGCTGAAACCGTTCGCCCGGCTGCTCGTGCGTCTTCTACCTGCGCGTGTCGATACGGCCGATCCATCGCAGCCAATCTATCTCGACTGGGCAGCGCGCGAGACGCCCAGCATCGCGCTCGCCGGCGCCGCGCGCGAGGCGCTGCGGATGGTCGATGTGTTCGAGGCCATGCTGCGCGGTGCGCTCGACTCGCTCAATCGTGGGGATCGCAAGCGTGTCACGGAAACAGCGCGCATGGACAATGTGCTCGACCGGCTCGATACCGCGATCAAGGAATATCTGACTTCGCTCGATATTGATGCGCTCGACGACACGGACCACCGCCGTCTGTCGGAAATCTTGGCATTCACGACCAATCTCGAGCATGCCGGCGATATCGTGGAGAAGAACCTGATGCCGCTTGCCGCCAAGCGCATCAAACGTGGCGTTAGCTTCTCTCAGGCTGGCCGGGACGAGATCCGCGAGATGATCGAGCGGCTGATCAGCAACGCGCGCGCAGCAGCTGCCGTGTTCATCACCGAAGACGCGCGGACGGCCCGCCAGCTCCTCGGGGAAAAGGAAGTTTTCCGGGAGATCGAAGTACGCACAACCGAGGAATATTTCGGACGCGCGCGCGCCGGCCGGGCAGAGACCATTGAAATGAGCAAGCTCCTACTCGACATCGTACGCGATCTAAAGAGGGTCAACGCTCATCTGGCGGCGGCTGCCTATCCGATACTCGAGGGGCGCGGCGAACTGCTGCCGAGCAGGCTGAAGCAAGACTAAGTTGCGGGGTTAGAGTGGCGCGTACGAAGAAAAGACGAGCAGCGAAAAGCCTCGTTCCCGATCGAATTGTGGAATTGGAAACGGCAATCGCCGGCGTGCGCGACGGACGAAAAACCAGCCCACGCACATCGCGGCTACTCGCGGGAGGCATCCCGAGAATGGCACAAAAGCTGGCCGAAGAAGCGACGGAAGTCGTCATCGAAGCCGTCCGTGGGGAGCGCTCCGCGGTGATCAATGAGAGCGTCGACCTCCTCTACAATCTCGTCGTGCTGTGGGGTGAGCTTGGGATCTCTGCCTCAGAGATCTGGGCCGAAATGGATCGCCGCCAGGCGCTTCTCGGGATCGCGGAGAAGCTGCCGAAGGAAGTCGGCACCTCGACCCCCATCAACTAGTCAGCGGAATTCCCGCACGCGACGATGGCTCGGTGCGGGCGGAGTAGGAACAGCGAGCCGAAGGCGGCGAGGCAAAGCCCGGCCGACAATCCCAGCGCCCCGATCCCGACCCGGTCAAGCAGCAAGCCGAACAGAAATGGGGCGGCTGATTGCAGCGTTCGGGCCGGCGCCGACAGCAAACCGCTGCGCCGGCCATAGCCTTGCGGTCCGAACAATGCCAATGGCAAGGTGCCCTTGACGATCGTGATCATGCCGTTGCCGGCACCGTGCAACAGCGCGAACGCGATGATGCCGTGAACCCCGAGCAAGACAACGAGCGCGGCGCCGATCGGATGCAGCACTGAAGCGAGCCGGGCCGAAGTAATCGGGTGGAACGAGCGCAACAGCCCGAACTCGACGAGGCGGGCACCGACCTGAGCGGGACCGACCAGCGCCGCTGTGGCGATTGCCGCGGTCGAGGATGCACCCGCCGCCTGCAGCAAGCCCGGCAGATGCGCCGCCATCGCTCCCTGGACGAACCAGGTGGCGGCGAAAAAGAAAGCCAGGATTGGCATCGCCGCGCGCGGCGGCTCGGCCTCCGGCAATTCGGTCGCGGTCCGCGCCTGCGTGGCCGGGGTGCCATGGCGCGGGATCGACAGCCAGTTTGCCGGGGCGGCGAGCAGAATGTTCAGTCCCGCCCAGATCAGGCAGGCCGCGCGCCAACCGAATTCGTGCAGGAACACTGCGCTCATTGGCCAGCCGATCGTGCTGGCAAAGCCGGCGATCAGGGTGATGCCGGTGATCGAGGTGCGTGCCTCGCGGCCGTAGAGCCAGGTCAAGGCAGCAAACGCCGGATCGTAAAGACCCATGCCGATGCCGACGCCGAGCACCGTCCAGGCGATGACGAGCCCTGCGATGCCGTGCGCCGCAGCGAGGATCACCAATCCGGCGGCAATGACCAGGTTCGAGCAGGCCAGAACAACACGCCCGCCGTGGCGGTCGATCAACCGCCCGACTGATGGGCCGATGACGGCGGATAGGAGCAGCGCCCCCGAAAATAGGCCAAAGAACACGCTGGTCGGCAGTTGCAGCGCGGTGGCGATCGGAGAGCCGAGAATCGCCGGCATGTAGTAGCTCGACGCCCAGGCGATAGTCTGCGTGGTGCCCAGCACGGCGACGACGGCGACGCGGTCAGCCATCACTTCCCGCTGCTCATGGCGGTGTGCTGTCGCCAGCGCCGAGTTCGCGCTGCATCAGCACGCTGTCGACCCAGCGGCCAAATTTGAACCCGACGGCACGGAGAACGCCAACCTCCCGATAGCCGAGGCTCTTATGGAGGCCGATCGAGGCGTAATTCGCGCTGTCGCCGATGACGGCCACGATCTGCCGCAATCCTCTCGCTTCGCATTCTGCGAGCAGCGCCGACATCAGCTGTCGGCCAATCCCTCGACCGCCCCATGCCGGGTGCAGGTAGACCGGAGAAAGACATCGACGAACACAGCCTCGATCAGCGCCGCGTCATAGCTGATCTTGTGATAGCGCGAGGGCTCCGCCCGGCTGAGCTCCAGCCGGTTGAGCGTCGATTTGCCGGCCAACGGCGCGCAATCCGACCGCTTGGCTTCGAGCTTGCCGCCGAGCACCGCCATCACCGGGTCGTGGCGCAACTGGTCGTGGTCGATCAGATCCTCGTATCCCAGCGCAATCCCAACCACCCGCTGCCTGACCAGTCCCGCTACCGTGTGCTCGACCAGCTCCGCCGCGCGATGGTCTATGAAGCAGCCGGCAAATCGCTCGATCAACCCAATCGCCCGGTCGGTGGCGCCGAGCAGCATCGCCCCGGCATCCGAGGTCATCCTGCCGCCGTCAAACCCGGCCACCACCGCGCGCCCTTCCACGCGTGCAAAGCCAAACAGATCCGCGCTACACTCCGTCTGCATCGGGCTCCCCCTGTCCCTGAGATAAACCGCTCTCACAAAACGATTTTCTCAGATCCAGGGTCCCGATGCACCTACCCCTTTGAGAAATGCGGGCTAGTCCCAATACTGTTCACTTAAGTCCGGATTTGCGCTATCCTGCGTTGAGAGAGCGCAGGAGGCGTCGCGATGGCGCGCACCGTTGCCGTACTGCCGGAAGGTACGCGGATTACCGATTACATCAGTCTTG
>Ga0209648_10006208_pt1 | contig 10283 bp, 8 predicted proteins | sample GraSoi2013_115cm_FD_185830 | JGI IMG/M metagenome (GOLD analysis project Ga0209648, IMG submission 185830) | Grasslands soil microbial communities from the Angelo Coastal Reserve, California, USA - Sample 9_17_2013_115cm (SPAdes) (version 2) | ecosystem: Environmental > Terrestrial > Soil >...
CGGCCAGGCCAAGCACCACCGCCACTCCTGCATAGGTCAGTGGATCCGTTGGCGCCACTTCAAACAGCAATTGCTGCAAAAGGCGAGTGAGCCAGAGCGCTCCGAACATGCCGAGTGCAACGCCAATCAGCGCCAGCGCCATGCCTTGCCCCAGAATCATGCGGAGGATTTCCGCCGGACGCGCGCCGATGGCCATACGTACGCCAATCTCATGCCTTCGCTGGCCGACCGCCAAGGCCATCACGCCGCCGATACCCGTAGCCGCAATCGCCAAGGCCAGCAGAGCGAACAGCCCGAGCAAATTGGTGGTCAGCCGCGGCGCAGCCACGGATTCCGCGCGCACCTGCTCAAGCGACCGCACTCGCGCTGCCGGTTGATTGGGATCAACGCCATGCAGCAACTCGATCACGCCGCGCGCGATGCCCATCGGTTCCACCGCGGTCTTGACCACTAGGCTGGCCTGCCCCATGGGGTTTTGTGCCAGCGGCACGTAAATCTCGTCGACCACATCCTTATCGAGTCCGTACTGCTTGATGTCTCCGATCACCCCAACCACTTGGTTCCAGGTTTTCCCTCCGTCAGTGGAAAACCGCGTTCCGATGGGGTCCTTCGATCCCCAGAGATGGATCGCCGCGCTCCGGTTCAGAATCGCCACGTCTGGGTTGCCCGGGCGGTCGGATTGCAGGAATCCGCGCCCGTTAAGAATGGGAATGTGCAGCGCCTCGAAGTAAGAAGGGCTCACAATCCTGAAATCCGCCTTAGGTAAAGCCTGTCCCGGCGCGGCCGCCTGCCCCTCAATCTGAAAATCGCCCGTCATCGTCATGTCGGCAGTAAAAGGAATCATCATGGAAGCGGCAGCGGACTTCACACCGCTCTGCGTTTGCACCCTATCCAGCAACGTTTCAAAAAAGGCGCGCTGCTTGTCGTTCGTGTTGTATTTTACGAAGTCCAGCGAAATGTCCATCGTCAAGACGTTTTCCGGCTGAAAGCCGGGGTCCACGTGCTGCAGCTTTACGAAGCTGCGCAGCATCAGCCCCGCGCCAATCAGCAGCAGAAAGGAGACTGCTACCTGCGCAACAATCAGCAGGCTCCTCATTCGGTGCTTCCCCCGCCCGATAGTGGAGTGCGCCCCACCCTCCTTCAACGTCCCGACGACGGACTCCCTCGCCGCCAGTGCCGGTGCGGTGCCGGACAGCAGGCTCGTCAGCACAGCCACCAGGAAAGTGAATCCCAGGACCCATGCGTCCATTTGAATCTCGCGCGCACGCGGCGTGAAGCGCGCCGCAAAACTCACCAGCAAACTCAGCGCGCCCCAGGAAAAGAGCAGGCCCAGGCCGCCGCCGATCACCGCAAGCAAAAAACTTTCCGTTAGCAGTTGCCGGAACATGCGCATGCGTCCCGCTCCAAGCGCGGCACGCACCGCCAGCTCCCCCTCCCGCCGCACCATTCTGGAAAGATTCAGGTTCGCAACATTCGAGCACGCGATCAACAGAACGAAGCCTGCCGCCGCCAGCAGCACCAGCATCGTCGGCCGGGCGTTGTGCGTGAGCGCTTCCTCGAGCGCGGTTGTCTTCACGGCGTAGTCATTCCCTTCGGGGTAGTCCTTCGGGTAAGCCTTTTGCAGATTCGCCGCAACTCCGCTCAAATCCGCCTGCGCCTGGCTCACACTCATTCCCGGCTTCATCCGCCCGAAAACCTGTACCATGCGCGCTTGCCGGTTGGCGACGGTCGATGGACGCGACCGGAAAGGGCAGGCGGTCGTCGGCATGTACACGTCGTTCTCGTTGGGGTATTGGGGTACTGGTGGCAGCACGCCGATCACCGTATGAACTTTGTCGTTCATCGTAAACGTCTTGTTCACTACCGTCGGATCGCCGCCAAAACTCTTGATCCAGTATTCGTAACTGAGCATGAGCACAGCCGGCGCACCGGGCTGCTCATCTTCCGGGCGGAAAGCGCGGCCAAAGAGCGGCTTCACGCCGAACACGTCAAAGTAGTTCCAGGAAACCACTCCTGTTTCCACGCGCTCCGGCTCGCTGCGGCCCAGCAAGATAAAATTCATGTTGTGGTATTCGACAAGCCCATCCAGCGAGCGGCTCTGTCTGCGGTAGTCGTTGGTATCTAGCGCGGAGAAAGGCTGATTCATCATTGCCATTCGGTGTTGCAACACCACCAGGCGGTCGCCATGTTCATACGGCAGCGGCTTCAGCAGCACCGCGTTCACTACGCTGAAAATTGCGGAGTTGGCGCCGATCCCCAGGCCCAAGGTGACGATTGCCGCAAGCGTGAATCCCGGACTCTTGCGCATCATGCGCAACGCGAAAGTGGCGTCCTGACGGAACATCGCCAGGTGCTCACCCGGCGCTGTTCGGAAAATTCCGACAATCGTTTCCCACCACAGGCGCAAGACACCTGTGGTTCCGTTGCGTCGTCCTGCCTCCTTATGTTGTTCCTGGAAAACGGTTTCCATCTCGGGGCCGAAGTCGCTCCGAAAATCGAAAGGTAGAAGCCGCAGAAGTGCCCGGTAGAATCGTGTTGCTCTGGAATCAGCCGCTGCCATGGTGTCCTCCCGCGGCGCCACCACAGCACCGCTCTTCGGCCTCTCACTGTTTCTTAAGCCGCTCGCGCGTCACCGGAGATTTCTTTACGCTGTCCGAGGCTTCTTTAACAAATTTCTCGACCGCGCGATGGACAAAATTTCATCCATCCGTTCCGCTTCTGCGGTCGCCACCTGCCGCCCTTGCGGCGTCAATCGGTAATAACGGCGCCGTTCGTCTTCTGTTTCCGATGGCCGTGAACGCAGCTCAACGATCAGGCCATCCGCCAGCAGGCGCTTGATGATTCCGTACAGCGTCCCGGTGCTCAGCCGCACCTTACCGCCGGTGCGCAGCTCCACCTCTTTCAAAATGGCATAGCCGTGGAGGTCGTCGCCGGCCAGCGCCAGCAAGACATGGAACATCGCCGGAGTTAATGGCCCTACGGGCTCAGCATTGCTTTGAGTGGCGCTCAATCATTCATCTCCAGGAGGAGAACCTCTATCGTGATACGCTATATCGCAACGCGCCATAGTGTCAAGGAGATTCTCACTGCGGCATTCGTGACAGGATGACGCGGCCGGACTGAAGCGCACGACGTCTTTGACATCGTCCAGGGACGCCGTAATCTGGAGCACGACCGTAGGATCTTTAAACAGCTGTCTTGGACGCGTAGCGTCACAAATCGGCACCAGAAAGCGGAGAAATTCCAGTAATTCATATAAAAACCATCTAAATTTAGAAGATCTCCTCCCGTTACAGTCTCGATCCTGAGATTTGTTCCCATTTTCCTGCAACCGTTCATCCTTGGGACTGCAGATTCATGCAACCTATTGATGAGTTTCTTCGTAAAAATAGAAAACCCTATCATGGTCTTTACGTCTATACCGCATAGGGGTGGGCGTCTATGTTGCCGGAAGTGATCTCCATGCGAGAGCCGGATGAACCGACGACGTCGGAGCGGATGCTCCTTTCGTCTGGCCGCTATGTGACGTTTGGCCCATTCCGGATTGATCAGCAGCGGCAGGAAGTGACCCGGAACGGGGCCCGGCTCAAGCTTCAAGGTAAGGTCTATCAGGTACTGATCATACTTCTCGAAAAGCCGGGCGAAGTCGTCACCCGTGAAGAACTGCGCATGCGCCTCTGGCCGGCCGACACTCACGTAAATTACGACGCTAACGTAAATACCACCGTAAATAAGCTCCGCCAGGCGCTTGGCGATTCCACCGATAAGCCGCTTTACGTCGAGACTATTCCTCGCAAGGGCTACTCCCTGCTCGTTCAGCCGGAAGTCTCCGACAGGCCCCTCCGTTCTCACTTTATCGAGGCCGAATCACCTGCGAGTTCCGCGCAGGAGTCTTCTCGAAGCGCAGGGCGCCTGTCGTTGTCCAAATCGGATTTATGGATTGTGCTTGGCGTAATCGGCTTGATTCTTGCCGGGATGCTTCTCGGTGCGGGAATCACCCGGCTCTGGATTAACCACGCCGCGCCCATGGCTTACCCTTTAACGATGATCTTTTCTCGCGCCGCAACGCCCGCGTTCTTCTAAGCTTGCCTCACTCCTTTGAGGCTTGGCCCGACCGGAACTCAGTCCACGGCCCTGCCTTCATATCCCGCAAATAAGGCTCCTGCCAGGCATATTCAGGATGGGCCGCAAGAAACGGCTTGGCCAAAAAATCCCCGCCGCACGGATGCCCCATCCGGGCCATGATCCGCATATCCTTCGCCATCGTGCCGTCCGTTGCTTTTCCTTGAACCGCTCCGCCGGGATAATACGGGTCCCAATCCCACTCTTTCACGCCGCGCGGCGACCCATCCACGTGCCCGCACAGCGTGCGCTCGTTGGCGTCTTCCTTTTTCTCAGCCGTGTCGGCATGATCGCCCAGCATCTTTTCCGCCAGCGTGACGTCGATCTTTCCCTTGTTTTCCTTCAGCAACTCTTCCCACCGCGCCCGCCGCGCGTTCGGAGAACTTTCCTGATCATTTGGATCAAATTTTGGCGTGTCTTCTTTAAGCACCCTGGGATCGCGCGCCCAGTTCGATCCAGCGAGCACGCCATCCTTGGTCCTCCATAGCTTGTGCGCTCTTAGCCCAAGTTCGAGCTGCGCGATTTCGCCGGTCTTGCGTTCGCCCAGCAGCCAGTCGTTTGCATATCCTCCGTTGTTCCCGTCCAGCATGATCTTCGTGTATTCGTCGATCGAACCCGCATACTGCAGCGCCTTCCGCGCCCGCACAAATTCCGGCTTGCCGTTCGGGTCCCATCCTTCGAACTGTGTAATCGTCGTTTCCGTCACCATCAGTCCATCGCTGTTGATTCCGAAATCGTCGTCGCTCGCGATCACTCCCGGAAAACCGTCCATCAGAATTCGGTAGCCGTTCTTCGGCGCGATGTCGAACACGATCCGCCAGCGCTCGCCGTTTTTGTAACTGGTCCAGTTGTTGTGCGCTATCACGATCTGCCCGTCTTTTGTCCAGCTTCCTGTGGCCACGAAAGCGCTGCAATTCCCCGGGCTCTTCAGGTTCGGCGCATTCGCCTTCTTTTGCTGCTTGTCCAGCCACGGAACGTAATAATCCGGCAACTCCTCGAAGGCATTGAACGCCACGATGTCGTACAGATCCAGTTTCGAGCCGGTCCGCGCGCGCAGTCCCTCGACAATTCCCTCCAGCTCCTGCTGATACTCCACATCGATCCTCGGCCACAGCATTTCCTGCGCCGCTTTGCGGAAGAATCCCCAGTCTCGTTCCGTTGAGCGCGTCATTCCCGCGCTCACGGCGGCGAACCCGTCTTCGATCTCCGGCCCGAGTAGGTACCCGTGCTGATATCCCATCGCGCCGGGATCCCCTTCGAGATGCACATAGATCCATCCGCCTTCTTCAAATCGCCACGCGGGCTTCAGGCGCGGATCGTTCGCTGCTGCGCGGTCCCGCGCCGCCGCGATTGTCGCGACCATGGCGTCATTCGCCGATGCGGAGGCCTGCGCTCCTTTCCCCGCCCACCACAGCGCCGCGCCTCCCAGGATCACCAGCAAAATCGCTGCGGCGCGCCTCATCGAATCATTCATTGTCCCTGCCTCCCGAGCATCTCATTCTGGCCTAGAGTCTATTCTGCCTCTCCATTGTCTTCAATATTTCCTCGCGTCGTTGTCGTGTAGACTCCTCTGCTTGCCATGCTCACCGCCCTCACGCGCGCCATCAGTCCTGCCATCGTCAATTGCGAACTTTCTTTCATTGATCGCAAGCCCATCGATTTGGCCACCGCCCGGCAGCAGCACCACGCTTACGAAAAGCTGCTCGGCAGATTTGGCGCCCGCGTAATTTCTCTTCCCGCCGAGCCCGATCTTCCCGACTCCATGTTCGTTGAGGATCCCGCCATCGTTCTCGATGAACTGGCGGTAATCTTCCCGCTAGGAACCGAAACGCGCCGTCGCGAGGCTCCGTCACTGGCCGAAGCGCTGTCCAAGTTTCGAAAGCTCGAATACGTCTCTCTTCCCGGCACTCTCGAAGGCGGCGACGTTCTTCGCATCGGACAAGAACTCTTTGTCGGCCTCACCCGGCGCAGCAATGCCGAGGGCATCCGTCAGCTTGCCGCCATTCTTGCGCCGCACCACTATGAAGTTGTCGCGGTTCCCGTCACCGGCTGCCTGCATCTGAAATCGGCCGTGACCTATCTCGGCCGCAACGCGCTCCTCGCCAATCGCGCCTGGTTTGACGCTGCGCCGCTCGCCGGATTCGAATGGGTGGACGTCGATCCCGCCGAGCCTCATGCCGCTAACGCCCTGGCACTAGGCGGCACGGTCATTTTTCCGGCTTCATTTCCGCGCACTCGCGCACACATCGAAACCCGTGGCTTCTCCGTCACACCTCTCGACATCTCCGAACTCCAAAAAGCCGAATCCGGCTTAACCTGCTCCAGCCTTCTCTTCGAGGATACGAACTTGGTCGAAGCCTGACATGGTACAAACTGTGGCAGCCTCTTGCCGCTCCTTGCATCAGCTTCTCGACAAAAAGAAAACGGCCACGTGATCGATACACGTGGCCGTTTTTTCACGCCCAAGTGCCCACCGTCTAGGGATGAAAATTGAACTCCAGCTGCGTCGTGGTTTCTCCGCTGGCTGGCGCGTACTTCCAATTCTTCAGCGTATCCTCGACCGCGTTCACCAAGATCGGGTGTCCGCCGATGACGTTCGTTTCCTTGATCCGTCCATCCGCGCCAATGACCACTTGCACCTTCACAACGCCGGTCAGGCGCATTCTCTTGGCGATCTCGGGGTAAGCGGGAACAGGATTGGAGAGTGCCTTGCGGCTTTCCTGCGCCTGCGAATTCGCCACGCCCAGACTCAGCGTCATCGCCAGCAACGCACCGCCCAGGGTTATTCCCTTATGCTCGTTTCTCATTTTCAACTCTTCCTTTGGACTAGCGTCCGGTTATTTCTTGAACGCCTGGATTTCCCTTGCTCGGGACATTCTTGGGACTACTCAAAAAGTTACCTGAAGTCCACTGCCCTCGCATTCTTTCCACGGAACAGGTGTTTCTCCAGGAAAACTGCTCCAACGGCCTGAGGGAAAACCTGTAGAAGGGTCAGGTAAACCGTTTTAGGCACATTCGCAGCCTCCTCCAAATTCTCCTTTCACATGCACCGCCGCCCGTGCTATTCTTTTCTTGGAATGATGTCTGCCACCGCCAAGCGAATTACGTCCAAGTCGTCCATGTCGATTACCTCGACTACGACTAAGACCATTATTTCCGCTTCCGGCGCGTGGAGAAACAGCTAGCAAGCTAGAAAAAGTTTCCAACCCACCGCCAGAAGCGAACCTGGCGGTGGGTTTCTTCTTTAAGCCCCCTCCAGAGACGCTCCAGCGGTAGTACCGGAAACAACAACCAGGAGCGCAAGCCATGAGTCTCGAGAACCTTCAGGAAGATGTCGCAGGCGAACCCGCCCCCGCTGTATCGCGCCATTCAGTGCTTTACTCCGGCGGGGTCAGCACTCGGCGCTGCAACGCTGTCGCTTTCAAGTTTGGCGGGAGTTCCCTTCTCGGCGCGGACCGCATGCTCCACGCTGCGGGTCTAGTTCGCGTCGCCGCGAAGGCTTCTCTCGTCACCGTGGTTGTCTCCGCCATGAAGGGCGTCACTGATCGTCTTCTCTCCGCCGCACACGCGCTCGTTGATGGCAAACTCGCGTATGCCCGCCGCGAAGCCGAACTCCTTCTGGATCTTCACCTCGGTGTGATCCACGATCTCCATCTCGCCCAAGACTCTGACCTTCGCGTACGCCGCGAGTTGCAACTTCTTGGCCGCGACCTTCTTCACGAAATTCCTGTTCACGGCAGCGTCGCAGCGGGTGCCGAGCTTTTCGATCGTCTGACCTCCTTTGGCGAACGCCTAAGCGCCAGGCTCTTCGCCGCAGCTCTCGAAAAATCCGGCATCCCCTCCGTCCCCGTCACCTCTTCGGATTTTGTGCTGACGTGTGACACTTTCCGCGACGCCCAGCCGCGTCTGGATCAGACGAAACAACGCGGCCGCGACATTCTTCTTCCGCTCCTCGAAGCCGGCGTTGTCCCCGTCGTTACCGGCTTCATCGGCGCAACTCCCGATGGCCGCATCACCACGCTCGGCCGCAACAGCTCCGATTTTTCCGGTGCCATCGTCGCCCACGTCGTGGACGCCGATGAGCTAGTCATTTGGACCGACGTCGACGGCATCTACACCGCGAATCCTCATGAATCCGCCGAAGCGCGGCTTCTCCATGAGCTCAGCTACGACGAAGCCCATGCCCTCGCCGCGAGTGGCGCGAAAGTCCTCCATGCCAAAGTTCTTCCCCTCGCCGCCGAAACCGAAATGGTGGTCTGGGTCCGCAACACGTTCAATCCGCAGGCTCGCGGCACACGCATCGGTTCGCCGCGAGTTTCGGATCTTTCCGCCCCCGCCGCGATAAAAACATCCCAGCACGGCGGTGCGGCATGAATTTCCCATCCCAAAACCACGGAGATCAAAACATGCAGCCAAAACGTTCGGAGAAAAAGTGGAAGGCTGGAGTCCTAGGCGCTACCGGTGTCGTCGGCCAGCGCCTCGTTCAAATGCTCGGCAACCATCCTTGGTTCGATCTCACCGAAGTCGCCGCCTCCGAGCGTTCTTTCGGCAAGACCTACGCCGAAGCCGTTCGCTGTCATCTTGACACGCCCATCCCCGAATCCGCCCGCGGCCTCGTCGTCAAGGGTCTCGATTCGTCTCTCGACTGCGATTTTGTTTTCTCCGCGCTCGATTCTTCCGTCGCCGGTCCCGCGGAAGAGGATTTCGCCCGCGCGGGGTATCCGGTTGTCAGCAATTCGCGCAATCATCGCATGGATCCCGATGTCCCTCTGCTCATTCCCGAAGTCAACGCTGCCCATCTTGACGCCATCGCCGTGCAGCAAAAAAATCGTGGCTACAGCACGGGCTTCATCGTCACTAATCCCAATTGCTCCACTGCCGGTCTCGTCCTTGTTTTGAAACCGCTCGCCGAAAATCTTCGTCGTCACTCTCCAAGCCATCTCCGGCGCCGGCTATCCCGGCGTACCCGCGCTCGATATCCAGGGGAACGTCGTCCCTTTCATCAGCGGTGAAGAAGAAAAAATGGAATCCGAGCCGCAGAAGCTTCTCGGCAAATGGGATGGCTCGCGTTTCGTGGATGCCGGCCTGGGTCTCAGCGCCCATTGTAATCGTGTCCCCGTCGTCGACGGCCACCTCGAATGCGTCTCCGTCGGCCTGAAAAAAATCGCTTCCCTCGACGAAGTCCGCGAAACCCTCCGCAATTTCACCGTGGACGCCGAGCTCTCTTCTCTTCCCACCGCGCTGAAAAATCCCGTCGTCGTTCTCGACGACGAGAATCGCCCCCAGCCCCGCCGCGACGCCAACGCCGGCAACGGCATGGCTGCCGTCGTCGGCCGCGTCCGCGAATGTCCGCTCCTCGACGTCAAGCTCACGCTGCTCTCGCACAATTTGGTCCGCGGCGCCGCCGGTGCCGCCTTGCTCAACGCCGAACTGCTCGCCGCCCGCGGCTTCCTGAATCGCGGCGCCGCCGTGCCCGATCAAAACGTCGCCGAGCCGATCTCACGTTAGCGCGGCGCATCTTTTACAGTAGTCAGGTCGCTCAGCACTGTGATAAATCTTCGCAGAATGTAAACTGCAGCCAAATGACCACCTGTCTATGAGCTGTGGCTGAGGGAGTAGCCGTGAAGAATCGTCTTCGGTCGCACAACTTTTCCGGCCGCCCCTTTTCAGGCCGATTGACTTCGCGCCGCAAGTTCTTGGCGCAAACTGCCGCCGCCGCGATTGGTCTTTCCATCGTTCCGCGCCGGGTGTTGGGCGGCGCAGGGTATGTTCCGCCCAGCGACAAGGTCAACATTGCTTTCATCGGCGTCGGAGCCCAGGGCTTGCGCGTTATGCTTCGCTTCTTGCGCGAACCCGACGTTCAGGGTGTTGCCGTCTGCGATCCCAATAAAGCCAGCGCCAATTACCCGCAATGGGACACCCACGAATTCTGCAATTCTGTCCGCAAACTGCTCGGCACCGACACTGGCTGGGACTGGCTCAGCCCCGACCAGCCCATTCAGTTGACTCATTCTCTCCGCGTCACCGGCGGCGTTGCCGGCCGCGAACCTTGTCAGAAAATCGTGGACGCCTATTACGGCACCCAGCAGCGCTCCGGCCAGTATCGCGGCTGTTCCGCCTACAGTGATTTCCGCGAACTCCTCGACAAGCAGCACGATCTC
>Ga0209648_10006212_pt1 | contig 10281 bp, 12 predicted proteins | sample GraSoi2013_115cm_FD_185830 | JGI IMG/M metagenome (GOLD analysis project Ga0209648, IMG submission 185830) | Grasslands soil microbial communities from the Angelo Coastal Reserve, California, USA - Sample 9_17_2013_115cm (SPAdes) (version 2) | ecosystem: Environmental > Terrestrial > Soil >...
GCGCGGCGCCCGCCGCTCTGCACCATGACCCTGAACAGCAGGCCCAGCTTGTCGTCCGCGACGTGGGCGATGAACCGGGCGGCCTCGGCCGGCGTCCACCGCTGTGCCTCGGGCGGATTCTCGGGCTCCATGTCCTCGATGCCCTGGCACGGGTTCCAGTCGAGCCCGGTCCGCTTCCGCGCCTTGACCGCGCTGTTCAGCGCGGCCCGCAGGGTGGCGAAGATCCGGTGCTGAGTTCCGGCCGACCGGCCGATCCCGGCCAGCAGATCCTCGATGTGCCCGGTGTTCAGCCGTTCCATCGGCAGGTGGCCGATGGCTGGCTTGATCCAGACCCGGACGTGCATCTCGTAGCTGCGGTAGGTGCTGGCTCTCTTGGTCCGCTGCTTGCCGGCCAGCCAGGAATCCAGCCACTCGCCGACTGTGACGCCGGGGCTGGCGGGGTCGAGCCCGAGCCCGAGGCGGCGGGCGACGTCCTCGACAGCCGGCAGCGGCGCCCCGCGCCTGGCCGCCATGATCATGTCGCCGATCTTCGCCCGGGTGGCGTCGTCGGTGGCCAGGCCGAGCAGCATGCTCAGCGGCCGCCTTCTTGCTGGGGTACCCGAACCTCTTGACCGGCTTGATACCCGTACTCGTGGGGATGCGGCAGGCGAACCCGGCGGACCCGTGCCGACTCTTCCAGCTGTCGTCTTTCCGCCACAGCTTCGGGCAGCCCTGCCCGAGCGGACTCCGAGCGCCATCACCACGACACCGGAAGCTACAGCGAGCGGGTGAGATGCCCAGAGTTCTCTCAGCCAGCGCGGCGCCAGGTTCGGGTGCGATCCGGGATGGTCGCCAGCATTGGCCATGACCGATGAGCGTACGGCCAGGATTGGGACAACAGCTACCTCGTAGTCCGGGGTCTCGTAATTCGGTCGTCAGATGAGACACGGCTAATGCCAGTTCAACCGGGCCGCCCGACCGGTATAACGTGGCCCGAGGCGTCTCTCGGCAGGTTCACGATCACGTCAAGCATCTCTCGCTGCGCGGCCGTGAAGATGAAGCGATCGGTGCGGGGACCTTCCCGCCAGCCATCGACGACGCTGTTGCTGCCGTTGCACAGCGAGTGGGCAATCTTCAGGTTGGCCAGAATCGTGGGGCCGCCATCGTTCCGCGTGACTGGGTAGTGGTCGGCAGTCGCGGCGAGCGGATGTGGCCATGCCAGTGTGGAGTCGATCGGCAGGCCGCAGCGATGACAGACCCAGCCGTCCCGCTCCCCGGCCTTCGTGCGCAGCCGCTTGCTGGCGTTGTGGGTCGGCCGTGCCTGGCCGCATTCCGGGCAGGCAAACTGGCCCGTCCGCGGGTCGTAGTGCTCGCGCCAGTCCACCGCTGCGCCGCATCCCTGGCAATGCATGGCCTCTTCGAGTCCTGTCGGCCAGCGGGGCTGGAAGAACACGTCTTCCTGCGCGCCATCCATGCTGCACGGGCACAGGGTGTCCTCGGGTAGCGCCTCGCCGCATGTGGGACATAAGTAGCCCATCGCAAGGAACCCCCGTTAACTGACGCCTCACTTGCGGGCCAAGTGAGAGACGGGAGACGGTCAGGCGGGCTGCTCAGTCGGCACCGCGGCGCGGAAAAGCTGCCCGAGTCCCTTGAAGTACCTGGAGTGAGTACGGGCCAGGGCCTCCGGCGAGCGGGCGCCCAGTACTACGACCTCGATGTCACCGGTGTGGCCGAACTCGCGCTCAGCGTCGAACCGCGCGGTGAGGGCAGCCTCCCGGGTGCCGAACGGCTCGCAGCGGATCACGTGGCTCTCGGCGCGGTCGAACACGATGAGGTAGTGGTTCATGGCTACGCCTCGCTCACTGTTGACAACCCGAGCATACCCAGACGCGCTCTCATGGCATCACGGCACTCTCGCACGCGGCCGAGGACGTGCGCCACCGTATCGCTGGCAGGAGGGGTGCCCGCATCAGTCAGCGCACGTACTTCGGTCAGTTCCAGCTCCAGCCGCTCCATGTCATAGACCAAGTCGGAGAAGCCGACCCATATATCCACGACTTGGCCCCTCGTCAGTCCCTCAGCGAAAGCTCGCCCAGCTGGCGCGTCCGGGTCGTCTGGTCCCATCCCGTAGCGGAGGCCGCGGCCCCACAGGTCGCCGAGACTCTCCGCGAACTGCGCCCAGCCATTCTGAAGCTGTGTCCGTATCTGAACCTCAACGGGCATCTTCTCCGGGAACACGATCACGTGCACGGCGCGGTAGCCGTGGCTGGGTGTCTCCCTGCGATCCTTAACTACCGCCGGCCGAGGACATGAAGCGAAAGCGTCCATGACGCGAGCCTTGGCGCTGTCCTGATCGTCGAGGGTTCCGTTGAGGACGATGCGGGCTCCGGCGAGATCATGGATCGCGCCGAGCTTGAGTCTCGGGTCCCGGCGCAGCTTGTCGAGCAGGGTTCCTGTGGTCTTGACGCGGGTCGTTGCCTCGAAGCCGAGTTCCCGCAGCTGTCGCTCGACCTGATCGAGGACGGCCTGGTAGGCGCCCGCTACCTGGCCGAAGAGGTCGATGTCAGCATTCGCTGCGGTGCCATCCGCCAGGCGCTTGCCAAGCGCGTTGAGCTGGCGGCCTGAGCACGGGAGCGGCACACAGGTCACCGTACTGGAAGCTGGCGGCCAGCGTTCGGTCATGAGCCCTGGCCGCGGTAGTCGAGCGTGTGTTCTAATGCTCCGATGCCTGATGTTGTGCGGGCCAAGTGAGGAGATATGGGTGGGTCTGGGGGCAGGCGAGGGCAATCTCGAACCATGAGTGAAGTCACGCCCAAGGAGCCAGAGCCCCAAGCGGAGACGCTGGATCTCATCAACAGCGAGATAAGTGCCAGCTTGGCACGGCAATCCGACTCCGGGAAAAACATCGACACCAAGGCCGTGGTTCTCGTCGGATACGCCGTGGCGGCAGCGGCATTCCTAGCGACCAGGCACGCACAGCCCGTCCTCGCCGCACTGGCTTATATCGCTTATGCAGCGGCGGGCTCGTTCGGGATCTGGGCGTACGCCATCCGCCTGTACCAGGACGTCCCGGACCCGCGGAAACTCTTCAACGGGTACTTGGAACGGCCCGAGGCTGAGGCGCTCGCTGCTCTTGCGGCGACGCGAGTGGAAGCATTCGAGGACAACACTCCCAAGTATCGCCGGAAGGCAGCCAGATGGTGGATCAGCCTCGCCAGCCTGATGGTCGGCGTGACGCTGATGGTCTTCGCCATAACCAGCGCGGCGCATACTGGTCACCATGGCAGACCCGCAGGATCCGAGCAGCGGCCAGCCCGGACCGGGCGAAGCACCGCCACAATCGGCCACGGACGTAGAAGCGCAGCCCACCAGGGCCGAACAGGATCTGGTCAGCAAGTTTGCCGACCCGGATCTCACGGTCCTGGTGCATCGCAACCAACCCCTGATTTCTGAGGACTCGCGCGAGCCGGATCCGGGTAGCGGCCCGCCCGGGCAGGAGGAGGCGCCGCCACAATCGGCCACGGCCGAACAGGATCTGGTCAGCAAGTTTGCCGACCCGGCCGTCGCGGCATGCGCGATGACAGGCGTCTTGTTAGGCAATGCGTTGGCATGGCGGCATGTTAAGAGTGCGTATCGTCGCGACTGCCTTGCCGCGCTGCTTGATACTTTGCTGCGAGTCCTTGACGGCCTCGACACTCCGGCGCGGCAGCGCGATCATTCTGTCCGGCTGAGATGGGTGGTTGAGCTTGAGGATGCGGCATCGCTGCTCACAAAGAGCCTTGTGCCACCGGCGTACCTGAGGTACCTCTCGTCCGGCGACTGGCTGACGCGGCGGTTGGCCGGATGGGCCGAGGCGCTGTACCAGGTGCAACGGGAAATATTGGCCCCCAATTCGGGCGCTCGAGATAACGTTCAGAGGATCCTGCGACACGAAATCAAGTGTCTGGCCACTGGTGATCTCGGCGCGCTGGTCTGGCGACGACCGCCTGCGCGCCCTCCACGGCGCGTCACGCTGCGACGTCAGGCGCTGGCAGCGATTCGCGCGGTCATTGTCGCAGTACTTCCCCTTGCAGTCCTCCTGGCGGCCCAGCCTGTGCTGCACATCAGTTCGCCAGTATTCGGCTGGGCGCGTATCGCTGCCGGGATATGGGCGCTGCTCTATGTTGTTATCACCCTGGATTCAGCAATTGGTGACAAGATTGATACTGCGCGCACCCTGGTAGGTACTCTGCGCGATTCACGATCCTTGGGCCCGCCCGATACCCGCGACGGCTGAGGACCAAGCTGACGGAAATGGCAGCGCCTCGGATTCCGAGCCGCTATCGACTAACCTTCAGGCACCGTGACCGAGCCGAGTGAGGTGATCTGCTGGCCGGTCATGCCGGACGGCCGGGAGTTTCTTCAATACTCACGGTGGGACGGCCTTCTCTTCAGGGCCTAGACCAACGGCCCCCAAGGGGCACTGCATCGATCGAGCGGGGGGAATCCGCAGCGGATCAGGTGTTTCTGGGTGAGGAGGAGGCCACAGACACGTCGGCAAATCTGCGGGCAAGCTGTGGAAAATCCTGTGGATCCCGCCGCCCTTGAACGCCCACTCGGCGGTCGGCCCGGCTAGGTGTTGACGGCACGTTTATCTGGACGCCAGATCATGATCAACGGTAATGTTCTTTCTCCACCCCTCTCCCATGGGTTCCATCGCGGACGGCGCGGACCGCGGTCCAGGTAGAGGGCCATATCGAAGCGAGCACGAACGACCTGTGGTAATCACAGAGGGTAAGCGGACTCCCCCTGGGCTGCTACGAGCCCGTTGACATGCAACGCCCGAACGCGCCGCTACGACCGTCTCCGCCGCCATGCCACGGCGGACATAAGCTGGTGTAGCACGTTGGCTCGGACCAAAGATCATCGACTGATCCCGTCATGCCCGGCTTTCATTCAGACTCGTCATCCTCGTCCTCTTCGTTCCCCTGGTCCCCGAGCAGCAGGCTTTGAGCCGTTTCGACGGCCGTTTGACTGAGTTGTCGAGTCTTCTCACTAAGCGTTAGAGCCTGGCCGAACAGCCGGCCTGACTCAAAGGCCGCTTGCTGCAGTTCATGCGTCAGCCGTGACAGCCGGGTCTCCTGAGAGAACGGGATGAGCATCGGGTCAAATGCGACCAAGGCTGGGCCGCTCGCTGTAAGGGCATCGGTCATTTGTTGCCGCTGTCCATCGGGGAACGTGGCCCAATCCTGTCCATCGAAGAACGACCAGTAAATATTCGGGTTACCTAGTCCGCCCCACGCCATGTACAGGCGATCCTGGAAGACCGTGACGGCGGGAGATTCGTTCGTGGCGACGCCTGAGACCTGCCGCCGCTGACGCCAGTCCTGCATTTCGCCGTCGAATGAGGTGAACCAGATGCTGGAATCGAAGTGGGCGCCATTCCAGACCAGGAAGAGCTGGTTCTGGAAAACGGCCATCGCCGGACCGTTGCTGGTGGCGTTCCCGCCATACTGCCGTTGGCTCGTCCACTCCGCGCCGTCGAAGGTCGCCCACCAGAGGTTTTCGTCGTCACCGATCCCGCGCCAAGCCATGTATAGAAGGGGCTTGGGGTCGCGCGGTCCCTGAAATGCGGCAATTGTTGGAGCGTTCGCGGTGCCAACGTCGCGGTTGACTCCGCTGAGACCGTTGAGTCCCGTTGTGTCCCAGGCCGTCCCGTCAAAAGATGACCAATGGATGTTGCCGTCGGGCAGATACCCCCGGCAGGCGACGAAGAGCCGATCCTGGAACAGGGCAAGCGCAGGTGACCGGCTGGTCCGTAGCCCTGGGTCGGACACCCCAGGCGGCGGGGGGACCATGGCGGGTACAGTCCACAGCTGCGACGCTGGGTCAAAGCTGCTCCACCAGACCAATCCCGGTTCAGGCGTGAGCTCGGACCAGACCAGGATCAATTTGTCCTGGAATACCGCAAGTGCTGGCCCAACCGCTGACTGCGCAATGACCAGAGGACTCTGTCCTGACAGAAACGAGACCCATCCCTGAGGGACTACCGGTGTCAGGCGATCTGGGTGCGCTGGATCTCCGGCGAAGTTCGACCAAGAGAGGAACGGGAGGTCGAATTTAAACCCCCCAAACACACTAAACGGATTATCTTTGCCAGACGATGTGCCTCGATTCGCGAGGAACAGCAAGGGAGCCACTGATTTCCCCTTCGTTTGTGCCAGATTCGAACTGAGTCCGAGCACTCAGCTAGTGACTCGGCTTCGAAGTCGGGGTCACAGCGGTGCCGACCCGCCCATGAGGTTCATGTTCGCCTCCCTTCGACCACACGTCAACGGTCATTTCGATCGGGCGAGATCTCGCCGTCGTGGAGGCGGAGCTGACATGTTCTGTAACGGCTGTAACAGCCGTAACGGCTGATCTGAGTTTTTGGCCCGGTCGCGAGGCCCGTGGATGGCGATGTGATCTACGGCCTGGCGACGTACATTTCGGCCGACGAGCGCGGCAACTTCCTGGAGGACGAGGGCGTCCGGGACGCCTGCCTCCAGGTGACGACCGTGCAGGGCGTCGAAGTGTTCTGGCGCGTGTCCGATCTCCTGGCCGAGAGATCCAGATCGGTCTCATGGTCATCGCCTACGAGCCCCCCGACGTCGGCCCGGAACACCTGCTGCGCGACCGCCTTGGAGGCGGACAAGCTGGCAGAGGAGGCCCTGCAGTCGATCACTCTCGACCCGATCCGTGAAGGGGATTCCCAAGAAGGCGCCAGATTCCACAGACGGCTCGACTACTCGCAACTTGCTCAGATCCTCACAGGCGAGGGCAGAGGGCGAATGATTCAGGAGTAGTGAACATGGCTACCCCGTCCTGACCTGGCGCGATGCAGCACAGTGGGGCTGGCCTGGGCACGTATTGGGCACGTGCAGACAAGCCGATCTGCACGCTTCACGTCGATTACGCCGAGAATCTCGCGGCCCACCCGGGCGGATCAGGAGCGGCGTTCTCGCTACTCGGTCACATTCCGTGACCGGGTTGCCTGTCTAGCAGCTGCTCATCGCCGTCGTCGGCCAGATCCAGATGACCGCCAACACACGGACCCGCGCCAGGTTGAGCAGCCGAGGAGAGCGAGATGCTCGCAGAGCCTTGCCGATGCGTCCTCACAGAATCCAGCCGCTGGATCTCCAAATAGCGAGGTCGCTATCACTAGGGACGTGAAGATCCGGGCATCCTCCGAGACGGGTCAGGCCTCGTCCGGCACGATCACGCCGCACACGTCGCAGAGCCGGGCGGTTCCGCGCTGCGGGTCACCCTCATAAAGGCGGACCCGCGTGAAGGGCTGCCCGTAGCGGATGCAGGCCACGGCGTGGGCAGCTTCGTGCCGCGCAATAGCGGCCACTTCCGCGAGATCATCACTCGTGAGGTCCCGGCTGCTCAACTGCTCACCTCGTCCCCGTGCCCGTTCGATTCAGCCAGCACAGCCTGACGCACTCTGGTCGCCTCTGCGCGGCTGATGCCAAACTGGCGCTCCAGTGCCCTGCCGGACAACGGGTTGCCGCCCCGCACCGACGCGGCGTAGGCCAGCTCGGCAGCCTCCCGTGCCGAGGCGGGCACGGGTGACGCACTCTGCGTCAGGCCCGGCTGGCTCTGCTCCGCGGATGCGGCCGGGTAGAGCCCCGGCTGGCCCCAGATGCTCACGGGCGCGTGCCTGACCGTGCGCTTCAGCACGCCGAGCCCGACCGCCAGCGCCGCCGCGGCGGCCAGCGGGGGCACGGCAGCGGTTACCCTGCTAGCCAGGTCGTGACCGGCGACGTGGCCGACGTTGCCCGCCACCGACACGACCAGGCCGGCCATAGTGACCGCCCATGCGGCAGTCCGGCTGCGGGTCTGCCACTGGTCAGCCAGGGCGACGAACAGGGCCAGCTCGCCGACGCCGATGAAGGTATCGATCTGGAGCGGCCAGGCGACCGCCCAGACGCCGTGCAGCCCGTGGTACTGCGCCCACAGCCAGAGCCCGCGGTAGGACTCGGCGAACGAGGTGAGCGATGCGGCGGCGACCAGGGTGGCGATCGCGGCGAGGGCGGCGCGCCGGGGGACGCGGAGGATGCCGATCATTGCGCGCCTCCGCATGGCTCCGCCGGGCTGACGCCATCTGCGGCGCACAGCCGCTCCAGGTCGTCGATGCGGCGCTCGGCGACGTCCAGGCGGGCGAGCAGCTCGCGGATGTCCTGGCGCTGCTCGGCGGTGATCCGCTCCAGCTCAGCAATCCGGAACATTGTGGTTCCTGGCCGAAGGTCACTCATGTCCGACCTCGATCCCCAGCTCGCGGGCCAGCTGCAGGTAGCTGTCGGTCTTGTCCAGGTCCTCGGCGTGGTCGTCGCACAGGCCGGCGGCGCTGGCCTCGCACCTGGGGCACAGGCCGCCCGGGTCCCGGTAGGTGATCGCGTCGGCGAGGGCCTAGGCGAGGACGGCGCGCTGCCCGGCATCGAGGCCGGCGGCCCCGGGCTCGGAGTCGAGCGCGCCCAGCACGCTCTCCAGCTCGGCGGCGAGGCGCAGCATCCAATGACGCCCTGGCGGCCGGGACAGCGGGGCGGTGGCGACCTCGCGCCTGTAGTCGGCGAGCACGGCCGCCGCTGCCGTGCGCCGGGCAGCCAGCTCGGCGCTCACCGGACACCGTCCTGTCCGGCCGCGTAAGCGCCGCTGATGAGCCCGCAGACGACGGCCACCGTGGACGGCTCCCACCCGGCCAGCCAGGCCAGGATGCGCCGGTCGTAGGCGCCCAGCTCGACCCCGGCCGCGATGCACGCGTCGTCGAGCATCCTGGCGTTGTGCGGGGCCATCTTGGCTACCCCAGGGTCGGCATCCCATGCCGCCCAGGCGGTCCGGACGGCGGGATCCTCAGCGGCCTGCCGCTCGGTCTCGTAGGGGCCGGCGGTCATCGCGGCCACCGCCCGCCGGGGAACATCCGGGGAACAGACGTCCGGGGATGAACGTGTGCCGGGCAGGGATGAGAGGGGACGCGAGGCCATGCCTGACCTGCGCTTGAGGGATGTTCAGAGATCAGCGAGGATGGCCGGGGATGGCATGCGCCGGTCTCACAATCCGCCGGTCGTGGGTTCGAGCCCCACCCGCCCCACCCGGACGTCTTCACATTTCGTCAGCATCCATGTTCACATCTGGGTCTGACATTCTTGTTTGCTGGCCTTTGGGGGGCCGTGGTCACGGCTGGCGGGGCTGGGGTTGGCGTCCGGGCGACGTTCCAAATGGCTTGTGAGCGTTGGTCCTCGCTGGCGTATTCGCGGGCGTAGAGGAGTTCCTCGGTCATTGATCTGCCCCGAGCTTTCCGGACAGCGTATTCGTGGTCAATTCACGCTGCGGACTGCCGTTCCAGGTATTCCTCGTGGACCTGCCGTGGGGTCCGGTACTGAAGGCCGGAGTGCCTGCGCTTCGAATTGTACCAGAATTCGATGTACCTCACGACGTCCCGGCGCGCGTGCTCACGAGTCGGATACTGGGTCCGGTGGACGCGCTCGTTCTTCAGTGCGGCGAAGAACGATTCGGCCATCGCATTATCGTAGCAGATCCCGGTGCGGCCGACGGAATGCCGGAGGTTATGCTTCTTCAGCGTCCCTGCGAACTGCTGGGATGTGTAGTTGCTGCCGCGGTCGGAGTGGAAAATGGCCTTATCGGCGAGAGGATAATTACGAGCAGCCATCTCGATGGCCCTCTCGATGAGCGGGGTCTTGTAGTTATCGTCCGTCGCCCAGCCGATCACTTCTTTCGTATGACAGTCGATAACCGTCGCCAGGTAAAGCCAGCCCTGCCATGTCGGAAGGTAGGTGATATCGCCGACCATCTTCTCGCCCGGCGCGCCGGCGGTGAAATCCCGCTCCACGAGATCGGGAATGTCATGCTCCTGGCCGTCACCCTCGGTGAGGCTGAACCGCCACGGCCGCGGCTGACAGGGCACCAGGCCCAGGTCACGCATGACCGACCGCACCAGCTCCGGCCCGGCCGGCACGCCCCAGGCCACCAGGTCCGTGTGCACCCGCCGGTACCCGTACGTCCCATCCGACTCATCGAATGACCTCCTCACGATCAGGGCGAGTACCCCGCGCCTCTCCGCCGTCGCCGACTCCGGCTTGTCCCGCCATTCGTAGAACCCGGAACGTGACACTTCCATCCACCTGCACATTTTCACGATCGACGGCACGTACCGCTCTCCCGATTCCTGGTAAAGCGCATACTCCGCGTCGATGAACTCGAACCTGTCGGTCACCGATGGTCGCTGGCAAAGTATGCTGGTCGGGTGGCCCGGGGGAATCGCAC
>Ga0209648_10006213_pt1 | contig 10281 bp, 8 predicted proteins | sample GraSoi2013_115cm_FD_185830 | JGI IMG/M metagenome (GOLD analysis project Ga0209648, IMG submission 185830) | Grasslands soil microbial communities from the Angelo Coastal Reserve, California, USA - Sample 9_17_2013_115cm (SPAdes) (version 2) | ecosystem: Environmental > Terrestrial > Soil >...
CATAGGGCCCCGCCGGGAGTTCACTCGAGGAAGGTTTGGGCCGCTGAAGATTGGACAACTCAGCCAGCAGGACGTCGTCCAGAGGGTCAAATCCGGTGAAAGCGTTGGGATGGCGGTTATCGCGCGAGGCGCCGAGATAACAGCGCACCAGCCGATTTCGATAGAGCAGATTCATGGAGAACTCGTTGATATCCACGCGCCAGGAAAGCGCGAGGGCAAATCCCGCCAGCCCAAGGAGGGCTATGAGCAACTTGCAACAGCTCAGCGTGCAGGCAGACTTCCAGTATTCTTCAGACCGCTGGCCGGCCGGCTGCTCTCCCGCCTTGGGCTGAACGGTGAACTTGGATTGGAACGTGATGCTCCCTGGGGCGCCCTCAGTGTTCGCCGGGGCCGCAGGGTTCCAAGCGACTTCGCCACTGCTGCTGATCTGGAGAGGCGGCGCTTCCTTTGCCGATGGTGCTGCGTGCTCTGCCTTGGCAGTCTTGGCGCAGTCGGGTTCCTGGCACGGCTGGGAGGCAGAGACTGCCGGTTGCTTGAGAGCATACGTCGCGGCGCCGCGCACACCAAGCGAAAGCAAAGCAAGCAGGCCGATGATGAAAACGTACGGGGCGACGGCCACTGCAAGTTCCATTTTCGAGGTACTGCCCGCCTTCCCGGAGGTTTTGTCGCTCTTGCCGCCCAAGATGCCGGTTCCGGTGGAGAGAAGCCAGCCTAGGAGGACCGCGAGTTTCGACTTAATCCAGCCGTGGTAAACGTACGAAGCCCACGGCGCAAACAGCGCCAAGCCGAAAATCCCGGCCCAGGCGATGCACCAAATCATTAGCCAGCCGCTCAGTCGGCTCCACCACTCCTGCTCCTCATTGCGAATCGCAAATTTCAGCAGGCCGATGTGAAAGCCCCCCGCGAGCAGGAAAGCCACGACCATGAGCGGAGTGCCCCAGCTTACGGCGTGCCAGATCCCTGAGGCGGGCGTCTGGCACTTCCAATACACGAACAGCTTGCTGATCAACTCGAAGAGGAGACCTCCGAACGCTCCTGCGAACAGGGCGAACAATGGGACCAGAAACCACTGCCACGGCGGCAAAGCGCGCTTTGGAACACCTGCATTGCGGTTGACGATATGGCGGGCGACGACACCCAGAATGTGGGCTCCCGCATAGACCGCTGCGCCGAGGACGGCCCACAAAACCGCGCCGCTCAGGCACCACAATTTCCAGGAGTTGTTGGGAGAACTCATCCAGAGCCAGAGTCCCGTCAAAAGCGCGGAGCCGAACAGCGGAACTGCCACAAAAAAGAGAACCCAGATTTCGTGCGTGTAGCGCGGCGCAGTTGCGCTCAGCGAACATCGCGCCGCGTTCGCCGAGGCAACCGTAACAGCAATGCACAACAGGAGAGCCGCAAAGACGGCTATGCGTATCGGGGAGACGTCGGCGCCCGCGAGATTGGTCAATAGACAGCCCACCAGCCATGGCAGGAGAAGAACCGCGGCCAGGAAGGAGATGAGGATCGTCTGGTTGAGCAGAACATTGCGAAGATAGGTGGCGATGGCCGCCCAGGTGTCTGCGCCGAAAATGCCCACGCGTGGCGTGAGGTAGTTGCTGTAGTCGCGAAGGAAATTGACAGGCTCGGGCTCCTTGTACGGAGCCGTGGGCGGCGGCAAAGACTCCGAAGGGGATTCCGCCGGAAGAGCTTTCTCCACAGTGTCGATCCCGGCTTTAGCGCCGATCCGGGCTCTTCTGATCCATGCGGCAAGCCAGCTTCCAATATATCCGCCGCCGGAAACGGTAGAGAGATAATCAATGCGTTTCAGCAGGCCGTACCTCGCGAGGCCCTGGAGAACTCCAAGATTGAAGGTTGCGCTCCGAATACCGCCGCCGGAAAACGCCAAGCCAATCCGTTCACCTTCCAGGCGGGTGGAGTTGGGCAACTTACGGATAAACGCAATTTCCTGCTCTTCGGCCCGTCTTACGGCGTCGAACGTTGCCATGGGAGAACCTCGCGGGAAGGAATCCAGCAAGGTCTTATATCTAATTTCTAAGTTAATTTCAACACTCGGTGAGACGCATGCGAATCCCTGGGGATGAAGAAAAACAAAAAGAAACAAGGATCAGGCAAACACTTGGGACGTTCGGTGACGCGGCGGCGCGTCCTACATTATGGGGTCAGGATGTTGCAGGTCCATTTGCTTGTAGTCGCCGCGGATGATGCCGTCGCGGATCATCTTGGCGCTCCAGCCCTTCTTGGACATCTTGTAGGCATAGAGCGCTTCCGCCATGCAAACACCGCAGCTTGCTCCGTGCGGAGACTCAAAGCAGGAATGCAGGCTGGTGTGTCCGTGATTGCGGTCGCAGAAACAGTAGCAGGGGAGCTGGTACAGGAGGCGCGGGACTTGGGCCGCGGCCTTATAGGATTCCGTCTGAACCGGCGTAGTGAAGCCGCCGTCGGCCAATTGCTTTTCCGTCATCACCGCTGGAAGTACTTCCCCCTTGGCCGGCGCCTTGTCATGGAAAGCCGGGACGCCGGCCAGCGAAGGAGCTGATTGCGCCCGAGCGAGGACGGCTGCGCAAATCAAACAAGCTACTGCAAGAAGGTATTTCATGAAGCTAAGTTTACCTTACCCCGCGCCCATTCTTGAATGGGGAACTTTCGTCGCGCTGTGCGGCGCACAAATGTGCGGCTGCATTCGATTTGCAACCCCAGCCAGCCCGTGGCAATCTAAAGGCAATATGTCGAGGCTTGTGGCAGGCTTGCTGGCTGTGACGCTGGTGGGGGTAACCTCTCTGGCGCTTGCGTGTGACTTCCGGTGCAGGCTGGAGGACTCGCTCGTGGCGGATGCAAGCAGTCCCTGCCATCCGCACGAGTCCCATCCCGCAGCACCGCAGCACGCGGTCCATACAAAAGCTGTAGTGAAAGCGCTTGGCGTGTTGGCCGTCCCTGACGCGGCAAGTCAGACCTTGAGCAACATCCTGAAATTACACGAGATGGTGATCGCCGCTACTTCAGAACCCCTCTGTTTGGTCCCGGCGGTGTTCGTCTTGCGTATCTAGTCCTCCTGCCCCGAAATCACAAAAGCCATTCCATAAAAAGCTTTTTTGCTGTCTGCGTCGGGGAGGTGTTTGGATGCGCCGCGCACCATCATTCGTGCTGTTTGCGCTTTTTTCTTTCGTCCTGGTTTTCGCCGTTGCCAAATCCTGCAGCGCCCAGTCTGCGCAGGGTCAGACCGATCATCCCATGAATATGGATCGCTCCGGCGGCGAGGACATGAACCCCGCAGACATGGCGCTGATGCAGCAAGCTTCGGGGACGAGCCGGAACCCCGAATCGGCCCCGCAGGAAATGATTTTCCGCAAAGCCGCCGGTTGGAACCTGATGTTTCACGGCATTCTCTTTTTCGCGGACACTCAGCAGACCGGGCCGCGGGGGGCGGACAAGTTATTTTCCGCCAACTGGTTTATGGGCATGGCCGAACATCGCGCTGGAAAAGGCAGCCTCGTGTTTCGCACCATGCTCAGCCTCGACCCTGCTACGGTCACGGAGCGGCGCTACCCGGAACTCTTCCAGACCGGGGAAACGGCTTTCGGAGCGCCAATCGCCGATGGCCAGCATCCGCACGACCTCTTTATGGAAATAGCCCTGGAATACGCTCATCCGCTCGGCGAGAAGACCACGCTGAACTTCTACGCCGCGCCGGCGGGCGATCCGGCGCTCGGCCCGGTGGCGTTTCCGCATCGCGCTTCGGCGAGCGAGGTTCCGCAGGCGCCGCTCGGCCATCATTTGCAGGACTCTTCCCATATTGCCAATGAAGTGTTCACGCTGGGCGTGAAGCGCGGAATTTGGGGGTTCGAGGCCAGCGGGTTTCACGGCGCGGAGCCAGACGAAAACCGCTGGAACATTGATGCCGGAGCGGTGGACTCCTGGGCCGGGAGGATTTCGGCGGCCCCGACAGGGAACTGGGCGGGGCAGGTCTCCGTGGGCAGACTGCGCCACCCGGAGGCGGCCGAGCCGGGCGATATCGTGCGCTCGACCGCATCGGTCTCGTACAACAAGCGGTTTGCGCAGGGAAATTGGGCGGCGAGCCTTATCTGGGGGCGCAACCACAAAACAGCGGAGGCCCGGGACATCAATTCCTACTTGCTGGAATCCACGCTGCAATTCCGCGAGAAGAATTACCTGACCGGGCGGATCGAGTTGGTGGACAAGGACGAACTCTTCGCCAACCAGCCACAGTTGCAGCAACGGCTCGCCGCCACAGCAGGGTCGGTATTTCGAATCGGCGCGTACACGCTCGGGTACACGCGCGACTTCAAAATCATCTCGCATTTGCAGACCGGGTTCGGAGCCAACTTCACTCTGTACTCCACGCCTTCGGCAATCAAGCCGTTCTACGGAGACCATCCGGCAGGGTTCATGATTTTCTTCCGCGCGCGAATCAAAGGAGACGGCGGAATGCACCACGCGCACACACCATGAAAAACCGCTGGTAGCTTTTTCACTTGGCTTTTATTCAGCCATTGAGTACCATTCCTCGTCACCTAGCCCCCGAGGTGCCCGTGAAAATCCTGATTGCTCTCTCCGCGTTTGTGTCCCTTGCTCTTTTTTCCCTGGCACCGCAGCTCTCCGAGGCCCCCGCCGGCTTCGACAACAAGAGCAACGGCCTCACCGACGCCGCCACGCACGCGGCCGACCAGATCAAGTTCGAGGAAACCGAGGCTCTCGCCGACGGCCTCGGCCCGCTCTACAACGCGCAATCCTGCCGCGAGTGCCACCAGAACCCTACCTCCGGCGGCTCCAGTCAGGTTTCTGAATTACGCGTCGGTCATCACGATGCCAAGGGCCAGTTTCAGAATCCGGAGATTCCCATAAACCGCGGCGCAGAAATCATCAAGAGCCGCTCCCTGATAAATGACCGCGCCATCTGCCCGAGCGGCGCTTTCCCCAATACCGAAATCCAAGAGCACGTCCCAGACACGGAAAATATTCGCACCTTCCGCGTCTCGCTCAACCTTCTCGGCGACGGCTTCGTCGAAGCGGTTGGTGACCAGGCCCTCGTCAATCTCGCGAAGGATCAGTGCAAAAAGAGCGGACACAAAATCTGCGGCCAGGCTCTCTACGTTCCCATTGTCGAAGCTCCCGGCCAGACCGGAGTGGGCCGCTTCGGCTGGAAAGACCAGCATGCCAGCTTGCTTTTGTTCTCGGGTGATGCCTATCTCAACGAAATGGGCATCACCAATCGGCTCCAGCCCGACGAGGTCACCAATCTCTGCAACACCGCTTCCGAGCCCAACGACACCGTCGGCCCCGACGGCCTCTTCGACATCGACCACTTCGCCCGCTTCATGCGCGCCACCGAAGCCCCTGCGCGTGACCTTACACTTGCCCAATCACCAGAAGCCAAGCACGGCGAAGCCCTCTTCGACAAAATCGGCTGCGCCACTTGTCATGTCTCCACGCTCACCACCGCTTCCGCGGGGACTGCGATCAACGGCGGCACTTTCACCATTCCCCCCGCCCTCGGCGGTAAGACCTTCCATCCCTACGGCGACTTTCTGCTCCACAACGTCGGCACCGGCGACGGCATCGTTCAATCCATGACCGAGCACTACGGCAAAAGGATGTACTCGATCACCTGGAAAAATCTCTCCATCCCCGAATTCAACAACACCGCCAATAAAATGCGCACGGCCCCGCTCTGGGGCCTCCGCCTCCACTCCCGCTTGATGCACGATGGCGCATCTCTCACCTTCACCGACGCCATCCTACGCCACCGTGGCGAAGCCGCCCACGTCACCAAAAAGTTCGAAAAGCTCACGCCCGCCGAAAAAGCGGCCCTCCTCGAATTCCTACGCTCCCTGTAGACGCCGAGCTTGCCTCGAACCGCGGCCAATTCCTGCTATCATTGCCCCCCGTAAAATCGAGCGGCTCAAAGTTTCAGATTCGACTGAAGGTGTACATCCATGAAAATTCAGGGCAAGAGCGCATTGGTGACCGGGGGCGCTTCGGGTTTGGGGGCAGCGACGGTCCGCATGCTGGCCGCGCACGGCGCAAAGGTAATGATTGCGGACGTCAACGAGGATTTAGGCAAGCACCTGGCGCAGGAGTTGGGCGCCTCGGCGGCATTTGTGAAGGCCGATGTGACGAATGAGGAGCAAGTCCGCGGCGCGGTGGAGGAGACGGTCAAGCGGCACGGCGGGCTGCATATCGCCGTGGCTACCGCTGGCATTGGCGTAGCGGAAAAGCTCGTCGGCAAAAACGGGGTCCACGATCTGCAGAGGTTCGCGCGCGTGTTGCAGGTGAACCTGATCGGCACGTTTGACGTGATTCGCCGCGCCGCACACGCCATGACCGTGAACGAGCCCGATGAGGATGGCGGACGGGGCGTGGTCATTGCTACGGCCTCGGTGGCGGCCTTTGAGGGCCAAATTGGGCAAGTAGCTTACTCCGCGTCCAAAGGCGGCATTGTGAGCATGACGCTGCCGCTGGCGCGGGAGCTGGCGCGCCACGGTATCCGCGTGGTGACGATTGCGCCGGGTATTTTCAATACGCCGCTGTTCGCCGGTTTGCCCGCGGAGGCGATCGCTTCGCTGGGCGAGCAGGTGCCTTTCCCACGGCGCCTTGGCCAGCCCGGGGAGTATGCCGCCCTGGTGCAGCACATCATCGAAAACAATATGCTGAATGGCTCGACGATTCGCCTGGACGGCGCAATCCGCATGGCGGCAAAATAGCCAGCAATCCGCGCAAGCCGCCCGCGGTTATGGTTGCTTGCGATGGAACGTCAGCTTGACGAAACAACCCTATGTCCCCTACGCTGAATCTTATTAGGCACAAGCTATGCAACTGAACCGAGCCCGCTTCTTGGCACTGGCGATTTTAGTGGCTTTTCTCGCCGCCCAGTTCCATGTGTGTATGGATACACCGGGCTTCGGCGGCGCGGTTCACGCGTGCCAAATCTGTGCCTCCGGAACGTGGGCGATTCTTCCGATCCATTCGAGCTTGAGCGTCGCGCTGGCCGTCCAGCCTCTCGAAAAATCTTCTTTCCCACTTACCCCGGGACTGGAACGCGCGGAATCCCGTACCCCCCGCGCTCCCCCTTCCGTCTAAAAACAGGCGCCCGTCCGGGCGATTTTTGGGTTATCAGAAAATTCTTGAGAGGAGTTTGCTATGAAGAACGTGATGGTTCTTGCTTGTGCTCTATTGGTTTTGCCCGGCGCGCTTTCTGCGCAAGACGCATCGAAGGAATCCACCGAAGCGAAGCGCGAAGACCGCCTGAAGACGCTCGAAGAGCAGGTGCGCGCGCTCGCCGCCGAAGTCGAAGGCCTCAGCGGCGAATTGAAGACCGCCCGCGAGTCCGCGGCCAATGCGCCCGGCGCCCGACCCAAATTGGTGCTGGCTTCGGCGCCCTATACTCGTGAAAGCGCCGCGGCGGCGGCAACTCCTGAACCTCCGCAAGGGAGCGGCACGGCGCAAACACAGGTTTTTGGCGGGGCGACATCGAACGCCAAGCTGCTCAACCCGGACATCAGCGTCATCGGGGATTTTCTCGGCACCGCCGGGAACAACAGCATTCGCCCCGTGCGGAGTCTCGAGTTGCACGAGTCCGAGGTTGGTTTGCAGGCGATCATTGATCCGTACGCTCGCGGGGATTTCTTTCTTTCCTTCGGCGAACAGGGCGTAAATGTGGAAGAGGGCTACATCACATTTACGTCTTTGCCGGGCGGGTTCGTCGCCAAAGTCGGCAAGATGCGCGCGGCCTTCGGCAAGGTGAATACGATTCACAATCACGCGCTGGAGTGGACCGATCGTCCCCTGGTGACCGACAACTTGCTCGGCGGCGAAGATGGCATTGAGGACGCCGGCCTTTCGGTCACGCGCATCCTCCCCGCGCCCAAGTGGATCTTCCTGGAAGCGACGGGGCAGGCCTTTCGCGGCGACTCTTCCACCATATTCCAGAGCGTCACGCACAAGGACGTGAGCTACGTCGGCCACATACGCGCCTACAAAGACCTCAGCGAGTCCACCAACGTGGACATCGGGGCCTCGTACTCCCGCGGCCATAGCGCGCCGGGCACGGACTTAATCACGCTCCCGTCGAACTTTCACACGGAACTGTACGGCGTGGACACAACTTTTCGCTGGAAGCCGCTGCGCCGCGCCATCTACCATTCCTTCCTGGCGCGCAGCGAACTGGTCTGGAGCCAGCGCGATCAACTCTCGCCGCTCAGCTTGTTTCAAACGCAGCGCGCATTTGGTTTCTTTACCTCCGGAGAGTACCGCCTCACGCGCCGCTGGACCGTGGGCGGGCGGTTTGACCGCACCGGGCGCGCCCAGCAGGCCAATTTGACCGACACCGGCTTCTCGGCGCTGCTCACCTACTGGCCGAGCGAATTCAGCCAGATCCGTGGGCAGTACCGCTTTGCGCGTTACGCCGAGGGAAGAGACGCCAACGAGCTGCGCTTCCAGTTCGTGTTTGTACTCGGGGCGCACGGCGCCCATCCGTTCTAGAATCGAGGAATGACCATGAGACACATGTCAAACGCGTTTCGGTTTACGGCAATCGCGGCAAGCTTGGCGCTGCTGCTTGCTTCGCTCCAGGTTCCGTCGGCGCAGGCCGCCGGGAAAATCCAAATCGTCACGGCCACTTCGGACCTCGCCGCGCTCGCGCAGGAAGTCGGCGGCGACCGCGTGGAAGTGGAGTCCATTGCGCGCGGCTATCAGGACCCGCACTTTGTCGAAGCCAAGCCCAGCTTCCTGCTCAAACTGCGCAGGGCGGACCTGCTGATCGTGGTCGGGCTCGAACTTGAAATCGGCTGGCTGCCGCCGCTGATCAACCAGTCGGGCAACCCCAGGATTCAGGTGGCCGGGCCGGGCTATTTCGACGCCTCGCGTTTCGCCGAAATCCTGGAGATCCCCAGGGGCATCGTCACGCGCGCCGAAGGCGACGTCCACCCGCTGGGCAATCCCCACTATTGGCTCGACCCTGCCAACAGCCAGCGCATCGCCAAGGGCGTTGCCGACAGGCTTTCCGAGATGCGCCCGGCCGACGCTTCCTATTTCGAGCAGCGCTACCAGGCCTTCACCAAGCGCCTTCAGGACGAAGACCAGAAATGGGTGGCGGAGATGAAGCCGTACGCGGGCCGCAAGGTGGTCACCTATCACCGTTCCTGGCCGAATTTTGCCAAGCATTTCGACCTGGACGTAGTCGGCTACATCGAGCCGCGCCCCGGAATACCGCCCACTCCTTCGCATACACTGGAGCTGATCCAAATGATGAAGCGCGAGAACATCAAAATCATTATGGTCGAGCCGTACTTCGACCTGAAGACGCCGAAGGCCATCGCCCGCGATACCGGCGCGCAGGTGGTGGTGATGATGCCGTCAGTCGGCGGCGAAAAGGAAATTACCGACTATTTCAAGCTCTTCGATTACGATATAGCGTTGCTGAAGAAGGCCTTCGATGCCGCACACTGATTGGAGCGCCCGGCGGGATGCGGTCCGGAAGCGTTCGCTGATTTGAAGGAGCCGCAAAGCGATGTTGGAATTCTTACTCCCGGCATTTGTCGCGAGTTTGATCCTGACGGGGATTCACGCGTACCTCGGCGTGCACGTCGTTGAGCGCGGCGTCATCTTTGTGGACCTCGCCCTGGCGCAGATCGCCGCGCTGGGCGCGACCATCGCCATCCTGGTGGGAATGGACCCGCACGGACGCGGCTCCTACTGGATCAGTCTGGGCTTTACGTTCCTCGGCGCGGCAATTTTCGCTATGGCGCGCACTCGCCGCGGCCACATCCCGCAAGAAGCCTTCATCGGCATCACCTATGCCGTGGCCTCGGCTGCCGCGATTCTGGCGATGAGCAAGGCCACCGGCGAAACCGAGCACCTCAAAGACATGCTGGTGGGCAACATCCTGGCCGTTTCCTGGGGCGAAGCCGGAAAGACCGCCGTGCTCTACGGCATCATCGGGTTGTTCCACTACATCTTCCGCAAGAAATTCCTGGCCATCTCCATGAGTCACGAAAAAGCGGAGGAAATGGGAATCAACGTCCGCCTCTGGGACTTCCTCTTCTACGCTTCGTTTGGCTTCGTGGTCACGTCTTCGGTGGCGATAGCCGGTGTGTTGCTGGTGTTCTGCTACCTGATCGTGCCATCGGTGGGCGCCATGCTCTTCGCCGACCGCATCGGTGCGCGCCTCGCGCTCGGCTGGACCATGGGCGCGCTGGTCTCCGCCTTGGGCGTCTATCTCTCCGCGCAACTGGATCTGCCGACCGGCGCGACGATCGTCTGCAC
>Ga0209648_10006214_pt1 | contig 10281 bp, 16 predicted proteins | sample GraSoi2013_115cm_FD_185830 | JGI IMG/M metagenome (GOLD analysis project Ga0209648, IMG submission 185830) | Grasslands soil microbial communities from the Angelo Coastal Reserve, California, USA - Sample 9_17_2013_115cm (SPAdes) (version 2) | ecosystem: Environmental > Terrestrial > Soil >...
GAATGTAACAACCGAGGCGGTGTCCCGCCGGCATGTGGCGGCACATGGCGGCCTGTTGTCTCGGATACCGCGAACTCCGGCGGCATCCAGCGATTCGCTTCGAACCGAGCGCTATTACGGTCCGGGACACTGACGGCGGGGCAAATGAGTTGCCTGCTTGAAGTCGGCAAATCGTGCATCACCCTTAGCCGACACCGCTGTCCGAGATAGGCCGAAATTGGCTGCGAGCGCAACGCCGTGATCTATTGTTGTCGCCATGAAGGATGATCAAAAGAAGATCTGGGAGGCTCATGAGCTTGCCGACGGCCATTGGGTCGGAATTGACGGAAAGCGACACCTGTGGCCGCTTTATTCCGATCAGACCGCATGCGGTCTACCAGTCGTTTCTGGTACGACTCCGCCCGGCACAGCGAACCTACCAGTTTGCGGCGAATGCTCCGAGGCCGTTGGCAGCGATCTAAATAAGGCTGAACACATCACGATCGTCGGCAAGGAGCCCGATCAGTAACGCAACAGCGAATGCCGATGTCGGAGCATATAGTCGCTTGAATGCCGTTGTACGGCCCGTCACGTCCCAATCCCGAGGACGCAGTTAGGCATAAGCACGCAGTAGCGATGGCGGTGGGGGCCACCTTCGTCACTATCGGCGCGACCGCCATCATTGGAGCCGGCCTCGCCGTGCAGACGACGGCTTGGTTCGACCCACTTGTAGCAGGAGGCATCCTTTGTATCGGGGTGGGCCTCTATCCGCTTGTATTGGTTCCAGTCTTTGGCTTGCCGTTTCCATCCCCGCGGTCAGAGCCCATCTGGCGAGGAGCCTGGTCCAAGGTTCCGTTCTCTTCTCAAGCTCGTAATCGTCGGAATGAACGCAAGTTAGTGTCGGTCGAGAAGCGACTGAAAGACTTGTTGGCTGGCGACGTTATGCGCGCCGGATTCGATTCGCCACGAGCCACGCAGTCACTATTCGAGGCAGTGGTCGACCCGGCTGCAGTACGAGGTTATTGGATCTACAACGGAATGCTGGGATTTGGATCCAGTGGCAACGTCACTCAAGTCATAGGCTCATCGGAGAGTGATCCCGATGTCGCTCGACGCGTTCAGCAGTTCGAAGCACTCGTGGCCCAAGGGCGACAATTGCCTGAGACGAGGGAGTACAAGAAGCTGGCAGCGCGCATCAAGCGCTAAATCGTCGCTCGAACCCGCCCTCCATCACATGCACTAGGCGCTTGCCCAATCGTTCAAGGCCGCAGCCGTTAGCTCGATTTGCCGACCAACCGCTCCTTCGATCGTGGCATGAGAGTGGCCGGGGAGGCAAGCTGGCACCAATCCATATAGAGGTGCGTGGAGGCTGAGCGCGCCTGTCGGGATCCGAGGATCGATTCCGTAATGCATCAATGTGTTGCGAAGCGGCCTGATCGCGGCACTTGTTAAGAACCGCGAATCGGCCGTGTCAAGGATGGTGTCGAGCTTGCCCGCCGCCGCCCTCGCTATGTCGATTCGCTTGCTGCCACGCAAGGTATCAAGGCTGGTCAGGACGTGGTACAGGGTGACAAACCGGATCTTAAGAGTGGTTTGCCACGATTCCTGTGATGTGTCTAGTGGTAGGACCTGAGCGCCGAAATTGATCATTACCCGAAACACGGTCAGGAGTGCGTTGACATCGGGTGTGTCGGCGCCGTTGAAGATAGTTTTGTAATAGCGCCGACTTCTGAAGTCTTGGTGTGTCAGTCGAGTGGCTTCTATACCGCTCGCGAACGACGCAGCGTGGGGATCCAAATTCACCCCAAGATAAGCGAGGTATCGGCCGTATTCCTCGGCGAGGCTGTGAATCTCGGCAGACGCTGTCCTGGTGAGCAGCTTGCGCGGTTCGTAGCCAAGTACGAACGTGACTACATGCGTGGTAGAAATCGGGCTGTCTTGGTAGCTGTAGATCCCCAAATCTGTTGCCCACGGCCAGGAGATTGGCTGAAGAAACCTCTCGCGACTTGCGGGCTCGATTTCGTTGCGGAAGTAAGCGAGCTGGCCGGGTAGACCGCGGTGCGTGTCGTCAAACAGCTTCAGACTGTGACGAGACCGAGCTACGACATCTTTCGCGGACGCGGACATCAAGCCGGCCACTTGAGGAGCGAGTTGGTTCAGTTTGGCCTCTGACTCGTAGACAAAGAGAGACATAAATGGAAACAGGCAGAAGGAAGCAACTGACTTCACCATCGGGGACATGCCGGGCCGTTGGAGGCTGCTGATGAACCTCCCAACGAACTCGACATCTCGCTGGATCGCGTCCCTCTGGAGCTGCTCCCTGAGCATGTCCCACACATTGCCCGCTTCGGCTTGTTTGGAAACTAGGTACCAGAAGCCGAGCGTCGGCGAGTCTGGCTGGCTCTGATAACGAACATGCTATGTGCTGGGCGAGGTTGCTTGCGATAAGCGTCGGCTATCCGAACCTAGGCGCTCAGACGGTAGGCCAAGAATCTGAGGGTAAGACGCCCTTTAATGATGCGGGGCCCATCGGTTTGGGAGCTGCGGTTTCGCCGCTTAGCGGTCGTAGACGGCACCGCTCATTACAAGTTCGTCTCTGGCCGCGCTCTCGCGCTGGGCTGATGACGAGAGGATACCCGGTGGAGTGCCTATTGATCGCGAGTTACTATCGAGGGCGATGCTCAAACCTGGCGACTTCTTTCTAGGTGTCACGGTCCTTTTTGCGGTATTGCTGCCGGGAGCTGTCGTGACCTTCTTCCTCATTCCCTATCGGGATCTCGTCTTGAGCAGCCGCAGTCTTCCAGGCGGGGATGCTGGAGCTTGGATCGCATTCGCCGTCGTTTCCTACTTGCTAGGTCAGGTGGTCTACATCGTTGGTAGCCTCTTATCCGAGCCATTCGAGGATGCCTGGGAACGACTTCCTATATATCTACGTCCGAATACCACCCGCAGCCTCGCCGAGCTGCGGTCCGAGGTTCAGCCGATCCTTGACAAGCTGCGGCTCGGATCGCGTCACGCCCTTTCAGTTCGGGAGTTTGTTCGCATAGAGAGCCCTAATGCATTTGTTGGGTCCGAACGCTTGGAGTCCGAATACAAGCTATTCCGTAGCCTCGCGGTCGTACTCGTGATCGCGGCAACTGCGGTTCACGCTTGGCCGGCGTCGGCTATCCACTTGGTGCTCGCTGTGACCGCCTGGTGGCTGTTTCTCAATCGGCGTGTCCAACGCCTTGAGGCGGATTTCCGCTCCTTCCTGATATTACAGCTGCCCTAAAAGGTGTTCGGCGTTTCAGAGCCTAGTCCGGGTGCTATTGGACTCGATGTGCGAACGAGGTGCTTATGAGACGTAGAGATTGGTCAAAGGAAGCAGTCGATGCCTTGAATGGCGCGCTAGAGGCGCTCCATGAATTGTTGCGCCTTTACGCTGGTGTTCGAGAGCAGGTCGTATTCCGACACCCGGCGCGAGCCGACGTTGAAGCACTGCGACTTATCGAGATCGCCACCGTCCACATTGACGCGATGTCTCTCCTGGCGCGGACCGATATTCCGACCTCGATTCTCCCGGCAGCGAGCGCAAGCAGGTCTGCCTATGACGTCGCCTTCATTGCCGCCTGGCTGCTAGCCCCAGAAGACCCAATCGAGCGTGATCAGCGCTGGCTAGGCTACCTCGACAACCATGCTCGGTTGTATAGGAATCTTGCCGAAGAATTCAAAGGTCGTGATGAAGAAATACAGCAAAACATGGCCAACGTCGGACAACGCTGGGCCGACCAAGGACTGAAGTTTGCGGGAGGTCTGCCTGTGGCCAAGAGGACGGCTATTGTGTATGCAGGCGTCAATGGCGCCCTGCCTGAGAAAAAGCGGCAGTACTACATCTACCGATCGGTTTCACAGCTAGTGCATGGGGAGCCAAGCGCTCTAGCATTCGCTCCCGTGGAACTGCGGTTAGCTGACGAACCGAGACACATTGCGGTGGACTATAGCCTCCTTTCGGAACAGGCCCACTGGGCGTACGTAATAGGCATGGGTGGTGAGGCAGTGGTCTGGCCTCTCGAAATCGCCATCCAAAGGTTGTCAGACTTCGACCCCAGGTTCGCGGTCGACGATTGGAGAGTCTTCCTCAAATCGATTGAGCGGCTGACCGCAGCCTAGCTCGCGGGGGATCTTCTCCAGACACGCCTGTGGTTCTCAATCCAGATTTGCTGACGATAGGAGACGATTGCTCGTAGCAATCAGGCCACGGGCTGAGACGGATTTATCAGGCGAGAGGAAAGCCCTACGTTCGCACGTAAAGCCGCGAGAGTCGACATAACCCGTGAGTGCGGGGATTGGGCGAGCCATGACTGATCCGATTGTACCCATGCGGCTGACCCAGAGCTGAACGCCGGGCCGCGAAAGGTAAGCTTGCGAGCGAAAACCGGCTCAGCCCTCTGTAGGAGATGTGGGATGGACGTGATCGTGCGAATTGTGGCTCCTGTTGGCACCCTTGCCTCTACCGTGGCGTTGATCCAGACGTTCAATCCAAAGTCCATTTCGCCCGGTCAGGGCGTTCTGGTTGTCATCGCATTTGCTTGCTTCATCACGGTGACCCTTGTCGAAATCCTGGACTGGATGAAGACTCATCCACATGTCTACAGGACTCAAGTAGCAATTCGCAACTACATGTTCAACTGGATATCCAATGGAGGCCGAGTAGTCATCTCTTCTCGAGACATGACCTGGGCCCACAATGACCCGCAGATGCATGACATGTTGCTAACAAAGGCTAGAGCGGGAGAATTGACCCTCTGCCTGCCAGACGCCATTCCGTTGAGCAATGAACTTCAAGATGCTGGGGCAAACATTGTTCTCTATCCAAGACTCAACTACGTCCCCGAGTCGCGCTTCACAATTATCCGCTACGGGCACATGGATGCAAAGGTCGCGGTAGGTCGGATGCTTGCGGAAGGCCACGCGATTGAAGAGTTCGGCGTTGGTGAACATCCGGTGTTCGCAGTCGCCAACGATCTCATTCAGGTGCTTAAGAAGTCCTCAGCTCCCCGCCCAAGGCGCGCATAACTCCGTGGCAATTCGTTCAGTACCACCCAAAACCATCCGCGCCCTTGCCAGGGAGTGGGATGCGGTCGCAGATATGCGCGCACGACAAGAGTCTGCTGGGCGAGATATCAGCTTCAGGCACGTGCTGCTCCCAGCGATGCGCGAGCTCATCGGGAAGATCGAGTACTCTAGGGTCATCGACGTGGGTTGTGGTACCGGCGTCGCCACCAAGAGCCTCTTTGGACAGGCCGGGCATGTGGTTGGGATTGATATCAGCGCAAACAGTGTTGCGTTGGCGGGGATTCATGGGTCGGACCGGCCGAACATGAGCTTTGTAAGGACCAGCGTCGAAGCTTACGCGAGAAACTACCGCGGCCGCCCCTTTCAGGTGGTAACGGCAAACATGTTTCTGATGACTTGCCCGGATCTGCAGTCAGCCGTCCGCGCCGTGGCGCGCCTGCTGAAGAGAGGCGGCCACTTTGTGTGGACTGCCGCCCATCCTTGTTTTTGGCCCACCTATTGGGGGTACGCATCGGCCCCATGGTTCAAATATGAGTCGGAAATCTTTATCGAAGCCCCCTTCAACATTTCATTGGAGAGGGAAGCTCGTCTCACCACGACGCATATTCATCGCCCTTTACATCGGTATGTCGAAGCGCTAAGCCACGCCGGACTCACGATCGAGAGAGTCTTAGAGCCGATGCCGTCCCACCGAGTCGAAGAGATGTACCCCAAGCCATGGACCTACCCCAGATTTCTCGCGGTGCGCTGCGTGAAGGACTAGATCAGTCGCGCAGTCACATTCTCCTGATCTCCAACCTCGTGTTTTCGGCGTCGGACTCGCGGTCAGTCAGCTCGCGGTGCTCTAACCAGTTCTCCGCTTGCGGGGCAGATAGACACTTCGTGTCCAGGCCGGGAAAACGGCCGGTCTGCACAACCCGTTCTGTCGGGCCGGACCCTAAACGGTGGCCGCGATCGCGGTGCGCAGCGTGACCGTCGCAGTCACCGTGTCGGCGGAGTAGCTGCACTATTGGTATGCGAACCATCGTGTGGTGGGGACCCGACCCAGGTGGGTTTCATTGTGCGTACGAGAACGTTACATCGAGCGCGGCTGCTGTGAATTACGATCTGAATGTCGGTCGCTGGCAGCGTTACCCTTAGGAACCGATGGCGTATAAGGCATTTCTCAGCCACAGCATGGCCGCTGAAGACCTCGGTTTTGTCTATGAAGTCGCCCGTCAAGCGCATGGCAGCGAAGTTACCTGTTACATCGCTGAGCGCGACTACCAGTTAGGTCAGAGCCTTCCGGACAAAATCGAGCAGAACATCCGCGACTCCGATTGCATGGTTGTCTTTCTGACCAAAGGCGGTCATCACTCGCCGTGGGTGAACCAAGAAGTCGGGTTTGCGAGAGCCTGCAAAAAGCTGATCATCCCAGTCGTCGAGTCGGGAATCACTCCGACCGGATTCCTGGTTGGGCTCGAGTATCTCCAGATCAATCGCAACGAACCCGTTCAGGCTATGACCATTCTTGGCAAGTATCTGGCGCAGCTCAAAGCTGAGAAAGACAAGAACGAGCTGGCTACTGCTGCCGTAATAGCGGGAGGTGTGATCCTGTTGCTGCTGCTCTCAGGCGGGAGCGCTCAAGGTGGTGGCGGGACAGGCCCTACTCGGGGAATCTGATGTCGTTGATGGCCGGTTGAAGCACGAGAAGGGAGTTTGCTCGCGATAGGCGTCGGATATCGCGGGTGCCGCGCCGGAGCCCCTCGTGTGTGTAGAGGTACTTTTGCTTTTGGTGGGGGCCAGTGGCAATTAGTGTCGGGTTCAAAACCATCGAACACAATGGTTGCGAGGCTGGGCCGGCTGGCAGAATTGCACTAAATGGAAGTCAGGCTGGCACGACTCGTGGCATGGCTTGGCTTCACAATCGTCCTTGGGCTTAGTGGGCCAATCGTCCAGCTCATGCATGCACTCGATGCCGGTACGACATGGCACGCCCGGGACTTGGTATCGCACGGAGAGTTGTATGCCGCAGCCTTGGGTTTATCCATCGTCGCCCTAAGTCGAGTAATCGCGGTTGACAGGAGGTCTGGGTGGCTGAATCGTGGTCGCGGTCTCGCCGGTCGGTGGATGCTTGGAGTAACCGCTGCAACCACCATGGTCGGGGCCGCCTTTGGGACGGCAGACGCTCTGAGTGTCTCGTCGCTCGCTGACTTCGGACTGAACGTATCGATAGGAATGTACGTAGCCGGTGCGCTCTGGAGTCTCATAGGTGAGGTCATCTTGCTGTGAACGCAGCAGAGCTCGCGGCTGCAGTCGCCTTAGGCATTGCAATTCTCAGCGGCCTCGTCGCTCTATTGACGCTCCTCCTGGCGAGGAGCGCGAAGCAGGAAGAGGTAGCCCTCCGCGCAGCTCTTCAGAAAGGGGACGCCATCAGCCTGAGACTGTCTAACCAGTCAAGCATTCCGCAGGAGGTTCGCCTCGTTGCTTTTCGCGATGTGCCGGCAGGGGTCGTCGACGATGCTGTGAATTTGGTGCTAGGCAGTGCAGTTAGTCTCAGACGAAACAAAGCTCTGCTGCAAGACGTGCCCAGTCCTCGCCAACGTATCGCACGTGAGATTGAGAAACTGAGCTCAGGAGCACTCGGTGTTGTGTGGGCGGAAGCCCCTAGCCAAGGGGAGCAGACGCCTCCCTCCCCGTAACGCCCAGGACTTGAATATGCCGCCGTACGTGTTGAAGCGACCACTCACCGGTCAGCGACCACTCACCGGTCAGGGGTAGGGCCTCTGGAAGTGTTTCGCGCCATAACCAACGCTGTGGGGTTGCAAGCGCCACCGGCGATTGTTCGCCAACATCCTACGTGCCTTGACAAGAATGGCCGTCGACTCCGGCTTGGATTTCGATCCGCCCCGCAACATCGCAGCCGCAGCGGTTACGGCAGTGGCTCTGAGGCCTCGGGCAGGCTTTACGGACCTTGCCTACGAGTCAATGCGCAGGGAGATTTCACCGGCTTCCGCTAGCCGTCTTCCGGTTTAACCGCCGACGGACGCCCATGGCCGCATTGCAGACCTTGCTCGGGATCGGGCCTAGGGTACCGACCACGACCTACCAAGAGATCAAGGCTGGAGCGTTCGCGCCAGCGGAGCAAACCGGATAAGCATTAGAGCCAGCTATCAGAATCACGTCCGACTCATCGCGTTGATTAGGATTGGTCACGGGAAGCGCAATAGGCTCGGCCTGAACCGGGAGGTACGCATGGCTAAAGTTGCGCCTTACCACACTGTCGAACCGGAGCTGCCGCCCGAACGCAACGTCTATCACGACCACAGTGACTGTCCGACCGGTCGACGAATCGAGCCGCGCCACTTGCGGTCGGGTACAGCCTGGCCGCCCTCGCTGCAAGGATTGCATCAGACTCGGTTGACGTCGGGTGTTCGACGGTTAGCGACGTTCTGATTCATCGAACAGCAGTCCGTGCCCGGAGTTCGGCGGTTGATCTCGGACGGACAATGGCTCGTGTCTGGCTGCACGCTGTTCCGACGAAACTCGAGACTGAGACCGAGTTCATCAAGGAGCACATTAACCAAAGGCAATTCGACGTAGAGTCGAAGCTCCTAAGAATCGCCGAGGAGGCTCGATGCGCTCCAGAGGTTTCGACTGAACCGCCAAGAACAATCGTGTTGCGGAAGCACGAAACGCTAGCCAACTGGATCCAAACGGCGAGTCGAGCCGAACGAGACCAAATGGCGCGGCAGGTGCTTTCACAAATTCGAACACTGCACGCTGCGGGTATTTGTCATCGGGACATGAAGTTGTCGGACATTGTCGTCGACGGAGACGTGCCCCTGTTCGTGGACTTTGAGCTCGGCACGGATGTGGATCCCAAACGGCGCTGCTATGACCTGTATGGGCCAAGCCGCGACGTGGCGTTGCCGGAGGTCCATCAGGCAATTCGGCTGTTGGAGGGTGTCTGGTGGGATTCGGCAACATTGGGATTGCGGCGAACTTGGCCAGGATTGCCCAACTGGAGGGAGATAGATGCTTGACGCCGGCCCGCCGCCGACATGCTTGCGATAAGTGCTTGTTGCCGTGAGCATCCCTTCAACGCGAAGGTTTACGGCTATTTCTTGGTCGTATCAGGCGTGAGAGCGCCCGGCCTGCGTATCAGTGACCAACGATCGTCTCGCGGTGCTCTCAGCCGTTATCCGCCTCGCGAGTTCCAGATCGCCACCGACAAGAATGGCATTTCTCGCAACTACCAACTGGTCGACTTCCGACAGCCTGGCCGCATTAGCGTCGGCGAGAGCGTTGTGCAACCAGACATTGAGGCTCCCCACGAAATCGCCATGCTTCCTAATCAGGGGTCGCAGCGGAATTGAGTCGGCACTCCGTTGTAAGAATCCCTGCGACACATTTGACCAGCCGTCCCACTCCTTCAGAGCTGGCACGCCTATTTGGACCTCACTCTCAAACGGTCCTCCGGACTTCTCCGCGAAGCGATGGCCTATGAGAGGAAGTGCCCGGTGGACCGTGTAGTGCCGCAGGTCGAAGACGAACCGGATCTCTGGGTCGGCCAATACAACACTCTTGCGGCGCTGGAACTCGTCCGCGATGTCGCCATTACGATCGCGCATGACGCGACGAACGTGATCAACCAAGCTGGCCGCACTCGCGAGGTAGTTATGCAGGCGCTGTGCAACCAAGCGGTGGAACTGCTCGCGGACGATGGGTGGGCGAACATTCTGGATCAATTCAATTGCCAGAGTTTCATCCGTCGCGGCCGCGTCAAGAAGCGCAAGCACCTCTCGGAGATTGGGTTGGAAGACTGCAGTTAGGCTCCACTCGATGGACAGGCACATGCCATGCTCGATTGCCGCGGGGTGTTCACGAATACGCCGTTCAGCTTCGTCAAGCATCCTGCCCAAATCGTTACCTCGCGCGCTTTCGACTTCCACTGTCTAAGCGGGAATTTACGCCGATCCCGACTGCGGCAGCGACGGAAGCCTCGAGCGCGACTCGACCCTAGCGGTTCCTCTGGCTGGCTGTCCTACGACTGGATGCTTGCGATAAGGCGAGCTTATCTGCACCAATCACGACAAGCCGGATGGGGTAGTGGTAAGGGCTGTCGATAACTGCCTCCGATCGCCAGCCCGCGATCCGTTGAGTCACCGACTCGCACGCGCGATAGCTCGGTTTGGATTGCGGGGTTCCAAAAGGTGAACCGAAACGGCGGGCGGCACGCTACGTCCGCCTGGCCCCAGGTAAAGA
>Ga0209648_10006216_pt1 | contig 10281 bp, 6 predicted proteins | sample GraSoi2013_115cm_FD_185830 | JGI IMG/M metagenome (GOLD analysis project Ga0209648, IMG submission 185830) | Grasslands soil microbial communities from the Angelo Coastal Reserve, California, USA - Sample 9_17_2013_115cm (SPAdes) (version 2) | ecosystem: Environmental > Terrestrial > Soil >...
GAGCAGCGTCAAGCGCGGAACAACGGTTCAAAATTCACCGTTCTTTCCGTCGCTACACAACGCTCCTGGAAAAACGCAGAAGACGAATGGGTCTCGAAAGTCGAGTGGCATCGCATCGCGATTTTCCGCCCTCGCCTGGCCGAGTCTGTTCTCAACAGCATCAAAAAAGGCGCTCACGTCCTCGTCGAGGGCGAACTCGTCAGCAGCACCTACGAGCGCCCGAACGGCAAGAGCAAGAAGTCGGCGACGACCAAGATCACGTCTTGGTGCATCCGTGCTGACATCGTGCGCAAGCTCGATCGCGGCGAACCTCAGCCGGAGGCGACCGCCTCTGCCTTGTCTGCTTCGGGGCAGGCTCCCGAATCATCCGAGGAAATTCATTACTAACTTCTGCGATACATCGGGCCCTCCGACATGGTCGGAGGGCCATTTTGTACGTTTGAGATTCAGTCCGCCGCCTCTGCCGCATCGATCTGCACAAGGGATTCGGCGCGAAGCTGAACGGGCGTTTGGCCACTGGGCGTTGGAACGTCAGCAAGACGGCTTAGCAACGACTCTAGCGCGGAGACACCATCGTCGAGCGCCGCCAGCTCCGAGTCAGTCAGTGGGATTTCCTGGCGCATGCGCAACAAGTTGCTCTTGCCTTCAAGCAGCGCCGAGGCCGTTGAGCCTTTGGGCATGTAGAACGAGCACTTCGCACATGCCATGCGGTGCGGGCATTGGTCAAAGAAGTCATAAGTGCAGTAACCGTGTCCGAGGTCGTAAAATTTCCACGCTTCTTGGGCACCCACTCCGGCTCGAACCTTTTCCTGATCAATGAGAACTTCGATCGCTCGCAGGTTTCGACCAAAGTACCCAGCATCTGAATACGATTTCATCAGCTTCGTGGGTGTGATCTTCGCATACCGCTGGGTGGACGATGGCAGCCGGTGCCCGAGCCATTCCTGCAGCTCGTACAGGCTCATCGGCTCCTTAGCATTGAACAGCTGCGTGGCGATGGTGGATCGCGCTCGGTGACTCGTGATTTTTCCGCGAAGGTCGCTCTGCGGCACGCCGGCCTTTTTGCAGAGTCTAGGGATCAGCCCGAGATTCAGGTAGTAAGGCCCGAGATGCTTCATACGGTGTAAAAACAGAAAGTCAACCATCTCACCTGTTTTGCTGTCGCAGAGTTTTGCTTGAGCAGGTCGCACCTTCTCCCAAGCATTGATCGCTTCTCCGACCACCATGTCCACCGGTTTCGTGAACGCTGCGCCCGTTTTGTTCACCGGAACATCCAGGAAGCACACAGAGGAACAATTATCCTGCTGCCAGCGCACACACCCAACTCGCAAGCGGCGGATTTCATCCCCTCGCAGGCCGGCGAACAGCCAGACTACTGTTAGGGCGCGCATCATTTCTATTGGGTAAAAGGTATAGATTTTTCCGTCTGCGTTTCGCCTGCTCGCGAAATCCTCTGCGGTGATATTGAGTCCTGCCCACAGAAGCTTCGCCCACACGTCATCAGCGATGACTCTCGGTGAGGAAGAACATACGAGTGCCTTGATGGAACGCGGTGGAGTCAGGCTACGGTAGGGATCGAATCGTGGAGGAATAAAACCCCATTCTTGCAGATCCGCAAAGAACACGCGAACGGCGCTGTAACATTGCATTTTTCCAGACGGTGTCAGCGGCCTTCCGTAATGCCTTTTCTGGCGCCCCACACACGGAGCCCTCCAGTCCCCACACCGAATGTTGGTGATCATGGTCAGGCACTGCACCGCCAAGTTGCGGTCCCAGTCCTCCGGTCCGTTAATCCCCGGATGCTTTGCGCCCAGCCATCGACCCACAGTGAGAAGAAAGTAGTAGTTTTGTGTCCGGACGCGCCAAGTGTACCTGGCATTTTCGAACCAATACTTTGCTGCCTGTGCCCATTTCTCCGGTATTCCCGTCAAGAGATGAGGGTTCGGGTACCGCGGCCGTTCCATACGCTTAATTGGTGCGGAAATGATTTTGCGATTTGCCAGCACCTTCGAGACCGCCGACAAGAATATCGTGCGATTGTTCCCGGGCCGGCGGTCTAACACTTTTTGAAGTGCCTCCACTGTGAGATCTTCCAGGACAGGACTGCGATTTGTAATCAGGACCTCGCACATCGCCCGAGGAACATAGATTCTCGCGGTTCGGTCACGATAGCCACACTTGACAAGCATCTCTTCGATCTCGGCGAACAACCTTCGAACGCGTTCGCGGCCGAAGACACGGTATGCAAGACCATAAAAAATGAAGCTCTTGCCCCCCAACTTATGCGGTGCGTCGAAACCGCACAACAGGTAGCCGACCGCAGCAACGGACGGTTTTTCGTGACCACCTTTCCTAATGCTCTCGATCCATTCTTCCTCCGTCCAGCCCCAGTAGCTCCTCCCGCGAGCTGCAACCTCGCGCACCATCATCGCCTTCAAGTTTGCCCAGTATTTTCGCTGCAGCTCAATGTGAGTGCAGACATCCTCGAGCGGCTTCATCAACCTTGGGAGGGCGCAGTTTTCGAGCACCACTGAAGGAGGAACCCCCTTTGCCAGACTCGGTTGATTGGCACGCATAGTTTCCGCTTCCTCTGGCTTCAGTTCGGGACTCCGGTCGTATTCGTCGAGCTTCACCGGCCAGGTCCACGAAGGCGAGGCACATGCTTTGTCGCTCATGCCAGCACCTCGCCCATCACTGCTACTCGCCGCGCATGTATCTCCGCCATCCCACGGGCGAGCTTATTCGCCAGGTCGCGACCACTCAGATGAACGTAAAGTACGGTTGTCTGGATACTGCGATGGCCCGCAAAAGTGGCGATCTCGTGGATATCCCAGTTGGCCCGGGCGAGATCAGTCAGGCAAAGGTGGCGTAAGCTGTGCGGTGTAAAACGAGGCAGATTGCATCGCTCGGACACCCGCGCGATTGCTTTGGACCATGTCCAGATCGAAATCGGTTGGCCATGATTGCGGCCCGACTCTGAAAGGAACAACGCGCCCCGTTCACGACTCAGTTCCCGACGAATGACCAGATACCTGCTGAACAGTTCACTCGTTGCTGGAGAATAGGGAACGATTCTCTCTGTGCGATTCTTTGTCTTTTCCGCCCGAATCCGCAGCATTCGATGTGCTGGGTCAATGTCCGTCGTTTCCAGGGAGCAGATCTCTTCACGACGAAGTGCCGCGTCGTAGGACATCGCCAGCATCACCCGGTTGCGCAGCGGCTCTTGTTTGCAGACTTCCAGGATGGTCTGCCACTCTTCTTCGTTTGGAATCCACGGAAGCCGGTGCTGTCTTTGAATGAAGCTGCGCCCGGCTACAGCCGGGCGCAGAGGGTTTCGTGCACAGATTCTCTCTTCCACCAAGAAGTCATGAAAGAGCCGAACCACTGTCAGATGCTGTTGCAGAGTTGCGTGCGCGAGCGTTGTCCTCACTTGCAACCCCTTTTTCCGAACCCTGGGAACGGCCAGATCAGTAATGGTCCGGACGTAAGCTCCGATGGTTGGGCGAACAACGGATTCGAACGAAATGTCTTGCGATTCGAGGAACGCGAGGTACGAGTCCAGGTCCCTCCCGTAGGCTTCGATGGTGTTTGCTGCAAGACCTCGCGACGCCTGAAACTTTAGCCACTCTCTTGCGTGTGGATTTTCAAAGACTCGTTGGTACCGCTCCCACCTAATGTCGCAGACAGTAAACTCCAGAGTCATAGTTCCCTCCAGCTTGAGTTCGGCCCGTCGGGGCCGAACTCACCATACGCCGGCAGGAGAACCAGCGGCCCTATTCCACATAATCAACTCAGTGACGATCATCGGCTTCGTCGGCGCAGACCCGGAGCAGCGTCAAGCGCGGAACAAGAACGGCGGGAAGTTCACCCGAACTATCTCTCACCTTGGGGCGGGCCGTCGCTACGCAGCGGTCGTGGAAGAACACCGACGACGAACGGGCGTCGAAGACCGAGTGGCATCGCGTCTGCGTATTCCGCCCGCGGCTCGCCGAATACGTCGCAACGACGATCAAGAAAGGTTCGCACGTGCTCGTCGAGGGCAGCCCCGTCAGCACCACGTACGAACGAAACGGGGAATGGAAGAAAAGCGGCGGCCCTTCGAGGCTCAGGACAAGCAAGCCGCCGCACTCCAAACTGGGTCCGGGATTCTTTAGTGCCAGAGCAGAACCATCACTCTGTTATGTCAAAGTCCACGGATCGGTCCGGCGCATGATTGTTCGCCGCGTCGACCGCCTGCATCACCAAGCGGTAGGAACCCGGCTTCAGGTCGTCCACTTTCACTTTCATTCCAACGGGAATGACCGGATTTCCCTTCTGAATGAACTCATCGGCGCGAATGATATTGGTGAAAAATACTTGCTTGTTGGTGGCTCGTTCGAAAATGCGGTACGCCGTGGCCACAATAGGCGGGTTCGCCGAAGTCAGCAGTGGTTCGTAAATCTCAGCGTACAGCGCCACGATGTCCGTGTGCTTGAAGCGATTGCTGCCGGATGGAACGATGTGCATGCCCTTGACGACCAGCGGGGTTCGGTCTTCGAGAAGAACGGAATCCAGCCCGCTAGGAATGTCATTCAGCCGTTGCGCGGAATTCGTCAGCGCCACTCCGCTGAGGCTGAAGTGTTTTCCGTCATAGGGATCGATAGAGACAGGCGATTCAAATTTTCCAAACGCATCACCACCCGCGCTAAGCACAATTGTCAGCTTGTATGTGCCCGTTGCGGCGTCGAATTGGTTTTCATAGTGATAGGGCGACTTGGTGAACTCTTTCCATTCCTCCTTTTCCAAGTCCATGTTGACGGTGTCGCTGAAGCGCGCTCCAATCGTCCCATCTGGCCGATACGCAATGCCCAAGACGTTCAAGTTGGCGTGATACTTTCCTTTTTCTTTATTGAATTGAAATGTGTCCGCCGGGATTTCCATGGCCAGGTTGACGCGGGCCGTCTCCGGCGCGGTATAGAAATAGGGCGCTTGCAGGACGCCATGAATCGAACCGGGCTGGGAGCCCATTGCGTGCGATTCGAGTTGCTTCTCCAGTGGCTTGCCTTCGAGCACGTTTGCGGATCGCGTGTTGCAATATCCGCTGCGAGAACGAACGTTTAGTCCACCGCGATTCAGCTTCACTTTCAGCGTGTGGCAGCTTCCTTCCGGCGTGTCGGCGGGCACATACCCGAGAATGTAGAATTCGTTTTGCTCTCGTCCGATGCGATCGAGTCCGCCGAGCAAATCGTTGGTGTTGAAAATCGTAAAACCACCGGTTCCTTCCGCCAGCGCTGCCAGTATTTGCTGGTTGGTCGAAGCCGATGGTGGAAATGTCGGCACGATTGTCCGCGGCTGGTTGTAAGGCGAATTGTTGTAATTGGACGTAGGACCACGCGAACCGCCGCCGGTGCCACCGCCAGTACCGCCCTTTCCTCCACCCCCCGTGCCTCCTCCCGTGCCGCCTTTTCCGCCGCCGCCCGTACCTCCACCGGTGCCCCCGGTACCGCCTCTACCGCCACCACCTGTTCCACCGCCTCCTGTGCCGCCACCACCGGTACCGCCGCGGCCACCACCTCCACCTGATCCGCCGCCGCTTCCGCCTCCCGGTCGTTGCGGGTCAGGCATGGCCATCGCCGGAAACGCCGCGAGGAGAAGATGTGGACCCGTTGAAGTTTTCCCTGCGGGAATATGATTCGAAGCGACCTGAGTACTTCCGTGCGCCGATCTCCTGCTGGCGCTCCCGCCCGGCGCAGTGGCGACCAGGCCGCGGGCATCGAGTGCGTAGACCGCCACGTTCGACTTATTGCAGGCATCAATGGTCGCGGTGAGTTCCGATTGGTTTTCCTGCGTCAGCGGGAATCCTCCCGAAAACAGCACCACCATCTTTCGGCCGGGGATGGAGCGGAGATTTTTCGCCAGGCTGCGCACCGCGAGGAGCATGCTGCGGGCCCCAAAGTCCGCCTCGGCATTGCCCAGTGACCCCATCGAGGGAAGGCCCGTCGACGCTACCGTGACCGGCGCGTCCGGCGGGGGCGCATTTGGATCGACCGCGGAACCTTTCACTCCGGATACCGCCGCGCGGAGCACGTCCGCGTTGGCCGTGAAATTCTGGACGATGCGGAGCGATCCCCCGAAATCCACAACGGCCATCAATCGATCGGGGCCGGCGTTCGCGGCGATGAATTTTGTGGCGGCGCTCCGCGCCTGGATCTGGTCCGGCACAGCCATAGTTGAGTTATCGAAAAACAGAATCAGATAGCGCCGTTGCCCGTTCGCCTGGGTAGCCGCATCAGCACCGGTAGAAAATGTGGAAACCGCCTGTTCCTTGTTATCTTCGAAGACTTTGAAATCATTCTGGGTCAAGTCGCGAATGTAGTTGCCCTTCTTGTCCGTCACCACGGAATCGACGAGCACCAGTTTTGATTCCTTCTTGATCACGACGACCGGCTGCTGCTCCGCGGTTGCGGCCGCCTGCGGCGGTGGCGGAGCAGGTTGTCCTTGCCCCAACGAAAGGGCAGGAACCAGGAACATTAATCCGGCAGACAAGCAGGCCGCCAATTGAAATTTTCGCTTGGAGTCTGTAAAGGTATTCATATTCCCCCCCTACAACTTCTTTACTTTAATAAGGAATTACAACTGCCCCGTTGCGAGCCGCCATTTGCGCGCCCAGGGTGTCTCGCACCACCATGCGCACCAGGTAAGTGCCTGGCTTCACGTCAAAACTGGTTTTCACTGTAAACCCTGAGCGGCTCAACCGGGTGTACGTCGTGTCGAGCAGCTTCATCTCCACGATTTTGGAAAGGCCGGTGACGAAATTTCCGTTTTCGTCGAAGATGCCCGTAAGAATCGTCAATTGATCGTTGTTGCGTCCCAGCAGTTTCTGGAAGTGGATGGCCTTCACGTCAAAGTGAGTCAGGACCGCGAGGCGTGCCTGGGCGTCTTCCTTCTTGAAAAACTGTGTTTGCAATTCCACCGGCAGGTCATGGATCTCCTCTTGCGAAAACAAAGCCTCCTGCATTTCCAGTTTTGCGGCTTCGGCGGCGTCAGTGAGAGTCCTCGGCGCGAAGTAACCGTGCCTCGCCTGAATGTCGAATTTTTCCTTGTTGGTAAGCGCAACCTTTAAAGCATGGAATCGTCCGTCGATTTTCAGGTTCTGCGGCGAGAATCCCAGCAAATAGGAATATGCCGGCGCGGCTCCGGCCTCGCGCATGGCTTCAACGATGTCGTTGCGGTTGTGGAAGAATTTGCCGCCGGTGCCATCGGCCAACTGCGCCAAAACGTCCTCTTGCGCGAATTGCGCCGCCACGCGATAGGAACTCTTGTAACCGGCGGTAGTAATGCTGTCCCGCGGCGGATTGGCAATGTCCCCCATTACATCAGGTGCGTAGAGGCCGCGCGCATCAATGGTATTAATCACGATATTGGAGCGAGTAGCGCGATCAACCATTTCGGAAGCTTCGGACTGCAGGGTCGAAGTGATAAAACCAGGGGATACCAGAACCAGCACCCGTTGACCAGGCATGTTGGCCAGGTGTCTAACGACTTCTTCCAAATGCCGGTAGGCATATTGTGTCTCGCTGTCGCCTTGCGCCACCGTGCTATCCGCGGCAGCCCGCGCCAGATTCTGAGCGGCCGCCGTCATCCTAGGGTCGTTGTTGAACGCGCAAGCTAGAGCTTCTGCAGCCGCGACCTCTAGGGCTTGCTGGTCAGACTTATTCGTGATCAGATCGGCCTGGTAATAACTCACGTCAGGACAATCATGAAAATTAGCGCCAGACAGGGGACGCGGCGTGATTCCGAGCAGCGCTTTTGCGAGTTTGTCATGATCGTCGGTGAACTCCTGCGTCAACTGGCCGGAGGTTGTGCTTAGCGAAACGCGATCGCTGGCTGCAAGTGATTCAAAAAATCGGGTGGCCGAATCGCGGACGAACACTGCATCGGACATCGAGAGGTGTATATCGTCAAACACTATGGAGACGAATCGCTGCGGCAGAACGATAGCTTTGCCGCCGGCGACATCCGCGCTTGACGAAGAGCCCTCTGCAGCAGTGGATGCCACCGCTGAAGCCGTACGTGTCTCGGGCGTCTCCAGGCTGAAAGATGAAATCGTCTGAAGCTTTTTGTTGTCGAAGAGTTGGAAGTCTTCCTTTTTCAGATTGGAAACGATCTTGCCCTGACGGTCGCGAACCACCACGCGAACCAGAACCAGGTTTACGCGCACTTTGAAAGTAGCCGGCGTGTCGTGACTGGAAACTTCCTCACCCTGGGTGGGTGCAGGCGCTGCGGGGGATTTCGCAGTTGAATCTGCCTTCGCAGGAGCATCCTGTGGCGGCGTAGGGGCAGGGGGCGATTGCGCTGAGAGCTGGATGCCGGAAAGCGATAGCCACCAAAGAAAAACTACCAAAACGATGCGGCGGAACCCGGGGAATAGCAGTGAATGAAACATCCTGCCCTTCAGAAGCCCGCATCCTAAGGTGTCCGGGAGCGAGAAAGGGACGAAGCCAAGGGATGCCATTCTCCAAACTGGTGACTCGACTATACGCTGGAGACAATTTTAGTGTCAATCACCTAGCGATCCGGGTAGTGTGTCCGTTTCCGATTACGGTTAAATAGGCATCCGGGTTAGTTCCGGGTAGCCCGTAACTCGGGCGGAATCAGGGTTCGGCCAAGACCGTCAGCCTGTACCACCATACGCCAGATCATACCGTTCCCATTTAGAGAGTCGCTGGCGTAGAATTGTCCCCTCTTGCCGAATTCTCAACGACATCAAGCGCGAGGTGTACGGATGCGTTTGCTATTTTTGTTTGGTTCGCTAGTTATCGCCGCGATCGCAGTTGCGCAAACCCAGAAATCGAGTGACGTCGTGCCCTTCATAACTGTCGATGCATCTGTCTTTGTTCTGAACCACGTTCGCGTTATCGATGGAACGGGTGCAGCAGTAAAGGAAGACCATGCGATCGTGGTCGCGAATGGCAAGATTCAGTCCATCGGCCCGGCTGCCTCAGTCCAAATCCCTCAGGGAGCGCAACTCCTAGATCGCGCCGGCTATACGGTCATTCCTGGCATTGTAGGAATGCACAATCATCTCTACTACTCGAACTCGATGTCGGTACAACTTCCCGGCGGCCCCGGCGGCAGAATTGGCGAGCCAGGTTTGTTCATCGCGGAAATCCCTTACACAGCGCCGCGACTGTATCTAGCGGCTGGTGTAACCACGATGCGCACCACCGGGAGCCTGGAGCCTTACACCGACCTGAAGATAAAGAGCCGCATAGACGCGAACCTGATGCCGGGACCAAGCATCGATGCTACAGCGCCGTACCTGGAAGGAGCGCCGACGGTATTTTCTCAGATGCATGAATTGACTGGACCGGACGATGCAAAGCGCATGGTGGATTACTGGGCGGCGGAAGGCATGACGTCGTACAAAGCGTACATGAACATCACGCGCGAGGAGCTGGGAGCGGCGATCCAAGAAGCACACGCGCACAAGCTGAAGCTGACGGGGCATCTTTGTTCGGTAACCTGGCCAGAAGCTGTAGCTCTCGGGATCAATGATTTGGAGCATGGGCCAGTGCTTACGGACACCGAATTTGTGGCGGACAAAAGGCCGGACGTGTGCCCAACGGGAGGAGCCGGCAGTTGGGCGAAACAAGACTTGAATGGAGCGGCGGTACAGGAAATGATCCACAATCTCGTCGCACACCACGTGGCGGTGACTTCGACGCTGCCCGTGTTTGAGGCAATCGTCCCGGGAAGACCGAAATTGCAGCGGCGCACTCTGGATGCGATGGCCGCGGAATCGGCGCAAAGCTACCTGACGGCGCGGGCGAGCGTGCCGTTGGACTCACCCATGACGGCGCTGCTGCGCAAAGAGATGGATTTTGAAGTGACGTTCGCGAAAGCCGGAGGATTGTTGCTGGCCGGGCCGGATCCAACCGGAAATGGCGGAGTGCTTCCGGGATTTGGCGATCAGCGCGAGATCGAGCTGCTTGTGGAAGCGGGGTTCACTCCGGTGCAAGCCATTCAGATTACAACGGAGAATGGTGCTGTATATCTCGGCCAGCAAGATCGAATTGGGACTGTCGCGCCCGGCAAACAGGCAGATCTTGTTCTCATCAAGGGCGATCCCTCAAAGAACATTGATGAGATTGAGAACGTCGAGACGGTATTTAAAGCCGGGATAGGCTACGACTCCAAGAAGTTGATTGAAAGCGTGCGCGGACAGGTCGGGATTCGTTAAGAGTCTTCGATCTGGAGCGTGTTACCAACTCCCGACTCGATTCCGGGTGTATCGTCGGC
>Ga0209648_10006219_pt1 | contig 10280 bp, 10 predicted proteins | sample GraSoi2013_115cm_FD_185830 | JGI IMG/M metagenome (GOLD analysis project Ga0209648, IMG submission 185830) | Grasslands soil microbial communities from the Angelo Coastal Reserve, California, USA - Sample 9_17_2013_115cm (SPAdes) (version 2) | ecosystem: Environmental > Terrestrial > Soil >...
CAACTGATCGTCAACGTTAAAGTCCGTTCGAAACCGCCCCTCGATACGCTGCCGGAAGTTTCGCGCGCTCTCGCCGAGGCCCAAGCTGCCCTCGGTGACAACGGCCGCGTCGTCCTTCGCTACTCCGGCACGGAGCAACTCGCCCGCGTCATGGTTGAAGCTGAACACGACGCTGACGTCCGGCGTTTCAGCCAGTCCCTCGCCAACGCCCTCCGCTCCTCCATCGGCGCCTGAACCCTGCCAACGATCCTCAGCAAGAGCAGCAGGTTGTTGTTGAAGGCGTTTGCGAAGGAGTTCGCTTGCAGTGGACCGTCAAAATCCATAATAACGTTATTCTCGATTTCGAGGCTAATGTTCCCTCATGAAGATGCTCCCAAAGAATGTAGGAAATCGTTCGATTTTCTGTGAGATTTTGTAGGCTCGACTTGGCTTGCCTTCATGTTACAACGTCACATCCAAAGCTAAACGCTGTGCTTTCAATCCTCACTTCCTACCCAGGTGCGTACCCGATACCTGGCATCCGGCTTGCTCTCTACTTGGCAACTTATAAGATTGGCTTCCCGGGGTGGCCGGAACCGATCCTCGACTCGGTTACCGGTTTTGGGGCGTCAATTGAGAAAGAGGGGGCTTGCACCAGCCCCCTTTTTCATTTCTATTGGCAGCTTGTGCTTGTGAAAAGGCTGTCCGGCATACCTCGCCCGATCGGTGATTCGTCACAAGTTTTCCGCGAGTGGAAGTCTCTTATGGGACCCTGCTGCTCCGAGATTTCCGTGGCTTGTCTCGCCTTGCCGCGCCCGGAGTCACCTTCAATACCCCCGAAACACCCTGCCGCTGTCGTTCTCTTGTGTCCAACTTCCGGCTCCAAGCGAACCGTCACCCGTCCCTGATCCTTGACTCCAGTCAACTATGGTCTGTGAACCAGGAGCCGCAAAAAAATGAGCGGCCGGTGGGGGCACCGGCCGCTCGGGCGTGGGGGATGGAGGGTACCGTAATCTGAAGTCAATTCAGTTCCTCTAAGCGTTCCACTGTCCTCCGGAGCAGCAACACAACACCCCGGAGCAGACAGCTTACAACCACACGAAACACTCTAGAAGACGCAAACAACTCCCGACTACTTGGCTAGTTTGCTTTTCAGCCTGCTTTGCGGTCGATAGGTCGCCGGGTTCATCTCTTCCAGTACTCCCCGCCCCTGCTGGGGCGCCCTTCGCTGGTACCGAAGTACTTCCACGTCTACACGCGCCCCAAGACCTTACGGCGGGCGCCGCAGTTCGCTCATCAATTGCATGATGTCGCCTGCCGTGGAAATGGCGCTACGGGCCCTGGCGAACGACCGCCGACTGCAAATCTTGGAATGGTTGAAGCAGCCGCGGAAATATTTTCGGCCGCAGTGGATGGGGATCATTTCTGCCCGTCTCTCCAGTCTCGCATCCCAAGCTGCAAGGGTCATGCGGATTACGGTATCCTCTTTTGACCATGCATGACCTGAATTACTTCCGCGATCATCTGGACGTCTTTGCCGCAATGGCCAAAAAGCGCGGGGTCGCTCTGGACCTGGAAGCCTTTCGCGCGCTGGACAAGGAGCGCCGCGAGCTCATCACCTCGACCGAGCAGCGCAAAGCGCAACGCAACAAGGCCAGCGAAGAGATCGCTCGGTTCAAGAAAGAAAAAAAGAACGCGGATGCGCTGATCGCGGAGATGAAACAGGTCTCCGAACGCATCAAGCAGTCTGACGAGCGCATCGCCGAACTCGATGCCACCCAGCGCGAATTGTTGCTGACGATTCCGAACGTGCCGCATACGAGCGTGCCGGTCGGTACCAGCGCGGCCGACAATAAGGAAGTGCGCCGCTGGGGCGCGCCGCCAAAATTTGACTTCCAGCCCAGGCCGCATTGGGAACTTGGCGAGCGCGCGGGAATCCTGGATCTCGAAGCCGCCACCAAGATTACCGGCGCGCGCTTTGCTGTTTACAAAGGCTGGGGTGCGCGCCTCGAACGGGCCCTCGCCAATTTCTTCCTCGACGTCCATACCCGCGAACACGGTTACACGGAAGTTCTGCCACCCTTCATCGTCAACAGCGCGTCGCTCACGGGCGCGGGCCAGTTGCCAAAATTCGCCGCCGATCTTTTCAAGCTGGAAGGCACTGACTTTTGGCTGACGCCCACTTCCGAAGTCGAGCTCCACAATCTCTATCGCGACGAGACCATCCCCGAAGAAAAACTCCCTATCCGCCTCACCGCCTGGACCGCCTGCTTCCGCTCCGAAGCTGGCGCCGCGGGAAAAGATACGCGCGGCATTCTCCGGCAGCATCAATTCCAAAAAGTTGAGCTTTTCAAGTTCACGCATCCTGAGAAAAGCTACGAAGAACACGAGTCATTAGTGCGAAACGCCGAAGCAATTCTCCAGAAACTCGGCCTCCACTATCGCACCGTGCTCCTCTGTACAGGTGACATGGGCTTTGCTTCCTCAAAAACGTACGACATCGAAGCCTGGCTGCCCTCGAGCAACGAATTCCGCGAGATTTCGTCCTGCTCGAATTGCGAAGCTTTCCAAGCCCGCCGCGCGGGCATTCGCTTTAAGCCCAAAGGTAGCGGAAAAAGTGACTTCGTTCACACTTTGAATGGTTCTGGCCTTGCCGTTGGCCGCACCTGGATCGCCGTGATCGAGAATTATCAGCAAGCTGACGGCTCGGTTGTAATCCCTGAGGTATTGCGCCCATACATGGGCACCGACCGAATTCCGACCCCTTGATTCTGCCTTTTAAGGCTGGCAGCCACCTCCCTGCCCGCGGATGGCTAAGCTCTACATAAGTCCTTTTTATACAATTAGTTACATCGTTTTTGAACCTCTTTTTGCCTAATCCTCAACTGCCCTATTCGTCGCGCAACCCGTTGAATTTACGCCTTTTCGTTTGACTCCCCCTTTTCGCCTTGCATACACTCGCCTCAGTAGAACATTGTGGTAACAAAGGGGGGTCCGGGGGTCGCACCCGGCATCCATTCTTAAACTTATGACTTTTCTTGCTCGCATCGCTCGCTTCCTTTTCTGGCTCTTGGTGGTCTCCTGGAGCGTTTGGCTCCTGCGCCGCATTGTCAACTGGATGCTTCGTAATGCCGCGTCAACCCCGCAGCAGCGCCCAGAAGCTTCAGTTGCTCAAGCGTCCGGCGAGGCACGTCAGTTGGTGCGCGACCCCGTGTGCGGCATGCATGTGGACCAGACGCTTGCGATCCCCTTGGGGGAACGGAGCGAACTCGTCTACTTCTGCTCCGCCGCCTGCCGCGACGCCTATACCAGTGACACCAAGAAGTTTGCAGCCAACGGCTAGACCGAACTCAGGACGAACCAATTGGAAATTCGGGCCAAGTGGAATCAAGGTTTCGTAGACAACTCGAGTAGACGAAAGGACCGACGTTGATGGCCACGGTCGCAAAGCCCACAGCCCCTGTAAGACAGATCGGCGCACCGCCGATGGTGCCCCGCATCGCTCCCCGCGAGGACCTGAATCCATTCCGCATCGCGCAGATTCAGTTTGACATGGCCGCGGAATTCTTGAAGCTTGATCCCGGCCTGCGGCAGATTCTGCGCACTCCGAAGCGCGTGCTGGAAGTCTCCTTGCCCACCAAGATGGATAACGGCCAGGTGAAGGTGTTTACTGGCTACCGCGTGCAGCACAACATTTCGCGCGGCCCGGGCAAGGGCGGCATCCGTTACCATCCCAACGTGACCCTCGATGAGGTGAAGGCGCTCGCCGCATGGATGACCTGGAAGACCGCGACGGTGAACGTGCCATTCGGCGGCGCCAAGGGCGGCGTGATCTGCGACCCCAAGCGCATGTCCAAGAGCGAACTCGAGCGCATGACGCGCCGCTATGCCAGCGAGATTCTTCCCCTCATTGGACCCGCCCAGGACATTCCCGCGCCGGATGTCTACACCGACGCACAGACGATGGCCTGGATCATGGACACCTATGCCATGACCATCGGCCATGCCGCCCATGGCGTCGTCACCGGCAAGCCCGTTTCGATCGGCGGCTCGGAGGGCCGCGGCGAGGCTACAGCCCGCGGCCTTCTCAACGTCGTCGAAGAAGCGTGCAAGGTGAAGAAGATTTCGCTGCGTGGCGCGACCGTGGCCGTTCAAGGTTTCGGCAATGCTGGCGCCACTGCCGCGCGCTTGTTCGCTGAGAAGAAAGCGAAAATCGTTGCTCTGAGTGACACTCGCGGCGGGGTGACGAATTCCCGCGGCATCGATCCCATCAAGGCCATCCGCTACAAAGAACGCTCTGGCACCGTCGTCGGCATGCCCGGCGCGTCGCGCATCAGCAATGACGAGCTGCTGACTATGAAGTGCGACATCCTGATTCCCGCGGCGCTCGAAAACGTCATCACTCTGCACAATGCCGAAGCCGTGAAGGCCCGCATCGTCGCCGAAGCCGCCAACGGCCCCACAACGCCGCATGCCGATGAAATTCTCGCGCGTCGCGGCATTACCGTCCTCCCGGACATCCTCGCCAATGCCGGTGGCGTCACCGTCAGTTACTTCGAATGGGTGCAGAACCAGGAAGGGCTCATGTGGGACGTCGACGAAGTCAACGCCCGGCTGCAGAAAGTAATGGTCCGCGCGTTTCACGAGATGGTGGACGCCATGCGCAAGCATCACGTTCCCCCGCGCGCCGGCGCCATGATTCTCGCCGTCAGCCGCGTGGCTGAAGCCACCCTCGTCCGCGGCCTCTTCCCGTGATAGCGGTGTTTGAGTGTTGAATTCAGTGCAATGAATCTAAGGCGGCCAGTTGGTCTGATTTGCCTCGCCGGTGTTTCCTTCTTGATTTGCGTCCTGCTAGTTCTCTGCGGAGTAGGTTTTCTCTTCGAGCTCTTTCGCTCCCTGAGACACGTTCCGGGTGCGCCGGAGTATTACTCCCTCGGCTACGTTTTGATGTTCCTCGCAGGTTTCTGTTCTTTTGTTGCTGCATGGATTGCCGCTGTGGCGGGCCTGGATCTTTGGAGATTCAAAATGCGAGGGCGGTTGCTTACCCTTGCCGCTGCGCTCCTCTTCTTTTTGTTCGCAGTGTATTTAACTAGGCCGGCGTTTTGGGTAGGTTTCATAATTGCTTTCTGTAGTGTCGCCGTTGTTTTGTATCTCCGATCACCTAGAGTCCGCTCGCTGTTCCAGCAAGAGTCTTCTGAACAGAAGGAATCCTAATTTAGGTCTTGCGTTGAAGAATTAGCGCGCGTACATTCGCAGTTGCCGGGACGTTCCAACCGTTTTTGCGGAGCGTGACCGGCAATTTTCGCTTGCGACGATGGAATTGTGGAAAAGCAGCGGGGAAACCCCGCCGTTGCGAAGCCGAATCCAAGCAAGAGGGCGGCGTAAGCCGCTGCCAAGGGAAAGAAGAAGGAAAGATGACGAACAACGGGCACGGTGCGCCGCCGATTCTCCTGACGATCGCGGGATTCGATCCCTCTTGTGGGGCCGGGACAGCGGCGGACCTGAAGACATTCGCAGCGCACGGCTGCTACGGCGTCGCCGCGGTCACCTCGCTGACGGTGCAGAGCACGCTGGGCGTGGAAGCTGTGCATAACACGCCGAGCGCGGAATTGCGGGCGCAGCTCGATGCGCTGGCGAAGGATTGTGACATCGCCGCCGTCAAGATCGGGATGCTGGGCAATCGCGGTAACGCGGGCGCGGTCGCGGAATTCCTTGACGCGCACAAGTTCGCGCATGTGGTTTTCGATCCGGTCATGAAGTCTTCGACAGGGGCGGAGCTCCTCGATGCGGCGGGAATCAAGTTTGTCGCCACGGAATTGCTGAAGCGCGCCAGCGTCATCACCCCGAACGTGCCGGAGGCCGAGGTTTTGACGGGGCTGACAATCAAGGACATTGCAGACATGGAAGCGGCGGCCCGCAAGCTCGTGGAGATGGGCGCGCGTGCGGTGATCGTCAAGGGCGGCCACATGGAGCGCGCCGTCGATGTGCTTTTAGATGGGGCTGACATTGTGCAACTAGGTGGCGAGCGCGTGAAGACAGAGAACACCCACGGGACGGGCTGCGCCTTTGCTTCGGCGCTTGCCGCACAGCTTTCTTCGGGCCGGTCGTTGTTCGAATCGGCAACCCTGGCGAAGGCTTACGTCACCAAAGCAATCGAGAAGGGCTATCCGATCGGAAAAGGCCGCGTCCCGCTCGATCATTTTTACCGCCAGCGCATCGAGCCTCCCGCCCGCGGCATCCACGAAGTCCCGCAGCACGGCCTGCATCCCGCCGCCGAACCCGCCGCCCACTGAACCCAATGCGCCTGATGCTTTCGCGGCGCGCGGGCATTTGGCCGTTCTTGGCACTGGCGGTTGCCGTTGCAACTGCAGCGCTTCTCGTTCCGCGAACGCCCCAGCCGCTTTCCTACCATCACTTCGCCGATCAACGCAGTTGGTTTGGCATCCCGAACTTCGGCGACGTTGCTTCCAATATCCTCTTTCTGGTTGCCGGATTGTGGGGCTTGGCATTTCTAGCCAGCGAGTCGAGCCGAGAGCAATTCCTCGAACCGCGTGAGCGCTGGCCGCACTTCCTTGTGTTTCTCGGCCTCGTGCTCACCGCCTTTGGTTCCGCCTACTATCACCTGGCTCCCGATAATGCGCGGCTTGTTTGGGACCGGCTGCCGATGACCGTCGTTTTTATGCCGCTCGTGGCTTCCCTGATTGCGGAACGCGTCACTGTGAAGATTGGCCTCTGGTTGCTGCCCGTTCTGACCGCGGTCGGCATCGGGAGCGTGCTTCAGTGGTATTCCACCGAGCAGCAGGGTGCCGGCGATCTGCGGTTCTACTTGGCGGTGCAGGTATACGCCGTGCTCGCGCTGATCGTTGCGATGCTGCTGCCTCCGCGCTACACGCGTGGATCGGACTTGCTTGTCGTGGCTGGTCTCTGCGTGCTCGCGAAAATCTGCGAATCAGCGGACCGCCAGATCTTCTCGCTCGGCCACTTCGTAAGCGGACACACCATCAAACATTTATCCGCTGGCGCCGCGGGATTCTGGATCGTGCGAATGCTGTGGAAGAGGCAGCCCGTTCCGCAATCTCTCATCGAGAAAACCCAGAGCTAAAGACCTCTGCGTAAATAGCTTGACATTACCGCTCCCGCCTTCGTGTGTTTCGCCTCCCCGCCTACGCCCCGGAGCTGAACCCCCGACGAAAGGCTCTGGGCCTGGCTGAAACAGCACGTCCTGCGCGGTTTGTGCCCGCCCGACCTGAGCGTGTTGCAGAAAAGTATCCGCGCAGCCATCCGCCGGCTGCGCCGCCACCCGAACATCATTCGTTCCTTCTTCCACCCCTGCCCTCTGTCTTTCTAGCTCTCTGTCAAGGTATTTATGCAGACATCTTTAGGTGGGTGCTGGCGCCAAGACGTGCAAGGCTCTCGGCGCCACCTCGATTTCGACCGGAGTGGGGCCGATGATCTCGCCATCGCCATGAAACGTGGTGGGCCTGAGGGTCGTCAATCGCACACGTTGCGCGCGCCAGCGCCTCACGCGCGATGTGCGAAGCTCGCCGCTGAAGATCAGCCGTGGAAGCAGCGCCAATACTCCAAACGTGCTGAGGTCTTCGATCAAGACCACATCAAGCAAGCCGTCGTCAATCTGCGCTTCCGGCGCGAATCGCAATCCCGCGCCGTAAGTCGGCGTATTCAGCACGCCCGCAAGCAGCGCTTTTGCTTCGATTGGGCCGAGATCAGTTTCCGAAAATTCGATGCGAACCTCGATGGGCACGTAGCCCGCGAGCGCTCGCAGTGCGGACGCAATGTAGCGGGACCTGCCGGGAAGGCGACGAAAGGCACCGCTCGCGTAGCGTGCCGCTTCTGCATCAAGTCCGACCCCTCCTCCGCCAACATACAATCTGCTGCGCCCATCTGCGGTGTTCACCCGTACCAGATCAACCCATCGCGGTTGCCCTCCCGCAACCGCTCGTGCCGCTATAACTGGATCACCGGGCAGACCAAGCGCAACGGCGAAGTCATTGCCACCGCCCGTCGGCAAGATTCCCAGCACGACATCTTCGCCAAACGCCGCGTTTACGAGCCCCTGAAATGTTCCATCGCCGCCCATCGCCAAGAGCAACTTGCACTTGTTGGCGATTGCTTGCCGCACTTTTGATTGGATTTCTTCCGAGTTCTTGGTTACGAGGAACTCGGCTGGAAATCGGAGTTCACGAAAGAGGTTCTGAATCCGGAGCGCGCACGCGCAGCCGCGCCTTCCACCCGCGGCGGTGTTCACGAACACCAGTGCGGGGCAATGGCGCGAGACGGGAGGTGAGTCAGCCACTGCGCCTGTCATGCTGCCAAATACACGCCCGCCGTGTCAACCAAAGCGCCCAGAGTTGGGTCTTATAGGCTCCCGAAACGTACGATTCGTAGTAGCTGGTGCGAGATAAAGGTGAATTCAAGAGGATGCGGCGCGAATTAGCGAGGGTGTCTTATAGATTGTAGATTGTAAATAAATGTGGTGCCGGCGGGGGGAATCGAACCCACGGCCTAGGGATTATGAGACCCTCGCTCTGCCACTGAGCTACGCCGGCTTAATGCAATTCTTTATGCTACGGATTCGGCGGCGAATGTGTCAAGGCGTTGCGATGGACCGGAGCATGGTCGACTAGTGCAAACTCTTGTCTGGGCCATCTTTTTGGACGAGCACGGCAACTGCGGCGGTCATCGACAAGTATTACTGATGTTTTGCAGGTCGAGACAGTCCGCCTTTCTTCGAAGGTTTTCAGTACCAGCAGTCCCATAGGCTTAGTACTACGGTACCGTTGACCCGTACAGTCGCAAAACCTAACCTACACGGGATCGAACGCTGTCCGGCCCTGCAAGCTGGGCGAAAGCCTAGCGAAATGGTGGGGCTGGTCGGTGTGTATTGATTCGAAACAGGCTCACAACCTGAGTGACTTGACATTGGTGCGCTAAGAGTATAGTGGCTCCGGGGAAGTATCTTACCTCGGAGGCACAATGTCACGTAAACTCACGGTTGTACTGTTCGCCATGCTCGTTCTGGCTGGCGCAATGGGCCTGAAGACGGCTGTTAGCGCGTCCGGTAAGCCGACTGTCGTTGCGACTGGCATGCCGGCACCATGGCCCTGGTAGTAAAGCAAGCCCGCTGAAAAATAAGGTGAGTGTTAGCGGGGCCAGGGCGAGCGCGAAGGGTCGAAATGCTTGGTCCCGTAGACTGGATTATCTCACTGCTGTCAGTGCTCTTTGAAGCGAGTGTGGTAGTGTGTTCGCTTCGCAGGAAATCCTTCCGTCGGCATTTCTTCCTCAACCTGTACATGTCAATAAACGTTCTCGTCAGCGCGGGACAGTTTCGTGTCCTCATGCACTATGGACGGTCCTCCTTGGAGTACCGCTATTTCTATTTCTATTCAGAAGCTTTGCTGATTATCGTCCTTTATTTCGCTTTGACCGGCCTCTATTTGAAGGTGTTCGAAGAAATGCGCGTGGAGCGCTATGTTCGCCTCGGAGCTGTCTTGCTGCTGGCGGGAACCGCTTGCTTTACCTACGCCGTGGTCAGCCAATCTTCTCACCGCATGCTGACTTACTTCGTCTTTGAACTGTCACAGAATCTCTACTTTGTCGGTTTGGTACTCACGTACGCTCTATGGGGCGCGATCGTCAAGCTAAAGGAGACACGCGCGCTGCTTGTGCAGTTCGTTCTTTCTCTTGGCGTATATTTCAGCGCGTATGCAGCGAGTTACGCCATGTCGAATCTCCGCCCCGACTTGTACTCCTACATATTCCGTCTCTTCCCGATTATTGGCTGTCTCCTGCCTCTGGCTTGGGCTTATGCCATCTGGCGAGTTCCCGAAGACGCCCGTCTTGCACCAGCGCGCCTGGCGGTGGTGCCGCGATGATGGCCGCGATCATTCTCGTCTGCTCGACTGTACTATTCCTGCAGTTCTTCGTGTTTTACTGCCGTTCGCTCATCGCTGTGTCCTCGAAGCAGGTTCTTTCTCCTGAGGTGCAGGACGTCACCGGGATCTCCAGGACCGCTTCTGGAGAGGACTTCGCGCGCGTCATGCAACTCTTGCAGCTCTGCCCGGAACGCCCCGAAGACCGTAAGAGTATCCGGGCGATTGGTGTTTATTTCAGTCTTCTGAATTTCCTGCGCTCCACGATAGCGCGCATGGTTCCCTCGATGCGTGTCTGGACGGAGTCGGAGCGCGGACACTGCGCTTATTTCGCGGCGGTCGCCCTCGAGCGGCGCATCTCCTTTAGCAGGGACATGTTAGCGCAGCAAATGGACGCGTAGTTCTTCGTCC
>Ga0209648_10006222_pt1 | contig 10278 bp, 9 predicted proteins | sample GraSoi2013_115cm_FD_185830 | JGI IMG/M metagenome (GOLD analysis project Ga0209648, IMG submission 185830) | Grasslands soil microbial communities from the Angelo Coastal Reserve, California, USA - Sample 9_17_2013_115cm (SPAdes) (version 2) | ecosystem: Environmental > Terrestrial > Soil >...
CTCGTGCCGAACGAGGATGTGCCTGAGCTTGGGGTGGTCCGGCAGGTGCTGGTAGATGGGCAGGTTGGCGCCGCCGGGGTAGCCGAATATCAACTCGACTCCCTCGCGCTCCAGCGCCTCCAGCACCATGTCCGCCCCGGTCACTTTTTTTCCGTTTTCTCCTATGCTCGTTTACAAACAAGAAGCCCCCGCCTTTCGGTCGGGGGCTTTGCGATCTCTTTGCGATTTGGGTTAGGTCGCGCGAGCCCCCGACGGACCAAGGCCAATAAGGCCCAGAAGGAGGAGGCCTACGAACACGCGCGACGACTTGTCCATGTGCAGCAGGATGTTAGGGCATGCCGGGGGCCTTTATTTGTGTTTGAGTCACAAATAAGCGAGGCCCACCTTTGAACGGGCCACACGGACAGCCTGATCTGGCTGCCGGTAGAGTTCGTCTTCCTATGCCCTCCACGCTGGGTCAGAAGCTGTGGGATGCGCACGTGGTCCGCACCTCGCCTGGCGAGCCCGACCTCCTGTACGTCGACCTGCACCTGGTCCACGAGGTCACCTCGCCGCAGGCGTTCGAAGGGCTGCGCCTGGCGGGCAGGCATGTCCGGCGGCCCGACCTGACGCTGGCGACCATGGACCACAACGTCCCCACCCGTGGAGGCGCGCGGGCCGCCGACGAGCTGTCTCGGAAGCAGATGGACGTGCTGGCCGAGAACTGCCACCGGGAGGGCATCCCGCTGCACCAGATCGGCAGCCGGCGGCAGGGCATCGTGCACGTGATCGGCCCCGAGCTCGGCCTGACCCAGCCCGGGATGCTCATCGTCTGCGGCGACTCACACACCTCCACCCACGGCGCGTTCGGGGCTCTGGCCTTTGGAATCGGGACGTCCGAGGTCGAGCTGGTGCTGGCCACGCAATGCCTGCCGCAGACGCGCGCCCGCGACCTGGCGGTGACAGTTGAAGGTGACCTGCCGCTCGGCGTGACGGCCAAGGACGTCGTCCTCGGGCTGATCGGACGCACCGGGATCTCTTTCGGCCAGGGCCATCTGGTCGAGTACCGGGGCTCGACGATGCGCGGCCTGAGCATGGAGGGCCGGATGACGGTCTGCAACATGAGCATCGAGTGGGGCGCGAAGGCGGGCATGGTGAGCCCCGACGACACCACCTACTCGTACCTGGAGCGCCGGCCGCATGCGCCGCGCGGCGCCGCCTGGGACGCCGCGGTCGATCACTGGCGGTCGCTCGCGACCGACCCGGACGCGGTCTTCGACCACGAGATCCAGCTCGATGCGACCAGGCTCGAGCCGCACGTCACGTGGGGCACGAACCCGGGACAGGTCGCGCCCGTTACCGGCCGCGTCCCCGAGCCGCTCACCGACACCGACGTGCGCGCGCTGCGCTACATGGACCTCCGCCCGGGCACCGCGCTGGCGGACATCGCCATCGACCGGGTCTTCATCGGCTCGTGCACGAATGCCCGCCTCGAGGACCTGCGCGCCGCTTCGAAGGTGATCGCGGGCAAGCACGTGCATCCCAAGGTGCGCGCGATGGTGGTGCCAGGCTCAGCGACGGTGAAGCGTGCGGCCGAAGACGAGGGCCTCGACGCGATCTTCAAGGCCGCGGGTTTCGAGTGGCGCAACGCCGGGTGCTCGATGTGCCTGGGCATGAACCCGGACATCCTGGCGCCCGGCGAGCGATGCGCGTCGACCAGCAACCGCAACTTCGAAGGCCGGCAGGGCGCCGGCGGCCGCACGCACCTGATGAGCCCCCCGATGGCGGCCGCGGCCGCGGTGACCGGCCACCTGGTCGACGTCCGCGAGTTGCTTTAGAGGTGGAACCGGTTGTGCGCGTCACCGGCCGCATGTTGCCCCTCGACCAGGCTGACGTCGACACGGACCAGATCATTCCGAAGCAGTTCCTCAAGCGCATCGAGCGGACCGGCTATGGCCCCTTCCTCTTCTTTGACTGGCGGCAGGCGGAGGACTTCGTGCTCAACCGACCCGAGCACGACGGCGCAACGGTGCTGGTCACGGGCGCGAACTTCGGCTGCGGTTCGTCGCGCGAGCACGCGCCCTGGGCGATTCGCGACGCGGGCTTCCGCGCGATCGTGGCGCCGACCTTCGCGGACATCTTCAAGGCGAACTGCTACAAGACCGGATTGCTGGCGGTCACGCTGCCCGACAGCCAGGTCCGCCACCTGATCGACCTTGCTTCGGAAGATCCCGCGGCCGAGATTACCGTCGACCTGGAGAAGCAACAGGTGCGCGGCGACGGATTCGCCTACCGATTCGAGATCGACGCGTTCGCGCGCGAGTGCCTGCTGGGAGGCCTAGACGAGATAGGCCTGGTCGAGCGCCACCAATCGTCGATCTCGGCGTATGAGACCCAGCGTGACGCCTGGTTGCCTGCGGTGAAGTAGCCGGGCCTAGGCCTGGGAGCTGGGCCAGATACGCCTCTCCGCATTCTCTCCGAGCATGTCGCCGTAAGCGATTTCTCCGCCAAGCACCTTTTTCTGGACCCGATATGGGAGCAAAACGGCCATTGCCACACCCTCCCGATGCTCGACCTCGACTCTGATCGCGTCGCCTCCGGAATCTTTGATCCGGACGTCAGAGATGATGGCCGCTCCCCGGAGCTCGTCGGCTTTAGTGCTCAGAACCTTATAGAGCATTTTGAGAAGGTCGGTCGAAGCCGGATGCTCGGAGCCTTCGTAAGCAGCCGCGATGCGCGATTCACCGCTGTTGAGGAGCTCAATTGCGTAGGGGTAAAACTCGCCGTACTTGGTTAGCTGCTGTTTGGCAAAGGGCAGCGCCTCTTGAAGCAGTCGATCCAGATCATCCTGGCAACTCTGCGAGACAGAGTCACGCCAGCTCATACCGCCATCAAGCCGCTATGGCTTGAGGATCGCCCCCTCTGAGGCCGACCCGACCAGAAGCGCGTAGCGCGCCAGGACGCCCTTGCGGTAGTTCGGCTCGGGAGCCGACCAACCCTTGAGTCGCGCGGCTACATCGACACCCTCGAGGTTGAGGCGCCGGCTCTCGACATCGATGTCGATGATGTCGCCATCCTGAACCGCCGCGAGAGGACCGCCCACCGCTGCTTCGGGCGCGACGTGACCGATCATGAAGCCCTGTGTGGCACCCGAGAAGCGGCCGTCGGTGACCATCGCCACCATTTCCCCTAGGCCCTCGCCGACGATGGCCGCCGTGACCTGGAGCATCTCGCGCATGCCCGGGCCGCCACGCGGACCCTCGTAGCGGATGACGACCGTGTCACCCGGCTTGATCTTGCCGCCGACCACCGCTGCGAACGCGTCTTCTTCTCGGTTGAACACGCGCGCGGGGCCGCGATGCTTGGTTGGCGTGTGCTGGGTCACCTTGACGACTGAACCGTCGGGGGCAAGCGAGCCGCGCAGGACGACGAGCCCGCCCTCCGGGCGCAGCGGTCGAGCCAACGGCGCCACCACTTCCTGCCCGGCGGTCTCTTTCACCGACTCGCACTCTTCGCCCAGCGTGCGGCCGGTGACCGTGAGCGCGTCCCCGTCGACGAACCCGCCTTCGATCAATCGCTTCGTCAGCACGCCGATGCCACCGGCGCGATGCAGCTCGACCGCGGCAAAGCGGCCGCCTGGCTTGAGGTCGCACAGCAACGGTGTGCGCCGGCTGATGCGGTCGATGTCATCGATGTGGAGCTCGACGCCCACCTCTCGTGCCATCGCCAGGAGATGCAACACCGCGTTGGTAGAGCCGCCGCTCGCGGCCACCCCCGCGATGGCGTTGTCGAATGCGCGCCGCGTGAGGATCCGCGAAGGCCGTAGGTCTTGCTCGAGCACCGAGAGCATCAGGCGGCCCGCAGCTTCCGCCGCTCGAGGCTTGTCGGGGTCCATCGCGGGGATGGAATTGAAGCCAAAAGGCGAGAGGCCGATGATCTCCATCAGCATCGACATCGTGTTCGCGGTGTACTGGCCTCCGCACGCGCCGGGCCCAGGGCACGCAACCATCTCGAGCTCGGTGAGATCAGCCTCGCTCATCTTGCCCGCGGCGACCGCTCCGATGGCCTCGTAGACCTCGCCCACCGCCACATCCCGGCCGCGAAATCGCCCAGGCATGATCGAGCCGCCATAGAGCAGGATGCCTGGGCGGTCGAGCCGTATGAGCCCGATGGCGGAGGCTGGGATCGTCTTGTCGCAGGCGCAGATGGCGCACATCGCGTCGAACTGGTGGCCGCGACCGACGAGCTCGATCGAATCGGCGATGACCTCGCGGCTGACCAGCGAGGTCTTCATACCCTCGCTGCCCATCGTGATGCCGTCGGAGATCGCGATGGTGTTGAACTCCATGGGATTGGCTCCGGCGGTTCGGATCCCGGCCTTGATCGGAACGGCAAGCTCGCGCAGCCCGAAGTTGCAGGGCATGGTCTCGAGCCAGCAGTTGGAGACTCCGACGAAGGGCTTCTTGAGATCCTCGGGGGTCAGTCCGATCGCATAGAGGAAGGACCGCGCACCGGCACGGTCGCGTCCTTCATACAGGGCGCGGCTGGGAAGCTCGCGTGGAGGCACGACCCGGAAGTTTATCGCGGACCTGGTTCGATCGATAGAGGTCGGGACGTACTCCAGCACCCAGGCGGGCGAATGGACAGCCCCTATAGATTCATTTAGATTGGCGACTCAATGGAGTTCGAGCAGTCCCTTTCGGTAATGATCCCGGCGTTTAATGAGGAATCTACCCTTGAGCTGATCCTGGAGCACGTTCTCCAAAGACCCGAGGTTGGCGAAGTCATCGTGGTCGACGATGGATCGACAGATCAGACGTGGGAGATCATGAGCCGAATCGCCGCACAAGACAACAGAGTGCGGGCGTTTCGGCAGACTGTAAACCAGGGCAAAGGTGCGGCACTCCGGCTTGCGATCTCGCACCTGAGGCTGCCTTTCGCTCTGGTGCAGGACGCCGATCTCGAATACGACCCGCGTGACTACCCGGCGCTGCTGCAACCCCTGGTTGAATCGCGCTCCGATGTCGTATACGGCGTCAGAGGATTCGCTGGGCAAACCGCGTTCAGCTTCTGGTTCGTCATCGGCAATATGGCGGTAACGCTGGCGACTAACCTCCTGTTCGATTGCTATATATCGGACATGGAGACCGGGTACAAGGTGCTGCGGGCGGACTTGTGGCGACGGCTCAATTTGCAGGGTAGTCGGTTTGACATCGAGCCCGATATCACAGCCAGGGTGCTGCGCTTGGGCTATCGAATCCACGAAGTGCCGATCAGTTATTACGCTCGAAGCCGAGAAGAAGGCAAGAAGCTCACATGGGTGGACGGAATCCGAGCCCTGGGTACTCTCTTGCGACTTCGGGTCGCGTCATACAAGCGGCTTTTCGGTCAGGCTGCCGATGCCGACCACCACACTCGGCGACAGCGTGAGCTGGCGCAACGCCATCCGCTCATCAGCGCTTCCGGTCGTGACCCGAGACCTCTGGATAGCTCGGGCCCTGGATCCAGCAGCTGATGTCGATATCGGGCGCAACACAGAGAGGCGCCAGGTGACTGAACCTGCCTAGGCTGCCGATCGCCGCGCCGGATGACATTGCGCGAGCTGAGGCCGACGTGACAAATCTCCCCGGTCGGGTTCAGACGATGCTCGCGGCTGTTCCAGCCTGCCTCGGAGCGATTCTTGGGGCTGCAGCGGTCTATATAGATCGGAACCAGATCCTCGATCCCGACGTGGCGGGTTTCCAACAGTTGGCTAGGGATATGACTTTGTCCAACGTATTCGGCGGCTTGCGCGAGCCGCTCTGGCCTCTCTTGCTCGTGGCTCCAGTCCATCTGTTTGGGAGCGACAGCGCCATCGCGATTCGCTTCGTCGGAGTGCTCGGATTTGTTTGGCTGATCGTGGCGTCTCAGCTACTGATTCGCCAACTCTTCGGGTCAGTCTGGAGCCTGGCGGGTGCGGCCGTGCTTGCGGTTGACCCCTGGCTCGTCTTCCAATCCGCACGGGGACTTCGAGAGGAGGCGGCCGCGGGAATGATCATGTTCGTCTGTTTTTTGCTGGCTCGGCCCAAGCCGACCAGCCGCCGCTTCCTTCTTTTGTTCGGTCTTGCGGGGATCACGGGACTGTTGCGGTGGGACGGAATGGTGGTCATGTTGCCGGTTCTCGGCCTTGCTCTGGTGCGGGATAGGCCGTCCCCATTGACGTGGGGGCTAGGACCCGCTTTGGTCGCCGTATTGGTTGGTCCGCTCCTGATTGCCAACTACGTTGAGTATGGCGACCCCCTTTATCACAGCAACAGTCACGCGAGATTTTTCCGAAACATCGAATTCCAAGGTCAGCCGGGATTTGCCGGGCCGCCGATCACCTGGACGCAGTACGTGTTCGGGCTCCATTCAAAAACAACGCTGGTCGAACGGGCAGTGAAGTCATTTGAAACGATTCCCTTCACGGTGGTCAACCTGGCAGTCTTCACACCGAACGCGGCGAGCGGTGACTCACTATGGTCGTTCGGAGCCAAGCACGTTTCGTGGTTAGGGCCGCGAGGCATACGAGTCGTCGAACTGGCCGTCCTCTCGCTGATTTGGGCGCTGTGCGCCTTAGGAGGTGTGGTGCTGTTGCGAACGCGCGCCTGGGCCGTGCCGGCAATCTTGGTGGAAACCATTCTTCTCTACTCGCCGATTGCAAACCTGATCGACTATCGGCTCGTCCTGACGGTCTTTCCGCTGATGCTCGTCTCCGCGATCGCCGCCGTCCACTTCAGCCTTCCCCGGGTTGCCGTAAGCAGATGGGTCCCACGCCCCCTCAGGTCGTGGCGATCGAGCAGTGCAAGCCCGAAAGCGAAAGCCGGGATCGCCCCGGCGCACGCACGATAGCGCTGAGCCCGGCTTCAGGTCGGCTTGTTCGCCTTCGCGTAAAGGAACCAGCCCCACCGCTGTTCTAATGGTCGCAGCCAAGAGAGAGGGATGAACCGGCTCCCGCGCGGGGTCACCATCCAGGGCTGGAGCAAGGCGACCTGCGCCTCGACGGCGTCGAATCGCACCAGCAGCTCTCGCAGCTCGGCCCGCGAGTAGACATCTCCCTTGTGGTTGCCGATGCCATCGACCTCGTTGACCAGCTGCTGGACGGCCTTCCGAGTTAGAACGCTCTCAATCGCGAACCGAAAACGATAGAGGACCGAGTTCCGGTGGTAGACCATGACGATGAGCCGCCCGCCTGGCTTGAGCACCCGGTATATCTCCGCCACCGCCCGCTCCGTGTCCGGGACGTGATGGAGCACTCCCATTGAGTTCACGCAGTCGAACGTGGCATCGGCGAACGGCAGGTGCTCGGCCTCGGCCACGCGGAACTCACCCTTGAGGTTATCGAGCCGGAATCGCTCCCGCGTCAGCTCGATCGCTTTCTTCGTGATGTCGATGCCATAGACCTCTGCGCCCATCGCCGCGTAGCGGCTGAGCACGTAGCCGTTGCCGCAGCCGACGTCGAGGACCATGCGACCCTTGAAGCGTTCGAACTCGTGCAGGCGGTTCGAAAACTCGATGTTCTCGTTCTGCTCGCGCAAGAGGTCGTATGCGGCGAAGAACTCGGGGCTTCCAAGGGGCCAGTCCACCGACGCAGCGGCGACAGGGTGCGCCTCCCAGTACGCGCGCACCGACTCGGGATCGGGGGTTGGGCGGCTCACCGGCCCAGTATCGCTTCCAGAACGCTCGAGACGCGGTGGGCGTACGTGTGCTCGGCCAGGACGCGTTCGAGCGCGTCGTCGACCAGCTCGGACCGGTAGCTGTGATCGCGAAAGCGCCGGACGACGTCATCGATGTTCGAATAGTCCTTCTTGAGGCAGATGTAATCGCGGTCGGGACGCAGAATGCCGTTGTAATCGCCCTCCAGCAGGATCTGGCAAGTCTTGGTGCCGATCGGCTCGAAATGGCGCGAGGAGATCGCTTTGCCCGACACCGGGTTCAAGTACGCCGCGAAGAATCGATCGAAGACATCGCCGAAAGTGGTCCCCGGGTGCTCGCCGACGTATGCAACGACCTTCCGCCGGGTCGCGTCGTCGCGCTCGAGGTAGTGGGTCCCCGACTCGGCCCCGATCGTGCCCTTGCATCGGTTCAAGAAGGCAGCCCACTCCGGCGCGGCGTGGCGCTCGTACTTGATGTCGCTGACCAAGCCCATCGGCCCAGCACGCTCCGCGAAGTATCGAAGCAGCTCGGTTCGCTCCTCGTCTCCAAGGGCAAATGGGTCCCCATAGAGGGCGCCACGGAAGCCGATGTCGATCGGCCGTTCGCCGCCGGTCTCATGGAAAACTACCGGTGCCAATGCCGCCGGCGCTGGCAGGACACTGGCGGATACGCAATCGGCATAGAGCCATCGGGCGGACTCGATGGGAAGCTGGCTGGCAATGAACTCGGCCCCGACGTCTCGAGCGAAGCCGATCTTCTCCGGCATGCGGTCGTACTCGTTGCCGAAGAAGACGACGAGTGGGCTGCGTCGGCGCTGAAGACCCGCGCTTGCGCGGCGCACAGGTCCGAGGTTGTCGCCCGCGGCCGAGTGCAGCACGACGACGAGTTCGTACTCACGAATCCGGCGCAATGCTCGCGGGAAGTCGATCAGGTCGCTGATGTTGCACATGTCAACCGACAGTCGCGACGCTGAACAGAAGGCCTCCCGCCAGTCAGTCATGTAGGACATCGAGCGGTAGTCTTCGAGCCAGAAAGTCGCATAGCGGTTGCGGCGCATGAACTCCGGCAGGCGTCTCGGTGTGAAGGGTAGTCGCGAAACGATGGTGTCGCCGACCGAACGATGGAGCCCCGCAGGCACGCTGCGGGCGAACAGGACGAGGGCCCGTGTGCGGGTCACGCGATCTGGAGGCGGCCGGCGTGTTTTGCGATCGCCCGCTCGATCAGGGGCAGGTTGGCCTTTGTCCACGCGATGGTTTCCGTGAGCCCTAATTCGAGCGGGGTCTTCGCCTCGAAGCCCAGCTCCTCTCGAGATTTTCGCGTGCTCCCCACACGTCGTCCGGCGCGATCCCAGGGACGCTGGGGCTGAAATTGCACAGGGGCAGAATTGGCGGCCAGGCGATTGACGGTTTCCGCAAGCTCGAGGATCGTCGTCTCCTGCCCGCTGGCGAGGTTGTAAACGTCACCTGGCGCGCCGGCAAGGGCACATCGCAAAAGACCTTCCACGATGTCTTCCACAAAGATGAAATCGCGGCTCGCCACCCCACCGTTGTCGATCTGAAGCGGCATCTTCTTGAGGGCACGGTAGACAAATGTGGGTACGACATTCCGCCACACGGTTGCGGAGGTGCCTCGCCACTCGCCCGCCCCCAGGATCTCACCGGGTCCGTAGACGTTCTGGAAGCGCGCTCGCACAGTCGGCACGCCGTGCTGGCGATGGTAGTAAACGGAGTAGAACTCGCCGACGATCTTGGAGATCTGATACGGGCTGTCGAGGTCGAACGGCACCGCGCCGTCTTCCTCCACTGGGGTCGTGTCCCCGAAGGTGTGAGGCGCCAGGACACAGCCCGAGGCGGCGTAGACAAACCTTTTGACCCGCTTGAAGTCGCGGATCCTTTCCAACAGCCGCAGCGTGGTGACGAGGTTGTTGTCGTGGTCCGCCAGAGGGTTGGCGATCGAGCTCTGGTTTCCGTGGTACGTCGCCAGGTGCCAGGCGAAGTCGAAGTCGTCGGCGAGGCCGTCCAGAACGTTCTGGTCGGCAATCGAACCTTGGACGAACCGGACACGGGGGTCGGCAGGGACGTTCTCTCTCTCGGCCGAGAGCAGGTTATCCACCACGACCAGCGCGGCAATCCCCTCGGCGAGCAGCCGGCGCACGAGGTTGGAACCGACGAATCCAGCGCCGCCGACGACCACCGCATGTTGGCCGCGAAAACGCGCCTCGCTCGCCTGCGCGGAGCTCAGGTCTTCTCCTCGATCGGTTTGAGGTGGGTGTAGGTCTGCTCGATGCCGTGAGACCTGTAGTAGTCCACGGTCGCGGCCACGCCGACCTCGAGCGGTGTGCTGACCCGCCAGTCGAAGTCCTCCTCGGTCTTGGACGGGTCGAGAAGGATGGTCGCCACGTCGTCCGCGCTGCGAGGCCTGACCTCCACATCGCGGTCGAGGTGTAGCCCCAGAGCTTTCACGGTGGAATCGAACAGCTCTTTGATGGAATAGTCCTTGCCGGACGAGACATGGTATGGCCCGCGCCGGCCTCGGCCGTCGACCGCCGACGCGATCACGTCGACCAGGTCGCTTACGTAGATGAAGTCCCGGCGGGTGTCCATCACGAAGCACGGCTTGCCACTG
>Ga0209648_10006224_pt1 | contig 10274 bp, 8 predicted proteins | sample GraSoi2013_115cm_FD_185830 | JGI IMG/M metagenome (GOLD analysis project Ga0209648, IMG submission 185830) | Grasslands soil microbial communities from the Angelo Coastal Reserve, California, USA - Sample 9_17_2013_115cm (SPAdes) (version 2) | ecosystem: Environmental > Terrestrial > Soil >...
AACCGTACTTGAAGTTGAGGTAGAAAATCAGGAGGAGCGTGAGCGTGCTGACGAGCATCACCATGGCGAAGGCCGTGCGGAAGTCGGCCTTGAGATGCCGGTACGCGCCGACCACGCCCAAGAATCCGAACACCACCGCGAGCGCCGCGCGCACGTTGTCGGGGAAGTCCCGGCCCCACTGCCAGCCGAAGTACTGCACCCACAGCCCGAGCTGCGCCACGAAGGACGCTTGGCGCTGCGTGATGGGTGGCTTGCCGTACTGCTGGCGGGTCAGCACCTCCCACAGCGCCCGGGCCGTCGTCGGCTCGCCCTCGTTGATCGGGGGGAAGTGGGCGGCGCGAAGTGGGAGGAAGAGGAAGACCGAGATGCCCACGACGGCCACGGCGAGCACGGCGAGCGCGAAATCCCAGTTGCGGGCCGCGAGCACGGCGTAGCCCAACGCCGCCACGAAAAGGATCGCGGCGAAGATCAGGGGCTCGACACGCTCGAGTCCCAACGCTGCGATCATCGCATAGACGGCGCAGAACACGTACCACTGCGACCACTCGACCCGTCGGGCCTCGAGATCGGCGGGGCGCTGCGTCTTGAGGGGCGGGAAGAGCAGCACCGCGACGACGGGGCCGACGAGTACGCCCATCATGTGATTCGTCGCGGTGAGGGCGAGCAGGTACACGATCAGCAGCAAGTGATGGTCGTGCCCCTCGCCCGGCGGCTGGTCGTCCCACCGCACGATCAGCCAGAGCACCAGCGCGATCGAGAGCAGGGACAGCGTATAGACCTTCTCGTTCACCACCGACTGGTTCCATACGGTGAACGCCGTGGCCGCGACGAGCGCCCCCGCGCCGGCGGCGAGCCGTCGCGGCAGCCGCGCGGGGACCCAGCCGCGCATCCAGCGCTCTCCGATCAGGAACCAGCACCCCGCGGCGATCGCACTCGTCGCGGCGGCCAGCAGATTGATCCGCTCCGCGTACCCGGCGGCGAGCGGCAGCAGGCCCCACGTGTGCGCGATGATGGTGAACAGCGGGTTGCCCGGCGGGTGTGGGATCCCCAGCACGTACGCCGCGGCGATGTACTCCGACGTGTCCCAGAACTGCGTCGTGGGTGCGAGCGTCGCGACGTAGACGATCAGGGCACCCAGCGCGACGAGGGCGGCCAGGACATAGGGCGGCCGCTCGACCTCGGCGGGCGACAGCGGTTGGTGGGTCATGCTTGCTCGATTCGCGTCAGTTGTCGGTGGCGCGGCGCGTTGGTCGCTCATGCTGGTCCGCAATTAGTGACGGAACTGTCGCACGCCGGTGAACACCATCGCCAGATCGGCCCGATCAGCGGCCGCCACGACCTCGGCATCCTTGACAGAGCCGCCCGGCTGGATGATCGCGCGGACGCCGGCCTGGGCCGCCTCCTCGACGCCGTCGGCAAACGGAAAGAACGCGTCGGAAGCTAACACCGCGCCGGCCGGGTCGTGGCCCTGCTGGCGAGCTTTGTGGACGGCGAGGAATGAGGCGTCGACCCGCGACATCTGCCCCGCGCCGATACCGATCGTCGCCTCGTCGCGGACGAGCACGATGGCGTTCGACTTGACGGTACCCACCGCGGCCCAGGCGAATCGCAAGTCGCGCCACTCGGCCTCCGTGGGCTGCCGCCGGGTGACGACCCGCCACGCGGTTTCGTCGGCCACCTGCTCTGGGTGGGGACGCTCCTGGGCGAGGAAGCCCCCACGCAAGCGCTTAAAATCCCACGCCTCGTCGTCGGCGGTGACGGGAAGCCGCACGATACGGAGGTTCTTCTTGTCGCGGAACACGGCGAGCGCCTCGGCCTGGAACGCCGGCGCGACCACGACCTCGACAAACAGGTCACGCATCGCCTCGGCGACCGCCCGGTCCACCGCGCCGTTGAACCCGATCACCGATCCGAACGCCGAGATCCGGTCGGTCGCGAGCGCGCGGCCGTACGCCTCCACCGCCGAGCGACCCAACGCGAGGCCGCAGGGCGTCGTGTGCTTGATGATCGCGCACGCCGCCCGGTCCGCGCCGCTCCAGGGAGCCACGGCCATGAGTGCCGCGTCCACGTCCAGCAGATTGTTGAACGACAGCTCCTTGCCGTGGAGCTGCTCCAGCTCGCGGATGCCCGGCTCCTCGGTCGCGTACAGCGCCGCCGCCTGGTGCGGGTTCTCCCCGTAGCGCAACTCCTGGCGCCGCTCGAGCGCGAGCGTGACCCGCTCGGGCCAGCCCGGCGCGCCACGCGTCAAGTAGCGGTGGATCGCGGCGTCGTAGGCGGCGGTGTGCGCGAACACCTTCGCGGCCAGCGTACGGCGCAGCGCCGGCGGCACGTCGCCCGCCTGCAGTGCCGCGAGCACGACGGGGTAGTCATCGGGATCCACGACGGGGATGACGGCGCGGTGGTTCTTGGCGGCGGAACGGAGCATGGCGGGCCCGCCGATGTCGATCTGCTCGATCGCCTCGGCCTCGGTGACCTCGGGCCGCGCCACCGTCTCGCGAAACGGATAGAGGTTGACGGCGATGAGGTCGATCGGCGTGATGCCGTGTTGCGCGAGCGCGGCGCGGTCGCCTGCGTGCTCGCGCCGCGCCAGCAGGCCGCCGTGCACCTTGGGGTGTAGCGTCTTCAGGCGGCCCTCCATTATCTCGGGCATGCCCGTCACCTGGTCCACGGCCAGAACCGGAATCCCAGCGTGCCGCAGCGCCTCGGCCGTGCCGCCGGTCGAGACCAGTTCCCAACGAAGCGCGACGAGCTCGCGGGCGAAGGCGACGAGGCCGCGCTTGTCCGAGACGGACAGCAGCGCCCTCACCAGGCCTCGGCGGCGGCCTGGATCAGATCGGCGAGGCTCGCCACGTCCTTCAGATCGATGAGCTCGACGGGGGAATGGGAGTAGCGCATGGGCCAGCCGATGGCGACGTCGACTACCCCGTAGGGCACGAACATGGAGCCGTCGTTGCCGCCGTTCGTCGTGCCCACCTGGAGCGGAATGTTACGAGCCCGCGCCAGCGTGACGAGGGAATCGACATAGGCGGGCGGCGTGATCGACGAGTTGTCGAGTGCCCGCGCCACGGGGCCTAGGCCCAGCGGTGCGACCGCAAAGTTGGCCAGCTCGAGGGGGGAGTCCGCCGTCACGAACGTATCGATCGCGTGGACGCGTTTGGGCGTCGGGCCGAGAGCGCGCGCGGCGACGCCCGCCCCCTCGAGGCCGATCTCTTCCCGTACGCTCCAGATGAAGATCACCTGGTGGCGCAGGGCTGCGCGGTCGAGATGGCGCAGCGCGAGCACCAACGCCGCGTCGCCCACGCGGTCGTCGCACGCGCGGCCCGTGGCGCGGGTGCTGGCGAGCCGGACGTACTGCTTCGGCATCGTGACGGTCGCCCCCAGGCCCACACCGAGCGCCAGGGCTGCGGCACGTGCGCCGGCGCCGACGTCGACCCGCAGCGGTGGCGGCGTGTGACGGGTGAAGCCGGAATCGCGCGGCAGGAACACCCCGGGCACATCCCCCCGCTCCCCATGCACGAGCGCCGGTTGCGCCTCGAAGAGGGCGGCGAAGAAGCCGCCGCGCGCCTCGAGCTCGAGCGTGCCGTCGTCGCGGACGGCGGCGACGCGGAAGCCGATCTCGTCCAGATGCGCGATGAACACGACGACGGGATCGCCCTGGCCGATGCGTACCCAGAGATTCCCCGCGGTGTCCGCTTCGGCGTGCGCCCACGCCGGCAGCAGGCGCCGGACCGTCTCCCGCACCGGCCCCTCCGCTCCCGACACCCCGTACGCTTCGACGAGGGGAGCGAGCACGGTCTGTGCGTCGGCGATCCGCGCCGGGTCTTGGGCGGCAAGCGGCGTCGTCGCGCCAACCAGAGCGAACGCCACGAGGCCCGCGGCCGCGAGCGCCCCCGCGCGGCTCACCGGCCCTCCAGCCACGCGACCAGCTCTCGCTCCAGCCCTTCGGCCTCCCGCAACGCGACCGTCTCGACCGCGGTGTCGGGGTAGCGGGCCCGGAGACTCACGGTCTTCGTTTCCTCAAACGGGCCGAGGAGCGTCTGCACGCTCGCCACCGCGGCGTCCTGGGCGTAGAGGCTCTGCACCGTGAACGCCACGACGACCGTCCCGCGCACTCGCGGCTGCGTCAGGGCGGCCGCGGCGAGCGCCGCGCAGGCGGCGCGCCGACCCGCACCGCGCACCGCCAGCAGACGGTCGCCGTACAGCAGGGGCTGTTTCGTGAGCGCGACCGGCGCGAGCACGTCGATCCCGAGCGCCCGTGCCCCGCCCGCCGCCGTCGCGCCCACGTCGACGTACGCGTTGTCCAGCGCGAACACGGGATCGGGCGCGCCGGGGTTAACACGACCGCGCGTCAAGTGGACCGACTTCACCGCTACGACACCGGCGACGGGGCCGCGTGTGCCGAAGACCGTCACCCGGTGCCCTTCGAGCTGCTGGTCGAAGAGCGGGTAGACGACGCGCGAGCCGACCCGCCGCAATAGGAGGTACCCCTCCGGCGTGACGGCGCCCACGACGTAGCCCACCTCGTCGAGCGGGCAGGCGAGGAGGCGGCGCGGCGCGCCCCGCCCGAGGGTGAGCGTGACATTGCCGCCTCGGTCGCGTGCGGCGCCCGGGAGGAGCGCGACGAGCGAGTCCGTCATCGCTTGCTCGAGCCCCGTCACGGCCGTCATGGCCCCGAACCGCAGGGCCAGCGCGGCGACGCTCGTCTGGGCGGAGAGGCGGGTGGCGGCCGTGGCGGCGAGGCACAGCAGCGCCGCCGCCACGACCCCGCAGGGCCGGGGCCGATCCGCGCTACCGGATGTCGATCTCACCATGGTCTCCCGTGAGGAACGCAGCACCGGCGGCGAACAGCCGGACTGGGCGCTCCGGTACTCCCCGACGCGCCAACTCCAGCACTACGAGCGGCAGCAGGCGATGCTCTGCCGTGAGCACGCGCGCCGCGAGCGATTCCGGGGTGTCGCCCGCATGCACCGGCACGGGCCACTGCGCGATGATCGCGCCGCTGTCATACACGTCGTCCACGTAATGGGCCGTTGCGCCCGAGACGGCTGCCCCGCTCGCGAGCACCGCGGCATGGACGCGGCGCCCGTACATGCCGGGGCCCCCGAACCCGGGGAGTAAGGCCGGGTGGATATTAATCAGCCGCCAGCGAAACCGGGCAACCACCGCGGGGGGAATCCGTTTCACGTAGCCCGCGAGGACCGCCAGCCGCGCGTCACCGAGGGCCGCGAGCATCTCGTCCGCGTCGCTGGGTGCCGCGACCACGACGCTCGGGACACCCGCTCGGCGCGCCCGCTCGAGGGCCGCTGCATCGGCGCGACTCCAGATCACGCGCGCCACCCGCGCGGCCGCCGTGGGGCCTAATCCGTCTAACAGGGCCTGTAAGTTGGTGCCGCCGCCCGAGCCGAGCACCGCTACCGAAACCGGCGTCACCGGCGGCAAGGGCTGAGCGACTTCGGTTTCGCGCCGGCCGTCACGCTCAGCGTGAACGGGCCGGTCGCGAACTTGTCGGTGCTCGTCACCACGATCTGGTAGGTCCCCGTCCGCGGCAGCCGGACGGTGAGGCGCGCGTTGCAGTCGCCTCCGGAGTCGTCGTCCTGCGGCAGCTCACCCTCGAGGCCCGGGCCGAGCAGGAACACGTAGGCGTCGAACACCTCGGAGACGAGGTCGAGCGTGATCGTCTCGCCGGCGGTTCCCGCCAGCCCTGCGCGTGGGTGCTCTCGGCGGGGAGGATCACGTCGCCGCGCACGAGCGAGTCACGCACCGTGCCGCCCACCACGATCGCGCCCTTGGGCGCAAGCCCGGCGGCCGCGGATTCCCCCCCTTGCGCGGCCAGCGCGGGCGCCGCGAGCGCGAGCAGCGCGGCGAGGCTCGAGGGTCTCATGACGCCCCGCAATCTGCCGCCGCTACGGACGCGACACAATCACGGCGGCCGCGGTGGGAAGGTCAGCGGCGACCGTGACGCCGAGCGCGCCGGCGCGGGCACGGTGCGCGGCGCCGTGCCCGGTGCCGATGAGGATCGCCTGACCGCCGAGCATGTGCGCCGGCTCGACATCACTCAGGCGGTCGCCCACCCAGAAGGAGTGCGTGAAGTCGATCCCCAGGGCGGTCTGCGCGTCGCGGAACAGCTTCACGCCCGGCTTGCGGCACTGGCACGGGCCGGTGAACTGCGGATGATGGGGGCAGAAGTACGATCCGTCGATTTGCGCGCCATGCGCGGCGAGCAGCTCGCCCAGGCGCCGTTGGACCGCCGCGTAGTCGGCCACGGCGTACAACCCCCGCGCGATCCCGGACTGGTTGCTCACCGTGATCACCAGGTAGCCGGCGGCGCGGAGCTGCCGCAACGCCTCCCCGGCGCCGGGTAACAGCCGCACCTTGGCCGGCTCGTGGAGGTAGCCGGGGTCCTCGACGATGGTGCCGTCGCGGTCCAGAAAGACCGCGCGGCGTGGCGCCTGAGCCTCAGGCATCGAGCGCGGCGCGCGCGACGCGAGCCGCCGTCTCGACTTGGTCGGGGAGAATCGTGCGCGCGTCGAGCACCACGCGATCGTCCGCGATGCGCGCGACGAGCGGCGGGTGGCCGGTGCGCAGCCGCGCGGTCAGGACGTCGGGCCCGGGGGGCGCGGGCCGGAGCGCGACGAGCCAGGTCGGCAGTCGCGCGCCTGGGAACGAGCCGCCCCCGACTTCGGAATCGCCGGCGCGCAGCTCGGCCTCGGCACCCACGCGCTGACACAGCGCCTCGGCGCGCTGCCGCGTCTCGGCGCCGTCCTCCGTGAGCATCCGCAGCACGGGGATCTCGCGGCGGGCCATGTCCGGGTCGCGGTACAGCGCGAGCGTCGCCTCCAGGGCCGCCAAGGTGAACTTGTCCGAGCGGACCGCGCGGGCCAGCGGGTCCTGGCGGCACGCGTCGATCGCGGCCCGCGTGCCCAGCAGGATGCCCGCCTGCGGTCCGCCCAACAGCTTGTCCCCGGAAAACACCACGGCGTCCATTCCGCTGGCGCGCGCCTCATGGACCGTCGGCTCGCCGCTGAGGCCCCAGGGCGTCAGCTCGAGCAGCAGCCCGCTCCCCAGGTCGTATAAGCTGGCGCTGCCGTGCGCCCGGGCGAGCGCGGCGATCTCGCTCGCTGGCACGTCCGCCGTGAAGCCCAGCACCCGGAAATTCGACTGGTGCACTTTGAGCAGCAGGCGGGTCGCGCCGGTCACCGCCGCTTCGTAGTCGCGGCGGTGCGTCCGGTTCGTGGTCCCGACCTCGACGAGCGTGGCGCCCGAGCGCGCCATGATATCGGGGATCCGGAACGCGCCGCCGATCTCGACCAGCTCGCCGCGCGACACGATCGCCTCGCCGCCGCGCGCCAGCGCCGACAACGCGACGAGCACCGCGCCGGCGGCGTTGTTCACGACCAGGGCATCCTCGGCGCCCGTGAGCTCCACCAGGAGCTCGCGGCACAGGGCATGGCGGGAGCCGCGTGTGCCGCGCTCAAGATCGTACTCGAGGTTAGTGTAGCCCGAGGCGATGCGCGCCATCGCCTCGATCGCGCCGCGCGCCAGCGGCGCCCGGCCCAGGTTGGTGTGGAGCACCACCCCCGTCGCGTTGATGACGGGCTCGAGCGACGGCGCGGCCAGCCGGTGCAGCTGCGCGAGCACCGCGGCGCCCCAGCCCTCGGCGGGCATCGTGCCGCCGTCGGCGCGCGCGCCGGCCACCGTCTCCCGGATCGCGCGCAGCACGAGGCTGCGGGGATGGGCCGCGAGCAGCGGCGCGATGTCGGGCTCGGTGAGCAGCGCGTCGATGGGGGGCAGCTGGCGACGAGGGTCGCTCACGGGGTAGCGGCGCTCATGGACGCTTGGGCTTCGGCTTCGCTTTGGTCGTGTCCCGGGCTGCCGGTTTCGGTGGCACCGGCACGACGAGCACGCCCTGGGCGTTCGCCGCGGCGCCGTTCAGGTTCGTGGCGCCGCGCACCCGCACCAAATACTTGGCTCCCGGCGCGAACGGCACGGCGGCTTGCACCACGAGCCGCTCGGACGGCACCGGGCGCTGCTGCAGCAGCCGGTGCAGCCGGGTCGTATCGACGCGGGTTGCGGTCGTGTCGCGGCGCGGCGGCTGAGCGCCGCCGGCCGGCGCTGGCCGGGCGCCGGCGGGCGGGGGCGCCCGGCGGGCCCGCGCGGTGTCGCGGCGTGCCGCCGTCGTGTCGCGCGCCCGTCGCAGCGAGTCCGCCACGGCCCGAGCGCGCGCCGCGAGCGAGTCGTACTGCGCCGCTCCGAACAGCGCCACCACGCGCAGGGGGGTCGTGTCCGGGAGCGCGAACAGATGCACGCGCGCGGTGTCGAGCGGCTGCCGTGGGTCGAGCGCCTGCGTGAAGACCAGACGAAATGCCGTCGAGTCGACCGGCTCGACGCTCCGCAGCCGGGGGCCGGCGGAGTCGTGCACGAAGGCCCACAACAGCCCGCTCGCGCTCGAATCGACCGTCACGGTCACCGTGTCGAACGCCTCCCGACGGTCGGCGTGGCGGTTGTTGTTCTGATCTTGGATGCCCCAGACGCGGTAGCGCCCGGCCGGGATGTCGGTGAGTCGAAAATCGCCCACCGAGTCGGCGAGCGTGACGTAGGCCACCGTGTCGGGTCGGGGCTCGGCGCGGATCACCGCCTGCGGCAGGGCCCGCTGTTCCACCCACAAGAGCGCCGTGCCGGTGATCGCGGCGCTCGGCAACGGGGCGCCGGTCGAGAACACGATCAGCGTGCGCTGCTTGGTGACGTTGCGCCGCAGGTCGGCGATCCCCGGCAACACTTCGAGATGATAGACGCGGTTCGGCCACCATCCCTCGGCTGGCTTGACGTGGATCGCATGGCGGTGCCAGGACACTTTCACCTCTCCCGCGACCGGGGAGAGGACGACCTTGGCCGCGAGCCCCGCGATCGCCCCCTGGGCCCCCGCGCCCGCCGGCATCTCCTCGATCACCTCGTCGAACTCGATCACGGCGTCACCCTTCAAGTCGGGGACGACCGTCCCGGACTCCGGTACCGTGCGGACGATCACGGGCGGCTTGGTGTGGGGCGGGCCGCCAGGCGGCTCCCCCTGATTCGCGCACGCGAGCGCCAGGGCGGCTAGGAGCAGCCCAGCGACTGCAGCTTGGCGGCCAGCACCTGCCGCTGGTCGTGCCACGCTCGCTCCTTGGCGCGTTCTCCAGCGACCACTTCGGCCGGCGCTCGCGCGACGAAGTCCTGGCTGCCCAGCTTGGCCGCGAGCCCGGATAGCTGTCGGTCCAGTCGCATCAGCTCCCCCGCCAGGCGGCGACACTCCCGCGTGACGTCGATCGCATCGGCGAGCGCGACGAACACCTCGCTGCCGTCCGCGAGCACCGCGTGCGCGCCGACCCCGCGGGGGATCGTCCCGTCGAACGCCAGGTCTCCGAGCTGCGCGAGCCGCGTGATCGTCTCCCGCTCCCCCGCCAAGGCGTGCCGCGCCACGTCCGTCTTGGTCGTCACCGCGGCGCCCAGCCGGACCTTGGGACTCACGCGGTACTCCGCCCGGATGGTGCGGATCGCGGCGATCGCGTCCTGGACCAGCGCGAATTCCCGCTCGGCGGCCGCGTCGCGCAGACTCGGCCGCGCCGCGGGCCACGCGGCCACCGCGAGCAGCTCGTCTCCCTGACGCTCCGGCAGGCGTTGCCACAGCTCCTCGGTGATGAACGGCATCACGGGGTGCAGCAGCCGCAGGGCCGCGTCGAAGCAATAGGCGAGCACCGCGTGCGCATCTCCCGCCAGCCGCGGTTTCACGGCCTCGACGTACCAGTCGGCGAGCTCCTTCCACACGAAATCGAAGCAACGCTTCGCCGCCTCGTCCAGCCGGAACTGCTCGAGCGACGTGGTGGCTTCGTGGATCGCGTCCTGCGCCCGCGAGAGAATCCAGCGGTCGGCGAGCGGCAGGCGCCTCACGTCGAGCGCGTCGATCGGCCGCACCTGCGCGGGTAGCTGCGCCAGGATGAGCCGTCCCAGATTCCACAGCTTGTTCGCAAAGTTCCGTCCCGGCGCGAAGGTGGTCTCGAGGTCCTCGGGGTCGAGGATCAGATCGGACCCGAGCGATACCCCCGCGATCGCCGTCCAGCGCAACGCGTCGGCGCCGTACAGCCGGACGACATCGAGCGGATCGATCCCGTTGCCGAGCGACTTCGACATCTTGCGGTGCTGGGTGTCGCGCACGGTGCCGTGCAGGTACACCACGGCGAACGGGCGTTTCCCGAGGAAGTGGTAGCCGGCCATGATCATCCGGGCGACCCAGAAAAACA
>Ga0209648_10006226_pt1 | contig 10274 bp, 11 predicted proteins | sample GraSoi2013_115cm_FD_185830 | JGI IMG/M metagenome (GOLD analysis project Ga0209648, IMG submission 185830) | Grasslands soil microbial communities from the Angelo Coastal Reserve, California, USA - Sample 9_17_2013_115cm (SPAdes) (version 2) | ecosystem: Environmental > Terrestrial > Soil >...
CCTCGTCGGTGACTACAGCGACAGTAATGCTGGGCGCAGGAACGCCCGCCAACCGGATCCGGCTTGAGCGTTTTGGAAAACCGTCGGTTGTGCTTGCGCGCTGCACCGGCGAAGGAGATAGTCCAGTTCCCGACCAGAGCGCCTACGAGCCTCTATTTGCCTCAGCGTCTTTACTGCTGTCAGATTACCGCAGAATCCTGGGAGCGAAGGCAATGGTACCGGCCGAACTAGCGAGAGTTGGCAATAGTGGAGCGCCAGCCAAGCCTGCAGCCAAGAAGGCGGCCCCGAGTCACTAGTGAAGCTGCGAATCCCCAGTTGAAACCGAAGTTCATTTTTGTAATCTAACCAAACCTATGAACAACGTGCGAAATGTGGTCATTGTGGGATCAGGGTGCGCGGGGCACACTGCCGCGCTCTATACTGGCCGCGCCAAATTGAACCCTTTGGTGATTGAAGGGCACGAACCTGGCGGGCAGCTCTCCCTAACCACGCTGGTGGAAAATTTCCCGGGCTTTCCCGAGGGGATCATGGGGCCGGAATTGATCGCTAATATGCGCCTTCAGGCGGAGCGCTTTGGCGCGGAGTATCGACTGGCGCACGTGACGGCGGCTGATCTTGGCAAGCGGCCATTTACGCTGCAAGTCGGCAAGGAAACAATTCAGGCGCGCACCGTGATTATTGCCAGCGGCGCCTCGGCACGCTGGCTGGGATTGCCGAACGAGAAGGCGCTGATCGGGCACGGAGTTTCCTCTTGTGCCACTTGCGATGGCTTCTTTTTCTCCGGCAAAGAGATTGCTGTCATCGGCGGCGGCGATTCCGCAATGGAAGAAGCGCTTTTCCTGACTCGTTTTGCGAACAAGGTCACATTGATCCACCGTCGTGATCAGTTCCGGGCCTCTAAAATTATGCTGGAGCGCGCCCAGAAGAATGACAAGATTCATTTCCTTACCAATACCGTGGTCGATGACGTATTGGACGCCTCTAAGAAGGAAGTCACCGCTCTGAAGTTGCGCGACACCAGCACCGGCAAGAGCTGGGACCATCCGTTCAGTGCTATGTTTCTGGGTATCGGCCACATTCCCAACGCCAAAATCTTCGAAGGCCAACTCGACACCGATGCGGAGGGATATTTGAAAACCACGAATAACGTATTTACTAAAGTTCCCGGAGTTTACGCCTGCGGCGACGTGCAAGACCGGCGATATCGCCAGGCCGTAACCGCAGCCGGCTCAGGCTGTATGGCGGCGCTAGAGGTCGAAAAGTTCCTGGAAGATCAAGGGCATTGATTTCGCAGCACTTCCCGCAGGCGAAGTTACTTTGGTGTCTGTGGATAGATCGCTTCCGTACTCTTTCCCGTTTTGGCCGCTTCCCTTAGTGTTTAGACACTATGAAGCGCTCCCCGTACTTCATCCTGGCCGTGCTCGCCGTGCTGGCGAGTTTCCAGCCGAAGCCTTGTTCCGCTCAAGACGCGTCCAGTTCGAACGGTGGCGCCCGCAAGATTGTCAACAAGGTTGTGCCCCAGTACCCACAAACGGCCCGCAGCATGAAGTTGAGCGGCACCGTCAAACTGGAAGTGCTGGTGCAGCCCAGCGGCAGCCCTAAGTCGATTCAGGTGAAGGGTGGGAATCCTTTGCTCGTTCAATCCGCGCAGTTCGCGGTTCACGGATGGAAGTGGGAAAAGACAGACCACGATACCACCGAGCAAGTAGAGTTTCATTTCAATCCGTAGACTGCCGACGCTTTCTTCAATTCCAGTGAGCGTGCACTAGTTAGAGTGTAGTTACGTTGCGGATTGTTCTTATCTTGCTTCCGTACTCTTTCCCGTAGTGCCGTCTCGGCTTAACTTGTAAGTATTGTGAAACCCTCCCCATTCGTGACCTTGCTGCTCCTCGCATTGTTGGTAAACGTTCAACCGAAAGCCGCTTTCGCGCAAGACGAGCAAAGCGCCAACGTGCGTAGAGTCATCATCAGGGTGGCGCCTACCTATCCGGCAGTCGCCCGCACCATGAAACTCAGCGGTACCGTCAGACTGGAAGTGCTGGTTCCGGCCAGCGGAAGCGTCAAGTCCGTACAAGTGAAGGGCGGCAGTCCTGTGCTCGCGCAATCGGCGCAGAACGCAGTCCGGGTTTGGAAGTGGGAGAAGGCCGATCACGAAACCACCGAACAGGTCGAATGCTACTACTTCAGTCCATAAACTCACGAGACCCGGCGCCGTAGTTCGGTGCCCCTGCCTCGGGCCGGCGCGGTTTTGTGATACAAATTTCTGTGATCTTTCAGTTGAAATTAGGCCAAGGCACCGCTAGATTCTCCCGCCCCGGAGAATCGTGCTAAGAGCGCCCTTTATCTCTCTTTCTGAGAGCCGCTGGTTACGCGGAGTGGCCGAACGCTCTTCCCTTGGGAAGCGCATCTCCGGCCGCTTTGTCGCCGGCACCAAAGTAGAAGATGCACTGCAGGTTGCGCAGGCGCTGAATCAGGGCGGGCTCAGCGTCTCTGTGGACAATCTCGGCGAAAACGTGACTGCGCCCGAGGAGGCCCGTCAGAGCGTTGAGCTTTACCGGCAATTGCTCTCGCAGATTGCTGTTCGGGGCCTGAATGCCAATGTAAGCCTAAAACTCACCCACATGGGTCTCGACGTTGACCCGAAACTTGCCTATGACAACGTGAGAACCCTGGTCGCGCAGGCCGCCGCCATGCAGCCAAGAAATTTCGTCCGCGTAGACATGGAGGGATCGGCCTACACCCAGCGCACCCTAGATTTTGTGCACGAGTTGCATCGGATTCCGGAAAACAAGGGAGTCGTGGGCGCGGTAATCCAGAGCTACATGCGCCGATCCGAAGACGATGTTGCCCGGCTGCTCCAGGACGGAATCAGAATTCGGCTGTGCAAAGGGGCATACAAGGAACCCGCCGAGATTGCATTCCAGGCCAAGGCGGAAGTGGATGCGAACTACATCAAGCTCATGAAGATTCTGCTGAAGAGCGGGATCTACCACGGCCTCGCCACCCACGACGAAAAGATCATTCTTGAGGCCAAAGCCTTTGCGACGCGGGAAAATATTGCTCACGATGCTTTTGAATTTCAAATGCTGTACGGCATCCGGCGCGACTTACAACAGTCTCTGGTGCGCGAGGGCTGGGGCATGCGCGTCTATGTTCCATTCGGGACGGAGTGGTATCCCTACCTGATGCGGCGTCTGGCGGAGCGGCCGGCCAACGTTGTGTTTGTCGTCAGAAATCTGTTCCGACAGTGAGCAAGATTGTCCCAGGGATTGTTTTCTTAAAGCTCATGACGTCGGGCAACCGTTCTCTCTATAGCGTCAAGAAGCTTCGCTGGACCGAAGACGTACAAGTCTCAGGAAATGCGGACTGGGACTACGACTTCCCAGGATTGGTCAAAGCGCACTTGAAAATAATAAAGACGTCGGCAGGCGAGAAAGGCGAACTGACGCTGTCCTGGAATAGCCGTACTGCGGATGCCGAAGCGCAAATCACAGGAAAAATGGCTGGGCGCGAAATTCGCGCTTCAATTTATGCTCCATTCTGAGCTACATGGCTCGACCCGCCCGCCGCGCGGGCCTGCTGACCCACTGGCACGTTCACGCGTACACATGTGCCGTCGTTGCCGGATGTGACCTCAAAACTTCCTCCCAGCTCGCGAATCCTCTCGCGCATCCCGGCCAGGCCCACGCCGGAGGTGCCGGAAGTTCGAAATCGCTCCAGCAGTTCACGAGAGATGCCTACGCCTTGATCTTTGATGGTGAGGGTTGCCTGCTCTGAACTGGGCTGAAAAATAACTTCTGCCAAACTGCTCTTTGAGTGGCGATGAATATTGGTCAGGCTCTCTTGCAGTACGCGAAAGAGCGCAATCTCAATCTCGCGCGGCAAGCGCACCGCCGGTTCAGCAATGTCCAATTTGAGTTGGATTCCGCTGCGCTTGGCGAATTCTTCCGCGTACCATTTTGCTGCCGCGGAGAACCCTCCTTCCTCGAGGCCAGAGGGATGCAACAGATGAGAAATCGTGCGAATCTCCTTGAGCGACTGGTCGAGGAGATGGATGCAGTCAGAGTACCTGTGGTCATCCTCATGTTCCACCGCGAGGGCGGCAAGCACTATCTTTGCCGCGGCCAGTTGCTGGCCAGTGCTGTCGTGCAGCTCACGCGCAAATTTCCGGCGCTCTTCATCTTGAAGATGCATCAGGTGTGCGCTTAGGCGGCGAATGGCCTCGCTGCTGGCAAGGGCGGCGGTCTCGGATTGGCGCGCTTTTTGTTCGGCTTCGGTGGCGGCGCGGGCAGCTTCCTGGGTAGCCTGCTCGGCTTGTTCGCGGGCCATCAACTCTTCGCGCACCAGCCTGTAATGCCAGAATAGCAGTAACACAGCGGCGAGGGAACTCGCAATCAGGATCACTATCACGAAGAAGAAGGTGATCCCGGCTGAAACCGTCGCGTTCTGGAGCAAGCGGCCTTCTTCAGCGCGCATGTCTTGAGTTACAGAGATAATCTCGTCGGCGACAGCAACGCTCTGCCGGGTCATATCGGGCTGCCCCGGCGGCGTCGGCGCTCCGCTCTGCTTCAGGGCGATGGATTTTTCCCATAGAGCAGTGCGGTCCGCGACCAGGCGTTCCAGACGATCGTAATTGTTCTGCTGAATGGGGTTATCGGCAGTACTCTTACGCAGTTCCGCCAGCACAGTGGGGATGCGGCCCGCCGCTTTCTGATACTGCGCTAGCGATTGCGCGTCCCCGCTAAAAACATATGTCAGCCGGGCGCGAGCGGCGGAAGCAATTGCGGACTCAGTGTCCCCCAGCAATACTTGCACTTGTTGCGTGTGGTGGACATGGCGCTCACTCACCGTGAAATTGAAGAGAGTGCCATAGACCATGACCGCGCATGCCAGCAGCAGGCCGATGGCGATAGCAAATGCGAGGCGAGCTTTCAAAAGACTCGACATCTGGTCGTCAAAACCGTCACTTGGCGAAGCGGGTCGCAGAGAAAGCTTGGAGAAATTAGAAAAATTGTATCAGGTCGCGGTTGGAAGAAGTCCTAGCCGCGAAGCGGTCCGAAGGCAAGGTTTCTATTCCTTTTTCTCAATCCTGGCAGTAAATGTCCCGTGGGCCAGCCGCGCCGAAATCTCGTCTCCCGGCTCAATCTGGGCTGAGCTTTTCACCAGCTTTCCTGAGGCGTCGAAAACCAGTGCATATCCGCGCTCCAGGATCGCTAGCGGAGAAAGCGCTCTCAATTGATGCTGAAGCTGGTCGAGGCGCGACCGTTGCCGTAGCACGACGGCGCGCATTGCCGATGCCATTGTGTAGGTCTGAGCTACTAGGTCTTTGCGGATCCCTGCCAGCATTCGGCGGGCGTCGTAATGACGGACGGCGGCGGAGGCGAGCTCCCAGCGACGGCGATGCTGCTCGATCAGCCGGCGTTCCGATTTCTCCAGGCGAAAGATGAGGTCGTCGACTTTCTGTTGCCGCTGGTTGATCCCGCCCATCATGCGCACGAAAGCGCCTTGCTGAGCAGCCTGAGTAAGGGTTTGCTTGGCCATCAGCAGCCGGTAACGGACAGCCCGTACCAGTCTTAACTGCAACGACTCCGCCTGTTCTTCGATCCCCTGCCGCGAGCGGATTACCAGTTCAGCCGCAGCCGAGGGCGTTGGTGCGCGAAGATCGGCGACGAAATCAATGATGGTGACATCAGTTTCATGACCGACCGCCGAGATGATCGGAATCGCCGAACCTGCGACGGTACGTGCCAGGCCTTCGTGATTAAACGCGGCCAGGTCTTCGGCTGATCCCCCACCTCGCGCCACGATGATGACATCAACATTCTTCGCCCGGTTGAAGTAGTTGATCCCGGTACTGACTTCGGCCGCCGCGGTTTCACCCTGCACCTGCACGGGATAGATGAGCAGGTTTGCCGAGTGATGCCTCCGCCGCAGGATGTTCAAGATGTCCCTGAGAGCGGCAGCCTGAGATGAAGTCACGATTCCGATGCAGCGCGGCAGCGCCGGAATTGGCTTCTTCCGGGCAGAATCGAACAGGCCCTCAGCTTCCAGCTTCGCCTTGAGCTGCTCAAACGCAATCTGCAAAGCTCCGGCACCCTTCGGTTCCAGATATTCTGCGGAAAGTTGCAATTCGCCGCGAGTTTCGTAAATAGTGACGCGTCCACGCAGCACAACCTGCATACCATCTTCGGGACGGAAGCGCAGTAGCCGTGCCTGAGAACGGAACATCACGGCGCGAATCTGCGAGTCGCCATCTTTCAGGGTGAAATACAAGTGGCCGGAAGAGTCGTGGGCGCGGAAGTTTGAAATCTCCCCTTCTACCCAGATGTCGCTGTACTCGCGCTCCATGCTGGTGCGCAGAGCGGCTACCAGATCGCGCACTCCCCAGACACGGCGGTCCGGAGCTTTGAAGCTGAATCCGAGCTGATCGGCAAACGCCACTATCAGGAGTTTACCGGAGCCGAAGGCCGCGGGAAAAACTGACCCCTCAAGGTGTGGGGACAGTTGCCCGCTGCCCGCGGAACGGAGCGCCGCTTTTGATGATTGGGCTCACCAGGGGGCAGGGTTCAGGAGAGATTAACGGGAACACCCGGCATTTGCAGGATTTTGCCGCGATTTTCCTGCTTTTCGGGGTCGTTCGTGGCTGCCGAGAGGAGTTTGCCGACCATGCGTAGGGCTTCGACTTCCTCCTGCAGTTGTTGCAATTCGGCTTCTTTTCGGCGCAGCACTTCGCTAGGGTCTTTCAATGGCTCTCCTCGGCGGAACGAAGCCTGCGACCACTTTACGGGGCTGCGGCGGTCGGGGAAACGTCACAGAAGTACAGGCCTGATTTCAGTGTCCCAGATGGTACGGATGCCCTTTCAGGATAGTGAACGCCCGATACACCTGTTCCAGCAGGACCACGCGCGCCAGTTCATGTGCCAGTGTCATCTTTCCGATGGAGCACACAAAGTCGGCTTTGCAGCGTAGTTCTACGCTGAAGCCGTCGGCGGGCCCGATGGCGAACACCAGCGGCACGGGATTGCGGTCCTGATGTTCACGGAGAAATCCGGCCAACTCTTCGGATGAAACCTGTTTGCCCCGCGAATCCAGCAGCACCAGCCTGCGCCTCGCGCCCTTGCCTTCATATCCGCACAGCTTCAGAAGGGCGGCTTCGTCTTTGACGGCAGCGCCCTCGGCCTCGGCGAACTGCCGCAGCCGCTTCAGATAGTCGTCGGTGAGAGACTGGATCGCAGGGTTCTTCGTTTTACCGATCCATGCAACGGTAAGTTTCACGGCATGTGTGGCGCGGGCGCCATCGCCCGTGCTTCTCTTTCCCTATGCTCGCTTCTTTGCAGGTTTACGGGTAGCGGCACGCTTGCGTGGCTTCGCAACCAATTCCGTCGGCTCCCGTTTTTTTGCCGACTTCCACAGCCGCTCCAGATCGTAATATCGGCGCGCCGTTTCCGAAAAAATGTGGACCACGAAATCCACATAATCGATCAGCACCCACTCCGCCTGTTTGTATCCCTCAATACTATTGGGATAGTGGCCGGCACGCTTCAACCGCAATTCGACTTCGTCCGAGATCGCCTGAATCTGCCGTGGATTGGTTCCGCTGCAGACGACAAAGTAATCAGTGAAAGCCCCAGACCCCTGCTCCAGTTCGAGCACCGTGATCTGTTCCGCTTTCTTTTCCTGGCAGGCATGGATTGCTTCCGTGACTTGTTTCTTGAGGTCGGTTTTCTTCATTCGCTAATTCGTAGTTGCTCGTCGTGGCAGATTTTGGAGCGACGGGCGTCCTCGCCCGTTCACTGAGAAGTTGAGCGCAGCTCTTCAAGCATACAGCCGTTCCTTCTTTATGTATTCTTCCACACTTTCGGGCACCAGCTTCTTGAGGGGCCGTTTGCCGCGCACCGCCTTGCGGATTTCCGTCGCAGAGATTTTCTGATTGACGTCATCCAGCAAATGCAGCGTAACTCCGGGGAGGACTAGGTCTCCCTTCGCCGGCTGCCTGGCGAATGGTTTGGTAGCCTCCGCCCTGGGACGCAGTTTCTCCGGCAACGCGCCAGCTACGTCCGCAAGCGAGAACCCGGGACGGCTGGCCACGACGAACTCGCATTCCCCAAACAGCGATTCCGCTTCGTGCCATTTTGCGATGTCCTGGAACGCGTCAGCTCCGATCAGAAAAAACAGGCGGTCGCTCTTCTTGAGCGACTGCTTCAGCCGGTGAATGGTGTCGATGCTGTAGTTGGGGCCGGAAGCCAGCGATCCCCGCATACTTTTCTTGTCGTGAAGGATGAATTCTCCCGGCGCTTCCAGTAGCGAAGGCAGAAAAGTCTTTTCATTTTGCGTCGCCAGCGCCGTCATCGCATAACGATGGAAATACGATGCCACCGGCTGCGCCGCCTTATGCGGAGGCACATTCGTCGGCACAAAATAAACACGGCCTAAGTCGCATCGTTCCCGCGCTGCCAGCGCAAGCGCGAGGTGTCCTTTATGGATGGGATCGAAAGTGCCGCCGAAGAGTCCGATATTCATATTGACAAATAAACTCTGCCATCCTGAGCGGAGTTGATGCTGGAGGAGCGAGCGTCAACGTAGTCGAACGACCCCTTGTGTCTCGCACCCTACAGCTGCCTCAAACGGAATTCTGTCCGCAAGGAGCGCTGGTAGAGATTCCCTGCTACGTCCATCTCAGGACAAACCGATACCTGGTCTTCGACTCCGTAGCTGCTTCGCATTCGCGAAACAGCCGCTCCGCTCAGGATGACAGCGCACTTGCTTCCGCCGGAGCCTCGCGCCGGACTTGCTCGACCCTATCCGCCATCGCGTATTTCAGTTTTTCAACGCCTTCGCCGGTGACAGCAGAAATCACAAGCAACTCCAGGTCATGGGTCTTCGCATATTTCTTCAGCTTCGCCAACTTGCTCTTGTTGGCTGCGTCACACTTGGAGGCAGCCAGAATCATCGGCTTGGTCTCGAGACCAGCTCCAAAGTTCTTGAGTTCATCCATGATGATTTCAAAATCTTTCACCGGATCAGGGCGCCCGCTCGAATCCGACACATCCACCAGATGCACCAGCAGTCGCGTGCGCTCTATGTGGCGCAGGAACTGCGTGCCCAACCCCGCGCCTTGATGCGCGCCTTCGATCAGGCCGGGAATATCTGCGACCACGAAACTTCTGCCCTGCAGCGCATCGCCTACGACGACCACGCCCAGGTTCGGCTCAAGCGTAGTGAAAGGATAGTCCGCAATCTTCGGACGGGCCGCGGAAATGCGCGAAATCAACGTTGACTTGCCCACATTCGGATAACCGACGATTCCAACGTCAGCCAGCAGTTTCAACTCCAGCCGGAGTGCGCGCTCTTCTCCCGGACGCCCGTCTTCATGCTCGCGCGGCGCCTGGTGGACGGAGGTGGCAAAGCGCGCATTGCCACGACCGCCGCGGCCGCCGCTGGCAATCACGATTCGATCGTCGGGGCTTGAGAAATCATGTACCACATCGCCGGAGTCGGCGTCGTAAACAATCGTTCCGACCGGAACTTTGAGCAGAATGTCTTCGCCTTCGCGCCCAGTCTTGTTCGATCCCTCGCCGTGGCGCCCGCGCTGGGCTTTGTATTCGGGGTTGAAGCGAAAATGCACCAGCGTGTTGTGACGCTCGCTGGATTCCATGATGACGTCGCCGCCTTTGCCGCCATCACCGCCCGAAGGCCCTCCGCGAGGGACGAACTTCTCCCGGCGAAAAGCGAGACAGCCGTTTCCCCCGTCTCCGGCCTTGACCCGAATTGTGGCTTCATCGATGAACATAACCGCAATAATGATCTTACAATGGGAAACCGCAATGGGTGGGGATATGGCCTGAGCCGCAAGCTCGTGATGAGGTGGGCCCGAGGTCTGTTCGCGCCGGTTACTTCTCTCCGAGAGCGCTCTTCAGCCCTGGCACCCAGTCTTCCTGGAATTCCGGATGCACCGTTTGCGCTAAGACTAAAGCCCGCTGGAGCGCGGCGTGAGCTTCATCCGGGCGTTTCAATTGCATCAGGATGAAACCCAGTTGGGCCTGGGTCTGCAGCGAATTGGGCGCGAGTTTAACCGCTATTTCTATTTCCGCCAGCGCCTGGTCAAGATGATTGCCTTGGGCCAACAACTGCGCCTGGGTGACGTGATTCAGAGCGGCGGCCAGCGGTATTTCGAAGTGTCCGTCGAAAACGAAGACGCCGTCCTCGATTCTCGCCGTGGGACGAAGCCTCTGAAATTGATTGTAAGGATTCAGGGCGCCGGGTCCAAACTCATA
>Ga0209648_10006228_pt1 | contig 10270 bp, 7 predicted proteins | sample GraSoi2013_115cm_FD_185830 | JGI IMG/M metagenome (GOLD analysis project Ga0209648, IMG submission 185830) | Grasslands soil microbial communities from the Angelo Coastal Reserve, California, USA - Sample 9_17_2013_115cm (SPAdes) (version 2) | ecosystem: Environmental > Terrestrial > Soil >...
CTTCAGAAGCAGCTCTGGACACTGATCTTGAAGCAGAAATCGCCTTTCGCACGGAGGCTGGCACCGTGGACCGCGTGGCTATCCGGCTGATCGACGAGAGCGACCAGGCCGTGATCGAACTCGAGTATGACATCCTCCAACTGGACTCAGTTGTCTTAGCCGAGTTCATTCAAGAGGCGGCTTTTCCACCAGAAGAAGGGGTCTGAGTCTGATCCGACCGGAAAACAACGCGAAGGGCAGAAACCTGCACGCGCCGGATAGAGCGGAACCCATGCGGACCTATCTCTTCGACCAGCCCTTCATGAGAATCTCAAGTCCCAGCTCCACATCAGACGTTGCCATCACTTTGTCAATCGTGCCTGTGCTCAACTCCCTGGCCAGCGTCAACACCTGCTCATTGTTCTCACGCAACAGGCGCATCTGCTCAACCAAGCGCTCCACTTCACGGCGTTGCTGATCAGAGAGCGGCAGCGCAGCCCAGCGTTGGAGCTGCTCATCGAAGAAGCCAAAGTCGTTCCGCTGCGTGGTGAAAGCGGCAATCACCCGGTTGACGGTGGAGTCGTCAAGCACGTGTGGCTTCGGTTTCGCCTCCAGGAGCGTCTCGTACTGTTCGCGATCCGCCTGGAGCATGCCGTCGATATGTGCTGCGATCATCGCCAGCGCTTCAATTGGTTGCCAGTGTGGTTTCAGTTGTTGTCGCCCTGGTCCGCCAGGTCCGGGCCGTCGTTTCTTCTGCTTTGCCATGCTTCACCTTCCCAGTTTTGCGCTAGTGTAGCATTACTTTCGTGGCAACGCGAATAGTAGGACGAATCGGTAATCGACCGTTGTACATTTTATCGTGGCGCGAGGCCTCTGTTCCCTAGCGTTGTTTTCCGGTCGGATCATATTCAAACCCCATGAGCGCTTCGAGAGGTCATGGCCTATCTGCGTGAGGAGTTACGCAAGGCCACCGGCGGCAAGGGTCCGCCGCAAGGAAGTCTCTTTGGCCCGTAAGGGCTTGAACGCTCAGACTCCTCAGCATCTGAACGATGTTGAGTATTTATGCAGCCATGACCATAGACAAAGTGGGCAAAACTGGCTCTACATGTCAAAGGAAGATATCCGCCTCATGGAAATAAATGCTTGACGCTGTGGTATAATAATAGTACAATGGAGCAATGAAACACAGCAAGGAGGTGGATGTCATGACCGATCGGCGCGCAGGCACGAAACAAGGCCCGTATGTCAAAAAGCAGCCGAGGGCGCGTACACAGAAAGGCACTTGGCGCAAGAAGCGTTCTGATGCTGGGAAGAAGCGCAGCAAGTGATGGCATACTCTCAGCGCATCACGGGAAAATTTTGGAGAAAGGAGGTACGAACATGGGATTTTTCGCGCGAGTCGGGAAAGTGAAAGTGTATTCCACAAAAAAGGGCCCGAAAGCATCCATTTCTAAAAAAAAGAAAAAGGGAAAGTAAGGTCTTGTACACCAAGAGGGGAGATCAGCGCTGGCCTCCCACTTTTTTATTGCTGGCCTGCTGGCACGAAATCATCGATTTGCGGTTGGTGTCACCTAGCGTAGCGTTCCCCCTACTTTGCGAGAAAAGTAGCTAGTTGGCACAGGAATATGCCAGGATAAAAATAACCCCCGGATGCGGGGGGCTAACTGGTTTTATCATTTTGACACTCGATGACTCATTGGCTATGCTTCGCTGTACTTGTGACTCCTCAGGGCATCCAGGGATAGGCAACGATTCCAGTAAAACTGGGCCATTTGACATAACTTGAACATACCCGCATTCTCGCTATCGCACCTAACCTGCAAAAATGATATACTTTGGCTGGTACTCGGAGTAGTATTTTTGTAGTGCATTGTCAAGTTACCGCACCTAATGGGCTCAGCCTGTTGAAAAATAGAAGCAGGCGGCATTAACAAAGAAGCACTCAGAGATACTGTTTCATGTACAATATAACAGGAACTAGATTGTCAAGCGTCTCTAGACAGAAGGGAGACGGTATTTCCATGATGGGTAGCAAAGCTGTTGTTTGTCGAATAAATTTTCCGTGTCCGAACAATAACTTTTCGCTGTATCTCAATCAATGAGATGCAAAAACGGCACGCTCTGACTCATATCTTTTCTTTGCAGCAAATCACATCATTTTCTGGACATCAAGATCGCGCAAATGGTCATTTTCACGGCAACGCGAAAAGTTATTGGCAGAAAATGACGCCGCTTCAGAAGCGTATTCGCAAGACTGTGCGAAAGGATTTGAGTCAGAAAACTATCGTTTTTACTTTTTCTGAGCTACCCAATGTTCAGCAAAAACAGCTAAATGTTGACACGAAATTTTATGAGTCAGGACGGGTTAACAGCGATTTGCCGCCGATCCTCTTCCAGAGCGCTTCCAAGCGATTCACTAGAATTTATATGGGTCGGAAAACCGAACGGAATTAAGTCAAACAATAAAAGCACGAATCTTTACCCCGATTTCTGTCGTATCTCTGGATGACCTCGTTCCTGCTGACCATTTCTATCGCCACCTTGATCAAAAGTTGGATCTCTCGTTTGTTCGCGATCTGGTGAAAGAAACGTATGCTGCCGGAGGTCGCCCATCAATTGATCCGAGATCGTCTTCTTTAAGTTGCAGCTCGTGATGTTTTTTGAAGATATTCGGTCTGAGCGTTTGCTCATGGGCTTAGTTGCGGACAAACTGAGCGTGCGGTAGTATGTCGGATATAACTTGGATGAGCCGTTGCCCGATCATTCCAGTCTCACGCGCATCCGCCAACGATTTGGCGTGGCGATCTTTCGGCGATTTTTTGAAGCGATTGTCGAACAATGCCGCCAAGCCAAGTTGATCTGGGGCAAGGAGTTCTATTTCGATGCGACCAAAGTGGAAGCCAATACTTCCATGGATTCCGTCAAACCGCGTTTTGCGGTTGAAGACCATTTGGCGCAATTGTTGGGGTTTGCGGCTAGTAAGAACAGGAAGTTGGAATAGGAACGTAGCCCAGAAGGGCTAGAGGAGGCGGAAAAGAGGCTCTCTCACTCGAAAAAACCTCTTCAGAAAAAGAGAAAGCAGGTGAAGGACTTCTGCTCGTCTTGAAGAGCAGTCACACTGGCAAGAACAGCAAGCACAAACGGGAAGGCTGCTGTCTGCTCATCCTCCCGAAAACCTGAAAGATCGATGTCTGCTACGCTTTTTAGCTTCTCATATGACCCATTTATCCTATCTGCTATTCCAACTTCTTGTTCCTACTAGCCGCAAGCCCCATATTCTAGCGGAATGGCTGGGGGTTGGTCCCACATCTCCAAGATAGTATCATCATGCTCGGTGGCAAGCAAAAACGCAAATTCGACTTTCGCACTCTCCGCCTTGATGATGCAGTGCATCTTTTTGGAGGGATACCAGACCGGCATATTCCCTCGACGAGCGCCCGGGGTGCGGCTTGGGGGCGACGAGCGGATATGAATGAGCACTTCCTGAGTTTCTCGCGAAAAACCGAGACGGCGAAAGTAGGCGTACAGTGCTGTGCCATCAAGAGCTTTGGCCATGGCCGTTTCCTCCCACGAGCAATCTATCTCTCAATGCCTCTTTTCCAAGCCTAACACAGACGTTTGTATGAGACAAAACCTTTTGTCTTGAGTGGTACTTATTGCAAATGGAAGAAGAACTTTGCCGCATTCGGAAGGAAGGTTTGCCGCAAAAGGTTGCCATTTGTCAAAAAGATTGGCTCTTCCGCCGATTTGGTGAAGGATGAGCTTGTGCAAATGGAAGATAAGATTTGCCGCAGCGGCAAGCTTTACCTTCCGAATTGATCTTGATAAAAGAAGAGTACCTTCAGGACTCATACCCGAGCTCACGGCGAAGAGCGTGCCAAGTAGCAATCGCTTTTGGCATGCGTATGTTGTTAGGATCGGAAAGCAAGGTTCTTACTTTGCCGTGAGTAGGGAATAGACCCTGTTCATGGAGCGCCATGACCGCTTGTCGCACCTCTTCGCATACCTGTGCTTCACGCTTTTCTCTTCGTTGCCTACGGTACGCTTGAGCTCGTTGAGTAAGCAGTTTACATTCCTGCGGAAAATGATAAACGAGTAGACGTGTATCATAGCCAAGCCGTCTTGCAACTTGAGAGGCACCGAGTGGCTCTTCCTGTCCGTCAAGGACAGCCTGAATGAATTCTAGACACCGCTCTTGGTCTACTCTACTGCGTGTAAATCGGGAAGGTCGTCGCTGTTGTAGTTGCGTTTCATCCCGAACGACCTGAAGGAGGGTATCAGAAGTTTTCATGACTTGAAGAGGGGTCACATTGCAGGCGTAGCAGAATTCAAAAATGGTTTCCAGCGAAGGACTGTGAGCATAGGATCGGTTTTTGCGTCCAACCCAGAGATAGAACACATCTCGCGAAAAGCCTGTCAGATTAGCTAGCTTGGAGCAGCTTCCCCACTCCCCTAGACACATCGCAAGGTGAGCAAAAAACCGTTCCCATGGGAGAGCACGGGTCTTCACATATTCCCTGTGCAGTTCTTCGAGCGAGTGAATGACCCATTCCTGCCAATCCATTGTATCTTGCTCAACCACAGCATCTAACGGTTGGCCTAACCAGGTCTGGCACTGTGTACAATGGCCTGGAGTGGTTTTGAGCGTGATGATTGACTGATATTTCTGGCAATGTGGACAGCGATCTTCCAACAGCACTTGGTGTCGCGGACATGTTGTTACTAACTGGAGCATCCACAGCAAAGGCTGATAGAGAGGAAGTTTTTGTTCTCTCCACTCCGTGTAACAGACCGGACACCACGCCGGGGTCTTCCGCAAGTAGCCACGCGAGGGGCGTTCTCCTAACCAACTCCGCAACGTGAGCCAGTGCAGATCTGATCTCAAGGTCAGCCTTTCGAGGATAGTTACCCACTCCGGAGCCATATCCCCAGTTCCGTTGAGACCCATGGCACTTGACCGACTGAAGGTGGCTAGCTTCGCAAACGAAGGAATTTGCTGTTCGCTGCTCAGTTGCGGGACAATTTCCTGCGCCACCAGTAATCGCGAGCTGACCCGGTACATCCATGCAAGTCGATTGATGTAGCTGGTGAGACTCTCCACCCACACCGTCCCCACGTCACATGGGGGAAGGTGATAGAGTCGGCTGCGGGGCGGCATCTCCATTCCCGTCGTTTTTCGGGCATCTTTCTGTCTGTCCATCGGTAAAAGTCGCTTCTCCTCTGCGTCCGGCGCGGGTTATCCAACCGCTTGTTCACTGTTTTTGTTGCTCTTTGGACCGACGGGATCACGCCCAGGTGAGCGCTCACCTGGTTTGGTTTTCCCATGTCGGGCCGAAGACGGAGCGCTCCGTGGCGTGGTCGCCTGAGACTCTCTCATTCCCAAGGCTTCCAGAAGCCGCTCGTCTGCTTCTTCCGGCTCAGCAAGCTCAGCTTCACCCGTGAGGGCTTCGTCCAACATTTCTTTCAAGCGACCTTCTGACAGAGCCGTCGCATCTAAATGTTCCTTGGTCACGGTCTGACTCCCTTGCGTGAATGCGAGTGCAAGCGCCCGATTGAGGTGAAGCTTGAGCAGGCCGACACAGCCAATGCTGCGTGCGTACAGCGCTTCCCAGTGCTGCTGTGCAAGCAGAGGCTCCTCTGCGACAGGGAGTTGTCGCTGTAAGGCCCAAAGAGCACTTCGGAACTCCTCACGGTCCTCCTTTTTCTTGGCATCATACCGGGAGAAGTGAATATCGATCCCACGGCCCGCTAGTTGGGGAGTGAGCGTGCGGAAACGCCGCATTTCGTAGGTCCCAACCAGGATATGGCAGACCCCCGTTCGATTTTCCAGATCTTTGAGATGATCGAGTTGATCCTGCAGTCCCCGACCCGTTCCCGCCTTGGCCAAGTGATGAGCTTCGTCTACAATCACTGCATACGGTTGGTGTTGGATCAAGGCTTCTTCCATAGCCTCTCGCAAGTCGCGCACCTGGACACCCTTTTTTTGGCCGTTCACAAACGGGTGGTTGACCTGTCGTAACACCGCCAGGTAATAGTCTCGCCAATTGAAGCGACCCGTTCCCTCTTCAAGAGCGCTCACGCTGACATATGGTCGGTGACTGGGATCGCGGAGCAGGCGTTCTTTGGCACGTCCAAGCAAGCGTGTTTGCAGTTCGGCAATGAGAGTCGTTTTGCCGACACGCGCTGGCCCGATGACAAGCACCATCGTGCCAAGCCGGGCGAGATCCTCTCCTTCTCCTGGTGAACAGATGGTTCGCAGGATGGCTTCGCACGATTGCTCAAGTCGGGCATGCTCGATCAGACACTGGTGTTCAAACCACGCGAGACGCTTGGCGGGAGATTGCGTCAGCAGTTGGGGATCAAACCGCTCTGGCCCCTCATCAGGAAGGGGTGGGGGGTTGGCAACAGGAGGTCGCTCCTGATGGCTCATGAACGAAGCCTCCTCAAGACACGCAGCGTATCACCGTCTCCCATGGGATAGCGACCCGTTTGGGATGACAACTCGTTCTCGGCGCGTTCCGTTGGGACGTTTGGCTGCGTCCCCTCTCCAGGCGAGTTCTGAGCAGCAGAGGCAACCGTCTGCTTCTCACGCCCACCTTCCAGCACCACCAGCGCAGCCCTAGTTTCTCGATCCGTTCGTTGCTGGCGGAGAATGGCTTCTTTGGCTGTGTTTCCCCGCCGGAAGTCGGCCAGTTGCTTCTGCGTAATCTCCACTTGCTCTTTTCCATACGTGATGCGGTTGTGCTCGCGCAATTGGGTGCTTAAGAGTTGGAGTTCTCGCTCCGAGCATCCGACCAGTTCATCGGCAACACAGACGCATTTTCTCCATCTCCCACGAATGCGAGCGTAGCCGACAGTGGCATCAAAGGGATCGTAGCGAACAGGGACAACGGTCCGTTCGACATCGCGGTCACGCATCTCATCGCACCAGTAGTCCAGGTAGTTCATACGGACCCCAACGCCGGGTTGGACCAGCGCGGTCCCTTTGCGCGTCGTCGGCAGGGTAGCTTTGACGAACACATCATCATAGGGAATACGCTTGTGATCGCGCTCTCCATCTCGCTGCAAGCTCTGGTTGTAGGCTTCACGGGGACTCTGGTGCAGTGCCGGATGTCGAATGGTGTCATACTCTTCATCAGCCCAAAGCTGGACACACTCAGCAAGAGACGCCAGTGTCCAAACGGCGTGTCGGCTTGGATCAGTCGCTTTGGTCATCAGGCGTGGTTGCTTCGTTGCCTGCGTATTGCCGAGCAAATGATAAAGGAAAGTGGTATCCATGGTGCCAAACAGCCGCTCCAAAGGGGAGCCAAAGCGCGGTTCTGAGGCTGGACGCTGATGCTTGCGCACGCGATACAAAGCCAGCAGTTGCTCAAAGTAGGTGCTTCGGAATTCGGGGCCACCATCGATCGTCAGAGCCGTCGGCAAGCGTCCGTAACGCCTGACACACAGGCGCATCACCATCATGCAAGAACGATAAGAAGGTGGGTCAAAGGTCAAGTAGAAAGCGGCAATCCGTCGAGGATGAGAAAGAATCATAAGGGTGAGCCAGCATTTGCCCATCGGCTGACCCGTTTCCGAGTCACAAAGTTCCAGATCGACCTCCAGGTGATCGATGTGGGCCATGGCCCAGGCGTAGCTCCCCTGACGATTGATGGTCTTTAAGCCTTCTCGATGGTAGTCTTTGAAAGGGTAAGCGGCACGGGTGCCTTCGCGGGCAAGCACCTGCTCATACACGGGCTTGTGACGTTTGGCGAGCGTGTAAAAGGTCCGTTGGCTCACGGTTGGGAGGTTCTTCTCTTCAGACTGCTTCAAGTACTCCCCGTACGCCCCGCGTTTGGGTTTGCGTGTTAACGTGTCGTAATGCGTGGTGAGGACTTCTTCGACGAGGTTGAGAACTTCTGGCTTGATCTTCCTAGTGCCACCGCTATTGGTAAAGTGAGGAATTAAGCCAATGTAGCCGCTTCCGTAACGAGTTTCGGCCTCTCGATACAATTGTCGCCAGTACCGCTTGGTGCGTGCAGGGATGGTTGCCGCTTGCTCGGCCATCTGTGCTTGCTCGTTGTCGTCATACTGCTCAGGGTTGATCACCCGATTGCGGAATGAGGCTTGTGCCAAGTCTACCTCGCGTGCGCTGTCCAAGAGAGCCTCTCCTTCCGGGGTAAGACTTGAGCGGGTCTCGGTTTGGACTCCGATGATTTTCCCCTCATGGACCAGCGTATCAAACGCAGACCGAGAGAGAGGAAAAGGGGCACCTCCTTCTTCGCAGACTAAGGTCAGTTCCGTCTGCCCGACGGCAATACGCCATGGCTTTCCGTCCCACATGATTTGGCTTCCTTGCTCAATCATCACGGGATGAGCATCCATACCCAGACCAACAACTCCTTGCGCATCATGGCGATAAGCCTGTGCTCTCTCACGAGAACGCCAGACTGGTGTGCGCAATGGTTCTGTCAGCCGATGCATGCCTAAATCCACGTAGAGCGCATAGCTGGCAAGAGCAATGTTGATCCGATCAGAGTTGATAGGAGATGCAGCGGCGCGCAGATCAGACAAGGAAAGACCTGGAGCTTGGTCAACCAGTTGAAAAAGCCTCTCCAGTTCTGCTTCTGGCACGACAAGCTTTTCGAGATCTTGGTAGTAGTCCTCGAGGTAGAGCCAGTTGTCTTGAGCAACCCAATTAATTTGGTCTGAGGCACGGACTCGGTAGGTGAGTCCGTGCTTGGCAGCAAACGCCTCTGCTGGTGGGCATCGCCATTGTCCCTTTTCATCGAGCACATAGCGCTTGGAGCCTTGCCTCACGAATTGCTGCAACCGTTCAACAGGTTTGCACTCTTCCCAACCCGCCGAATCGTAACGAAAGACAAAGTAGTCGGCGGTATGAAGTGGCCTCTGCGTGCGGTTACGACGATCTTGATATTCCAATGGAATCGGCGGAGGCTGGTCGTAAAACTCTAAAACAGCGTCATCATGCTCTGCCTCCAGCAAAAATGCAAACTCCACTTTGGCACTCTCTGCTTTGATGATACATTGCATTTTCTTGCTGGGATACCAGACGGGCATGTTGCCTGCACGACTGCCGGGTGTGCGACTGGGTGGTGAGGAACGCACTTGAAGAAGCCTCTCCTGAGCTTCTGGACCAAGACCTAAACGACGAAAGTAGGTCTGAAGAGCAGTCCCATCCAGAGGGAGAAATCTAGCCATACTTGCCACCTTTCTCGTTTTTTGCATCTCCATGAGAGATGATCCGAGGATAGCAGATTTCCCAAATGATGGCCAAGTTTTCCTTCTGAATTAGGAATCATGGCAAAGTTTATCTTCTGAATCGGAGCCTTCTCTCCCTCTTTTTCTGGCAACACACAGCAAAAAGTGGCAAAGCTTTCTTCCGAAAGCGGCAAAGTTTATCTTCTACTCGCAGCTTGCTTGGAGGGAGATGTGATATACTACGAAGGAACTCGTCCCTCGTAAATCATTTTTCGCCCGGAGTCCCTAAACAAGTATGTCTTCATCGCCCTTTCTTCCTCTCCCGCCTGGATTGGAGATCCTGACCACGACCACCGTGGATGATCTGCTGCGCGTGGAGGTGGTCTCGACCAGAAGCAACTCTCGCTGCCCGCTCTGTTTCCATCCCGCCAGGCGTATCCATAGCCGCTACACCCGCGTGGTAGCTGATGTGCCGTGCGGAGGCTTCCAGGTGCAGCTCGTTTTGCAGATGCGCAAGTTCTTCTGTGATACGCCCACCTGTCCCCGCAAGATCTTTACAGAGCGTGTGCCTATCTTTGTCCAGCCCTGGGCGCGCATGACGACCCGGCTCTCTCAGATGCTCCAAGCGCTTGGTGTGGCGACCTGTGGGGAGTTGGGCGCACGACTCTCTGGCCATTTAGGCATCCATGCCTCCCCGACGACGCTCCTGCGGCGCGTGATGGCTCTGCCCACGGCTCCACCAGGACCCGTGTCCATCCTTGGCATTGACGATTGGTCCTTTCGCCGAGGCCGGAAATTTGGCACAATCCTCGTCGATCTTCAAGCTCATCAGGTGATCGAGCTCTTACCGGACCGCAAAACGGAAACAGCGGCGGCATGGATGCAGACCCATGGTGAAATTGAGCTCGTGAGTCGCGACCGTGGAGAGGATTACGCCGCCGCTGCCCGACTTGGGGCTCCGCAAGCCAGGCAGGTCGCCGACCGGTTCCACTTAACCAAGAATCTCGTGGAAATTGTTGAGGTGGTGCTCGCTCGTTGTCGCGCGGAGATCCGTCGCGCCTCTCAACCAGCGCAAAAGCAAGCGACTCCT
>Ga0209648_10006229_pt1 | contig 10268 bp, 10 predicted proteins | sample GraSoi2013_115cm_FD_185830 | JGI IMG/M metagenome (GOLD analysis project Ga0209648, IMG submission 185830) | Grasslands soil microbial communities from the Angelo Coastal Reserve, California, USA - Sample 9_17_2013_115cm (SPAdes) (version 2) | ecosystem: Environmental > Terrestrial > Soil >...
CCGCCGCAACCAGGATCGAGCCACGATCGTGCGGTTCGGTCTTGGTCTTGATGGCGTTGGAATTCGGGCGGGTCCCGAGTGCGCTCCGCAACGCCGAACGCATTCCGGAAGCCTCGCCAAATTGTTGCGCTAATCCGATCAAGGGATTCGCGGCGGCGATCTGGATCTGAATGCTGGGCGCGTCGTCGGCACGATCGATTTGCACCTCGGGATTCAATTGCAAATTGAACAGCCTGCCACCGGTCTTGCGCAAGGTGTCGAGCAAAACTTCCTTGTGCGTGAAGTGCACAAACAACGCGGCCAGGTCGGCAAAGGCCTCGTGAAACGCCGGCACGTCGATGTTGGTCGGCTCCATGAAAAATTCGCGTATCCCATCGACGATCGCATGTGTCGTTTCATGCGCGATGATGTCGTGCGACAGGCAGGTGAAGACCGTCTGACCGGGCAAATTTCGTCCAGGGTCGGTGCGGCTCGCCTTGAAATAGCCGAACACGATGCCATGCACATCGGGATCGTAGAAGGCATTAGCCTGGCACATCGCGTGCGGAAACAGGTTGAGACATTTGGAAGCCGCTGCCCGGGCCTCAGCGGTAGCACCGGCAGATTGGTCTATTCTCCGCCAGTGAACGTGCCGACCGAGAGCCGATTCGAACCGCTGCAAGGTTTCGCTGGCTACCGCATAGACCATCTGCTGATGGAAGCGCGGATCGGTATCACTCGGAGCAAGGCCTCCGGCAATCAACAATTTCGGGTCGTCGAGGTCTACGGGTGTGTAGTAAGTCTGGTTGGTGCCGTCGTAGTCGATGACCGAGAATCGCTCCCCGACCGGTCCGGGCAGAAGTTTCTCGTAACGGACCGACGCCGTCATGTAGTTACCGACAAACTTGCCTATGCTCGGATCAAATGCATAGACCTTCAACGGGCGCACGTCCGGCCAGGGAAGGTCTGCTGACGAGAATATATCTTCGGGCTCTGCCCCACTCGAAGCCGGTGCGGTCCGTCCCGGCGCATTTGGAGACGACGCGCCCGAAACCGACGCCGTCGAATCCGCTATTCCCTCACAAACAAATTGCGGTTGTCTGGCCATTTTCCCCCCTCGAGCGCACGCCAACCGATCCCTCGCTTGCGGCTGCCCACACTCATGCCCGCTATCTTAGCGTGTATTTAATCAGAATTCATTCTAAAAATGCGAGGCTATTTTCAAGGCCGGCGGTAACCGGCTGCACTGATGATGGACAGCCGCTACCCGCACGCAAGCAGCCGCAAGCTCAGCCCTTGCGCCCGGCCGATTTCAACGCCTCCGCCAGCCCTTGCGGATCGTCAGTGCCGATGCGGCGGATTTCGCCGGATTTCAAGCGCAGCTCGACGGCGTCTAAGCCCGACACGTTATAGAGCCGGCGGCCTCGGCCGATCCGAATGCCAAAACCGTTCCATCACTGGTTCCGCACCATCGCAACGCTCTGGATTTGGTCGAGCGGAAGCCGATAGGTCCAAAATCCCGGACCAAAATGCCACCGCAATTCATTCTCGCTCACCTCGACGGTCAGGGATGAGAATACGACCGCAGCGGCGATCAGCACGATCAGGACCACCACCGGCGACCACTGCCCGCTGCGCCATGCGATCGCGCCATCAAGTGCGGCCGCGACCAGTAATGCGGACATGATCCAAATGCCGCGCTGGGTATGCTGATACGGCATCGCCAGACCTCCCGCCCGCAAACACGCAAGGCGAAGCGCGCCCGTCGCTTTCGGGCCTGTCGTTTGGTCGCAAAATCCGCAGACAGGGTTCACTGTGTCCCTGCCGTCACAGGCGAGCGGAAAGCGTACAACCGATGCGGGAAAACCACAGATTTTTCCAGGGTGACAAGCCGGCCGATAATGGCGACAATTGGTGGAAATTGCGTCGCGTGGAACCGCGCGCGCCGCCGAGGAAAAAAGTCCGTGATCCTACCGCGCCGATCTGTCTTGCTGATTGCTACGCTGGCTGCTTGCGCCGGACTGCTGCCCGTGCGCGCGCCGGCGCAGTGGTGGTCGCGCGCGCCGGCCGATTTCGAGGAATGCGCCGACGCCGCGGAGAAAGCGGCGACCAAGGAAGCCAAGGCTTCGGCGCTCACCGAATGCAATGCGAAATTCGCCGGCCGGCGCAAGCCCGGCGGCGGCTACACTTATTATGATTTCATGCAGAACCGCAGTTTTGATACCGCCGGCCCGAACCCGACGCCGCAAGAGCAGAAGCATATCGACGAACAATATACCGCCTTCCTCGACCGCGAGCGGCGCAACAGCATCGCAGCGGCGTTCACCGCCAAGCAGCAGCAGCTGCAGCAGGCGTCCTTGCAGAATGAAAGGGTGCCGGTGCCGGTAGAGGCGCCCAACAAGCCGCCGGCTCCGGCCGCGGCGACCGATATCAGGCCACATCCGAGGACGGCGACCTGTGCGCGGCATTCGTTCTCCTGCGACTGGCCGCGGCTTTCCGAAGGCATCAAGGATTTGAAGAAGGCGCTGTTCGGTTCGTCATCGAGCAAGGCGAAGCGGAGCTGATTTTCACCGTCGTCCCGGCGAACGCCAAATCTCTCAGACGTCGTCCCTGCGAAAGCAGGGACCCATAACCACCGATGTCGGTTGTTGGCAAAAAAAGCAACCGCCACAGCGGCCAAATGAGAGGCCGCGGCGTATGGGTCCCTGCTTTCGCAGGGACGACACAAGCTTGGTTCAATCCGTGATCACCATCGCCCAGAATTTCCGGTAAGGCGAATTCGGATTGTTGACCGACGCCACGCCGACCCGGCGCGCGCCGGCCATCAGCAGATTTTCGCGGTGGCCGGTGGAGTCTTCCCACTGCTTCAGCATCTCGGAAAACGTGAGAAAACCCGCGCCGATATTTTCCGCCGCCCTGGATTTGCGCAACGGCGCCACCCGCGTGGAAAAATTGCCGCCGGCGCCGTGGCTGACGGTTCCGCTCGAGGCCATCGCACGCGCCTGTTTCAGCGCAACCGCGCCGAGACGGCTATCTGAGCGCACTGAAGATAGCCCGTGCGCACGCCGATAGGCGCTGATCGCGCCTGCATAATCGTCCGCGTTGGCGGCGGCAATGAAGCACAGGCTGAACGAGAGGGCGAGGACGAGCAGCCTGATAGGGGGCAGCCTCATACGGGCAGACTCCTACGTAATTGCGCCGGCATCAGCGGTCTTCAGTGAATGTCGTGGTGGATCCGCTTGACGTGGCGCCGCAGCACCGGCGCGGGGTAGCGCACGGCCGGCCCATCATACGTCTGCGCCGCCCACCGCTCCTGCAGTCTCGCGTCGTAACCCGGCGACGGCGTCACGGTCGGCGGCGCGGCGCTCGCCGGCGCGATCAAAGCCCAGCCGCTGAGAGCCACAATGGCAAGGCCTTCGTAAATTCGCTTCATGTCGTTCCTCCCGGCGCACTCACGGCATCTTCCCGGCCGCTTATTCCAACCTCGTTCCCGATCGTTGCCTTTTCAAGGCAACGCGACCAAGGATCTTTGCGATCTATTCGAGCGCGCGGATATGCCAGGTCGCGTGACGAACCCCGGGCTGAACTGCCAGGCTCGCGACGACGGCGTCGAGCTCCTCGGGTTCGATCGACTGGCTGACCAGCGTCGCCCTGATTTCGGCAGTGTCGCCGGACAGATAGACCAGGTTGATATCCCGCACCGGGTAATTTGCCGCCTCCAGTTTTTCGAGCAGGATTTCCCGAACCGACGCAACGGAACTGGTATCCGTCGTGACCAGCACATCATAGCTCGCTTCCGAGGATTGTTCGTTGATCGGGATACGATCGATTGCGTTGACTAGCGGGCGCAGCAAGGTGTTGCCGCCGAGCACGAAGATCGTCAGCAATGCCGCTTGCGCGACCATATCCGCACCCGCGCAGCATCCGACCGCCGCCGAGGCCCACAGCGTGGCCGCGGTATTGAGGCCGCGGACATTCATTCCTTCCTTCATGATCGCGCCGGCACCGAGAAAGCCTATTCCGGAGACGACGTAGGCGATCACGCGAACGCTGCCCTCCGCTCCGTTCAGGTGATTTGCAAGATCGACGAACGCCGATGCGCCGACGGCGACAAGGACATTGGTCCGCAAACCCGCGCTGCGCTGGCGGTATTGCCGCTCGGCTCCAATCATGGTTCCGAACACGAACGCCGTCAGCAGACTGACCAGCGTGTCGAGAAAATCGTAGAGCTGAAACGTCTCGATGAAGCGCATTGCTGTCTCGATCGGAAATCTTAGAAAGATCTTAGAAAAATGATTCGGCGCTACGGCCTTATCTGCTCCGCCGTCAGCTTTGGCGAGCCCTTGCCCAAAACCTCGGCCTGTTTGACCAGCGCCACGACGCGGCGCGATATCGGCACTTGCAGTCCGTGCCGGTTGGCGATTTCGGTGATCACGCCCTGCAGATAGTCGATCTCGGTGCGGCGGCCGCGCTGCAGGTCTTCCCACATCGAAGAGCGCGCCTCCGGATCGATCTTCAGCGTCCGCCGCAACAGCGGCGCGAACAGCGCATCAGGCAGCCGCAGCAGATACGGCGTCAACCCTGCAGGCACCGGCGTCGCGGAGACCAGCTTGATGCCCTCCGCTCTCATCGCCGCCAGGCCCTCCGCCATTTGGTCGGCGAACAGCCTGCGCCACACGCGCTGCTCGAGCTGCCGGCGCAGCGGCAGATCAGAAAGCGCGTTGAGCGCGTTGTTGAGATTGACCACGAGCTTGCCCCATTGCACGCCGGCGATGTTATCAGTCGCACGCATCGTCAAGCCCGGTACCGAAAGCTGCGCGGCGGTATCGTTGTCGTCCTGTTCGATGACGATATCGCCCGAGGTGGAGCGATGAAATCGTCCCTCGCCCAGCGCCACCACGTTGAACGGCACCATGCCCGCCAGCACCCGCCGCCCCGGCAATTTTTCGCGCAATACGGAGACATTGCCGACGCCGTTCTGCAGGCTGACAATGACGGCATCCGCGGGCGCATGGCGCGCAATCGCATCGGCGATTTCGCCGGTATCCGCGCTTTTGACCGTCACCAGCACCACGCCGGCATCGCCGAAAATCGAGGGATCGTCCGATAGCAACAATTGATCCCGTCAGCCGCAGCCCATTGCCTTCGATCTCGCCGATCACGCGCGGCCGCGCCAACAATGCGACCCGGCGGCCGGCGGTCGCATACATACCGCCGACAAAGCAGCCGATACTACCCGCGCCCGCCACGCCGATCGGTCGGGTTGAATTCATCCCGCTGCTCCATCGATTTTGTTCGCGCATCGATAGCAGACTTTCGCATTCACCGCCCGTCGATGAGGCGGTCTGTCATCTCCCTCGCCCCGCTCTTCGCGGGGAGAGGGTTGGGGTGAGGGGCTGCGTCCGCAAATCCTATGGGCGAAGAGTGCGCGGTGAGCCCCCTCACCCGAAATTCGCTTCCGCGAATTTCGACCTCTCCCCGCAAGCGGGGCGAGGTGAAGAAGGCACCGCCGCACTTTCCCGCTGGCCACCGCGCCTTGTAACCGTCATAGCCGGCCGGTATGTTTCCCGCGGGGCGGGTACTGCGCAGGAGAGAACAATGGGTTTACTCGACGTACTCAACGGGATGCAGAACGGCCCCCGCGGCCCAAGCAATCCCAGCGCACAATCAAGCGGGGGAATGTCGCCGATGACCATGGCGATCCTCGGACTGCTTGCCTGGAAGGCGGTCAAGCACCTCACCGCCAGCCAGCCCGGCGCAGCCCCGGCCCCGGCGCCCTCACCGGGGACCGTGAATGCCGGCATGCCGGGTGGTGGCCTCGGTGGAGGCCTTGGTGGCGGTCTTGGCGACGTTCTCAAGGGTGGATTGGGCGGCCTGCTCGCAGGCGGCGCCGCCGGCAGCGTGATCTCGGGCGGGCTCGGCGACCTGCTCAAGCAATTGCAGCAGGGTGGCCATGGCGAGACCGCCAGTTCATGGGTCGCAAACGGCCCGAACAAGCAGATTGCGCCGGGCGATCTCGCCAGCGCCTTGGGCGCCGACCAGATCAACGGCCTGATGTCGCAAACTGGCCTGTCGCGCGAGGAACTGCTCGCGGGCCTCAGCCAGCAACTGCCCGAGGCCATCAATCATCTGACCCCGGAGGGGCGGCTGCCGACCGAAAACGAAGTGGCTGGCCGGCTCTGATGCCGGCCTGGCGCCAGATCACGATCCGATTAGGTTGAATCGGATCATGATCTGATCTCTTGGTTTGAGCATGATCTTTTCGGAAAACCGGTGCCCACTTTTCCGGATCATGCTCTAAAGGTGACGTTCGCTTCACACGGCACGATGGCCTGCTTGTCGAAAACTTTGCTTTTTAGAAAAGGACGACAGAAATGAGCGGCATTATCTGGATCATCATCGTCGGCTTTGTTGCGGGAATTATCGCGCGATTGCTGTCGCCGGGACCCAACAATCCTAGTGGCTTCATCCTGACCACCGTGCTCGGCATCGCCGGCGCGTTTCTTGCGACCTTTATCGGCCAATTGATCGGCCATTACGGCCCCGATCAGGGCGCCGGCTTCATCACCGCGACCATCGGCGCGCTGGTGGTGCTGTTCATCTGGAACCGGCTGGTCGCACGCCGCGTGATCTCCGATCCGGGCTCGAGGTGACGAAAAGAAAGTCGTCATGGCCGGGCATAGCCGTCCGAAGGACGGCGTCGCTTCCGCTCGCCTATGCCCGGCCATCCACGTCTCTTCTTGCCGTGACACTGTTAAGACGTGGATGCCCGGCACAAGGCCGGGCATGACGGAAAAAGAGTGCGCAACGTCACGTAATCAGATGCAGCCCGGCGTCCATCCGCACGATTTCGCCGGTCATGTTGCTCGATTGCGGCGTCGCGAGGAAGCACACCAGCGCCGCGATGTCTTCCGCTGAAGATGCGACCTTGAGCGGCACCCTTGCCACCACGGAATCGCGCACCTGTTTCGCGCCCTCCTCGCCCCGGCCCTTGGTGAACCAGGGCGTATCGATATAGCCGGGACAAACCGTGTTGACGCGGATCAGCGGCGCCAGCGCGCGCGCCAGCGAAAGCGTGATGGTGTTGAGCGCGCCCTTGCTCGCGGCATAGGCGATCGAGGAGCCGACGCCGCTGATGCCCGCGACCGAAGACACGTTGACCACCGCCGAGGCGCGCCCCGAAGCCTTTGCGCCCGCTTCGAGCAGGCCTCTAGCCGCCCGCACCATCTGGAACGGGCCGATAGTATTGACGCCGAACAGCCGCTGAAAATCTTCCGCCGACAATCCGTCGAGATTGCCATGGGCCATATGCTTGGTGGTGCCGGCATTATTGATCAGCGCGTCGAGGCGCCCGAAAGGAGCTGCCGCCGCGACGATCTTCTTGCAGTCCTCGTCGCGCGATACATCGCCCTGGACCACGACGACGTCGCCGCCTGCCGCGCGGCAGAGATCGGCTGTCTGTTCGGCTTCCTTCTGGCTGGAGGAATAGTTGACGACGATGCGCGCGCCGCCTTTGGCCAGGTGAGCTGCGGTCGCAGCCCCGAGGCCCGACGCCGAGCCCGTTACAATCGCGCACAAACCATCCTTCGACATCCGAATTTCCTTTTATTGATTTTCCAGCCGGTCTGCTGTCACGCGCGATCTACCATATCGTGCCACAAAACGCCTGCAAATCGGCAAAACTCCGTTGCGCGGAATTAATAATTCCGTCGCGCTTTGTTTCATGTCGCCCCTGCAGGCGTCCTTGCGGACATCTGCGCTTGTCATGGCGGTGGCTTTTCCCCATCATGCCATGCAAGAAAACAGGGCACCCGAGGCCTGGGCGGAAACGCGCAGATAGGCAAGCGGGATGTGGGCTCGTTCAAAACGGGGAACGCTGTGGCGGAGAGTGAGAATATTGTCGCCGAGACCGCGGAGAAGATATTTTCCGATCTCGCCGACGCCCAGACCATCAACCACGACAAGCAAGACTCCTGGAAAGCGCCGCTGTGGCAGGCGCTGACCGAAGCCGGCCTGCCGCTGGCGTGGGTGAGCGAGGATTGCGGCGGTTCCGGCGCCAGCCTGGCCGAAGGTTTTAGTGTGTTGAGCGCAGCCGGGCGTTTTGCGATTGCGGTGCCGCTTACGGAGACCATGCTGGCGGGATGGCTGCTGGCGCAGGCAAAGATCGCTTCCCCCGAGGGCCCGATGACGGTGGCATCCGCCGGGCCCAAGGATCGTATCGCACTTGGCGCCGACGGCACTTTGTCCGGACGCGCCCGCCGCATTCCCTTCGCAAAAGACGCAAAACGTATTGCCGTGCTGGCGCATGGCCAAAACGGTCTCTCGATCGCGCTGGTCGATACGACAAAATGCCGGATCGAGCCCGGCCTCAACTTGGCGGGCGACGGCAGCGACACCGTGACGTTCGACAAGGTCGCGCCCATCGCCATCAAGGCCGCGCCAAAGGGTTTTGATCAGACATCGCTGATGCTGATGGGCGCGGTAGCGCGAAGCCTGCAGATCGCAGGCGCGCTGGAATCGATGCTCGATATCAGCGTGCGCTATTCGAACGAGCGCGTCGCGTTCGAGAAGAAGATTTCAAAATTCCAGGCAGTGCAGCACAATCTCGCCCGCCTCGCCGGCGAAACCGCGGCCGCGATGACGGCGGCGAGTTCGGCGGCGGATACCATTGCCAACGCCACGGGCTTTGACGATTCGGTGTTCCTGGAAGCGACCGCGGCAAAAATCCGCTGCGCGGAGGCGGCCGAAAAAGGTGCGGCGATCGCCCATCAGGTTCACGGCGCGATCGGTTACACGCTCGAGCACATCCTGCATCGCTACACCATGCGCGCACTGGCCTGGCGTGACGATTTCGGCCATGAAAGCTACTGGGCGGTGGAACTCGGCAAGCGCGTTGCCGCGCGCGGCGCCGACGAATTATGGCCGCTGGTGGCGTCACGCTAAAGGACAGTCCATGAATCTGGAATCGGGACGTACGGGCTTTGGTCACCTCTCCCAAAGGGAGAGGTCGGATCGCATCGAAAGATGCGATCCGGGTGAGGGGTTGCGCCCCATCGATAGACCGTACCCCCTCACCCCAGCCCTCTCCCCATGGGAGAGGGGGCGCACTTTCGGTGCCGCAACAGTCGAACTTTTACTCTGCAAGAAATATCTACATTCGGGACATGTTCTAAAATGACCGCAGCCCTCCGTTTCGATCCCATCCGCCTTCCTCCCGAATGCGAAAAGCTGCGCAAGGAAGTCCGCGCCTTCCTCGCCGAAGAGGTCGCTCGCGGCACCTTCGATCCGCACAGCCCGCAAGGCGGCGACAGCGACGTCCCCGGCTTTTCCAAGCGGGTCGGCGAACGCGGCTGGATCGGCATGACCTGGCCGAAGAAATATGGCGGCCATGAGCGTTCATTTCTCGAGCGCTATGTAGTGACGGAAGAAATGCGCGTTGCCAATGCGCCGACGCGGCGTTTCTTTGTCGCCGACCGCCAAAGTGGTCCGGTGCTTTTGAAATACGCGCCCGAGCACATCAAGATGGACATCCTGCCGCGCATCTGCCGCGGCGAAGTGTGTTTTTCGATTGGCATGAGCGAGCCGAATTCCGGCTCGGACCTGTTCGCCGCCAAGACAAAAGCCACCAAGACCGACGGCGGCTTTTTGATCAACGGCACCAAGATCTGGACCTCGGCCGCCCACGTCGCCAATTACATGCTGGCGATTTTTCGAACCTCGCCATCGACCAAGGAAAACCGCCGCCACGGGCTGACGCAATTTCTGGTCGACATGAAGACGGCGGGCATCAAGGTCAACCCGATCGGGCAACTGACCGGCAAAGCCGATTTCAACGAGGTGGTATTCACGGACGCCTTTGTGCCTGCCGATCACGCGCTCGGCGAAATCGACGGCGCCTGGAAACAGGCGACCAGCGAGCTCGCCTATGAGCGCAGCGGGCCGGAGCGCTTTCTGGAAACCTATTACGTGCTGACCGAGCTGGTTCGTGCGCTCGGCGATGAGCCCGATACCCGCGGCGCCGAAGGCATCGGCCGATTGGTGGCGCAGCTTCACACCATGCGGAGGATGTCCGTATCGGTCGCGGGCATGCTGCACGCCGGCAAGGAGCCGGTGGTGGAGGCTTCGATCGTCAAGGACATCGGCACCATCTGGGAACAGCAATTGCCACAGCGGGTGCGCGATCTCGCAGCCTTCGTCGAGCCGGACGCCTCTAATCACGAAATCCTCGACACGGTGTTGCCGTTCGCGCTGAAGGTCGCGCCAAAACTCACCATTCAGGGCGGCACTAC
>Ga0209648_10006230_pt1 | contig 10268 bp, 13 predicted proteins | sample GraSoi2013_115cm_FD_185830 | JGI IMG/M metagenome (GOLD analysis project Ga0209648, IMG submission 185830) | Grasslands soil microbial communities from the Angelo Coastal Reserve, California, USA - Sample 9_17_2013_115cm (SPAdes) (version 2) | ecosystem: Environmental > Terrestrial > Soil >...
CAGTGTCAACGGCCTCCTGCCTGATTGACGATGTCTTGTCCATGACCGCAGTGAAGAGCGGTTATCAATTCACCGCCGTGGGCGTCGCGGGAGCTGGCGGACTGAACGTTACGTACACAGCGACAGCGGTACCGAGCGTGGTTGGCCAGAGTGGCCAGCGCGCGTTCTTCACCGACCAGTCTGGCGTCATCCGTTACGACGCGAGTGGTGCCGCTGCCACGACTTCGAGCCCGGCGCTCTAAGAACCTCAGCCTGCGGCCTGTTGTTCTTGTCCGCAGCGAGAATCCACTCCTGGAGCGGTTATTCAATCACCTACGCCAGCGATGGCAATACGCCTTCGGTCGGATACACGGTTCATGCCGAGTCTCCGTGCAGCCAGAATCGTTGCGGCAAGCAGGATGGCGAACTTCCGCTCCTCTGTCATTTCGTCGGCCTATAAGTCACTCTGTATCTCGCCTCCCGGCATGCCCAGACCTTTTGCCAGTAGTGACTACGGGCAGCAGGGTCGGGGTTCGGGTCACGCGGAGAAATAGACAGCACTTCAACGGTCGGAATACTAGCGTCCGGGGCACACATGATTCTGTCGATCAGAAAATCGTAAAGTTCGGTCACTTCATTACAGTCGGGACACTTCATTTTGACCTTGCTGCAAAGATGGTGGTGGGTCGGAACAGGTTCGGGCCAGATCACGCGGAAATGATGTTCGCAATTAGGGCACATGAACGAATCGTAGCTTGGCATTGGGAACTCCTGCATCGTGGAATCCTGCAGGTAGGAGAAGTGCGGGGTGGCAGTTTACTTTTTCTTGTCCCACGTGTCCATGAACAGTTGTACCGCTTGTACCGCTCCCAGGGCCGTCATCCGGTAACCTCTGAATTGCGACGCCGTAGAGGAGTCAAACAGGCGAAGCCTCTACTGCTTGGCGAGAAGCTTGAACTGCGTGCCGTTGGCCTCGGCTGGTTGTTCTAGGAATACTCGTGTATCCACGGTTTCAAAAAGGCCCTCTCGCTTGATCGGAACCACGCCTGGCGTACTGCTCGGTAGATGTTCGCGTATCGAGGCGAAGAGCTTTTCCCGTCCGGAGAAGGCGGCCAGATTCTTGTATTCCGTCAGCAACACCATAGAGTTTGGGTCGCCTGTCTTGGAACCAGGAGCTATCTGCACCGTCTCTTGGATGCGGTGGTAGCTCAGAACCGCACCCTGGCGCTTAGCTTCCTCCCGCACGCGCATCCAGTGGTCGTCTAAATAACCAAGTGTTAGTCCCATATCGGGCCCCACCTCAATGAACTCCAGCGTCCAAATGGGTTTTTCCTCGATATCCGGGCTTTGAGCGTCTCCCCGGACAATGAAACAAATAGCGCAGAGAAGAAGACTGGCCAACTTCAGTAGTCGCATGACTCTAGCTCCCCGTCTTTTCAGGTGCAATGCCATTGATGAGAAGGCTATCGTATCAAGTGGAAGTTGCGCTCGGAAGCACAATTCTATTGTTTCTTGTTCCACAAGTCCCAGAAGAGTTTTGCCGTGGCTGGCCCATGCCCTGCATAGTGGTTATTGGAAAATGCAAAAATCTTCAAGACCTGGGTTATGGAATGAAGCAAGAATACTTTCGCCTTGCCGATGAGTCGGAATAAAGGTCCCGTCGAGCTGTTTCAACGCGTCGTTCCAATCACCGCTTGTTGTCGAAAATCCGAATCGATTTTTTCGAAAACGGTAAAAGTACCAAAAGGCTACTTCAAGGTTGACGGCACCGTTGATCTTCCATACTGGCCCGTTTTTTTTTCCGAGATCCCCGGAGCACACAAAAACACTTGGAATAAGACAAAGGTTGATTTATCTTCAGTGCCACATCTTGGCGTTGCCGAGATTCGGTCACTCGCGCTGTTTTGTTTGCGGGGGACCGCCCGCCATGTTTCGGGAGCGTCAAAGCGATTCGTCCGAAAAGGATTCGGACAGGGCTTGGGCAATGAAGTGCTCTTTTTTTATTTCTGCCCTTTTGGCCGCATTTTTGTGTGCGTCCTCTTACTCTGCTCCAAATGCGCGGCGCGCGGCTCAGTCTGACGTTTCGCCATCGCGGCAGGCACCAGCACAATCTGCCGAAGCCGTCACTGTCGCCATTCCAGGCCCGCTGCGTTCCTTCCTGCGCATGGCCGGCATTAGTCAGAAGATTGCGTCTGAAGAAGTGCTGCCTTTATTGGCTCGCAATGTCTTCCTGCGTGGTTACGGAGGCCCACGCCATAGCAATCAAACCGAATTCCTGGTCCTGCTGATCCGCTACGTTCGGCAGGCCAGCGAGTTGGCAGCTTTGGCCGGACCCCAAGGTGTGCTTCACGTCTCTAATTGCGTGGAGGCCAAGCCCCTGCTGAAAGTCTTGGGTTACCGGCCTCGGCCGGATTGCGGACAAAGCAACGCCTCCCTGTTAACAGCTGACCCCGAGAGAGCATTTATAACCATCGATTCCGGATTCCCTCTGCTTGAGTTGGAAGCGAGTCTCCGAGAAGGAAAACCTTTCAACTACCCTTTCGCGAGCTCCTACCTGCCTGCGCTGCTTGCCGAGAAGGATTGGCGCCAGAAAGGAATCACCAAAGAATCGGATTTAATCGCCGCGGTCTTGCAGGACCCAGCTTTGGCACACTTTTACTGGGCGATGTCTCGAATGGACCGGGAAACACAAGTTGCTCTTCGGCAACCGCAGTCCGTAACGAAAATGATCCCTTTGAGCGCTCATCTGGACTTTTACGGGACTCACATCCGTGTTCGATCAGGGCGTGTGATCGTCCCTGGGGGACCAGCGGCGGAAGCCGGATGGAAGGATCTGGTTGGAGCCAGTCCAGAGTCGCCCGTAGAATTCATCCCTCGACTGCTTGCCAAGGAGGGGGGCTGGCTGGCCGCCTACTTCGACGCCTTGTGCCGCGTGAGCCAGATTCAGCAAGCGCACTTCACCGAACCGCATCACTTGCGTCGTTACTATGAGGCCCTTCGGGGTAAAAACATTTCACCAGACGCCGTCACTGGAGTCTTTCGCCCCGATTCGGGCCTTTTGCTTCTGGTGACTCGCTCCTGGTTTGAACCCAACGGAGAGCCACACGTACCTGGAAACCTCGAGGCATGGAAGAAAATTCTCGGCCAGAAGACCGATTTGAAGCTCGTCCGTGACATAGGCAAACACGGGCGGCTCGACAGTCCCGAGCAACTGCTGGAAACCATGTTCGCACTTTCCCGCGTGGGAACATCCGAAGGGCCCCTACAAGCTTATCTTCTTTTAAGTGAATTGGATGCCAGGCGCGCTCCGGATCATCGGGCCAGTCCCGAAACAGTCTTCTTAATGGCCAGCAAGTTTGCGGAGTTGAACGATCAGTATCGGATCTTTCCCGAGTTCCCAGAATTGGACGATGCATCCATCGCCAGCTTTCTCACCGTGGTTGCCAGTCTGAGCAAAGTCTCAAATAGGAGCCTGCGCGGCAACGCTCTTGGGACTTTCCAGGCTAGCGTGGGACTTTGGCAGATATTTGCGCGCCAGGGGCAGATTCCTGCGACAGAGCTGAACGTTTCTTGGCAACGCCTCGTGAAGCCTTTTGATAAGACGACGACTTCCGCACAGCTTTTCGATGCAGGCCTCAATTCAATTCGAGAACTTCGTCTCGCGGTGACCGGAAATCCTCATGGCTCGCAAGACGAAATCATCAGTTTGCTCGCAGGTCCACATCAGTTGAATCCCGACGGTCAGCAGACGCATGATCTGCTAGCCAACAAAATGCGGACGGTTTTGGACGAACAGCGCCTGGTCTCTTTGGACGTTCTGTTACCCCTCGGTGACGCCCTACACGATGTCGCTCGCGTAAAGGCTGAGGCGAACACTTTGCTTCCCTTGGCAGGAGAACTGCGTGAATTTGAGATGCCGCAGCCGATTTTCCACGCGAGTGAGCGAGAGCAGTGGGCAGTAGGGATTTATAACAGTCATCATACAGACTTACAGACGCGGACGAACTTGACGGACGTCATCAAGTCACCAAGTTCTGTTGGGCAACTCACCGCCGCTCGTGGTCAGCTTGCATCTTTTTTAAGAGACACGCTAGTTGGACTCAACTACGCCTACTACGAACCACCCGGCGCTCAAATCCTCCACCATAACCCTCTTTTTGTTCGTTCCCATGACTTCGCTGCAGAAACCGTTGTGGGTCTGGAGCGAATGTGGCAAGCTCCGCAGTTGTTCGGGGCCGGCTCGCCAGCCGGTGGCGGCGCACGTCTGGTGGGTTCACTTGCGGACCTACCGTATGTTCTTGCGAAAGCAGAGCAATATTTCATTGCCCCTGAGAACGTGCAGGCCCTCATCTGGGAGGAGGTAGTGCCAGGCCTTCTGACCAACGCGGTCGTCCCAAGATGGTGGCGGGTAACGCAGAATGAGCTTCACGCTGTCGCTCTTTATCAACAAACAGGAGAGGAACTGTTGGCTGCTTCTGTGCAGAATGAAGATCTGCGGAAGAAGGTGATGAGCATTCTCGATGATCGCATGGCTCCGCAGATCTCGGAGCGCCTCGAGCAAGCGCTATGTGCGGATCGTTTGGCAGAAATACTGCCTCAATTGCTGTCGGCCGATACCTTTTGGCTTGCTGTTGAGTACCGCCGAAGATTTCCAGAGCAGACCGACTCTCTCGGGCCTGCCGGCAGAGAGCTGCAGAGTCTCTCCCAGCGCTATCCCGAGGAAGTCAACTCCGAGCGCTTGTCTCGTGATTTCGGTGTACCCCACGCCATTCTGGAGCAAAGCTACCGTTGTGACCTGATGAATCTCGCGCCATTCCCTGCTTTCGCCGGCTACTCCAGCCGTCTCTTTGCCGAGTCGTGGGATTCCAACAACCTGTACTGGGTCCGCTTGGCCGACGAAAAAGGTTACTCACCGGTGATGCTGAATCAGCTCGTTCCTGAGCTCACTCGCCGCATGGTCGAAAAGATTTTCGCCACCGATATCGAAGATTGGCCGGCGCTGTGGCGCGCGACGCGAGAAACGGGCGACGAGTTTCGGAACGGCAAGATGGCCTCACTGTTCAGAAGTGGTGCTAATTCTCAGCCTTAGTTCCGTCAGACAATCTCAGCTGGCAGAGACAACACAATGCGAAAACAACATCTAGTATTGGCTGCTGCACTCTTCTTCGTTCTCGCATCTAGCTTTGGAACTCGAACTAGTAGGGCCCAGCAAAGCCAAAGCGGTACTCCTCTGCGCGTTGTCGTCGACCTCGTTCAGCTAAACGTTGCAGTCACGGACAACAAAGGCAACTACATCACGAATCTTCAGCCCTCCGACTTTGTCATCACCGAAGATGGTATCCCTGAGAAAATTGCCACATTTGAAGAAGGCAACGGACCCACTCGGCGATTGGTGGACATGTCAGAGGAGGACAAGCCGGAAGCGGGCAATTCCTCGCCGACGCTGACAGATGTTCAAAAAGGAGACGCGGCCCCAAACCTCAACGCGGCCTTGGCCGGTGCCGATGTTTTTATCTTGTTTGATACCAGCAACTATATGTACCGCGGCTTCGTCTTCGCACAGGACGCCATTTCCGATTTCATTCGCTCTCTGGAAACCGTAGACAAAGTGGCGTTCTATTCTTACAGTCGCAACCTCTCCCGCGCCGCGTCATTAACCGCTGACCGCGCCCGGGTCCTGCACGGAGTGCGCACCACGGTGGCCGGAGATGACGCGGCGCTCTACAACTGCTTGTTGCTAACACTCAAGGATGGGGCCCGGTTTCCTGGAAGAAAAGTTGTGGTAGTGTTCTCCAACGGGCCTGACAACGCCAGTGTAGTGCCTCCAGAAGATGTTAGTGAATTGGCTCAATCCGTCGGCATTCCTGTCTACATGGTGAGTACCGCGGAAGCCCAGATTGAACCTGTCTCGACCGCGGTCTTTGAGCGCATGAGCGCCGCGACAGGTGGCAAAGCCTACTTTGCGAAAAGTTGGAGAGACGAAAAAAAGGCCTTTGCTTCGATCCGAAATGACTTGGGACACCTTTATTCGATTAGCTACTATCCGGCGTTAAACCCCAATCATCGCTGGCGCGCCATCAACGTGAAACTTGTTGGCGAACGCGCGAAGAAGTATCACATCCGCACACGCAACGGATATCGGCCCCAGCCGATCCACTCGTCCGACGCGAGCGTCTCGACGTCTCCCGCGGAATCGAAATCACTTCCGCATTAACCGGATAACACCATCGTGGCGATCCTGTTCGCGCAGTCGCAACTCAGCCTGCAACGGAAGCGTTCACACTGATCAACAGCGACTATTCTTCAAGAAACCGGGTACGGAAGCCGAGGAGGAGACCCTCGTCTTCGTCCCATCTGGCATGGATACGTCAACGCTTTCGGCATAGGACAGAACTGAAGCAATTGAAAACAAAAGCGTGCGGTTGAATACCTGTCGTCTCAGCTTTTCCCTCGGTCTATTCTCTCTTAATGCTGATAAACATTTTTCAGACTGCTAATCGGACCGGCACGCGTCGGTTGATGGGGTACTTGGCCATAAATTCAGTGGACCGCCTGGGAAGAGTGTTCCTTGGTGTCTTTGGTGTCTGTTTGGTGCCGAAATTGGTGCTACTTATGCGAAACAGTGGAAAGCGTTGCGGAATGCGAAATCGTTGAAACAGCCAATATTCATGCGAGTCTCGTGCATATTGCTGCAAAGATGGTAGGATAGGAAAAGCGGCTGGGTGAGTATCCCACGCTCTCACCCATACCTCGTTTGCCCGAGGAGGCCCAAGCGATGTGGTTTGGCGTTGAGAGACTAGGAGGGGCGCACGGAGGGGACACATCTCAAGATGGTCTTTGCGCCGTCTAGGCTTCAGATGTCGTGACGTGGTCTAAGGCTTTATTCTCGAAGAGCTCGAAGGTTTCACGTATTACAGCCTCAAGCGCCGCCACTTCATCGTCCGTGAGCTTGCTGAATTCATGGCTTCGGCGCCTTTTTGGTAGCACTCCATGATTCTGTTGCACGAACATGATCAAGTCCTTGGCGAGTCTATCGGGCATGTCGACCGTGTCCATGATGCGCCTGAGCGCTTCATCATGCCGGCGTAGGAAGTCTATTTCGCGCGGCAAGTCGAACTGCACTGTCCGCTGGACGCAGGCATAGAGGAACTCTGCTGTATCAGTGCAGTCAAAATACCGGTACAAATCAGCAGTGTCATTCAGAACCTCGACATTCCGCTGAGGTGTTGGTCGCCAATCAATGAATCTCATCAGCGGTCCAGAATGGAATTGCAGAGCTGTGCGGTACTGATCGATGCGGTCGAGCATGACGGACGAGACCGGAAAGACCATGCCTGGTGGTGTAAATTTTCGTTCGGCGAGAACGTGGTGGATAAGGCAGCGGTGCAAGCGGCCGTTGCCATCTTGTAGGGGGTGAACATAAACGAACCCGAAGGCCGTGGCTGCGGACTGCAAGACAGGATCGATCTCGTCGGCCATCATGCGATCGTTTGCTTCAAGTAATGCCGACATCAAGTCGGTAAGATCTCTGGGCCGCGCGCCGATGAATTCGGGCAGTGGATCGCCGTTGTGATCTCTCTCGCCCAGAAACACACTGTCCGGTCGGAGACCTGTGTGGACAAATCGATTGTCTTCGATGAGAACGCGGTGAAGACGAACGATTTCATCGAGAGTGAGTTTGTTCTTCCCTGCCTGTAGCACCGCGCGTCCCCACCGCTCAAGCCTGTTGCGCGGCGGCCGCTCTCCTTCAATTTCGAAACTCGCCCGGCTATCAGCGAGTAGCATGAAGCTCGCCGCACGGGCAGCCAAATGCGCGCTGGTGCGACCAATTATTTCACTCGCCTTTTTCGCAAAGTCCTGCGTTATGAACTCGGTGAGTAGCTTGGTTCGGCGGATTATGGGGCAAAACCGGCTGATCCCCAGAAGATTGTCGCGCACGCGGTGCCGACGGGACAGCCGCGGTTTGCCCGTAAAGTATGCCTCTGCGTCGAGCACATCGATTGCTGTGATGTTTTTCGCATCGGACACCTTTTTTAGGTTGCGGCCAGTCAGCAGTTCGTAGAGATACCATGCGCGCCGATTCGGTATCCCGTTAGGCGCCTCGCGGACAAATTCAGCCACGGAGGTTGCTGGTACGGTTTCGAAGATGCGCTTCAAGACGAGCAGGTCAATGCGCTCGTGCCGCAGCGCAAAACTCAGGTGATCACCGAAGGTATCCCCGGGCCAATATCGGCGATCAAAAACAGTCCAGAGAGCCTCCTCCCGATGGCTGCCGCGGATATGCTTGTCCGAGACACAAGACGGACGGCGCACGGGCGCTTCGATGGAAAGAGTACTTACAAGCGCAGCAAATCCGGCAAGCTTTGAGGCTTCAGGAATGCTTTGCTCCTGAAAGCCTGTTGGTTTCTTGAAATTCAGCCGCATGTCGAAATCCGTCTAGTTAGGTCGAAAATAGCTCCGATTCTCAATATCATGTCGAAAACTATATTACCAGACTTCAGATGCCGAAATCCACTGGATTCCTGTCGAAGGTAACCCCAGTTAGTGGCCGAGATGCGGAAAACTGTCCACGGCTACAAGGGCTAAGAACCGCAGCGTTCTTGTTGACACCGGGAACCGGCAAAAAGATCGGCAATCCAATTCCAACGCTATGGACCAACAGCCTTCGTTTCATTGACTTGTAGTCATGTCTAATCCGGCAATCTAGCGGCGCGTAGAAATGATCAATCTTGCGGAGGTACACCCTACGGGATGAACAGCCTCGCCAAACGAGTGACCAGCCAATATTCCGCCTGCTTCGATAGCAACGTCTGTTCTGCGAAGTTGATGCGGATCAACCGCTCGCCTGATTTGAGAAAAGGGACCAAACCGACTAGGATCGTGAGGTTTTTAATTCTTACTGGATTGGAGCGCGATGAGACTCGTGGAGATTTTGGAAAGCCGAAAGCAGGCACTGCGCGTTAGCGAAGTGGCAACCCTATTTGCCGTAACTAGCCAGCACATTTACAAAATGACGGCAAAAGGAATGATACCTTCGCTACGAATTGCCGGTGCGATTCGCTTTGACCCGCAAGATCTTGTGAACTGGCTGAAAGCGCAGAGAACGAACCGTTCGACCGAAGTTCGTCGCGAGATTTGAGCCCAGCGTGTGCAATGCCTCTTACTTTTGAAGAGTTCAATTCTTCGACGAGGAGCTTTCGGAAAGCGTCTAGAGCTCACGGAGGATATCAAAGCGGCACTGTTGCTTACCCGCTGGCATTCTGGGCACATAGTGCATGTGGGAGCTCTCAGCAAATATTTTAGAATCCTCAATACTTTCCGCGTACCACGACGGTCACACTGAATAGCACGCCCAACCGAGTGACCAGGCAATATCCCACCTGCTACGATAGCAACATCTGTTCTGCGAATTGATGCGGATTAGCCGCTCGATGAGTGACCAGCACGAACTTGAAGAACGAGTGAAAACAGCGCAGGCCGAGTGCGAACGGCTTCGTAAAGAAAACGTGCGTCTCCGGGCAATGCTTGGCGTCCACGACCCAGTTCCCGAACATCCAGTCCCGTCGGCACCAGGCTCTACGCCAACGCCTTTACCTTTCCGCAGCATCATTTGTTTGCTACGCGGTCTTTGTGAGAGCGTCTCCTTGCGATTGTTCTTGGTTGTGGTTCTTGGTGTGTTGGCCTAGCCAGTGCTTGATGTCCCCATCCTTCTTGAACAGAAGTTTGAGAGCTTCGCTCACGATATATGACGAGGTCGCGTCGATGAACTCTGCGTACCTGTCCAGGTTGTGTCTGACTTCTTCCTCCAAGCGAACCTGCAGGCGTGTGGTTTTCGGTTGCTTCGACGGTGCTTCAGAAGTGCCAAGTAGTTCTCCTCCTTTCGTTATCGGTCGTGCATTACAGCCTGGATTACAAAATGTTTGCTCTGCCTTCTGCACGCGCCCGATCCGGACGTTTTGGCTGCGTGCCGTTTTGCATTTCCGTTTCTCGCATCGCGTTATTTCTCTGTCGTTTGCCTCGGCTGTGCTTCGAAATCTGATCCGAAGGGTGGGCTGAGAGTAGTCTCTCGGTTGTACTTCACTAGCTTCGCCGGAAGTGCCGCAATTCGGGTCCGTGGGCGAGCTGCGAAAAGAGCCGCCTGGCCATCCACCAGCTCCGCGTCGAATTGAACTTCCCGCGGCAGCGTGAGGTCCCGAAATTAAAGCGTTAGCGCCCACCCTTCGGCTTTCCACTTAGATCCACCCGCGGTTCGAAACGAATTCCACCGTTGGTTGTCATGAATTCGAAAT
>Ga0209648_10006231_pt1 | contig 10267 bp, 8 predicted proteins | sample GraSoi2013_115cm_FD_185830 | JGI IMG/M metagenome (GOLD analysis project Ga0209648, IMG submission 185830) | Grasslands soil microbial communities from the Angelo Coastal Reserve, California, USA - Sample 9_17_2013_115cm (SPAdes) (version 2) | ecosystem: Environmental > Terrestrial > Soil >...
CTGCTCGGCGCAGGCGGAGGCGCTCTTCTTCCGTCACTGGACCTTGAAGGAAGCGTACCTGAAAGCGACCGGGGCCGGATTGGCAGGTCTGCTGCGGCATCTGGATGTGTCGCGGGTGCCTGACGCATCGGCCGCGAGTAATCACTGGCTGCCCGGCGGAATCGGATTGCAGGTTCTGAATGCGCCGCCCGGCTATGCCGCGGCTGTCGCCGCCGATGGGTGCCCATGGCGCGTCTCGGTAGAACCTTGGCTTTCCAACGTAAGTATTTTTTCGGCGATGCCCGCGAGGATGGATTCCGGGCAGCTTACCGCCGGGTAATCCTGGGAAAGCGGCCGAATTACCGGGCCGCGTCGGCAATGACGAGACAATGCCTGAACTCAAATTACTTTTCCGCCAGATGATGGTGATCCTGGTGACAGCCCGGGTCCTTGCATCCGCTTCACGGCTGGTGGGCCAGCGTGCGGTGGTCGGCGACATGGTGGCGGATTCCCTGCGTGAATCCCGCGACTCGTGCGCGCCGACCGTGGATCTCGACGCTGGCCCGCACATCCTGAACTCCCCGCTTGTTGCAATAAAGCCTGTCCACGGTGACGCTGTCCGAAAGCTTCAGGCCGGATGCCGCGCCTGCCTCCAGGTCCCACGGGCCGCCCAGGTTAGCGGTAAGCTCGAAACCTATCAGTCCGACACGCTCGGTGGCGCCGTCCGGCCCCTTCCAGTCGGCAAACTGTACGGTATACTTGCCCGCCCGCTCGACTCCAGGGGTGGCCAGGGCCTTATAGAGGTTACGTTCGGAAATCGCAGTGCCGACTTCCAGATGGCTGGCCTTGGACGAGGTAATCCACACATCGGCGCCGGAATGGTCGATGACGTTCGAGGTTGACCGCATGAAGCCGCTGAAAAGGCCAAGCTGCACGGCTACCAGAACCACGGCGAAGACTACGCCGACCAAGGTTACTCAGAGCCGTACTCGATCGTGCAGCAAATTGCTGCGAGCCAGGGGCGCCATTGTCCTCCTCTATCTGCCGCGTACCGATTCAGCAATGCCTGGCGTGAGTTTGCTTCGGTAGGAACCGCGGCGCGACACGGGGCGGGTCGAACCGATCATGACCGGCGATCTGGCGGGAATCATGCAGTTAGTCCGCTGTGCGTCGCCAAATCGGCATCGGCGCCTAAAATCAAAGACTTCCGGGGCGGACGCTGCACTTTGTCAGGGAGACGTTACCGTTCCGGGACTGACTTCGCGATAGATTTCTTCGGCGATTCTGCTTGCCGGCGTGAGATCGCTGCTCCGTCTCACTCGGGGATGTGCATTGGCGTTACGGCTTTCTACAGCGGCCGCGACCAGCAAAGTGGTGATCCGGCCGGTTGCATTCCCTTGTCCTGTCCGTTTCGTCTCGGCAACTGCTTTGGGGCCTTTTGCGGCGCCCGGCGTCTGCGCAGCTTCTGCACCCTTTCCGGTTCTGGCGCCCGTTCCGGTCCCCCCAGAAAAGCCGCTTCTTGCCTGGGGAGCCGCGCCCCTCGCTTTCCGGTGGGAATGGCTCCCGTCGCGGTCTTCCATCCCGACGACGTAAAGCGCGAGAAGGCGCGGCGGACGCCACCCGCATACGCGGCTCCGTCGAGTGCGGAGCTGCCTGTCTACCGGGAGTCCAACATGTCCGCCAGGGTTGCTCCGGTGAATCGCCAAATACCGATTGCCAAGGATTTAGGCGCCGGCTCATTCGACATGCAAACCAAGCTGCTTGGGGCTGAAGTCACCATCACTCTGCAAATACCGGCCGAGGTGCTTGACTGGTTCCAGAGGCAAGCTAACAACCGAAAAGGCGACGTGCCGGCAAGGCAAGCACTCTTGGAGGTTCTCTTTTCCGGATATCTTGAGGGATGTGAGGAAGAACTACAAGCGAAAACCCATCTGCTCAATGTGTATGCAGTTCGTCACGGGACGATACCGGTGGAGGAGCCAGGCGAGGAATCCAAAACCGCCAAATAGACTAGCTTTCCGCCTTGGGAATGACTTGGACACTGTTGTGGGCTTTGGGAGAAACCAAAAATGTTCGAAAGATTCACAGAGAAGGCACGACGGGTTGTGCTCTTCGCCCGCTATGAGGCCAGCTTGTTTGGATCGCCGTATGTCCAACCCGAACACCTGCTGCTACGTTCCAGTCGGATCGGACGGACCGCGGCCGGCTGCGCACGGAGTGCGCGTGCCACTTCTGGCACTGGCACAGGCTCTGGTAAAGGCTCTGGTGGGACGCACGAATCGTTATCTTGCGCGAACGCCGTGTTCACGTCGGGCGCGTGTGGTGCGCACGAACTGTAGTATTCGTGCGCAGTGTCCCGTTCTTTGCCGGGCAGCCTGGTGAGTTTTGGAGCTTGCCCGCCAACGAAAAACTGTCGGGATCTGGCCAATCGCATGTGTACCGCGTCGTCGGCATGATCCGCCCAGTCATGTACCACCAGTCGCTCATCCGGGCTTCGATCGAGCCAACCCGACGCGACAAGAGCATCAATCAACTTCGATTCGTCGCCGCGGTAGTCGATCTCGATGTCCTCGTTCGACAGCTTGCAGATGTTCCCCCTTGGTGTCTCCCGGGCCGTCAGGTGCCAGATGGATTCCAGGAGCCCGACGCCCACGTACACCGGAATGTCCAGGCGCCGGCAGAGCCGCTGCATTTTCGTGTGACCAATCGCTTCACGTTTCATTTCACCCCCATCTTTCTCCCCAGCAAAAGACCGGGCGCGCCTGCTGGCCGACAGGGCTCGCCCTAGTCTCAGGCCGGATGGGGGCGGTCTGAGAAGACTGCAAAAATGATTCGGCCCGCGCGATGAGTTACCAGTCGGCGGGCCGTTCTATTTTTCTTGCCGGAGAGAAGAGTTTCAGGCCGCTAAGAGATGCTCCTCAAAACCCGTAACACTTCGTAACATGTTTCGCCAGTATTTCGCTTCTCCGTAGCACCTTCGGAGCACTTCGCAGCAAAATAAGTGGTGTAGTTTCAGTGGAAACGCTCGTAAGTGACGGCGGCTGCTACCTTGACACGGTGGAGGTCTGCAGTTCGAGTCTGCACAAACCACCATAAAAATCAATACGTTGCAGCACTACGCTGCGAGCCCACCGGCGGCGGTCACTCCGGCAGGCGCGTGTCCAGCCGACTGGGCAAGGCCGTTGAGTCCACCGCATTCGACGAATTCGTTGACACCGTGCGCGAATAGGGTTCGCACTGCGGTTAAGAATCGGATCGGCTTCATCAGGTGCGCGGCTATGGTGTCGCCCGGTGAGTCGATCTCCCTGTAATACGAGCCCAGAATAGGCGAATAGACGGGAATGCGCGGTGCACAGCCGATTAACTTCTCCAGGCGTTTCGCCACCTCCTCGGCGGCGGGCCTCATCAACCGTTCGCAGTGGAGAGGATAAGGGGCCGCCAATCTCTTCACCCCGATGTTCAATGCATTCGCGATTCGCACAATGCCGTCTAGGGCGGCGTGGGAGCCCGATACCACAGTTTGAGTGTCGGAGTTTTCGGCGGCGATCGAAGCGTGATCCACGCCGACCGTGTTTACCAAGGACTCGGCCCGCTCCGCCTCAACCCCCAGGGCGATCATGGATCCCGAACCTCTGGCGAACTTATTCAAAGCAGCCGCCCGTTCGCAGACTATTTCCGCCCCTTCGCGCACGGAAAATGCGCCTCCCGCGACCAGCGCGATGATCTCGCCGAAGCCGTGGCCTACTATCACTGCGGGCCTCCAGCCGTGGTTTTCACGGCAGGTATAAGCAGCTACCGAATAACCGAAGACTGCAAGCTGAATTAACTCGGGCGGGGCGGCGCCCAATTCCTCGTAAAGGTCGTTCTTCAGCAGGTCGCGCGACAGGGACAGGCCGAACCGATCGACACTTACGCGGTCGATCTCCTGGCATGTGTCTCGAATGTGATCCAATAACGGGCTGGTGTCCGGCGTCCCTCTCCGAAAAATGCCCTGCCCTGCAAATAGGGCCGCGGTATTGCCATTATTCATGATGGTTTTCCCAAGTGACTAATTCAACCGGGATGGATTCACGGTTAGCCGGCGGCCTTTACCCGTACAGTGGAGGCCAGCGCCGTCAGGGCTCGATACCTCGACTCCGCCCGTCTCAGCATTGCCTTGTTGAGGGAAAACTCCAACATGCAGTTGTCCGGATTCGCGCTGGAAGTGAACCCTATCTTGACATATTTGAATGCCGGGCCCAATTCGTTCTTCAGTTCGCTCAGTCGCCCAAGGACTTCTTCGCGGAAAAGCCGACAGCGCCGCAACGCGTGCAAAGCCCACAGCAATTGAGCGATGCTGCGCCTTCGGTACACCATACCTAAGTGCTCCGATTTCATATTGTCTCCTTCACCGGATTTCGAAGTACCCACCGGTTGTACACTCGACGGAGCACGCCTCGTGCCATCGCACCCAACCGCCCGGGTTTCCGCGGATTATTGAGAATTAGATAACTGCCAGAGGTGGGGATCGCAATCCGGATCGATATCGCGGCTATCGTAAGTGGTTGTTCGTGGCAGGGCTCCTCTCTGCGTTTGGTGCTGCCGAGAAGCGATGCTTGCTTCCCTGTACTGTTTGTCAGGAAAGCTTTGCGGGCTGGTATTTCGATTGCTCCTGAGCCGCCATTATGGCGATGTGTGAACCCGTAAGCTCCAAATGGAACCGGTGCCTGTTCCTACTCTTGTACGCCAGTATCGCGACGGCAGCCGCGAGGGCGTCGCGGAGCTACGGCCGCATTTACGTGCTCAACTGAATGGGGGGTACCAAGCCATCAGTCTGGCCGCATTGCGCATCGCGCTGCCCGGTATCCCGGAGCGAGTCGGCCCTTTCGGGCTAATCGATTTGCGTCCGGTTCTAACCCAGGACGTAATCGATCTGAGCCTTCGGAAAGAGATCGCCGGAGCACGGGAACGCGAGGGCGAAGCCCGTTGGAACGCGGTATCAATACGGGAATCCACGCTGCTCAGCGTAGTGGAGCTCTACCTCGCGGTTCTCGATACCGATAGACGCCTCGAAAGCGGGAGCCGGCGCGAGGAGAAGTCGCGCACCGTGCTGAAGCAGGCTCGGAACTTTGTGGAGGCAGGTACGGCAAGCCGCGTAGACGAGCCGCGCGCGGAACTCGCCTATTATAATGACGTCCGCGCCGTCATTGAAACCTGCAGCGAACATGACACCATGCTTCTGCTATTGCGTAACATGATTGGTCTTGAAGCTGACGTCAGCCTCGAACAGACAGACCATCTGGAAGATCTCTCCCGGCTGGCCCTTGACAGTCCTAACTCCGGCGAGCGAGCGGGTCGGCCCGAAGTGAAATCAGTCGAAGCCCGGCTCCGGGCGTCGGTTGTCGATAAAGAGGGCGTAAACGCTCAACGATGGCCCAAGCTCGGCTTTGCGGCAGACTTCGGCCGGTTCGGCACCTCAATCGCGAACAACGCTTCAACCTGAGTTGCGCGCGGCCGAGAATCGAATCCGCCAGGTGGAAGCGCAAATTCGAGAAAAACAGCTGCAAGTGGAAACCGACATTCAGACTTCACGGCTCCAAGTCAGAGTGGCGGCAGAGCGCCACGAGGCCGCGAAGAAATCCGTCGAAGCCGCGCGGAAAAGCCTGGAGTTAGCCGCTGCCCGCTTTGAGAGCGGCATATCCACGAACATCGAAGTTGTTTCGGCGCAGGAATCACGGGCATCCGCCGACGCGATGGAACGCCGGTGTCTGCTCGATCTTTCTCTTGGACGCGCACGCCTGGCAAAAGCGCAAGGAGACATCACGGGCCTCTTCGAGTAAGCTTGATCTGTGAGAAAACAGACAGGTCGCATGTAACAGATTGGCGAGACCCGTCACCATTAGTAGTGGACATCCTTCTGCCCTTAAGCACAGAGAGCAGAGGTCGCCTCCGTGCTTCCATTCCAAGTCGACCGCTTCCGCCGTACCGCCCGTGTGCAGAACCGAGATGCGGAGCGTGCGTGAATTCGAACGCTTTGAGACCAGGATCACGACGAGCGACTTGAATCGAACGAGAGCGTCCCATCATGGATACTCATCCCAAATTCGAAGAGCGCTTCGAGATTCAGCGGTGTCTCGGCGTGGGAGGCTTTGGCGCCGTCTATCAGGCGTACGACTCTCAACGCAACATGCTGGTGGCTCTCAAGATCCTGCGCAAGGCGGGAGCCGAAGCGCTCTATCAGTTTAAACAGGAATTCCGCTCGCTCGCCGACATTTCCCATCGGAACCTGGTCTCGTTCTATGAGTTGTTTTCGAATGGCGGGGAGTGGCTCTTCACCATGGAGCTGATCAAGGGTCACGACATTCTGCACTACGTTCGCGGCGGCATCGATACCGATCGGGATGAGACTGAATCGTGCAACGACAACCCCACCATCACTGCTCGATCGCGTGCGCCGCAAGAAGAGTGTCAATGTGATTCCCGCGCACCCGAAGCGGTGCCGTCATTTAATGAGGAACGCCTTCGGGCATGCCTCTTTCAACTGGCCGATGGTCTGTGTGCGCTGCATGCTGCCCGAAAACTGCATCGGGACGTCAAACCCTCCAACGTGTTGGTGACCGATGACGGTAAGCTGGTGCTATTGGATTTCGGACTTGCGAGGGAAATGCATCCGCAGGTTTCGGGCACAATGCAAATCTGCGGAACACCTGCTTACATGTCTCCGGAACAGGCTGCGGGGCTACCTGCCTCCGAAGCCAGTGATTGGTATTCAGTCGGTGTCATTCTATATGAAGTGCTTACCGGCAAGTTGCCGTTTATGTCGCATAAGTGCGGCGTTCTTACCGATAGATTTCAGTGCGAGCCCCCAGAACCGGCAACCGTCGCGCCGAACGTTCCGGCGGACCTGAATGTGCTTTGCCGGGAGTTAGTTCGGAACAGTCCAAGCGAGCGGCCGTCGGTTTCCGAGGTCCTGCGGCTTCTGAACAGAACCGGCCGGGAGAGGCCGGCTCCGGAGGTGGCCGCAACAGCGGATTTCTTCGTGGGCCGCGAGGCGCAGTTGTCTGCGCTTCACGACTCATTCCGGTCCTCTTCGCGGGGCACTGCCGCCATTACGATGGTGCACGGCAGCCCCGGAATCGGGAAGACATCGTTAATCCGCAAGTTTCTTGCGGATCTCCCTCTGACTGATAGTCGAGTAGTGGTGCTTTGCGGCCGCTGTTACGAGCGGGAGTCCGTTCCATATAGGGCAGTCGATAGCCTGATCGATTCGTTGAGCCAGTATTTGCGACGGCTGACGCTGCGTGAGGCGGAAGCGCTCCTGCCGCGTGATTCTCAAGCTCTAGCGCGCCTATTCCCCGTTCTCGAACAGGTCGAGGCAATCGCCGGAACACGACGGGGCGTTTTGGAAATCCCCGATAGCCAGGAATTGCGCCGGCGCGCGTTCACCGCGCTGCGAGAAATTATTGTCCGCATCGCGAAGGACAGACACGTGGTCCTGTTCATAGACGATCTGCAATGGGGCGATATCGACAGCGCGGCGCTGCTGCGGCATCTGCTGCTGCCGCCGTCTCCACCGCCCGTGCTCTTCCTCGGAGCTTACCGCATTGAGGAAGCGCAGAGCGATCTGCTGCTTCCCTGTTTGATGGAGCTCCGCGGCGCCACGGGTCCTGATTTCCAGGTGAGGGAATTGGAGTTGAAAGAGTTGCCGGCGCGTGATGCGGAGCGTCTCGGGCTGGAGTTGTCGGGGGGCGAGGCCGCGCGCGCCGCAGTCCTGGCGAGGGAATCGGCGGGGCACCCTCTATTTCTAAAGGAAATGGCTTCGTTCCTGGCCGATCGAGCCGAACGTGCCGGCGTAGCGGCGGAGGCTTCCGCTTTGTGGAATATCGACAAGCCAAATTCTGGCACTCTGGACGCCAGGCTGGAAGAGGTAGTCCACTTCCGTGTGACACAACTCCCGGCGGAAGCACGGCGCACGTTGGAGATCATCGCTGTCGCCGGGCAGCCAGTCGCCACCGACACCATCCGGCGGGCGCTCGGATCGGAGTTCCACGAATCCACCATCATGGCGCTGCGTTCGGCGCATCTGATCAAGACCAGGCGAGACACCGCCGGGGAGCGCGTGGAGACCTATCACGACCGGATTCGGGAGACCATCTCCAGTCAATTGACGGCAGACGTAAAGGGGGCGCATCACCACCTGCTCGCGCGCGCGTTAGAAACCACCGGTCATGCCGACCCTGAACGGCTTTTCGTACACTACTTGGGTGCGGGCGAAGAAGATGCCGCCGGGCACTACGCCGTCCTAGCGGCCGGCAAGGCGTGCAACGCTCTGGCCTTTGACCATGCCGCCTCACTGTACTCCATTGCGCTCAACCTCAATCCCGGGAAAAATAAGACGTCGCCGGCTGCACTGCGCGCCAAACTCGGTGACGCCCTGGCATACGCGGGGCGCGCTGTCGAGTCCGCATCAGAGTATCTTGCCGCTGCCACGGACACCGACACACCTTACGGCATCGAGCTTCAGCGGCGCGCCTGCGAGCAGCTGCTGCGTAGCGGCCACATTGACGAAGGTCTGCGGACGCTTCACCAGATTCTAGGCACCGTCGGCATCCGCCTGGCTAAGACGCCGCAACGCGCCCTTTGTTCACTCCTGCTCAGGCAGACGCAGTTACTCTTCAGAGGCCTCGGATTCCATGAGCGCACAGTGTCGGAAATCCCCCTGCAGGAGCTGATTATCATCGACACCTGCTGGAGCGTGGCCGTGGGATTGGGAATGGTGGACAACATACGAGGCGCGGCCTTCCACAAGCATCACCTGCTGCGCGCATTGAAGCTCGGCGAGCCTTATCGGCTGGCACGCGCACTTGCCCTGGAGGTGGGCTACTCGGCCACTCGCGGGAAAAGTAACCGTCGCCACACGGCGAAACTCGTGAATATTACACAGGCACTGGCAGAGCGTATCGGCAACCCCCATGCGGTGGGTCTCGCCACCCTGACGGCAGGTATGGCAGCTTATATGGAAGGTCGCTGGCGGACCGCTCGTCAATTGACCGACAGAGCCGAGGCTACTCTGCTCGAAAAGTGCACGAACGTAGTCTGGGAGCTTGCCAATGCGCAGTTGTTCTCGCTTCTTTCCACCTATTTCCTGGGAGACTTCCAGCAACTTCGCGACCGCTTCCCGAGGTTTTTGCGCAATTCGGAGGAACGGGGAGACCTCTTCAGCATTACATCGCTGCGCGCGCGAATTGCCTATTTGCTGCACCTTAGCGCGGACGACGTGGTTCGTGCGCGCGAAGAAGTCCGCCAGGCCATGGGTGGCTGGCGCAATGGCGGCTTCCATATGCAGCACCTTTGGGGCATCTTTGCCGAGACGGAGATCGACCTTTATTGTGGGGATGGCGCAACCGCATACGCAAGGTTGAACGGCAGTTGGAAGCAAATGAAATCCTCCCTGCTGCTGCGAGTACAGCACCTCCGCATTCTGATGCTGCACCTTCGCGCACGCTGTGCGGTGGCCGCGGCCTTACAGGAGCGGGACGGGCGCAGCAGAGCGCGCTTTCTGAGCGCCGCGTCTCGCGACGCGAGCCGGTTGGAACGGGAAAGAGGATCCTGGGGTGTGAGCGTAGCCGCCCTGATCTGGGCCGGAATCGAATCGATGGAGGGACAGGTAGACCGAGCCTTGGACTCGCTCCATGCCGCCGAGGGCATGTTCCGCAACCTGGATATGGGGCTCTACGCCGCAAGTGCGCGGCGCCGACGTGGCGAACTGATGGGAGACCGCGAGGGGGCGGCTCTTATTAACGACGCGGATCAATGGATCGAGCAGCAGGGCATCCGCAATGGTACCCGAATTACCAATATGCTGGCTCCCGGATTGTGGTCCGTCATAACGGAATGCGATTCGGAGGAAAAAGTGTCAGCGACGCTAACCGCCAGCCTTCCCAGCGGTTGCCGAGGCACGGGGCGAGATCGTCCGCACCATGCGTGAAAACAGCGAGATCCGGCGATCGGTCAGAAACCGAACCACTAGCATGGTCCACGATTTGTGCCAGGTGAGGGCATCGTATACCTCAGGCACCGCGCTTCGAATGCGCGGCAGCTTGTTCCACGGGACGGACGGAAAATCGTGGTGCTCATTGTGATAACCAATGTTGAACGCGATTTTGTTAAGCACGCCATAATAACTGTAAGTATCCTGCGGAGGAGCAAAGAGGTAATGCTCTTGAATCCACCGGCCTCCCAACGGATGCATCCCGAGCGAAAACAGAAACGAGAGGCCCAGGTAGAGCAGGGCCCGGGGACCAAACAG
>Ga0209648_10006232_pt1 | contig 10265 bp, 12 predicted proteins | sample GraSoi2013_115cm_FD_185830 | JGI IMG/M metagenome (GOLD analysis project Ga0209648, IMG submission 185830) | Grasslands soil microbial communities from the Angelo Coastal Reserve, California, USA - Sample 9_17_2013_115cm (SPAdes) (version 2) | ecosystem: Environmental > Terrestrial > Soil >...
CAAGTTCAGGACGGGCACAAGAGCATCGCCTTCACCTTGACTTTCCGAAGCCCCGAGCGCACCCTGACGGACGCCGAAGTGGACAAAGTGATGACTGAGATCAGATCAGCGTTGGAAAAGCGCCATCAGGCAAGGTTCCGTACATGAGCGGGCCCCAAATCTCGAACCTGCCTCGCGTCAATTCGAGAGTGTTCGTGAAGTGACCTGGATCGACCTCGTATCGATCGTGGTGATCATCGTCTACGGAGTTGGCGGGTTCTTCTCCGGCGTCGTTCGGCGCTTGATCGGATTCATCGCCCTATACCTTGCGGTGCTGGCCGCCACCAACATGGGCCTCCAGGCCGGCGGGATCCTGCAGCAGACGTCCAACTTCGAAACTTCGGACGGCCGGATCTACGGGTTTTTCGGAATCGTGATCGCGGTGCTCGCGATCGTCGAGGGCGCGACTCAGCTCGCCCACAGCCAGATTCAGATCCCGGCCCTGGCCCTGAACCGCTCCCTGGGGGTCATCGTCGGTGCGATCACGGGGGTCTTCGTGGTAGTGGTTTGCGTCTATGAGCTCGGCGCGGCGGGCAACCCGTTCGGCGGCTCGACGCTCGACCCGCTGCAGCAGAAGATCCGCGATGGCTACAACGGGTCGCACGTCATCGTTCCGCTGGTCAAAGCGATCCAGAGGCCGATCATCGGCATCTTCGAGCCGGCGCTTCCGACCGATCCGCAGATCTACTTCGGTCCCGGCCCAGTCAGTCCATAGACTCCGGTGACCTCGCAGCTGTTTGAACGCCTGCGCGAGCGGGCGGTCCAGATCCATATCGCCGAGCATCTTCAGGCGCGGCTCGAGCGCGGGGAAAAGCTGCGGGTCAAGCTCGGCCTCGACCCGACCGCCCCCGACCTGCACGTGGGCCACCTTGTGCTTTTCGACGTGCTGCGCCTCTTTCAGGACGAAGGTCACACGGTGGTGGTGATCATCGGCGACTACACAGCGCAGATCGGAGACCCCAGCGGGCGCTCGGAGACCCGGCCGGTGCTCACGGCGGAGCAGGTGACGGCCAATGCCGAGACGTATTTCGACCAGATCGAACTTGTGCTCTATCGCAGGCAGATGGAGGTGCGCAACAACTCCGAATGGCTGGCGCCGATGACCGCCGCCGACATCCTTCGGCTCCTGGGAAAGGCCACCCTGCAGCAGGTCCTGCAGCGCGAGGACTTTGCTGAGCGCATCAAGGCGGGCGCGCCCATCGGTGCACACGAGATCCTCTACCCCTTCAACCAGGCCTACGACTCGGTGGCAGTGGAGGCCGACCTCGAGGTGGGCGGCACCGACCAACTTTTCAACCTGCTTTTCGGCCGCGAGATCCAGAAGGCGTACGGGCAGAAGCCGCAGGACATCGCGGTCTTCCCGTTGCTCGAGGGCACCGACGGGGTGCAGAAGATGAGCAAGTCCCTCGGCAACTACATCGGGATCAACGAGGCGCCCGAAGAGATCTACGGCAAGACGATGTCGATCCCCGACCAGCTGATTGAGAAGTACCTGCGCCTCATCTCAGGATTGACACCGGCGGAGGTCGAGGCGATTTTGAACTCGAAGCCACGCGACGCGAAAGCTGCGCTGGCTCGCCAGCTCGTCGGGCGGCTGCACGGCGAAGCTGCGGCGATACAGGCCGAAGCAGACTTCGACCGCAAGTTCCGCCAGCGTCTGGCTCCAGACAAAATGCCGGAAATCACGCCGAATAACCCCGAGGATCTAACCCAGACGATTGTCGACGCGGGGTTGGCCCGCAGCCGCTCGGAGGCCAATCGACTAATTCAACAGGGTGGTGTTTCTGTCAAAGGGACAAGGGTGTCTGGCCTTCCCTTCCAGCTTCAGGACGGCGACGTACTTCAGGTCGGGAAAAGAAACTTCGTTCGAATACGCCTGAAGTAGAATGGACGAAAGCATGTTCGGAGGGCTCCAGTAGGTGTCCGGCCATTCGAAATGGGCGGGCATCAAGCACAAAAAGGCCATCGTCGACGCCAAGCGCGGCCAGGCGTTCACGCGCGCCAGCCGTGAGATCACCATCGCCGCGAAGGAAGGTGGCGGCAACAACGACGGCAACTTTCGCTTGCGCCTGGCGATGCAGAAGGCACGCGAGATCAACATGCCCACCGACAAGATCCAGAACGCGATCAAGCGGGGGACGGGGGAGCTCGCCGGCGAGAGGCTTGAAGAGGTGCGTTACGAGGGCTACGGCCCCGCGGGAGTCGCTGTCATGGTCGATGCGGTCACCGACAGCCGCAATCGCACTGGCGCATCCATCAGGCACCGCTTCGCCAAGTTGGGTGGCAACCTCGGCGAGCCGAACTCCGTCGGCTGGATGTTCGAGCGGAAGGGCGTCATCTCCGCGAACGCGGGCAAGCAAGATCCCGACGATGTCGGGCTCGCGGCGATCGAGGCCGGCGCCGACGACGTTCAGGTGGATGGCAAGTCGGTGGAGATCTCGACGCCGCCCAACGACTTCGAGAAGGTGAAGGCGGCGGTGGAAAAGCTCGGCGTGACGATCGACAACGCCGAGATCACGATGCAGCCGAAGCAGACCGTGGCGGTCGAGGAAGACAAAGCCGCGGCGGTGCTGAGGCTGATGGAGTCACTGGAAGAGGACGACGACGTCCAGCAGGTCTACGCCAACTTCGACATCCCAACTGACGTCTTAGAACGCGTCTCAGCACAGGTATGAATGAAGTTAGTTGAGAGGTCGCCAGTAGGCCGGATCTACTCCGGCCGTCACCCAGCGTCCATTTCCATGCACCTGCCAATCGTCGCCTGGAGATCCCGCGGTGAGGACGCAGTCCTCACCGCGAAATACAGGTGTAGAACCTTGTTGGACAAATGCCGAGCACTGGCAACGGGTTAATCCTCGGTATCGATCCCGGGCTCGCCAGCACCGGCTTCGCGCTGCTCTCTGAGCCGAATCTCGTCCTTTCCTGCAGCACTGTCGTCACACGACCCGGGCGCGACGGCGAACGGCTGCTCATCATCACGCGCCATCTCCGCGAGCTGCTCGACGCCAACCCGCCGGCGGAGGCATCGCTCGAAGAGCTGTTCATGGGACGCAACGCCACCAGCGCGGTCGCCGTGGCCCAGGCGCGCGGCGCGATCCTCGCGGTGCTCGAGGAGCGCGGCGTTCCCGTCTTCGAGTACAAGCCGAGCCAGGTCAAAGTCATCCTCACCGGCTATGGGAACGCCGACAAGGCGCAGATCGCGCGCATGCTCGCCGCGCAGGTGAAAATCCCAGAGGGGCGACTCGACGAGCACGCGCGTGACGCGATCGCCATCGCGATCTGCCACGCGCGAAGCCGGCGCTTCACGAGGGTGGCCGCACCGCCGGGCGCGCGCAGCGCGCAATTCCAGTGATCGCCCATCTCACGGGCGTGGTGCGACGCGCGGGCGCCGACTTCGTGGTGGTCGACGTCGGCGGGGTCGGCTACATGGTCAGCGTCTCCACGTCCACGCGACAGCTGTTGCCACCCCCAGGCGGAGAGATAGAGCTGGACATCCACACGCACGTGAGAGAGGACCAGCTCGCCCTCTATGGGTTCGCCTCGGCCGCCGAGCTGGACATGTTCGAGATGCTGATCCAGGTCGATGGAGTCGGTCCGAAGGTCGGGCTCAATATCCTGGGCGCCGCGAGCCTCGAGGTACTGAAACGGGCGATCGTGAGCGAAGATGCCGCGCCGATCCGGCGCGCGAGCGGCGTGGGCCAGCGCACGGCAGCCAAGGTCATCATCGAGCTCAAACCGCGGCTCGATGCGGTCGCCGAGCTGGAGGCCGTGCCGCGCGCGATCGCCCTAGCGGGCGACGGCGTGGTGCCGAAGGCCGTCGAGTCGGCGCTGCGCAACCTCGGCTTCTCGTCACAGGAGGCGCGCGTCGGAATCGAATCGGTCGACTGGAAATCGACACCCGACACGCAACAGGCGTTGGCTGTTGCCCTCAAAGCGCTGGGTCGCAAATGAGCGAGCCAATCCTCGACGCGCGAGCAGACGACGACCAGTTCGACCTCACGCTGCGCCCGCGCCTGCTCACCGAGTATGTCGGCCAGCAGCAGGTGCGCGAAAACCTCGGCATCCTTCTCGAGGCGGCGCGCCGGCGCGGCGAGCCGGTCGAGCACGTGCTCCTGTGCGGTCCACCTGGACTTGGCAAGACCACCCTCGCGCACATCATCGCCAACGAGCTCGGCGTGGCCATCAAGGTCAGCTCCGGGCCGGCGATCGACCACCAGGGCGCGCTCGGCTCGATCCTCCTCAACCTCAGCACGCGCGACGTGTTCTTCATCGATGAGATCCACCGGCTGAACAGCACAGTCGAAGAGTCGCTGTACCCGGCCCTGGAGGACTTCCGTTTCGACGCCGTGCTCGGCAAGGGAGTGGGGGCGAGCGCGGCCACCCTGCCGCTCCCGCACTTCACATGCGTCGGCGCCACGACGCGGCAGGGCCTGCTCAGCGGCCCTCTGCGTGATCGCTTCGGCGCCGTCTACCGACTCGACTTCTACACGAAGGGCGAGCTCGAGCAGATCGTGAGCCGCTCGGCCCGGATCCTGGACATCGAGGTTCACCCGGACGCGGTGTCGGAGATAGCCCGGCGCGCGCGAGGCACCCCGCGCATCGCCAACCGCCTGCTGCGCCGAGTCCGGGACTTCGCGCAGGTCCGCGGCGATGGCCGCGCGACTGTCGACACGACCAGGCAGGCGCTGGCCATGCTGGACATCGACGAGCTGGGGCTGGAGCCGCTCGACCGGCAGCTGCTCGAGACGCTGATCAAGAAGTTCAACGGAGGCCCGGTGGGTCTCGACACGATGGCGACCTCCCTGTCCGAAGAGCGCGAGACGATCGAAGACGTGCACGAGCCGTACCTCATCCAGATCGGATTCCTGGCCCGAACCTCCCGAGGCCGAGTTGCCACCGAACTTGCATATCGGCACATGGGCATCACGCCCCCCGACCCCGGCCCCCAGCAGACTCGCCTGCTGTAAGGCGAAAATGCAGGACGCCGGCCGCCTGCTCCTCGTTCTCGGCGTTTTGCTGGCCCTGATCGGCGGAGCCCTGATGCTCTTCGGACGCTTTCACCTGCCAGGCGATCTCACGTTCCGGAGCGGCGGGGTGACCATCTACATCCCGATCGCCACCGGCATCATCCTTTCGATCGTGCTGACCGTGGTCCTGAACGTCGTTTTCCGGCACCGGTAAGCGGGCCGCCGGTAGACTGATCGGCTGCCGTGCAATTAGTCCTCAGCTGGCCAGTCCGCCTCCTCATCATCGGCATCCTCGTCTTCTCGCTGTTCGTGGATGGCGCGGGTTACATCTACCGAGTGGCCAACCACTACCCCTTGACTGGCAACGTTCCCGGACTGCCGCCCAACTTCGGCGGCTGGCAGCTCTACATCCACCGCGGGCTCGACCTGGCAGGTGGAACCCATATCGACTACCAGCTCACCAACTTTCCAGCCGGCCAATCGCGGGCCGACGTTCAGCAGCGCACGATCCAGGTGATCAACAAGCGCGTGAACTCCCTGGGAGTGAGCGAGCCCCAGATTCGTGGTGCGGGCACCAACAACGACCGGATCACCGTCGACCTCGCGGGTGTCACGGCCCAGCAGGCGCAAAAGACGATCGGCGCGATCTCGAAGCTCGTCTACACGAAGTGGGTCGCGGATTCGAAGGTGACCAACGGTCCCGAGCCTGGGTACAAGCCTGCGTTCACCGGCCTGACCGGGGACGACATCCAGAGCGCCACAGCCGCGATCGACCAGAGCGGTGTGAGCTGGGTGGTCAACATCAGCTTCACCTCTCATGGTGGGACCGTCTTCGATGACCTCACCCGCGCCAACGTCGCGGCGTGCCCTGGCGCCGGCACCGACTGTCCGCAGCGCCACCTCACGATCTGGCTTGACCTGACCCAGAAGGACATCGACAACTGGGAAGACCCGAACTATGTCTCGAAGGTGAGCGCTCCTTACGACACGGGATGTTTGGCCGCCCAGACGGCGGGCACCATCTGCGGCAAGTACCTGACCGATCCGACCACCCTTCAGGAGATCTCGGGTGGCCAGGCGCAGATCAGCGGCAACTTCACCCAGGGGAGCGCGACCGACCTCGCCACCGGCATCAACAACGGTTCGCTGCCGGTCGACCTGCAGGTGCTCGACGTCACCCAGGTGGGCTCGACGCTGGGCGCCGAGTCGGTGAAGCTGAGCCTCGCGGCCGGACTGCTCGGGCTGTCGATCGTGGTGCTCTTCATGATCATCTACTACCGGGTGCCAGGGCTCCTGGCGAGCATCGCGCTGCTCTTCTATGCAGGCGCTGTCCTCGCCATTTTCAAGGTCGTGCCGGTCACGTTGACCCTGGCGGGCATCACCGGTTTCATCTTGTCAGTCGGTATGGCCGTTGACGCCAACGTGCTGATCTTCGAGCGGTTCAAGGAAGAGGTGCGCGCCGGCCGCACCATACCCGCGGCCGTCGACGCCGCGGTGAGGAGGGCCTGGCCCGCCATCCGCGACTCCAACACCTCGACCCTGATCACCTGCGTGATCCTGGGCTTCGTGGGTCCTCCGGCGGTCCAGGGGTTTGCCATCACGCTCGGCATCGGCGTCGTCGCCAGCCTCATCTCCGCGATCGTCGTCACGCACAACCTCCTCGCCATCGTGATGACGGGGAGCGCACTCCGGCGTCCCGGGCTGATGGGGGTGGACCGCAGTGTCGGAGCTGTCTGACGTAGCTCCGGCGGGGCAAGCCGCTGACATAGCGCTCCCTGCCGAGAAGCCCAGGGAAACCCCGGTTGAGATTCCGCGGCCTGAGCCGCGCGTGCGACGGCTCAACATCACCGGCCGCCGCAACATCTTCTTTTTCATCTCCCTTCTGATCATCATCCCGGGCATCCTGTCGATGGCCACGAAGGGCTTCCTGCTGGGCATCGACTTCGCGGGCGGCACGGAGTTCACCATCACCTTCGCCAACCAGCCGTCGGTCGCGAGCGTGGAGAACGCGGTCGCGGCAGACCCGCTGACCGCGGGGGGCACTGTGATCCAGACCGGCGGCGGTGGCTACATCATTCGCTCGCTTCCGCTCACTCCACAGCAGCAGCAGCTCGTCGAGGACCACCTCACCGGCCGCCTCGGTCCGATGGTGGGTGGCGCGCCGCAACAGGTGATCGAAGTGGGGGGGACCATCGCTCGTGAAACCATCGAGTTCGCGCTGCTGGCGCTCGTGCTCGCCTCGGCTGCGATCCTCTTCCTCCTCGCGATCCGGTTTCGCAACGTGCCAGGTGGATGGCGGGCCGGATTTCAGTTCGGAGGTTCGGCGCTGGCAGCCTTGCTGCACGACGTATTCCTGCTGACAGGCCTCTTCTCGATCATGGGCAAGGTCCTGGGATGGCGAATCGGTGAGATCGACAGCCTTTTCGTCACGGCCGTGCTGACTGTCGTTGGCTTCTCCGTGCACGACACGATCGTCGTGTTCGACCGGATCCGCGAAAACCTTCGCGTCAGCCAGCGGCTCTCTTTCGAGCAGGTGGTGAACCTCAGCATCATGCAGACCGCGGCGCGGTCGATCATCACGAGCTTCACCGTCGTCCTCGTGTTGACCGCGATCCTGATCGCGGGCGGCACGACGCTCAAGGGCTTTGCCCTCGCGCTGCTCATCGGCATCGTGTCCGGGACTTACAGCTCGATCTTCAACGCGTCGCCGCTCCTGGTCGTCTGGAGGCGGGTGCAGCCGCTTCGTTAGAGGCTCGGAGCGGTGTAAGGTGTTGTCAGACACCGCAACATGCCAACCTGGCCCATACCGTCAATCAGAGAGCTGCTCGAACCGACCATCAATCACATGGGGTACGAGCTGTACTCGCTCGACCAATCGGGCCATTCGGGACGCTCCCTCCGCATCTCCATCGACCACGCGGAGCCGATCACCATCGAGGACTGCGAGCGCGTGAGCCGGATCGCGGGGCCGCTGATCGATCACTCAAACCTCATCGACGGTCCCTATGACCTCGAGGTTTCGTCTCCAGGCGCTGAGCGTCCCCTGCGCAACCACGGGGAATACGAGCGGTTCAACGGCAAGCGCGTCAACGTCCGCTATCGCACCGGCGAGTCGGAGACGGTCGTAGAAGGCCAGCTGGTGGCGGTCGACGGAGCAGGCATCGCCGTGCAGGCGAACGGCGCGCGCGGTCGGGCGCCGGTCATCGTCCACATCTCATGGAGTGACGTTGTCGCGGGCAGGCTCGCGGTCGCAATCTGAGCCGTCCACGGAAAGCCTCGGCGAAGCGCTGACCGCGCTCTGCGCCGAGGTCGGCATTCCATTTGAGGAAATGCTGCACACGGTGGAGAGCGCGCTTGCCACCGCCTACGTGCGCGCCTTCAACCCCGCCGGCTTCGTAACTGTGAAGCTAGACACCAAGACCGGCGCGCTCGACGTGCGCAGCCGTCTCGTGCGACCGGACGGAACGGAGGTCATCGAGAGGCTGCCCTCGGAAGACTTCAAGCGAATGGCCGCCCAGACCGCGAAGCACGCGGTGCTCCGGCACATCCACGACCTCGAACGAGACAAGGTGCTGCGCGACGTCGCCGAACACAGGGGCGAGCTGGCGTCGGGCATCGTCGACCGAGTCGAGGGCGGCACCGTTTACGTCGACCTCAACCGCATCGAAGGCGTGATGCCGCCCGAGGAGCAGATTCCCGGTGAAGAGCTGCACCCGGGAAAACCGGTGCTGGTGGTGATCCTCGAGGCGCAGCACAATCCGCGCCAGGCGCAGGTGCGGGTCTCGCGGGCCTCTCGCTCCTTCGTGCATCGCCTGCTCGAGGCCGAGGTGCCCGAGATCAAGGCCGGGACGGTTCAGATCCGGGGCATCGCGCGCGAGCCGGGACTGCGGACGAAGATCGCGGTCTCGGCGTCCGAGCCGGGCATCGACCCAGTAGGCGCTTGCGTCGGTCCCAAGGGTGTGCGCCACCGGGCGATCCTCAGCGAGCTGGCCAACGAGCACGTCGACATCGTCCCGTGGTCGGATGATCCCGAGGTCTTCGTCGCGTCTTCGCTGGGCCCGGCCAAAGCGGAATCCGTCTCGATAGACCGCACGACGCGGACCGCCACCGTGCTGGTGCCGCGCGGGCAGCTGTCGCTGGCCATCGGCCGGGACGGCCAGAACGCCCGACTCGCGGCGAAGCTGACGGGGTTTCGCATCGACATCAAGCCGGGCGAGTCTGATGACGAAGCCACCGCATGAGCCCGTGCGCACATGCGTCGGCTGCCGCGGCGAGGCCGGCAAGGCAGGCCTGGTCCGCGTCGTCCGCAGGCCGGAGGGCGGCGCCGCGATCGACCGGACCGGCTCTGCCGCGGGCCGAGGCGCGTACGTTCACGCCGACGCGACATGTGCAGACCTGGCCCGAAAACGAAGGGCGTTGGACCGCGCGTTGAAGACCACAATCCAGCCGGAACTGTGGCCGGACTTAATCAAATAAGTCACGTCCCCTGAGCACGCTTGCGACCCCCCTCCGGCGCTGCGCGCCACCTCCCCGGCGAGCGGGGAGGTCGGAGCCCTCCAGGTTTCGAATTCACTCAGAACGGCATAATTCTTAGTTCGAGCATGAAGTCACACGAACTCGCACGCGAACTTGGGATCAGCCAGAAAGAGCTGGTGAACTTTCTCCAGCAGCGCCGGCTGACCCGCAACGCCGCCGCGCCGCTGGCGCCGGGAGCGATCGAAGCTGCGCGTTCGGCCTTCAAACCGACCTCCGTCGCGGTGAAGATCGAAGCCAACGGCGACCGCCGCGTCGTGCTGCCCCCGACCCTCTCGGTGAAGGACCTCGCCGAGAAGCTCAGCGTGAGCCCGGTCGAGGTGATCAAGAAGCTGATGGCTTCGAGGATCCTCGCCACCATCAACCAGGTCATCGATTTCTCCACCGCCGAGATCGTCGCCGACGAGTTCGGCTACACGGTCGAACCGGTGCTGAGCGAGGACGTGGTCGCCGTCGAGTCGGCCGTGGGCGAAGACGTGGTGACCACCTCGCGCGAAGAGCTCTTCTCGATCGCGAACGAGGACCCCAGCAAGCTGGTGGTCCGTCCGCCGATCGTGACAGTGCTGGGCCACGTCGACCACGGCAAGACGTCGATCCTCGACGCCATCCGCAAGACGCGCGTCGCGGCGGGCGAGGCGGGCGGCATCACCCAGCGGATCGGCGCGTACAAGATCGAGACCGCGGACGGGCACCCGGTGGTGTTCATCGACACGCCGGGTCACGAGG
>Ga0209648_10006233_pt1 | contig 10261 bp, 7 predicted proteins | sample GraSoi2013_115cm_FD_185830 | JGI IMG/M metagenome (GOLD analysis project Ga0209648, IMG submission 185830) | Grasslands soil microbial communities from the Angelo Coastal Reserve, California, USA - Sample 9_17_2013_115cm (SPAdes) (version 2) | ecosystem: Environmental > Terrestrial > Soil >...
CCGCGCCACATGCCACGACGCCGCGGCTCGGCGCAAGGGCTTGGCGCAAGCGGTTGCGAACGCGCAGCGGTTCTTCGCCGCGGAAAATGCGACAAACCTCTGAAGTCGCGCCTGTCGCGATGGCAGCCGATCCGGGTATGCTTCAGGGGACGCCCCGGAAATCCGCTGTGCTTGCCGGCTCCCGGATGCTCGCTATAGTGCGCGGCACTTCCCCTAATCATCCGAGCTCCATGGCTACTACCCGCTTCGACGTTCTCGGCATCGGGAACGCGATCGTCGACATCATCGGCCGCGCGAGGGAAGATTTTTTGCTCCGTCACGGCATGCAGAAGGGCGCCATGGTGCTGATCGACGAGGCGCGCGCCCGATCGATCTACGCGGCGATGGGACCCGCGATCGAGATCTCCGGCGGCTCGGCCGCCAATACCATCGTCGGCGTTGCGAGCTTCGGCGGCTCCGCCGCGTTCATCGGCAAGGTCAGGGACGACGAACTCGGCCGCACCTTCGGCCACGACATCCGCGCGGCCGGCGTTGCGTTCCCGACTTCGCCCGCCGGCGGCGGCGCCTCGACCGGGCGCTCCTATATCCTGGTCACGCCCGACGGCGAACGCACCATGAATACCTATTTGGGCGCCGCGCAGGAACTCGGTCCCGACGACATCGATGCGGAAACGGTCGCCGCGAGCGCCATCACCTATCTGGAAGGCTATCTGTGGGACCCCAAGAACGCCAAGGACGCCTTCCTCAAGGCGGCCGCCGTCGCGCATGAGGCCGAGCGGCTGGTGGCGTTGACGTTGTCGGATGCGTTCTGCGTCGATCGCTGGCGCGAGGAGTTCTTGCAGCTGATCCGCGGCGGAATAGTCGACGTCACGTTCGCCAACGAGTCGGAAATAAAGAGCCTGTATCAGACCGCGGATTTCGACACCGCGGTTGCCGCCTTGCGCCGGGACGCCGCGCTTGCCGTGGTGACGCGCAGCGAGCAGGGCTGCTGGATCGTTTCCCGGGACGGCACGCGTCGCGTCGCCGCGTTTCCCATCGAGCGGCTGGTCGATGCCACCGGCGCCGGGGACCTGTTCGCGGCCGGATTTCTGTTCGGGCTCGCGCGCGGCGTCGATCTTGCGACCGCGGCGCGGCTCGGCGCGCTCGCCGCCGCCGAGGTGATCCAGCATCTCGGCGCCCGGCCGGAGACCTCGCTCGAGGCGCTGGCGCAGCAGAACGGACTGCCGGCCTGAGGCAAGCGCTGCGCAGCCAAGTCCGCGCCGGCCGCCGATAACCAATTGGTAAGCACCCATGGTTACCAATGGGTGAATCCGAGCGGGGACGAGCCGATGAAGAAGCGCAGGAACACGCCGCAACACGACGGTGCCGCGGAGGCGAGCTCGAGCGGAAGTGCGAACCGCCCGGTCGATCCCGCTCGCGCAAACGAAATGGCCGCGGAAATTCCGACCATCGTCGCGCCCAGGCTTGCGGATGCGTCCGCGCCGGCCGCGGCCGCATCCCCCGGCCAGCGGACGCTGTTCGACGCCGCAAGGACCGAAGCCCAGCCGCATGCGCGCAGGGAGCCGCTATTGCCGCGCGCCGCAATCCTCGGTCCACCGCCGGGCTCGGCGCCGCGCGTGGAAGCTCAGGTCTCCGCGCCGAACGCCAGCACGGCGGCCGCAGCCGCGAACGAGCGGCGACCGCGGCGCTTCGCGCTGCTGGCGATTTGCGTGGCTTGCTCGGCCGGTCTCGGCGCGCTCGGCGGCTCGCTGGCGCTGGGCGGGGTCGGCCATTGGCTGGCGCCTGCTCCGCCGCCGCCGGTCCATGCCGATCAATCGGAGGAGATTCGCGCGCTGAAGGATTCGATCGCGCAGCTGCGCGCGAATTTGAAAGCGATCGGCGACAATGTCGCGGCGGTCCGCGCCGGGCTCAACGCCTCGTTCTCGAGCTCGACCGCGCAGTTTGCGAAGATCACGGAGGCGGTCGAGAAGCTCGAGCGTCACCAGGCGGAGCGCCACGTCGCCGCCGCGGCCGCGCCGCCGGCTCCGTCGCCCGAGGCCACCGGCTCGATCGCTCCCGCCCCGGCGTCCAAGCCGGCGAATCCCGGCGTGGTCGAGGGCTGGGTGTTGCGCAAGGCCTATCGCGGCGCCGCGCTGGTCGAGGGCCGCTACGGCATCATCGAAATCGAGCCGGGCGACAATTTGCCGGGCGTCGGCCGCGTCGAGGAGATCAAGCGCCAGGACGGCCGCTGGGTCGTGGTGACGCCGAAGGGTCTCATCGTCGGCACGCAATAGGCGCTTGTCTTTCCCTCCCCTTCAGGGGAGGTAGAAGGTCCCTCGCAGCTTCGTGAATTGGGACGCCGGCTCGAGCGCCGGCAGCGCTTGCTATGCTCGGCTCGTTTGTGAGGAGCTTCGCATGGAATCTCTCGCGAACGTCTCGCGTCTGCTGTTGGCGGCGCTCGCGCTTGTCTTGCCGGGCGCCCGCGCGCTCGCGGCGGAGCCGGCGCCCTCGCCTCCCGAGACGGAGCGCCGCTGCCCCGGCTTGATCGCCGGCCTGCCCGACAGTCAGCTAGTGAAATTCGAGCGCATGGCGCTCGGCGAAGGCGAGGTCCGCCTCACCTATGTGGGCCATTCGACGTTCCTGATCGAAAGCCCGCGTCTGGTGCGCATCGCCACCGACTACAACGATTACGTCAAGCCGAAGGTCGTGCCCGACATCGTCACCATGAACCACGCGCATGCGACGCATTATACCGATGCGCCCGATCCGGCGATCAAGTTCGTGCTGCGCGGCTGGAACGACGACGGCTCGCCGGCCGCGCACGACATCAGCTTCCGGGACGTGCGGGTGCGCAACGTGCCGACCAACATCCGCGACTGGGCGGGTGGCACCGAGCGCCACGGCAACTCGATCTTCCTGTTCGAGGTCGCGCAGCTGTGCATCGCGCATCTCGGCCACCTGCATCACACGCTGACCAAGCAGCAGCTCGACGACATCGGCCGTCTCGACGTGGTGCTGGCGCCGGTCGACGGCACCTACACGCTCGACCTCGACGGCATGATGGCAGTGCTCCACGCGCTGAAAGCGCCGCTGATGATCCCGATGCATTATTTCAGCGCGCTCACGCTCGAGCGCTTTCTCGATCGCGCCAGAGAGAGCTGGGAGGTTTCGATCAACGAAACGCCCTCGATCCGGCTGTCGCGCGCCAATCTGCCGAAGGATCCCAAGGTGCTGGTGCTGCCGGGGCATTGAGCAGGCGCCCCAAATACCCCGATTTTGTGCAAATTCCTGGCGGTATCATTGTATTTTGTCGCGGCTGTTCAAGCTCTTAAGGCCGTTCAATCCGCCAAAAACATCTTGTGGGGGGCAACAGCAAGATTACAACTAGTAGTAACAGGGCCCCGTGCGCGTCGCAAGAAAACCGTAGCCCGGATGGAGTGCCGCGCAGCGGCACGCAATTGGTGACCGAAGGGCACCATCCCCGCGAAAGCGGGGACCTCGATCAGCAAGACTCCGCCTGCCCCGGATTTTCGCTTCGCTCCATCCGGGCTACGAAGGGAGACTCAGCGGTTCACCAGCCACAGGATCAGGCTGAGCACGGCACCCTCACACGTCGACGCTCGCGGCGAGCGCGTTCTCCTGGATGAACTCACGGCGCGGCTCGACCACGTCGCCCATCAGCTTGGTGAAGATGTCGTCGGCCTCGTCGACCTCCTTGACTCGCACTTGGAGCAGCGAGCGCGCGTCGACGTCGAGGGTCGTCTCCCACAATTGGTTGGGGTTCATCTCGCCCAGCCCCTTGTAGCGCTGCAGCGCCACGCCTTTGCGGCCGGCCCCGGTGATCTCCTCGAACAGCCCGACCGGGCCGTAGATCGGCTTCTCCTCGTCCTTGCGGCGCAGCGTGCCGGGCTTGGCATAGACCTCCTGCAGCGAGGCGGCGAAATCGTCGAGCTTGCGGGCATCGGCCGAGCCGAGCAGCGCCTGGTCGATGACGGCGACTTCCTTGACCCCGCGCACCGTGCGGGAGAAATGGAAGCCGTCGTCGAAATGCCCCTCCCAGCCGCGCTCGGTCTCCTCCGAGAGCGCGTCGAGCCGGCGGGCGATGTAGAGCGCGGCGGCTTCGGCCTTCTGCGGATCGCCGGTGATCTGCGGGGTGAGCACGCCGGCGATCGAGGCCTGCTCGATCACCTTGCGGTTATAGCGGCTGTGCAGCCCGGCGAGCAGGTTGCGGATGGTGCGCGCCTCCTCGACCAGCCGCCGCAAGTCCGCGCCGGCGTGCTCCTCGCCCGCATAGGTGCGCAGCACCACGTCCTCGAGCCCCGACCCGATCAGATAATCCTCCAGCGCCCGCTCGTCCTTGAGATATTGCTCGGACTTGCCGCGCGTCACTTTGTAGAGCGGCGGCTGCGCGATGTAGATGTGGCCGCGCTCGATCAGCTCCGGCATCTGCCGGAAGAAGAAAGTCAGCAGCAGCGTGCGGATGTGCGAGCCGTCGACGTCGGCGTCCGTCATGATGATGATCTTGTGATAGCGCAGCTTGTCGGCGTTGAATTCCTCGCGGCCGATGCCGGTGCCGAGCGCGGTGATCAGCGTGCCGATCTCCTGGCTACCCAGCATCTTGTCGAACCGCGCGCGCTCGACGTTGAGGATTTTTCCCCGCAGCGGCAGCACCGCCTGGAACTCGCGGTTGCGGCCCTGCTTGGCCGAGCCGCCGGCAGAATCGCCCTCGACGATGAAGATCTCGGATTTCGCCGGGTCGCGCTCCTGGCAATCCGCGAGCTTGCCGGGCAGCGAAGCGACATCGAGCGCGCCCTTGCGCCGGGTCAGCTCGCGCGCCTTGCGGGCCGCCTCGCGCGCGGCGGCGGCCTCGACCACCTTGCCGACGATCGTCTTGGCTTCCGCAGGATGCTCCTCGAACCAGGCCTGCAGCATCTCGTTGATCACGCCCTCGACCACGGGGCGCACCTCGGAGGAGACCAGCTTGTCCTTGGTCTGCGAGGAGAACTTCGGGTCCGGCACCTTGACGGTGAGCACCGCGGTCAAGCCCTCGCGGCAGTCGTCGCCGGTGAGCGCGACCTTGTCGCGCTTGGCGATGGCGCTTGTTTCCGCATAGCCGGTGACCTGGCGCGTGAGCGCGCCGCGGAAGCCGGCCAGATGCGTGCCGCCGTCGCGCTGCGGGATGTTGTTGGTGAAGCAGAGCACCGTCTCGTGATAGCCGTCGTTCCAGGTCAGCGCTGCCTCGACCGTGATGCCGTCGCGGTCCGCCTTGATGAGGATGGGGGCGGGGATCAGCGGGGTCTTGTTGCGGTCGAGATATTTGACGAAGGCCTCGACCCCGCCTTCGTAGCGCATCTCCTCGCGCTTCTCGACCGCATGGCGCTGGTCGGAGAGGACGATCAACACCCCGGAATTGAGGAAGGCGAGCTCGCGCAGCCGGTGCTCCAGCGTGGCGAAATCGAACTCCAGCATGGTGAAGGTCTTCGGCGAGGGCAGGAACGTCACCTCGGTGCCCTGCCGGTCGTGGGCGGCGCCCACGGCCGCGAGCGGCGCGACCGCGACGCCGTCGCGGAACTCGATCGCGTGCTCCTTGCCGTCGCGCCAGATTCGCAGCTTGAGCCAGCTCGAGAGCGCATTGACGACCGAGACGCCGACCCCGTGCAGGCCGCCGGAGACCTTGTAGGAATTCTGGTCGAATTTTCCGCCGGCATGCAGCTGCGTCATGATGACTTCGGCGGCGGAGACGCCCTCGCCCTTGTGGATGTCGGTCGGGATGCCGCGGCCGTCGTCGCGCACCGTGCAGGAGCCGTCGGGATTGAGCGTGACCACGACCTCCTTGGCGTAGCCCACGAGCGCCTCGTCGATGGCGTTGTCGACGACTTCGTAGACCATGTGGTGGAGGCCCGAGCCGTCGTCGGTGTCGCCGATATACATGCCGGGGCGCTTGCGGACCGCATCGAGGCCCTTGAGGACCTTGATCGATTCCGCGTCGTAGTCGGAGGGCGTCGGCCGCGGCAGTTTTTGGCGGGCAGGTTCGGCCATGGGGGGTTCGAATCGCTCACGAATTGGGCGGGTCGCGGCGTTTGGTGTGACACGAAATATCGAGCCCGTACAGCGCAAAGTGGGCAGGAATAACGCGCTGTTTATGCTCAGCTTTTCGGTCCAGCCGGGCCGCGGAAAACGCGCTGGTGGCAAAGCCTTTTAGCAAACAGAATATAGGGTCGAGGGGCCGTTAGCGCCACGGCTCGACCCGCCCCGGACTGACCGCGAATACCTCCGCGCGCGGTGCGATCTCGGCAAAGGCCGCGGGGTCGGCGCCGCTGAGAAAAACCTGCGCGCCGAGGCTTTCGAGCGCCGCGAACAGCGCGGTTCGCCGCGCCGGGTCGAGATGGGCGACGACCTCGTCGAGCAGCAGCACCGGCGAAAGCCCGGTCATGTGCGCGATCAGGCCCGCATGCGCGAGCACGAGATCGATCAGCAGCGCCTTCTGCTCGCCGGTCGAGGTCTCGCCCGCCGCGATGCCCTTGGGGCCGTGGACCACGTGGAGGTCGGTGAGATGCGGGCCGTCGAGGGTACGGCCGGCGGCGGCATCGCGGACGCGGCTTTCGTTCAGCGAGGCGCGGTAGCGGTCCTCGACCTCGCTTGCGGGGCGCGCCTCGAGCGCGTTCTCGACCGATCCCGACAGCGCGATCCGGGCCCACGGAAAGGCCGAGGCCCGATCCCGCCGTTGGGCGAGCGCGGCGCCGAGGCGGCGCACGGTCTCGATCCGCGCGGCCGCGACCGCGACCGCGAGCTCGGCGGTCTCGCGCTCCACCGCATCGAGCCAATGCGGGTCCGGGTTTCGCTCCTCGAGCAGGCGGTTGCGCGAGCGCAGCGACCGCTCGAGCGCCGCGACCCGGCTGCCGTGGCCGGCATCGACCGCGAGCACCAGCCGGTCGAGGAAGCGCCGCCGCTCCGAGCCAGGCCCGGCAAACAGCTGATCCATGGCCGGCACCAGCCACACCACCCGCAGATGATCGGCAAAGGCCACGGCCGACGCCACCGGCTCGCGATCGATGCGGCATTGGCGGGCCCGCGCTTCGGCTTCGCCCAACGGCCGCTCGACGCCGGTGCCCAGCGTGGCGAGGCCGAGCGCGCCCTCGACTTCCGCCGCGACCGCCCAGGAGCCGTCGCCTTCCGAGAACGCCAGGTCTTCGAGCGTCGCCCGGCGCAAGCCCCGGCCCGGCGCCAGCAACGAGATCGCCTCGAGCAGATTGGTTTTTCCCGCGCCGTTCGGGCCCAGCAGCACCGCCGGCCCGCAGTCGGACGAAATTTGCGCGGCGCGATAGCTGCGGAAATTGCTCAGCACCAGGCGGCGGATGCGCGCCGCTGCCGGCTGGCTGGGGGCTGCATCTTGCGTTTGGCTCTCGGCAGGTCCATGCGGGGAATCCCCCTCTCCCCTTGTGGGAGAGGGTGGCACCGAGCGTAGCGAGGTGCCAGGTGAGGGGTCTTTGGCCGTCACGATTCCAACTTGATCAGCAGATCTTCCAAAACAGCTCGGGACCGTTGGAGCACGTCATTATTCCAGTAACGCATCACGCGAAATCCCTCGGCCGCCAATGCGGCGTCTCTAGTCTCATCTCTCGTCGACCCGTGCTGACTTCCGTCCACCTCCACTACGATCCGTCGATCAAAGCAGACGAAATCCAGGATATAATTTCGGAAGGGCGCCTGCCGCCGGAACTTGAAGCCGACGAGGCGGCGGTCGCGCAAGAGGTGCCACATCTTGGCTTCTGCATCCGTCGCCTCGTGCCGCATACGGCGGGCTGCGCCGCGGATTCGTCCACTTACAGGACGATGGTGTGAATCGTTTGCCACCGACCCCTCACCCGGCTCGGGCCACTGCGTGGCCCGCGCCACCCTCTCCCACAAGGGCCCACAAGGGGAGAGGGAACTGGAGCAAGCGGCACCTCCTGCCACATCGCCAACTAAGCGAGGATGCTCCGATTCTGCCGTCGCCCCACGCCCCTGTCGTGTCCTCTGTCGTCCGTCTACCAGCTCACACCCGCATGGGCATCAGCACGTAGAGCGCGTCCTTGGCGTCGCGGTCCTCGATCAAGGTCGGCGAGCCCGGATCGGCGAGCTTGAGCACCGCGGATTCGCCTTCGATCTGTCCGGCGATGTCGAGCAGGTAGCGGGAGTTGAAGCCGATATCGAGCGGCTCGGCATCGTATTCGACTTCGAGCTCCTCGGTGGCGCTGCCGGAATCCGGATTGGTCACGGAGAGCACGAGCTTGCTGCCCGAAAGCGCCAGCTTCACGGCGCGGCCGCGCTCGCTCGAAACCGTCGAGACGCGGTCGACGGCGGCGGCGAAATCCGTCTTGTCGATCGTGAGCTTCTTGTCGTTGCCGAGCGGGATGACGCGGGCGTAGTCGGGAAACGTGCCGTCGATCAGCTTCGAGGTCAGCACCATTTCGCCGAGCGTGAAGCGAATCTTCGTCGGCGAGAGCTCGATGCCGATCTCCGCTTCGCCGTCCTCGATCAGCCGCTGCACCTCGCCCACCGTCTTGCGCGGCACGATGACGCCCGGCATGCCGATGGCGCCCTGCGGTGCCGGCAGATCGAGCTGCGCCAGCCGGTGGCCGTCGGTCGCCACCGCGCGCAGCGCGGTCGATTGCCCGTTGCCGGCGGTATGCAGATAGATGCCGTTGAGATAATAGCGGGTCTCCTCGGTCGAGATCGCGAACTGGGTCTTGTCGATCAGCCGCTTGAGGTCCTTGGCGCTGAGCGCGAATTTGTGCGTCATCTCGCCGGCCGCAAGGTCGGGAAAATCGCTCTCCGGCAGCGTCTGCAGGGAAAACCGCGAGCGCCCCGCGCGCAGCGCGAGGCTGGCGCGGTCGCCGGAGGCTTCGAGCAGGATCTGGGTGCCTTCCGGGAGCTTGCGCACGATGTCGTAGAACATGTGCGCCGGCACGGTCGTGGCCCCGGCCGGGCCGACCTCGGCCGGGATCGTCTCGATGACTTCGAGGTCGAGATCGGTGGCTTTGAGCGCGAGCTTGGCCTCCTCCGCGCGGATCAGCACGTTGGCGAGAATCGGAATGGTGTTGCGCCGCTCCACGACCCGGTGCACATGGCCCAGGGATCGCAACAGCTGGGCGCGCTCGACGGTGACTTTCATGACGGACCCCGCTTGGGCGTGGTTCTTGGGCGCGTAGCGCGCCGCAGCCCCGGCCCCTTGCGGCGCCGGGGCCTGAAAGTGGCGTGACTGCGCGGCTTAGGCAAGGGCGGCCGGCCCGGGGCCGGCCGCCGGTCCCAGGTTTTTGGCCCGGGCTCTACTCCTGCAGCAGGCGCTTGAGCAGCTCGACCTCGTCGGCGGTGGCCGTATCGTTGCCGACCAGGTTCTCGATCTTGCGCACGGCGTGCAGCACGGTGGTGTGGTCGCGGCCGCCGAACCGCCGGCCGATCTCCGGCAGCGAGCGCAGGGTCAGGGTCTTGGCGAGATACATCGCGATCTGGCGCGGACGCACCACGTTGGCGGTGCGGCGCGAGGACAACAGATCCGCACGGCTGACGTTGTACTGCCGCGCCACGGTGCGCTGGATGTCTTCGATGCGCACGCGCTTGGGATCCTGCGGCCGCACCAGGTCGCGCACGGCGCATTCCGCCATTTCCAGGGTCACGGCGTGGCCGGTGAGCTTGTTGTGGGCGAGCAGGCGGTTGAGCGCGCCGTCGAGATCGCGGCCGTTGTGGGTGATGGTCTTGGCCACGAACGCCAGGACCGGAGCGGGCACGTCGAAGCCCGGATGATGCAGCCGCGCCACCGCGACGCGACACTTGAGGATCTCCAGCCGCAGCTCTTCCTCGTGCGAGCCCATCTCGACGACGAGACCGCCGGCGAGCCGCGAGCGGACGCGGTCGTCCAGGCTTTCGAGATCGGCCGGGGGGCGGTCGCCGGCGACCACCACTTGCCGGCCGGCATCGATCAACGCGTTGAGCGTATGGCAGAACTCGGCTTGGGTGGATTTGCCCTGCAGGAACTGCAGATCGTCGATCACCAGCACGTCGATGGCGCGCAGCGCGTCTTTGAATGCGATCGCGGTCTGGGTCTTCAGCGCGGATACGAATCCATACATGAAGCGTTCGGCGGTGAGGTAGAGCACCTTGCGGCCGTTGCCCGCGTTTCCGGCCCAGGCGATTGCCTGCAAGAGATGTGTTTTGCCGAGCCCGACCCCGGCGTGAATGTAGAGCGGATTGAACATCACCGCCTCGCCGCGACGGGCATTGGCGACTTGTTTGGCCGCCGCAT
>Ga0209648_10006234_pt1 | contig 10260 bp, 9 predicted proteins | sample GraSoi2013_115cm_FD_185830 | JGI IMG/M metagenome (GOLD analysis project Ga0209648, IMG submission 185830) | Grasslands soil microbial communities from the Angelo Coastal Reserve, California, USA - Sample 9_17_2013_115cm (SPAdes) (version 2) | ecosystem: Environmental > Terrestrial > Soil >...
AATCGAGCACCTGTTCCTTCATCTCGCGCGCCGCCAAGCCTCCGGTGGTCTGGATCAGACGGTCGGCCAGCGTCGATTTGCCATGGTCGATATGCGCAACAATGGCGAAGTTGCGGATGTTGGAAATAGGGATGGTTGTCATGGCCGCGAGATAGCACTCGCACCCCGATGCGGCAACCATATTGCGCTGTTTTAACAGCACATCTTCACGCCAAGCTGATTCCACTTTGCGCCGAAACGCGCTACCCAGAAGGCCATGTCGACTGCATCATTTTTGCCCGCGATTTCGCGTACACGCCGACGGCCGAGCATCCGGCGGCTGGCGGCCTGGCTTGCGGCCTGCGCCAGCGATCCGAAAGCCGCCCCTTGGCTGGTGATCGGCTTTGCCGCCGCCCATGCGGTGCTGTGGACCTTCATCCTGATCAACCTGAAAGCGGCGCAGGACGTCCATATGGACGTCGCGGAAGCTTTCGCCTGGGGCCAGAAGTTCCAGTTCGGCTATGGCAAGCATCCGCCGCTGGCGGGCTGGGTCGCCGGGCTCTGGTTCAAGGTTTTTCCGGTCGCTGACTGGGCCACTTATGCATTGGCGATGGCGACGCTTGCTTGCGGCCTTGTGATCACCTGGCTGATTGCGCTACGCGTCGTCGATCGCCGCCGCGCGTTCTTTGTCGTCGTGATGCTCGCGCTCTACCCGATCTTCAATTTCAAGGGATTTAAATATAATCCCGATCTGCTGCAGCTCGTCACGCTGCCGCTCGTGGTGCTGGCTTATTTGAACGCGTTTGAAAAACGCAGCGTGAGATCGGGTCTGTGGCTTGGGCTGGCCGGCGCGCTGGCGCTGATGACAAAATACTGGGTGCTGACCATGATCGGCGCCATCGGGCTCGCCGCGCTGATCCATCCCGAGCGGCTAAAATTCCTGCGCTCGCCGGCACCGTGGGTTGCGATTGCGACGCTCGTCGTTGCCATGATTCCACATCTGATCTGGCTCAAAGAGGTGGACTTCGTGCCGCTGACCTATGCCGGCGACGTCTACGGATTGTCGAGCCGCGCCCAAAGCATTCAGCTTGTGCTCGGGTACATCGGTCATAACCTCGCGTTGCTCGCTGCACCCGTGGCGCTGGCTGCGATTGCGCTGGCCTCGACGCCGCGATGGTGGGTGAAACTGCTGCGGCAACCCTCCGCGCTGTTCGCGCATGCGTGGTCACGGGTTGCGAATCCAGGCGTGAAGGTGTCGCAGGCGCTGAATATCTGGATCATCCAGATCGTGGTTGCGATCGGGCCGCCGCTCGGCGGCTTGGTGTTCACGATCTACATGAAGACCGATTGGGGAATTTCGCTGTTCTTCCTGACCCCGCTGGCGCTGGTCGCGATTCCATCGCTGCGCGTGCAGAAGATTGCGCTGTTTCGTATCACGGCAATCTGGCTCGTCGTCACGCTCGCGGCCCTTGCCGCCTCGCCCTACATCGCTGCGGAAGAGATGGCGGTGAATCCAAATGGCGCTGCGACCTACGGCGCGCGCTCCCAACTTGCCCGCGAATTGACGCAAGCCTGGCATTCGCGCTTCAACTCGCGATGGGCGGTGGTTGCCGGCACCACGGAAATGGGCGAGCCGATGACGTTTTATAGTCCGGATCATCCGGCGCCATTCACGCCCGGAGAACTCTGGTCGTCGGGATTGACCTCGCTTGATGAGGCAAAGCGGCTCGGCTTCATCGGCATCTGCGATACGACAGACGGGCGGCTGCCGGTCTGTGAGGCCTGGATGAGGGAGAACGGCAAGGACGCCGAGCAGCTTGCGATGACGACACAGCGTTTCTTCCGCGGGCATCCCGGCCCTGCGATCAGCTGGAAAGTCTACATCGTGCCGCCGGCGAAGTAGTTTTCTTCACCTCGCCCCGCTTTCTTAACCTCGCCCCGCTCTTGCGGGGAGAGGTCGGCGCGTAGCGCCGGGTGAGCGCCGCATACATTGTGCTTCAGCATTTGCGGCGACAGCCCCTCACCCCAACCCTCTCCCCGCGAAGAGCGGGGCGCGGGAGCGCACCTTCTCCGCTCACGCGTCCAGCGCTTCTACCTAAAAGCCTCACGTGCCTTCTTCGTTGAACTTGCTGCCGACCAGTTCCGTGATCGCGTCGATGGCGGCTTGGGCGTCGGGGCCGATCGCGGAGACGGTGATCGAGGTGCCCGGTCCCGCCGACAACATCATCAGTCCCATGATGGAGGTGCCGCCGACGGTCTCGGCACCTTTGGTCACCCAGACTTCGGCATTGAAGCGCTCGACCATCTGAACGAATTTCGCCGACGCGCGCGCGTGCAGGCCGCGCTTGTTGATGATGGGAAGTTCGCGCGACACCGCGCCGGATGGGACATTCGGCCCGGCCTCGTTTTCAGGCGACGGGGCGTCGTCGCTCATTTGCCGGCGAGAACCCGGCTTGCAATGGTGACGTATTTGCGGCCGGCTTCCTGGGCCATCGCGATCGCGTCGGGAAGCGAACGCTCTTCGCGAACTTTTGCCAGTTTGACCAGCATGGGAAGATTGATTCCGGCGAGCACTTCCACCTTGGGGCGGCTCATGCAGGAGATCGCAAGATTGGACGGCGTGCCGCCGAACATGTCGGTGAGGATCGCAACGCCGTCGCCGCTATCGACGCGATTGACCGCTTCGATGATGTCGCTTCGACACAGATCGGAGTCGTCCTCGGCTCCGATCGTGACGGCTTCGATTTGTTTTTGTGGACCCATGACATGTTCGAGCGCCGCCTTGAACTCGTCGGCAAGGCGCCCATGGGTCACAAGTACTAGACCAATCATTGGAAACTCCTCGCGGGTGCTTTTTGGTGCACCGCACGAACGCGCCACTTTGACCATCCAGAGCCCCTGCGCAAGAGGGGACCTTCGCGTTTCTCCCGGAAATCAGAGGTAGGGAGGGGAGCGCGCGCCGGTCTATTCTGTGGCGATAGTGGGGCTGATATGGTTACCAATTCCCTTCGAGCAATCGGCTGAAGGTTGGGCAGAAGATGAAATTGCGGTCATCGTCAGCGCGGCGATAACCAAGGGAAGGGCCGAAAAACCCGCTCCGACCGGGATTCGCGGTATCTTAACACCAGAAATGTGGGTCAGGAGTGCCTCCGGGGGTGGCAGGCGCTCGGCGTCGCCAGCCGAGAGATCGACCACCAGGCCCACGATCGCCTGCTCAACAAAATCGCAGCGGCGGATGCCGAGGCCGCGAACCTCCATCAGACCGGCCAATTCTCGCACCGGGCGGACCACAATTTTTCCGTCAGCTGTGTCGAGATGGACACGGTCATCGCCGACCAGAACGGCCTGCGGAATTTGCCCCGACCGCCCGGCCAGGATGAGATCGAACGCGAGACGCGACTTGCCGGCGCCTGACGGTCCGCGGATCAGCACTGCACGATTTTCAACCTTGACCGCGGAAGCGTGGACGCTCGCAACCCCGGCTTTCATGGCGCGGGCAGCCTGACCACAAAGCGCGCGCCTGCGACCGTCGCGACGCCTTCGTCACCTGCGGGACCGGCGCGATTCTCCGCCCAGATCCGTCCGCCATGCGCCTCGATGATTTGTTTCGAGATCGACAGCCCGAGGCCGGAATTCTGTCCAAAACCCTGATGCGGCCGGTCGGTGTAGAAGCGCTCAAAAATCTTCTCCAGCGCATCCTCGCGAATTCCCGGCCCGTCATCATCGATGATGATTTCGATTTCCGATCGGACGCGGCGGCAGATGATGCGCACCTTGCCGCCGGCTGAGGAGAAGGACTGGGCGTTGACCAAGAGGTTGGAGATCACCTGTCCGAGCCGCGAATCATGGCCGGGCACCGAGAAGGCGTCGCCGAGGCTGCGGCCCTCGAAGCGGACTTCGACCGCGACATCGTGGCCGAGTCGGGTTTCGTTGGCGACGGTCGTCAAGGTCGTGAGCAGGCGGCGAAGATCGACCGGTGTCACATCCTGCCGCTGCAGTTCGGCATCGAGGCGGCTGGCATCGGAAATGTCCGAGATCAGCCGATCGAGCCGCCTGACGTCGTGCTCGATCACCGCGAGCAGCCGCGAGCGGCTGTTGTCGTTGCGCGCCAAGGGCAGCGTCTCGACCGCGGAGCGCAGCGAGGTCAGCGGGTTTTTCAATTCATGGGCGACATCGGCAGCGAAAGTTTCGATCGCCTCGATGCGGTTATAGAGCGCGTCCGTCATGTCGCGCAGCGCGCCTGAGAGATGGCCGATCTCGTCGCGACGGCGGGTGAAATCGGGAATTTCGACGCGGGTCTTGATACGGCGGCGCACGCGCTCGGCGCTGTCGGCGAGCCGGCGCACGGGACCCGCGATGGTGCTCGCCAATAACAGCGACAGCACGATCATGACGGCGGAAGCGACGCCGCCGACTTTCAGGATCGCAAGCCGTTCGACGGTCACCATATGGTCGATGTCATCGCCCTGGGTCGAGAGCATCAAGGCGCCATGGATGGCGCGGCCGCGCTGCACCGGCACCGCGACCGAGACGATCACCTCGCCGCGGGAGTTGACACGCACCATGCTGCGCTTCTGGCCTTTCAGCGAGTCCGCGACCTCCTCATAGCCGTTGCCGTTCTCAGGCCCGAGCTCGCGATAGAGCGGGAGGTCGCCGCGGTTGAGCCAGGTGCGGATCGCGATCATCGCGCGCTCGGCGATACCCGGCTTCTGCAAGGAAGGCGGCGGCAGCTCGAAGCGCAGCACGTTCTCCAGATTGCGGCTGTCGAGGATCAGCCCGCCATTGGGGTCGTAAATGCGGGCACGGGTCTTGGTCGGCGAGATCAGCGTCCGCAACACCGGCGCGACGCGCTCCGGATTGATTGGAAAATCAAGCCCCGAATATTCATCCGGCGCGCCATAGGTCTCACCGGGCTTGAGGTCGAGCAATCGGTCGGGATCGATGGTGATGGTGTTGGTCTGGACTGTTGCGGACGCAGCGATCGCGCCGGCGATGATCTCGCCCTGTACCAGAAGGCTCTGCGCCCGCGCGTCGATCAGGCCGGCGCGGAATTGGGAGAGATAAAGCACGCTCGCCACCAGCGCGACGAGGCCGGCGAGATTCAACGAAACGATACGCCGGGTGAGGCTGGAGAAGCTGAGCGCGAAAAAGAACTGCCCGGCGCGGCGCAGCCAGCCGAGCGGCCGCTGCCAGCCCGCGACCCGCGGGCTCTCGACGGCAACGTTGTCCAGAACCAGGGCCTGTGAGGCGCCCTCGGCATTCAGGCTTGGATCAGGGTGCGTTCGATCAAGCAATGGCCAAAACTGCCGGTTGTTTCGATTGCATTTTCAGGAGGCGCGCCCCCACGCCTCGTTATCCTACCCCAGACGGACCGCGGCGTCAGTTAACAATGCGGGCGACAAATGCCGGGCAAATCAGACTTCCCCCGCAAAATCAGGTTTCCTTGAAACGATAGCCCACGCCGTAAAGGGTTTCGATCATCTCGAAATCGTCGTCCACGACCTTGAACTTCTTGCGCAGCCGCTTGATGTGGCTGTCGATGGTACGATCGTCGACATAGACTTGATCGTCATAGGCGGCATCCATCAACGCATTGCGGCTTTTCACCACGCCTGGGCGCGTCGCCAGCGCCTGCAGGATCAGGAATTCGGTTACCGTCAACGTGACCGGCTCATTCTTCCAGGTGCAGGTGTGGCGTTCGGGATCCATCCGCAGCAGCCCGCGATCGAGCGCCTTGGCATCGGTCTCCTTCGGCACCGCGGTCGGATCCTTCGGCGCTGCGCGCCGCAGCACGGCCTTGACGCGCTCGACCAACAGGCGCTGCGAAAACGGCTTGCGGATGAACAATTCGTCGATTTCCTCGTCCTTGGAGGTGAGAAAAATCACCGGCAGATCGGACTTTTGCCGCAGCCGCCGCAACGTCTCCATGCCGTCCATGCGCGGCATCTTGATATCGAGGATCGCAAGATCAGGCGGTGAGGTGCGGAAGCCGTCGAGCGCGGAAGCACCATCCGTGTAGGTCATGATGCGATAGCCTTCGGCTTCAAGCGCGATCGAGACCGAGGTGAGGATGTTGCGGTCGTCATCGACCAAGGCGATTGTGGGCATGAGCCTGCTTTCAGAGACTAAGGTTGGCTGAAACGGCGAGCAATCCAGCGATGCGCCGCGTAAAGTGGGCTTCGAGCCCGGTCAACGAGCAATGCAAGCTGGGCTGAAGTGTGACCGAGTTCCGCAAGCCCCAAACGAACCATGGGTTCGCCGCCTTATAGGATATTGGCCCGGCCTCGAAAAGCCCTAATTTTGCAATGAGATGACCGGATATGACCTATGCAACCGATCGCTGACTTCGACCCCGGCCAGCTCGCCCGGTCCCTGCTGCGCCGGAGCCGCCAAGGGGCCCTGGCGACCCTGATGACCGGCAGTGGCGACCCCTATTGCTCTTTGGTTAATGTCGCAAGCCATCCCGACGGCTCGCCGATCCTGCTGATTTCACGCCTGGCGCTGCATACCAGGAACATCCTGGGCGATCCCAGGGTCTCGGTGATGCTGGACGAGCGCGCCGAAGGCGACCCGCTGGAGGGGGCCCGGATCATGCTGGCGGGCCGCGCCGAGGAGGCCGGCGGCGATGACGCCGCGATCTTGCGCCGGCGCTACCTCAACGCCCATCCGTCTTCTGAAGCCTTTGTCGATTTTAAGGATTTTTCGTTTTTCCGGATCCGGCCCTCCGGCGCGCATCTGGTGGCGGGGTTCGGGCGGATCGTCGACCTCAAGCCGGAGCAGTTCCTGACCGATATTTCCGATGCCGGGGCCCTGCTGGAGGCCGAGCAGGGCGCCATCGACCATATGAACGCAGATCATCGCGACGCGACTAACCTTTATGCGACGAGGCTGCTCGGCGCTGAGCCAGCGGATTGGCGCTGCACCGGCTGCGACCCTGATGGGATCGACATGCAGGTGGGCGCCAAAACCTTGCGATTGGATTTTCCGGCGCGGGTGACCGGGCCGGGAGAGCTGCGCAAGATGCTGGTCAAACTGGCGGATGAGGCGCGGGCAAAGGGATAGCCGTCACTCGCCGCACCGCAAGGGAAGTGTGGCGAAGGCATCATGAAATCTCGCAATCGATTGGTTCTGATGGTCTGGCTGACGCTGGTCGCGAGCACGTGCCTCAGCGTGCCGTCGTCCGCGCAGAAAAATGAGGTGGCCGCACTCAGCGCGAGGATTGCGGAACTCAATCGCGCCGGCAAATACGCTGAGGCGATACCGCTGGCGCAGCGCCAGTTGGAAAGCCTGGAGAAGGCCAACGGTCCCTTCAACCGCGATGTCGCGGCAGCGCTGAACAATCTGGCGCTGCTTTATGGCGACCAGGGGAACGATATCGAGGCCGAGCCGCTGTGCAAGCGATCGATCGCCATCCTGGAAAAAGTGTATGGCCTCGACTCCTCCGAGGTCGCGCCCGAATTGAACAATCTGGCGGCGCTTTACCAGCGGCAGGGCCGTTATGCCGAGGCCGAGCCTTTGTTCAAGCGGGCACTGGCGCTCCGCGAGAAGTCGCTTCCGCGCGAGCATCCCGATATCGGACAATCCCTGAACAATCTGGCCACGGTCTATGAGAAACAGGACCGGCATGCCGACTCCGAGCCGCTGTTCAAGCGAGCACTGGCAATCTACGAGAAAGCGGCCGGTCCGGATCATCCCGCCGTCGCGACGCTGCTGAACAATCTCGGCCAGGTCGAAAAGGTCCAGGGCCGCTATGCCGAAGCCGAGCCGCTGATCAGGCGGTCGCTTTCGATCCGCGAAAAAGTGCTCGGACGCGACCATCCTGATGTGGCGAGGTCGCTCAACAATCTGGCGGACCTGTATGAAAGGCAGGGACGCTACGCCGACGCCGAGCCGCTCTACCAGCGGGCACTTTCGATCCGCGAGCGGGCGCTCGGCCCCGACCATCCCGATGCCTGGACCTCGCGCAACAATCTGGCTTCGCTTTACCAAGCCGAGGGACGTACCGCCGACGCGTTGCCGCTGGTGGAAAGCGCGATCGCCGGCGGACGCGCGCCGCTGCGCGTTGCGCTGCCGGTGTTGTCAGGCGCATCGCGGCAACAATTGATGCCGGCCGAAAAAGCCCTGGACGAGGCCCTCAACGCCATCCAACGCGGCGCGCAATCATCGGCCGCTTCCGCCGTCAACAAACTGGCGGTTCGGCTGGCGGCGGGAAGCGATCGCCTGGCGGAATTGGTTCGGCGCGATCAGGACCTCGGGTCCGAGGCGGAGATGCTCGACAAGACCATCGTTGCGGCGGTTTCCAAGGAGCCGTCGAAGCGCGACGCCGCGGCCGAGCAGCGAGCCAAGGAACGCCTTGCTGTTATTTCCCCCGAGCGCGCGGGTTTGCAGAAGACGCTGGCGACTGAATTCCCCGATTATACCGCGCTATCTAGTCCGCTGCCGATCACGGCCAAGGAGATTGCGGCGCTGTTGTCCGGTGACGAAGCGATGGTGATCTTCTCGGTCGTCGACAAGGAGAGCTACGTCTTTGCGATCACGCGCGAGAATTTCGACTGGAAGCCACTTCCGCTTGGCGCGGAAGCATTGACGCAAAAAGTTGCGGCTTTCCGGCGCGGCCTGGATGTCGGCAAGGCGCATGATGCGTCGGGCAAGGCCGGGCTGTTCGATCTGGCGCAGGCCCACGAACTCTATGCGACGCTTTTGGGTCCGGTCGAGACGCTGGTGAAGGACAAGCACAGCCCCCTGGTCGTGCCTTCGGGCGCGCTGACCGCACTGCCGTTCCATCTGTTGGTAACCGAGAAGCCGGCCGCCGCGATCCCGGAAACATTCGACGGCTACCGCGATGCCGCCTGGCTGTTGAAGCGTCAGGCGGTGTCGGTATTGCCCTCCATCGGTAGCCTGAAAGCGCTGCGGGCCTTTGCCCGCAAGGACCAAAGCACCAAGCCGATGACAGGCTTCGGCGATCCCCTGTTCAACCCGGTGCCGGATGGCAGCGGCGACAGACGCGCCGCGACCACACCCGGCATGACCAAGTCTGCTTCTCGAGGCCTGGTGACGGCCGCCTATACCGATTTCTGGCAAGGTGCCGGCGTCGATCGCGCGAGGCTTGCGCAAGCGCTGCCGCAATTGCCCGATACGGCCGACGAACTGAACGCGGTGGCGAAAGACCTCGGGGTTGCCGCCGCCGACATTCATCTCGGCAGTGATGCCAGCGAGACGACGGTCAAGCGTGCGCCGCTCGCCGATTACGGCATCATCTATTTTGCCACCCATGGCCTGGTTGCCGGCGACGTCAAGGGCATTGCTGAGCCAGCATTGGCACTCAGCATTCCCAAACAACCTTCCGATTTCGACGACGGTCTGCTCACGGCGAGCGAAGTGGCGCAGCTAAAACTCAATGCCGATTGGGTCATCTTGTCCGCCTGCAACACGATCGCTGGCGACAGACCGGGCGCGGAAGCGCTGTCGGGGCTTGCACGGTCGTTCTTCTACGCCGGCGCTCGCGCGCTCCTGGTTTCGCACTGGGGGGTCGATTCGGAAGCCGCGACCAGGCTCACGACCTCGACCTTCGATATTCTAAAATCCGATCCTAAGATCGGCCGCGCCGAGGCGCTGCGGCGGGCGATGCTTGGCTATCTCGGTGATCCCTCGTCTCCCCGGAATGCCTATCCCGCAATTTGGGGTCCATTTGCCTTGATCGGCGAAGGAGCGGCCCGTTAACGATACGTTGTGCGTCGCAATAGCCAATGAGCCGATCCGGGCCGCAAGATCGCGGGCGATTGTGGCGTGACATCGCAATCATTGGAAGTTTCTAGAGATCATACCTGCGCTGCAGCAAGCGATTGACAAGAGAAGGATGACCGCCACGGAATAAACCAATTAATACGGGATCGGCTTGGCAAGCTCGGCGTTCATCAGTATTAGGTCGCCGGACCGTGGCCGGAAGGCTATATTGAGGGTCACCGCGACAGAGGCGCGTTTAGGTGCATTCGCGCTTGCAGATACGCGGATTCGAGGAGGAAGCTTCCGTGCAAGAGACGGGCGTGCATAACGGTGCCTTCGGCGCCGAAAAATTCGGCTTAAGAAAACTCAAGGGCGTCAACTGGAACTTTGGCGCGCCGCAACTCTACGAGCACTCTTTGTCTGCCGGCGAGGCCGTATTGTCGGCCGATGGCGCGCTGTGCGCCGACACCGGCGTGTTCACCGGCCGCAGCCCGAAGGACAAGTTCACCGTCCGCGATGCGACGACCGACAAGAACATGTGGTGGGCCGGCAACCAGT
>Ga0209648_10006235_pt1 | contig 10259 bp, 14 predicted proteins | sample GraSoi2013_115cm_FD_185830 | JGI IMG/M metagenome (GOLD analysis project Ga0209648, IMG submission 185830) | Grasslands soil microbial communities from the Angelo Coastal Reserve, California, USA - Sample 9_17_2013_115cm (SPAdes) (version 2) | ecosystem: Environmental > Terrestrial > Soil >...
TGTGGCAACATTTCAGAAAAGCCTTTACGGGGAAATCCAGAAAGCCCTCGCAGATTCCCCGAAGATTTCTGCCGATCGCCCTCTGCGAGACGAATTAGATCTTTTCCTACTGCTGCCAAAATTTCCCGGATTCCTGTCGGTGATGCAGCAGATTGCGCCGGCGCCGCTTGCACAGGCCGCTGCTGGCTTGGCGCAGAAAGGTCCAGCGGGATGGCAGCGCGCGATTGAAAACTTCTGGCACAGAGATCCTGAACTGGCCTTTGTCGGCGACGACATTGAGCCAGCCAGGGCCGGCGGTTCGCACAATGCGAATTCTCTCGATCGGCTGCTCCCGTGGATTTTTCTGCAGCCGTATGCTGAATATCTTGCGGATCACCGCGAAATCGAGATTGTGGATGGAACTCCATCGACCTGCCCACTTTGCGGATGTAAGCCTGTCGTCGGCGTATTGCGCAGCGAAGGTGATGGTGCGAAAAAGTCTCTGGTTTGCATGCTGTGCGCGCATGAATGGGTTTTTCGAAGAATTTATTGTCCGGCATGCGGAGAAGAAAGAGAACCGCAGATGGCATACTATACGGCGCCCGAAATCGCCCATGTCCGCGCGGACGTTTGCGACACCTGCCATACCTATCTGAAGAGTGTCGATTTGACCAAGACGGGACTGGCAGTTGCCAAGGCGGGACTGGCAGTTGCCGTTGTAGATGAATTGGCAACAATACCTTTAGATCTATGGGCGCGCACGCACGGCTACGAGAAATTGCAAATGAATCTGCTAGGAACCTGATCAAACGGTCTGGAAGAATCTCAGCATTATCGTCGCTCATATTGACCCAAGCAACTGCAATCTTCAGTGACCCCAATCACATCCAGCGTGATCGATAGCGTCCTGCGGGGCCTGTGACAAGCCTTCTGCAACTGGAAAGTTCGCGAAACGGTTCTAAAAGGCAAAGTAGATCCGAGTGCGTAGTCGGCAAACCGAAACTTAAACACCCGACCAGTTCGAAAATCGTCTCTCCAGCGTGCTCATCCTGCTCCGCCATTTTGAGTGGGCGCTCCCGCCGTTGTATCCTGCCTGCTTGACGTCGGGACGCTGGCTTCCTCGACGGGATGACTTTTGAGGAGGGGTATGGCCTTCGATCTCGTGCAGATTCGCGAGCTCGCTCAGAGAAAAGAGGATGAAAACTGGAAGTTCCGCGAGTTCCTGAAGATGCGGTGCGATCTGGAGCCGGACCAGATCGACCAGCTCGTTTTTGAGACTACGCGGCGGGTGTGGGCAGGAATCGACTGCACGGCCTGCGCCAACTGCTGCCGGGAGGTGCGTCCGTCGTTCAGCGAAGAGGAAATCGACCGGCTGGCGCGCCGTCTTGGAATCGAGCGCCAGCAGTTCATCGATACCTACCTCGAGCGCGCGGAAGCGCACGGCGAGAATCCCTGGCAGACACGTTCAACCCCCTGCCCTTTTCTGAAAGACAACCTGTGCAGCGTCTATGAGGATCGCCCCGCCGATTGCAGCGGATATCCCTATCTCTATAAGCCGGAGTTCGTTACCCGCACGATGGGGATGGTTGAGCGAACGTTTACCTGCCCTATCGTGTACGAGGTGATGGAGCACCTGAAGAAATCTCTGGGATTTCGGCGGCGCAGGCGGCGCAGGCGATCACGGACTTCATGAGCCCCGGCGATCAAGAGAGTGTTGGACGAGTGAACGGCCCCTCTGAGTCCCCGTTATCATCTCTCACCGGCTATGCAGGCTTGGTAGCGCTGGGCACCGCCTGTTGAATTTCCAGCGGAAGGTGCGCATCCATGAGTGAAGCACCGCCGTCCACCTCGATGAGCTGCCCGGTGATCCAATTGGCCTCTTCCGAACAGAGCAGGGCGACGGCGTTCCCTACGTCCGCAGGCGTTCCTATTCGGCCCATAGGCGTCCAACCGCTCTTATGCCATTCACGGACTGAGTCCTGAACCGCCGTGGGCAAACTGTTGAGCACGCTGTCCTCGATCCAGCCGGGGCTGATTGAGTTCACGGTAATTCTCCGGGCCGCCAGGGCGACGGCGAAATAGCGAGTCAGCACTTCCATCGCGGCTTTGGCCGCCCCCATGGCCACCCACGGTTGCCAACTCCCAAACCGCCCTCCGGGCGCAAAAGTAATGGCGACGATCCTGCCGCCCTCACGCATCAACCGTACGGCTTCGCGAACACCCACCAGGAATGCTTTGGCTTGCGAATCCATGGCAGTGTCCCATTTGTCGAGAGTAATCTCCATCGGCGGCTGATAAAACGTGGGGGCTTCAGTGCGTGCGTTGCTTACAAAGATGTCGAGCGAGCCGAATTCCGTCTCCACTTGACGAAAGATGCGGCGGACCTCGTCGGTGCGGCAAACATCCGCTTGCACTAGAAACCCGTCAGACCCGCGCTCGCGGATTTTCTTGAGAGTACTCTTGGCGGCGTCCTCATTCTGGTAATAATGAACCGCCACGCGAGCGCCTTTTTCAGCCAGTTTTAGTGCGATGCCGCGGCCGATTCCGCGCGAGCTACCCGTGACCAGCGCGTGTTTCCCCTTCAACGTCATAACCACCTCCAGCTAGATCCTTCGACTTCGCTCAGGATTTCGGCTGCGGGCTCCCGCTCGGCCTTCGCCTCACTCACGCCCGCAAATCACCTCAAGATCCTTCGACTTCGCTCAGGATTTCGGCTGCGGGCTCGCACCCCAGCACGCGAAAGCCGCGCGTGCCGGGGACCCCGGGCTCGCACCCCAGCACGCGAAAACCGCGCGTGCCGGGGACCCCGGGCTCCCCCCTTCGACTGCGCTCAGGGTCACGCCCGCAAATCACCTCAAGATCCTTGGCCCGCAATCCAGTCATTGTGATGCAATCGATTTCATCTGGCCGCGTATTTTCTCCAAGCGGTGGTTCTTGTCAAGGTCGCTGTACCATTCCCAAATCTCGCTTCTTTCGTGTCCATACTCGACGATCAGCCGGGCTTTGCTCTCGTCGGGCTTGGAAGAGCGCTCGGGTTCTCGTTGTTCCCAGGCTTTTTCTTCTAAGAGCAGCCGGGCCAGCTTCAGAATGGCGGCTCGCGAAACCCGTGTGGGAGATCTCGCCTGTACCTTCACGGCCTTTTGCTTCACATGGCCGTTTCCGTGGATTGTCAGCGTCAAGGCGCCCCACAACCCGTTCATGTCGTCGTAGGTGACGCTGAGGTAAACGGGATCGAGTCCGTGCTCAGCAATCAGGTAGAGCGCTTGCCGGATCTCTGCTCCCTTCTCCGCCCTCGCCCAGACGTCATCGAGAGCCTTCACGATCCGAAACCACCCGTCCGGCGGCTTGGGATCGCTGCCCTCAGTCATCCACGTCACGGAGCTCTCGCTATGACCTCCCACGTAGAAGAGGGAAGTGTTTTGCCGGTTTACGGGCGCATGTCGTCCATAGCAGCGCTGGAAATCTGAAAATCTTGCCTCCTCAAACGCACGCACAAGGGCTGAAAGCTCCTGCGGCGCGAGCTGCGTTTCACCCCGAAACGCGTAGCCGGCCCACCCCAGCCCGCCCCGTAAAACGGCATGACCCGATTTATCGATTAACAGGGAGTAAGAGTACGTGCCCACGACTCCCTCTGAAATCTTGCCGTAACCGATGATGGCATCCTCCAGCGGCCAGGTCTGCGCTGGTTCTTCGGCTCGCCGCCGGATGTCTTCGAGCGGCGCCACCAGCCCTGCCCAATAACCCTCCGGCGGTTTGGGGCTGCTCTCTGGATTCCGCCAGACCACGCGTCTCTCTCGACCTTCCCATCGGGACACAACCGAGAGCTCGCCTTCATTGGGGCCGCGTTTGGCGCCATAGTTCGATTGAAGCTCGGCAAGCTCTAGTTTCATCTGTTGCGGTAGCCAGGCGAGCTCGTCGCAGCTCAGGCGCGTTCGCTTGGTCGTGTTTTCCGATCCGAGCGGAAGCGTTTGCAGCGTGGCTTGGCCGCCGCGATCGATAGTGAGCAAGCTGCCGGTCTGGCCGGCAGGCCCGGACCGCACCTCACGAAACTCCACCACTGGTGGTTCGGTGTTTTGGGCCGGCGTTGGGGAGAGTGGCTGAGCCGTAGCCGCCCGGGTTCTCTTTACCGCTCGATAAGCCAGCCAGCCGCTGAGGCTGATCAGGACAGCGATCAGCACCAGAACCGCAATTTTGGCGGCGCGCATCAGATCAGACCGAATCCACCGGTATTCGCTAGCAGAATTGTCGCTCTAGCCCTTCTTGAAAATGATCTCGACGCGCCGGTTCTTTTGCCGGCCGTCCGGGTCATCCGATCCGTCCGTTTTCTTGTTGGGAGCGACCGGCTTCCTGGCGCCAAATCCCTCGGTGATAAAAGGCACATTACCCAAACCCTCTTTCTGAACGAACCACGACTTAACTGCTGCGGCCCTTCGCTCGGAGAGTTTCTGATTGTAAGAGTCCGAGCCCTTCGCATCGGTGTGCCCTTCGACGCGAACCGTGCCCTTGGCCTTCTCGCGAATCATATCCGCCGCCTGCTTGAGGGTGGCTTGCGCTTTGGGCAGGATGTCGGCCTTGTCGAAATCAAAGAGGACATCAGCGGCCAATTCGATTAGCACCTCACTGGCTGACTCTTTCACCTCCAGCGACTGGACATTGCCGCCCATGTCTTCGACGCGAAACGTGAGGTCCAGAACTTTGCCTTCGATCTGCTTCACTTGGGCAGAGGTCGGCTGCGGCTGGGCCACGCCGCGGGCAACCGCCACTGCGCACAAGAGCATGAATGACCACACTGTCCTCGTCTTCATGTCTTCATATCTTCATATCTGGGGTCTTCATTTCCGACTCCACGGCCTCGTCAACGACTTACCGCGACATCTTCAATCGGAGGAAAGTGTGGAATCTCCACGGTCATCTTCTGGACGTCGTCGGCAGGCGCCGGGAACTTTGCCCAGAAAACCGACTGGGCCCCGGGAACAATGCCCTGAATGCTGCGGCTGCACAAGCAGGCTCCGTCGGAATCCTTCACCACGAAGTACTTCTTCTTGCCCACGGGATCAATCAAGTGAATGCCATCAACACTGCCACCTTGGGCCTCATGGAAGTAAAAATAGGCAGCGAAGCTCTGGCTCGACTGATTGGTCATCACCAGTTTCAGGGTGACTGTGTTCGTGCCCCGCTTGAGTTCCTGCACGGCGACGGTTATTCCCGGGAATTCACCCTGCGTCGCGGGCAGCGCATTAGAACTCGGAGTACTGGAACCCGTTGTGGGGGCTGGCTGCGGCTGTGGTGGGGCCTGCGAGCGAGGGTCTTCGTTCTTGGTACAACCAAGCGGCGACACGGCGACGAGCACCAGCACTCTGGAGCACATCCGTACAATTTTCATCTTCAACATCCCTGATCTCCTTTCTCGACAGCTTTACAAATCGTCCTGCGGCACAGCGCCCACCCGCGCGGCGCCGAACAACCTACTTTTTCTGCTGGCCTCCGGTAGGGCGTCCGACCCGCTCGACGATGAATGCGGCGTTGCCCTGGTTGTCGCGCGAAAACGTCGCGTTGTAGCGGCCCCCGGCCTGGAAACTCCAGTCTGAGGAGAAGGGGTCGGTGTTGGGGTCGGAGATCCTGCCCTCGACTCGGTAATCTCCGGGAGAAAAGCTGCGGGTTTCGCTATGTCCCGGCAGTATCTGGAAGTGCACCAGTTCGGCGCCTTTGCGCATGTCGACAGTCAGCGCATAGTGAGTTCCGTTGGCGAGGGCGAGTGAGGCCTGTTGCGACGACACGGCGATGACATTGCCGTCGCCGGCTCCCGAGATGCGTTGGTAGAGCCAGTACCCGCCCGCGGCGAGCGCCCCGACCACCGCCAGAGCTGCAAGCAGAGACAACCAGGACCTCATGATTTCCTCACCACGAGTTGGACCAGCGCGACCTTCCCTGTATAACGCGCGATCAGCCCGGCAAAAGTCCCACGATCTGGGCTTACATTACCCGGCCAGTGCGCCAGCAGGAAGCCGAGCCGGCGATAAGAGAGCAGGTAACGCAGGAGCGACTGAAGGCGAACGAAGGCGGAGCGCAGTTGCGGATAGCCCCATCCCTGCCGGAGCGGTCGCCACAGGTAAGCGAAGCAGGCCGCAGGCGTGAGCCGAGGAAAGCCGCGCAGCACGCGGGATAGCAGAATGCGTTCGGCCGTCACGGTCCCCACGATGAGCAATAGCAGGACATAGGGCGACAGTTCACCGTGGGCATCCAGTGTCCAGATCCAGCGGAGGGGAGCGAACCAGTACCCAGGACTGCTGCCGACAGAGTAGTTGGACAAGCCATGATCCACCATCATCCAGAAGAGGGCGGCCAGAACAGCGATCAGGGCAGGAAGGACCCAGCGCTTGCGGCGGTAGGCGTAGGCGAGGTATCCCAGCATCAGGGCGATAAAGGCCGCCGAAGCGCCATGGCCCAGGAAGCCGCCCCAGCCATCGGGAAAGATGGAGATGCCGAAGAGCGACGGGCCGTAGGTGGTTGGCCAGGACTGTTGGTGGTACCCCACGTTCTCGACCACGCCGAAACCGCAGCCCAGGCCGGCGCCGCAGAGCATCAGGTCGCAAGCTCCGTAGCTGATACGAAAACCGTGCCAGTCGAAGACGAGGATCAACAGCAAAGGGAAGACCTTGCCAATCTCCTCCGTCAAGGGAGCGATCAGCACGCTACCCGCCATCTGATGCTGCCCTTCCCAAAGAACTTGCTCGATGACGTACTGGCAGGCCACGATGAGATAAGCGAAGACCATTCCCAGCAGAAAGAAGTTGTAGATGGTTCCCCAGCGGACAGAGCGCACCGGATAGGTGAGGAGCGCCAGGATGAATCAGGCAAGTGATCTGGTGCCACCAGGCAGGCCAGGTGCTGCTGGCAAGCAGGATGGCGAGGCCGGCGGTGATTCGCGCAGCCCACAGAATATCGCGCCAGTAGCGGCGCCAGAGGGGGACCGATGGCGCGGGACGGGCAAGCTCAGGTTGTGTGCCTATTGTGGTGGCCATGGCCGTGCCTCCGTGGTTCCGTCGGGATATGTGATCTGAACCTGGCCCTGGTTGGGCTGGTACTCGACGTACGCGCCGCTGTTGGGATCGAGTCCAAGGTCGCTGGCGGTGGGTGGCGGGACGGTGGTCGAGGAGCTGCCACCGCCGCTGCTGGCCGTCCCACTGCCGGAAACGCCCAGCGGAGTCGGCGAGCTTCCTGTCGAACCCGAGCCCGAATCGCCGCCATAGCTGACATTGCCATTGCCGCCATCGCCACTGCGGTCTACACCCACTCCGCCGATGTCAATCCCCGGCGTCTGGCCCACGCTGAACTGGTCGCCCTGGGGAGTGAAATTGTCGTGGGTCTTACCCAGACCGGCGTCCCCCTCGTCAGGAATCTGTCCCGAGCCGAGGGCGCTCTTGACGTCGTCGGCTATGGGCTCGAACACGGTCTCCCCTTCGGTCTTGATGTCTTCGAACAGTTGCTTGACGCGTTCCACAACCTTTTCCGTGCCTTCCGGATCAGGGAGCCAGTCCTCTTTGTGGTTGTCCCAGAATTCCTTAAGCGTTTTCTCAACCCTCTTTACCGGGTCGAGGGCCTCGTTGAGCGCATCTTTGGCGTGTTCCAGTGCGGAGCCAAGCCCGACGGCCGTCAGGGATTTCCCGACTGACTCCAGCCATGCCTCAAGGATGTGACTCAAGAACATCCAAGCCTCCCCTTTGAGCGCCACGTGTGCGTCTCCGTCCGACCGAGGTTCACAATGTTGCCGTTGACCATCTGGCCATTCGGCATCAGAGACACCGGAAAGCCTCGCTGTGATTTTCTGTTGGACCTTTGGTCGCTCATACTTGATTCAGGTGTTCTCACGACGCACCCCAATTCTGATGAGCGGACTGTTGCCGATCAGTGGCACGGACACGCGTTGATTGCCTTCTCATAGTTTGCGTCACAGGCCTCCAGGTCAGTCTGTAATTGGGTTGCGGCTGCCGCGCTTTTATGCTGTTGGAACTGTTGGTTCGCTGCTTTGACGCATGCAGTAAGCTGCTGGAGGGCACTATTTGTGCAGCTCGTGCACGCGTTTCCACCACCACCGGCAGAGCCACTGCCTCCACAGCCGCACTGTACTACTGCGTTGTTGTATGTTTGCTGGCAGCTTTGCATGGCCGATGTCCACGGGGCCGACCCTGGCTGATATTTCTGGTTCGCATTGTTTTTGCACGCAAGAAGCTGCTGAAATGCATCATTCCGGCAGGCGGTACAGCCTGGCGCCGGGCCTCCCGGGTTGGGGTCGGGGCCACCCGAATCCGGATACGGGCTCTCGACGACTGGACCCATATCGACACCATTCAAATAAAGCTCCTGCTCCTCCTCCATCTCCAGCTTTGGCGTCGAGTGCGTCGAGCCGGGCCTGCCGAACGAGACCTCCTGTCCCGTTTTGAGGGATCGAAGTGTCTGAAGATTCTTTACCTTGAATTAGACTGTCTTCCCCGTGGCATTTACCTTCGCCGTCACTATCCCCGTGGCGGTGTTGATGCCGGTGATCTGGCAGCAAGGTCCGGGTGGCTTGGTCGACTGACTGGGTATCCCTTTGTTCGGCGTCTGTGCCCGAACACTTTGGGGCGCTCCGAGCAGAGCCCCTGCCAGGGCAATAAGAACCCACTGCAAGGCAACCCTCCTGCCGAGTCTGCCGTAGACGTTTCTCATGACAGCTCTCCTTTCCTTTGCCCTGATGCACCTGGTTGAATGTCAATCATGGCGTTCCTTCCTTTCTATTTCGCCTCGACTTACGTCCTCGTCGGTCTTCTGTCTATGGGACCGACGTTAAAAGAAAGAGAACGATTGCATCCCGGTAAAGGCCTTGCCATCGAGAGACAATTGGTGGCTGTTAAAGTTGGCGAAGAAGCGCTGGCCCACATTGAACGAACGGAACAGCGCTGAGTCCTTTACCGTGAACTGAAACGCTTGGCCACTGCTGAGGTTCTTGGCTCTGACGATGCCGGTCACCGGATTGAGGCTGGTGATCGCGCAGCAGGGCTCGCCGGGGTTGGCGGCGTTGCCCAGGTGAGCGCCGTCCACAGGCCCGAGAGGCCGCACGCCGTCGATGGGCCCCGCCGGTTTCGCTCCGTCCACGGGACCAAGGGGCTTTGCACCGTCAATAGGCCCAACTGGTCGCACTCCGTCTATCGGACCAACCGGCCGTGCGCCGTCCACTGGGCCGAGGGGCTTTGCCCCATCCACCGGCTGAAGCGGGTGGGCGCCATCTATCGGCCCGAGGGGTCGTGCGCCGTCAATAGGGCCAACTGGATGCGCGCCGTCGACGGGTCCAAGATTCGTACCGCCCCCTTGGCCATAAGCACCACCCAGGATGCCGCCCAAGCGGACGCTCTGCCCGTTCGCGCCTCCTCGGGTAAAGACCTGCTGGGTCTTGAAGTCGGCGAAGATGGCTTGACCCTCTTTCAGGGAGGTGATCAGCACCGAGTCTTTCACGAAGAAACGGAAGGACTGGCCGGTGCTGTTGTCCCTGGCGCTGACCACTCCACTTGCTGTGTTGATGCTGGTGATCTGGCAGCAGGGCTCGCCAGGGTTGGCAGTTAGCTTGTGTGTATTGCCCTGTATCGCGTTGGCGGCCAAGCAGCTCAGGCAATGCACGAGCACGACAAAAGCGCAGCGGCGTAGCGCGCCGAGCTCGACAGGGGCTAAAGAGCGTGTGTGAGAACTGCCTGACACATCCCAAAGGCGTCATCCCGAACCCCGTTAGCGAGGGCGGGCTGTCATCAGCGCCCCGAGTAGGGGTGAGGGACCTTGCGTTTGTGGCGGAATCGAATCAAACACTTGCAAAGCACGAGGTCCCTGAGGGCTACTCGCCCGCTGAAGACAACGCGGGCTCGCTTACGCCCTTCGGGATGGCGATTTCTAGTTCTCACACGCCCTCTAAAGCCCGAACCTCAAGAACGTCTCGTACGCCTCTCTTCCACCGGGAGCGGAGCCCTACTGATGTGATCCGCGTGCGGCCGCGCAAATCCGCGGTATGGTTTTTCTTCGCTCTCTGAAGTTCCTTCGGCTTCGCAAGCTCGCCTCGAGGACAGGCTAAGCCCCGTTACGAATCGTTTTTTTGCAAACCCGCTCTTCAGTGAATTTGCCCTGTGGCTTGTTCTAGCCTGAGCAGTGGACTAGAATGCCCTTCTGCCCCATGGACTCCAAGCTCCACTGCCCAGGCTAGCGGTTCTATCTCTTAGCCTGGCCGGGAGCTCAAAGTCTTGAATGGGCTCTCAAATTTT
>Ga0209648_10006238_pt1 | contig 10258 bp, 10 predicted proteins | sample GraSoi2013_115cm_FD_185830 | JGI IMG/M metagenome (GOLD analysis project Ga0209648, IMG submission 185830) | Grasslands soil microbial communities from the Angelo Coastal Reserve, California, USA - Sample 9_17_2013_115cm (SPAdes) (version 2) | ecosystem: Environmental > Terrestrial > Soil >...
CAGCCCGCGCCGCCCCGGCAGCAAATCAACCTTAGGGAGAAACTCTCATGTCCGAAACACGATCCATGACCACGCGGGCGGCCGCGCCGGGCGGTGTGGCCGCCGGCGGCCCGCGCCTGGGCCTGGCCCTGCTGGTCCTCGCCGCCGCGCAGCTGATGGTGGTGCTGGACAGCAGATGCGCAGTGTTACCCGAACCGGCCGGGGCACCACGGCCACCGAGCCAGGGCCGCGACGCGCGGGGGCAGATCGCCGCGTCACCCTCGGCCTGCTCGCCGCGGCAGCCACGGCCGGGGTTGCCTCCTGCCTGCACCTGGACGGGCGGATCCCGCTGGGCTTCACCACGCCAGCACCCAGAACCGAACTACGCACGACCGAGGTCACCTATCCCGGCGGCACCGAGCACATCCGCGCTGTCCGTGCCGACCTGCGCGCAGTCCTTGGCGACTGCCCGCGGGCAGACGACGTGATCTTGTGCGCCTCCGAACTGGCGGCCAACGCCGCCCAGCACAGCCGTTCCCGCCTGCCCGGCGGAGCCTTCACCATCCGCGCCACCGTCAGCCCAGGCCACTACGCCCGGATCGAAGTCCAGGACAACGACGGCCCCTGGAACCAGGCCATGACCGGCCCAGCCCGGCACCACGGCCTGGACATCATCCGCGCCGTCGCCGACGCGTGGGGCAGCGACGCCGACCACACCACCCGCACCATCTGGGCCCGATTCGACTGGCCCGAGCAGCCGCAACCGGACCCCGGGGCCTGGCCAAGGTCTCAATCGACATACCGGAACGAGGCACCATAGATGATCCATAATGTCAAGCGGAAAGTCATCAGGCCATCGCGGCCTGATCCCGGTCCTAGGCCCGCCGGCGAGCTGGGCGTGCTGTTCGACCAGTCACCGATCGCCATGGTCTTCAGCGACCGCGACCTGCGCACCAGGCGCACCAACGCGGCGTTCCGCCGCCTGGCCGGCCTGCCAGACGAGGCGCTCACCGGCCGCCGGCCCTCAGAGACCGACCCCGGCGACCGCATCATGGACACGGCCTTGATCGAGCACGCCCTCGCCGAGCAGGTGATCAGCAGGGGCGTTCCCGTGGTCGACGTGCACCTGGAGTCCACCATGGCAGGCGAGCGCCGGGTCTTCTCCTGGTCGGCGTACCGGGTGACGGACAACGGCCAGGTGCTGGGGGTGCTGGGCTCCCTCACCGACATCACCGGCCGGGTGCAGGCGGTCACGGCTCTGCGGCAGGCCTATGCCCGGCTCGACCTGCTCCAGCGGGCCGGCAGCCAGATCGGCACCACGCTTGATATCCGCCGCACGGCCGGGGAACTGGCCGCCCTGGCCGTGCCCGACCTCGCCGACCGTGTGGCTGTAGACCTGTGCGACCAGGTGCTGCAGGGCGAAGATCCCCCGCGCGCCGGCCCGGGCGCCCTGCGGTTTCGCCGGGTGGCGGTGCGCGATGCCGCAACCTGGGCCACGGTCAGCTTCGCCGTGGGCGACCTGATCACCGCGCCGGTCGCACGCTGGCCCGCTGTGGCGTTTCTGCGGGGGAAGCCCCTGCTGGCGCGGAATCCGGCCGAGATAAGCAGGCAGCTCTCCTACGCGCCCGGTCAGGCGGAAGCGATCCATTCCCGGGGTGTGCACGCGGTCGTGGCGGTGCCGCTGATCGCCCGGGGCGTCACCCTGGGGGTGGCCACGTTCGCCCGGGCCGAGCACCCCGAGCCGTACGGCGAGGCCGATGTGCGGCTGGTCAGCGACCTGGCCTCGCGGGCGGCGGTGCACATCGACAACGCCCGGCTGTACACCCGCGAGCACGACACGGCGGTGACCTTGCAGCGCAGCCTGCTGCCCCGCGACATCCCGCCGGTGGCGGGGCTGCAGATCGCGCACCGCTACCAGCCGGCCAGCCGGGCCGCGGAGGTCGGCGGCGACTGGTTCGACGTCATCCCCCTCGACGCCGGGCAGGTGGCGCTGGTGGTCGGCGACGTGACCGGCCACGGCATCCACGCCGCGGCGATCATGGGCCAGCTGCGCACCACCACCGCGGCCCTGGCCCGCCTGGGCTGCCCGCCGGGCCAGATCATGGCCCAGCTCAGCCGGGTGGTCGCCGGGCACGGCGACGAGATCGGCGCCACCTGCCTGTACGCGGTGTACGACCCGGCATCCCGGCACTGCCGGCTGACCAGCGCCGGGCACCTGCCGCCCGCGCTGCGCCACCCCGGCGGCGCGGTCGAGTTCCTCGACGTGCCGGGCGGGGTGCTGCTCGGCGCGGGCCCGGGCGAGTACCCGGCCATGGACGCCGAGCTACCCGCGGGCAGCGTGCTGGCCCTTTACACCGACGGGCTCGTCGAGCAGCCGGGCCAGAACATCGGCACCGGCATGGCCCGGCTCGCCCGCGCGCTGGCCGCCACTCCCGCGCGATCGCTGGACCAGCTGTGCGACGGCGTGCTCACCCGCCTGGCCCCCCGCGCCCGTGACGACATCACCCTGCTGCTCGCCCGCACTACCGCCCAGACAGGCCACTGATCCTACAAGGGTGATGGGCGCGGGTGATGGCGGCGGCCAGATCCCGCCGCAGCTGGAGCGCCTCCGCTTGGCGGTACACCTGCCCTAGATGGACGATTCCAAGGGATGTAGTCGCCTCAGAGGTTAGTTGACCAAATTTGATATCTGGTCATAACATTGCCTGTGCCTGGGACAGAACGAGCACCAGCGGGCTCCGCGGCCCGGCGGGCCCGGGCGGAGCGCATTCTCGATGCGGCCGCTGAACTGTTGCAGCTGCACGGGTACCGGCGGCTGAGCATCGATGATGTGGCTGCGCGGGCGCGCGTCGGCAAGGGCACCATCTATCTGCACTGGAAGACCAGAGAGGCGCTGTTCTGGGCCGCGCTGCAACGGGAGGCCATGCGGCTGCTCGACGACCTGGTGATCAAGCTGGGCGAGGACGCTGAGCTGGCACTGCCGCACCGGCTGATGCGGGCGATCTTCATCGAGGTTCTGCGCCGCCCGCTGGTCAAGGCCGTGCTGTTGTCCGATGCCGAGGTTCTCGGCGCCCTGGCCGTTGACGACTCGGTGGCCGCGGCCCAGCGCGAGCTGGCGGGCAACCCCGATTACCTGGACCTGCTGGCCAGGCACGGGCTGCTGCGACCCGGCCTGACACTCTCGTCGGCCGGCCACATCCTGGGCAGCGTCATGCGCGGTTTCTTCTCTGGCCAGGACGCAGACGGGAACTCCGGTCACGACGGCGGGCTGCCGGTAAACCAGCGTGCTGACCTGCTGGCTGAGGTGCTCGCGCGAACGCTGGAGACCGGCCCGCCTTTCCCCGCGGAGGCGGTAACCGCGCTGCGCGCCGAGGTGATCGAGCTGTTCCGCACCATCACCGCGATTCAGCGCGCGCAGCTGGAACGAGCGTACTGATCATCATTAGCGATAGCCGAACATGCAATATCCCCGGGCCGGAGTCCGCCAAGACAAGCCCGGCCCGGGTGTGCCGCTCGAATATTCGATTGTATGGCTGACCTGCGCTGTCGCGAGCAGTCCTGAGGCGGTGGTGGTTGGCTAGCCGCGTGCTGCTCAAGATCGTCTATCTCGTGGTTCGCCGGATACTCGACCTGGCCGTGCTGGTATTCCGCAGAGACCTGGCGAAGGAGGCCGAGCTGCTTGTGCTCCGGCACGAGAACGCCGTGTTGCGCCGGCACGCCGGCCGGATCCGGTACGAGCCAGCCGACCGAGTATGGCTTGCCGCGCTGGCACGGCTCATACCCCGCGGCCACTGGTCCCGCAGCTTTCCCGTCACGCCGGCGACGCTGCTGGCCTGGCACCGCAAGCTGGCCGCGAGCAAGTACGACACGAGCGGGCGGCGCAAACCTGGCCGCCCGCCGACAGTCTCGGGCATCGCAAGCCTCGTCGTTCGCCTGGCGAAGGAGAACCCGCTTTATGTGGAGCCGGGGATTATGTGGAGCCGCGCGATGTCCCCCTTCTGGGTCGTGGTGTCTGTGAGTCGGGTTGTCAGCAGGATCGCCGGATGCGAGCTCCACATAACTTTTCGGTGCTCACAGGTCTTCGAGCCATTGGATGATGTCCTTGCTGGCGTGCCAGCGGGTTTCACCTTCTGGGTCGGGAACGAGGGGTGGGCAGCGTTCGATCGCTTTGCGTTTCATCGCCATGTCGATCTCGATGTACTCACTTGTGGTGGTGATGCTGACGTGCCCGAGCCAGGACTTGATCACGTTGAGCTCGGCTCCGGACTGGAGTAGGTGCAGGGCGGTCGTGTGGCGGAGGGTGTGCGGGCTGACGGGCTTGGCGGCGAGCGACGCCAGGGTGCTGGCCGCCACCGCTAGGTTGCGTTTGAGGATCGTCCCGACGCCGAAGCGGGTGATGCGCTTGCCGTGGGCGTTGAGGAACAGTGGCGCGTCTGGCTGGGTGCCGTCTGCCCGTTGACGGAGGTAGGCACGGAGCGCGTCCGAGGTCTCCTGCCACAGCGGGCAGACGCGTTCTTTGCGTCCTTTGCCGAGGATGCGTACCTGGGCGGGTGTCTCCAGGCGGAGGCCGTCGATGTTCAGCTGCACTATTTCGGTGGCGCGTGCGCCGGTGTTGCAGAGGAGGGTGAGCAGGGCCCGGTCGCGCAGCCCGAGGCGATGCCGGGCCGACGGCGCGGCCAGCAGGGTCTTGACCTCGTCCTGGTTCAGGTAGGTCATCGAGTTCGAGGTGGTCTTCTTGAGCGGGATGTCGAGGACCCGGCGGCACAGCTCGGCGTGCCGGGGGTCTTGGTCGGCGGCGTAGGCGAAGAAGCGGTGGATCGCCACCAGCCGGCAGTTGCGGGTGGCTGCGCTGTTGTGCCGGTCGGACTCGAGGTAGGTCAGGAACGCCAGCACGGTGCCGGCGCCGAGATCGGCCAGCTGGAGCCGGATCACCTGCCGGCCGCGGTGACGTGCCGCGAACCGGAGGACTCGAAATGTTGAGCTCAACATTTCCCGGGCTGGGGATACCGCAGGGTCCACGGCGAGCTATGCCGACTCGGTCACCAGATCAGCGCGGCGACGGTCCGGCGGATCCTGCGCGCCCCGCGGCGCAGGCCGGCCCCGCGAAACGTCGACACCTCCTGGCGGGCGTTCCTGCGCACTCAAGCTGACGGCCTGCTGTCGTGTGATTTCTTCCACGTCGACACGATCTTCCTCAGGCGCCTGTATGTGCTGTTCGTCATGGAGGTGTGGACCCGGCGGGTACATATCCTCGGCGTGACCGCCCATCCGGACGGCGCGTGGGCCGCCCAGCAGGCCCGCAACCTGCTCATGGACCTCGGTGACCGGGTCGGCTCCTTCCGCTTCCTGATCCGGGACCGCGACGCCAAGTTCACCCGCGTTTTCGACGAGATCTTCGCCAGCGAGGGCGTGACGACGGTCAAGACTCCGCCGCAGACACCGCGCGCGAACTGTTACGCCGAGAGATGGGTACGCACCGCCCGCGCCGAGTGCAGCGACCGGATGCTCATTTACGGCGAACGGCACCTGCGATCGGTGCTGGGTGAGTATGCCGCCCATTACAACGGGCACCGCCCGCACCAGTCCCGCCAGCAACGTCCACCCGAGCACGAGGGCCAGGCCAGCTCGCCGCTGGACCTGCCGGTCCAGCGGCGCAAGGTGCTCGGCGGCGTGATCAACGAGTACTTGCGGGCAGCGTAACCGATCTCACGAACCACAGGTCAGACGGCATCCGATCAGTTTTGAAGCGGTACAGGGAGTTCCGCAACAGGAACGTCTTCGGCGCGACCGCGTTCGGCACCTACGGTGGGTTCTGGATCGGTCTCGGGCTGTGGGTCCTGCTCGTGGCCGAGCATGCCCCGCCCACGGGGGTGAGCGCCTCGGCCTATGCCGCGCAGACCGGCAAGGACCTCGCCTGGATCCTGCTGGCGTTCGCGATCTTCAACACCTACATGCTGCTATGGAGCACGCAGCTCAACTGGGCCATATTCGGCGTCTTCCTCACCCTGGAGATCACCGAGATCGTGGCCAATGCGAACGTCGTCAAGGCCGGAGGCTACATCGGCGTGCTGACCGCGCTGGTCGCCTGGTACACCTCGGCGGCCGGGGTCATCAACGGGATGAAGGGCAAGCCCGTCGTGCCCGTCGGCGGGCCGCTGATCAAGCTCGGCGGCTGACGCCAGGCCTGGCGCTGGGCCGGACGCGGCCCGGGTACCCGAGGCGGCCGACGCCGCGGCGGCTACGAGCTAGCCCTTCGTGGTGTTCTCAACGGCCCCACGGAGCGGGCAGCCTTAACCTGGCGGCAGGCCGGGCCCGGCGGTAGATTGGACTCACTCCCGAAGCCTGGGAGGCGACTGGAAATGGGCAGCAACAGCGCGGTTCCGGCCCGAAATGGCGAGCGCCACATCCGCGGAGAACGGCGGCACGGGCCTGCGGGTCGGCGATGGGAATGACCCGGCAGTACGTGGCCGGGGAGCTGTCGGTGCTGCTGGAGCACGTGCAGGCGGTGACCACCACCGAGGCGTCCGGGCGTGACGCGTGGTCCCTGCGGCACGCGGCCGAGACGGAGCCGATCGCGGCCTTGGGCTCGGTGACCGTCCGCGCACTGGCGTTGACCGAGCGCCTGTGCTGGGACTCGCTGAACCGCGGCGATACGGCGGCATTCCTCCGCCAGGCGGCGGTGAGCGCCGAACTCCACGATTTCGGCGTATACGCCTGCCTGCTCGAAGAGACCTGAGCCCTCCGTTTTCCGATAGCTATCTTCCGGGGAGAGGACAAGACAATGGCGGACAGCCACAACGCGCAGGATGCTCAGGGGCGAGATACTCAGGCACAGGTCTCCGAGGCCCAGATCGCGGTGCACTGGCGTGAGGAGGAGTACTACCCCCCGCCGCCGAGCTTCGTCGCGCAGGCCAACGCCGCCGACCCGGCGATCTTCGACCGGTTCGTCGAGGACAAGTTCCCCGACTGTTTCAAGGAGTACGCGGACCTGCTGACCTGGGATGCGCCTTGGCAGACGACGCTCGACACCAGCCACCCGCCGTTCTGGAAGTGGTTTGTCGGCGGCCGGCTGAACGCCTCGTACAACTGCGTGGACCGGCACGCCGAGGCCAAGCCGGACAAGACCGCGATCATCTTCGTGCCGGAGCTCGAGTCTGACCAGCACGTCGAGATCACCTACGCGGAGCTGCACCGGCAGGTGAACGAGCTCGCGGCGGTGCTTCGCGACTCGCTCGGCCTGAAGGCGGGCGACCGGGTGACCCTGCACATGCCGATGGTCCCGGAGCTGCCGGCCACCATGCTGGCCTGCGCCCGGCTGGGGGTCATTCACTCGCAGGTGTTCGGAGGCTTCAGCGGCACCGCTTGCGGTCACCGGATCGCCGACTCCGGCAGCCGGATCCTGATCACGATGGACGGCTACTACCGCGCCGGCAAGCTGGCCGATCACAAGGTCAAGGCCGACGAGGCGATCGCGGCGGCCGCCCAGGAAGGCCAGCAGGTCGACAAGGTGCTGGTGTGGCGCCGGCATCCTGGCCGGTACGCCTCGGGCACGCCGATGGCCGGGGGCCGGGATGTCTTCGTCGACGACCTGCTCGGCGGGCACCGGGGAGCGACGGTCGAGCCGGTGTCGATGCCGGCCGAGGCGCCGCTGTTCTTGATGTACACCAGCGGCACCACGGGCCGGCCCAAGGGCTGCGTGCACAGCACCGGCGGCTACCTCGCCTACGTGGCCGGGACGTCCAAGTACTACCAGGACATCCACCCAGACGACGTGTACTGGTGCATGGCCGACATCGGCTGGATCACCGGCCACTCCTACATCGTCTACGGGCCGCTGGCCCTGGGCACCACGACGGTGATCTACGAGGGCGTGCCCACCTACCCCGACGCGGGGCGGCCGTGGCGGATCGCCGAGACGCTCGGGGTGAACATCTTCCACACCTCGCCCACCGCGATCCGGCAGCTGCGCAAGCTCGGCCCCGAGGAGCCGAAGAAGTACGGCTACCACTTCAAGCACATGACCACGGTGGGCGAGCCGATCGAGCCGGAGGTCTGGCGGTGGTATCACTCGGAGGTCGGCAAGGGCGAGGCGGCCATCGTGGACACCTGGTGGCAGACCGAGAACGGCGGCTTCCTCGGCAGCACCCTGCCCGCCCTGCAGCCGATGAAACCGGGCAGCTGCGGGCCGGGGGTGCTGGGCGTCTACCCGGTGATCTACGACGAGGACGGCCACGAGATACCGGCCGGCAGCGGCACGGCCGGCAACATCTGCATCCGCAACCCGTGGCCGGGGATCTTCCAGGGCATCTGGGGCCAGCCCGACCGGTTCGTGGACACCTACTACCGCAAGTACAACACCGACCCCGACAGCACCGACTGGCGCGACTGGCCGTATTTCGCCGGCGACGGCGCGGTGAAGGCCGCGGACGGCTACTTCCGGATCCTGGGCCGGGTCGACGACGTGATCAACGTGGCCGGGCACCGGCTGGGCACCAAGGAGATCGAGTCCGCGGCGCTGACCGTCGCCGAGGTCGCCGAGGCGGCCGCGGTGCCGGTGATCGACGACATCCGGGGCCGGGCGGTGGAGATCTACGTGTCGCTGAAGCCCGGATTCGAGCCGGGCCCGGAGATGGAGAGCAAGGTCACCGCGGCGATCGAGACCGAGATCGGCAAGATCGCCCGGCCGAAGAACGTCTGGATCGTGCCCGACATGCCCAAGACCCGGTCCGGGAAGATCATGCGCCGGGTGATCGCGTCGATCTCCAACTTCGCCGACGTCGGCGACGTCACCACCCTGGCCAACCCCGAGATCGTCGACGACATCCGCCACCACGTCCAGGCCGCCAAGGTCGCCCGGGACGACGTCCCCCGCGAGCTCACCGAGATCGAGTTCGAGGAGATCAAGAAGTTCGGCGGCGAGTAGCCGACAGCGTCCTCACCCACCCGCAAGAGTCACGGGGTTCCTCGACCGCGGCATCGACGTTCGCCTTAGCCTCGTCGTCCGTCTCCATTCCATCAGTCCGCCACGGGGCATGACCTCGCGCTCCCGCAGGTGCAAGACCCAGCGAGCCCGCGCCGGGCCAGCCCGCGCATCAGGTACCGCCCGGCCAGAACTGGGGTAGCCACTCGGCTTCAGCCTCCAGCATCCGTTCTGTCATCTCGTGGATCTTCGGCAGGGTCTGCAGGGCGCCGGTGAGCGGATCCAGCGCCACGGCAGCGTGCACGAGCTCGCGGCTGCCGGTCATGGCCGCCTTGGCGATCAGGCGCTGGACCGTGATCTGGATCTCGTTGAGCGCCGCGCACGCGGGCGGCAGGGCGCCGTACCGGACCGGCCGCACGCCGTCGGCGTAGGCCACGCAGGCCAGCTCGACGCACGCGTCCGCGGGGAGGTTGGTGATCAGGCCGCCGTTGCGCACGTTTGACGTAGACCACCCGCGGCGTGCCGGTCACGATGCTGTCCATGATCGGCGCCGCGAACTCGCCGCCGTGCCGGATGCCCTCACGCCGCGCCTCGTCCACGATGTACTGGTCACTGCGCGCCTTGGCCGCGGCCGCGGAGACCTCCAGGTTGTCCCAGTGCCGGTCCAGATAGTGCCGGGTCAGCTCCGGCGTCTTGCGGAACCACGCCCAGTACTCGCTCGCGTGGTGGCTCGACTCGGTGTGGAAGTATCCCGTCAGCTGCATCAGCTCGGCCCGCACCCGCTCGTTGCTCTGGTACGGGTCGTCAGACCTGGCGAGCATCGGGATCGTCTCATCCACGTGCCGGGCGCTCATCACCTCCTTGATCCGCGGGATCAAGTCCGGCTTGCCCCGCCGGAAGGCCGTGAACCACGCCGTGTGGTTCACCCCGGCCGAGTCGAACGTCACCTCCTCCAGCGGCACGCCGAGCTCCCGCGCGAGCAGCTCGGCCGTGTTCTACACGCTGTGGCACAGGCCGATGACCCGCACGCCCAGCAGGTCCGTGGCCCAGATGTTGGGCGACATAGGGTTGGTGTAGACGCCGCTGAACCCGCCGGGCGCGGGCGTTCATCCTCGGCTTGCTGGCCGGGCTTCCGCGCAAGAACTGCTGAACGCTCGCCGAGCAGGCCGGGGGGCCGAGCCCGGGCGGACTGCAGGCCAAGCAGCATGCACTAGGTCGGGAGGGGTCGTCGGCGCACTCTACGGATCAAGAGGCTGGGATGCCTCGCGTTTGCTGCGGTCTCAGCCTGCCACATAGGCCCGGGTCACCTTCCCTTCGCCCATCTCCGGTCAGCCCGGCCACTCCGTAAGTTCGCCGTCT
>Ga0209648_10006240_pt1 | contig 10254 bp, 11 predicted proteins | sample GraSoi2013_115cm_FD_185830 | JGI IMG/M metagenome (GOLD analysis project Ga0209648, IMG submission 185830) | Grasslands soil microbial communities from the Angelo Coastal Reserve, California, USA - Sample 9_17_2013_115cm (SPAdes) (version 2) | ecosystem: Environmental > Terrestrial > Soil >...
CGATCTGGCTGGTCGGTGCCAGCTGGCCCGGTCCGGCCGGGTAGTGCCCGGAGACCAGGGCGAGCATCGGCCGCCCAAAGGGGCCGGCCGGGTTCTGCGCCCGCAGTTGCGCACCACCGGTCACGCCGGTGGCGATGGCCTCGTTCTCGATCACGTCGACGGTGCCGAACCTGGACTTGATCGCCGCGATGTCGGCGGCCAGGTGCGGATCGGTGCCGGGCAGGGTGATCAGGGCGCTGGCGGTGCCGAACGCCGCCGCGTTGGGCGATGACGGCGGCGTGTTGGTCGCGACCCCCGCGCTGAGGACCGTCACCGCGACCGCGACGGTGAGCATTCCGAGCACAAGCAGTTGCTGGCGCCACTCGCGGCGCACCAGCCGCCACGCCCAGCGGATGACGGCCCGCCGGGCCGCAACGCCACCGTCCGCGGCCGCGGCCTGGTGGGCCGGGCGCTCGCGCAGCCCCGCGCTCATCGGCCCGGCTCCATCGCGAGCTGCGACTGCGGGCCGGCCGGCGCTGTCTTGTCGCTCACCCGCCCGTCCCGCACGAACAACACCCGGTCCGCCCACGAGGCAAGCTGCGCGTCGTGGGTCACCACCACGGCGGCCACCCCCCGCTGGCAGGCGGCCTGGATCAGGCGCATCACGGCCTGCCCGTTCGCCGAGTCGAGGGCCCCGGACGGCTCGTCGGCCAGCAGCAGCCGGCGCTCTCCCACGACCGCCCGGGCGATCGCCACCCGCTGCCGCTCGCCGCCGGACAACTCGTCGGGGAACCCGGGCGCCCGGTCCGCCAGGCCGAGATCTTCGAGCGCCCGCATCCCCGCGGCCCTGGCCTTTCTTGCGGGCACGCCGTCAAGCTCGAGCGGCAGGGCGACGTTCTCCACCGCGGTCAGCCCGGGCAGCAGGTTGAAGTCCTGGAAGACATAGCCGATCGAGCGGCGCCGCAGCCGGGCCTTGTCGCTGCGCGACATCGTCGACAGCGGGGCGCCGCCGACGAGCACCTCGCCGCTGGTCGGGTCCTCCAGGCTCCCGGCGATCGTCAGCAGGGTGGACTTGCCTGACCCACTCGGCCCCATGACCGCCACCATCGAGCCGGCCTCGACCGACAGGCTGGCGCCGCGGAGCGCCTGCACCCTGGCCGGCCCCTCGCCGTACACCTTCGACACACTGCGCAGCTCAAGCACGCCCATGCCGGTGATCTGGGTACTCATGACGGCCCTTTCTGACCTGGTTCCGCGTTCTGGCGGGCCGGACCCTGCCCAGCCCCAGCGGTTACGCTAGGTGAGCGCTCGCTGGCAGCGATATACGGCTGAACGGTGTCCTGGGGGTGCACCTACGTACACCCCTGATCTGGGGGGTACCGTCACTGCGGATCCGGCGCGGTACCGGCACACTTGACAGGGAAGTGACCGGGCGAAGGAGATCGGTTGTGAGCGCAGGAGCGCAGACCCCGGGCGGGCCGGCCCCGCGGCGCGGGCGCTGGCCCTGGATCGGCGAGGGCGCCGTGGCCGCGGCCCGCGGTGTGGTGCTCTGCGGGCTGGCGCTGGCCGGCGCGGCCCTGCTCGCGGCCATGGTCCTGGCGCTAGGCACCCTGTTCCGTTCGTTCGGCCCGGCTCCGTCCGGGCCCGACAGCTTCCGGTTGGCGGTCGTGGCCGCCGCGCTGATTCCCGCCAGCCTGCTGGGAGTGCGCTGGCTGGCCGGGCAGACCAGACGGCTGGCCGGGACGTGGTGCGGCGTGCCGATCGCCGCCGGTTACCGGCCGGCTCCGCGGGACGCGGAGGCCGGCTTCTTGAGGCGCCTGCGGGATCGGGCCGGCTGGCTGCTGACCGACGCGGCGACCTGGCGGGACCTGCTGTGGGCCGCCGTGAGCGGGTGCCTGGGCTGGCTGCTTGCCCTCGCGCCCGCCGGCCTGGTGGTCTATGGCCTGATCGGCGTGGTACTGCCCAGCCTGGGGGACACCCTGCACCAGCCCGCGCCCGGCCGCACCCCGTACCTCGGCAGCCTGCCCGCGTGGCTGGCCATCCCGGCCGGCATCGCGATCGCCGCGGCCGGGCTGCGGGCGGGGCCGCGGCTGCTCGCCGCGTACGCCACCTTCGCCCGGTCGATGCTCGGGCCGACCCGGCAGGCCGAGCTTGCGCTGCGGGTCAGGCACCTGGCCCAGACCCGGGCCGACACCATCGACTCCGGTGCCGCACAGATGCGCAGGATCGAGCGGGACCTGCACGACGGCGCGCAGGCCAGGCTGGTGGCGATGGGCATGACGCTCGACGCCGCCGATCAGCTGCTCGACACCAGCCCGGCGGCGGCCCGGGCGCTGCTCGCCGAGGCTCGTGCGGCCTCGGCCAAGGCGCTGGCCGAGCTGCGGGACCTGGTGCGCGGCATTCACCCGCCGGTGCTCGCCGACCGCGGCCTGGCCGAGGCGGTCCACGCACTGGCCCTGGACATGCCGCTGCGGGTGCACCTGGCCAGCGAACTGCCCGGCCGTCCGGCCGCGCCGGTGGAGTCGGCTGCCTACTTCGCGGTCAGCGAGCTGCTGGCCAACGTGTCGAAGCACGCGCACGCCACGCAGGCCTGGATCGACCTGCGCCACGAGGCCGGGATGCTGCGGATCGGCGTCACCGACGACGGGACCGGCGGCGCGGACCCGGCCCGCGGCACCGGGCTGGCCGGCATCGAGCGCCGCCTCGCGGCGTTCGACGGCGCGCTTGCGGTGTCCAGCCCGCCGGGCGGCCCTACGGTGGTGAACATGGAGCTCCCGTGCGCGTTGTCATCGCCGAAGACCTCTTCCTGCTGAGGGATGGCCTGACCCGGCTGCTCGAGGCGTACGGACTGCGGGTCACCGCGGCTGTCGACAACGGAGCCGGCCTGCTGGCGTCCGTCATCGCCGACCGGCCGGACGTGGCCATCGTGGACGTGCGGCTGCCGCCGACCTTCACCGACGAGGGACTGCGGGCCGCGCTGGCGGCCCGCCGCGAGGTGCCCGGCCTGCCGGTGCTCGTGCTGTCGCAGTACGTCGAGCAGCTGTATGCCAGGGAACTGCTGGCCGACGGCAGCGGCGGCATCGGCTACCTGCTCAAGGACCGGGTGTCCGACGGTGCCCAGTTCGTCGAGGCGGTGCGCCGGGTGGCCGGCGGCGGCACCGCGATGGACCCGGAGGTGATCGCCCGGCTGCTTGACCGCAACTCGGCGGACCGGGCCGTGGCCACGCTCAGCCCGCGTGAGCGTGAGGTGCTCGGCCTGATGGCCGAGGGCCGGTCGAACGCCGCCATCGCCCAGCGGCTCGTCATCACCGAACGCGCCGTGGCCAAGCACACCGCTTCCATCTTTCTCCGGCTCGGCCTGCAGCCCTCCGACGACGACAACCGGCGGGTTCTCGCCGTCCTCGCGTTCCTCGGCCGCTGACCGCAGCCGTCGGCTGACCGCCCGGGCCACGTGCCACGCCGCGCAGCCGTGCTCTGCCTGCCCGGGGGGCGACCCCCCGGGAGCCCCCCGATGCGCCTGGCGGCGCACGAGGCACCTGGCGGCACACCCGCTCAGCCGCCGGCCGCCCCGGCCGCCCCGGCCGACGGCGTCACCACCCTGCAACGGCCGCGCCGCATCCCAGCATGCCCGCCAGATCACAAGACATCCGAATAGTTACAGCCTGACTGCCCGAACCTATTTCGCTGAGATCACCTCACTGTCCCATACCACTCAACCACACGTAACCCCGAATTCGAATCAAGGGTTCGATTGAACGGGTGTGTAGCGGCGTACGTAGAAGGTTTCCACGTGCCCGGATGTGGGAGCGTGTCGGTGTTTCTGCCGGCGTCGATGCCGTTTCGACAGCGGCGCCCCCTTGTCGTGGACGGTCGCCTTGTCGGTATCACGTCATGGGGCAACGGTTGCGCGAGAGCCGGATTCCAAGGCGTCTACGCGAGGGTGTCGAACTACGCCGTCATGATCAAACAGCAGCTCAGTCCGTCCGGCAAGTCTTATTAGGCGCCCGGCTTTTTGAACCGCTCAGAAACGTCGTTGTCCGTCGGCCGAAGGGGATGGCCCGGGCTGAAAGGATCTTGATGTCGCTCGCCTACGATCGTTCTGGACGCGGGCCGACCCTTGTCCTGCTCCACGGGCTGGGACACCACCGGCATGCCTGGGACCCACTGCTGCCGACCCTGACCAGGTTCCGCGACGTGATCACCGTCGACCTCCCGGGCCACGGCGAGTCCCCGCCGCTGCCGGCCGGTACCGTCGTGGACCTAGCGGCCCTGCTGGAGTCGGTTCGACAGCTGTTCGCCGAGCTCGACCTGGACCATCCGCATGTGGCCGGGAGTTCTCTGGGCGGTCGCCTCGCCCTGGAACTGGCTCGTGACGGTCATGCGCGCTCGGCCACCGCGCTAGGCCCCGCGGGCTTCTGGGCCATGGGAGCCGAGCTGGGGTACACCCTTGCGGTTTTGCGAGGCGTTCGCAGGCTGGGGCGCGTGCTCGAGCCTTTCGCCCCCGCGATCACCGGCAACCGGCTTGGTCGCAGCCTGGCCTTCGCGCTCTTCCGCGCCCGTCCATGGCGCTTGAGTCCCGCCCAGGCGTTGCAGGACTCCCGGGCGTTTCAGTCTTGCGCCCATTTCGACGCCATCTTGGCCAACGCGACCCCTTACCGCCCCGGGCCCGAGCCGGAGGTGCCGATCACCGTCGTTTGGGGGACCCGCGACTTCATCCTGCCCCGATGGCAGGCCCACCGCGCCCAGACCCGCGCTCCCGCAGGCCCGGCATGAGATGCTGCCGGGTTGCGGGCATATTCCCATACTGGATGCACCCCGGCGCGTCATTGCTTTGCTCTTGGAAGGTTCCCACGAAGCGAGAGCCGACGACCGCCCCGGCCCTGGCAGCAGGGCTTGACGTCCGGTGCGCGCGGAAGCCGTTGTACCGATTCACCCTCCTTCGTCGGACACCAGCCCGGAGGCTGAACGACCGGCGGCAGCGTGCGCGCAAACGCGGTGACCGGGCAGCCGCCCGGGAACTGCTGAAGCAGATGCGCACGGTCCCCTGCGGTGACCCCATGGACCCCAGATACCGCCGGCTACGGTACTGCCGGTATGGCGACTTATGCCGCGCGCGGCATAAGCCGACGATTGGCTGCTGGGCTGCACCGGCCCCCGGCAGGAAGCCGAAGAGATCAAGGCTTGCATCGGGCAGTTCCTGCACGACCAGCTCAAACTGGAGCTGTCCCCGGCCAAGACCCTGATCACCCACGGGCGGACGCAGGCCGCCCGGTTCCTCGGCTATCAGATCGTGGTCCTGCACGCCGACCACAAGCACGATCAGCGCGGTCACCGCAGCATCAACGCGGGGATCGGGCTGAAAGTACCGGTCGATGTGATCCGCGCGAAGTGCGCGCCCTACCTGCACCACGGCAGCCCGATCCGGCGAACCGAACGCATCGTCAATACTGACTTCAGTATCGTCGCGCAGTTCCAGGCCGAGTTCCGGGGTGTCGCGGAGTACTACCGGCTGGCGTTCAACCGTCACCGGCCAGGGCCGGCCGCGACAGCGAGAACCGTTCGCGCGGGATCGCGGTGTCCTGGCCGAGCGCCAGGTCGGCGAGCACCTCACCGAGCAGCGGGCCGAACTTGAAGGCGTGACCCGAGCAGGCCGCGCCGATGACGAGCGGCCCGGCGCGGTCGAGCACGAAGTCTTCGTCGGCGGTCATCGTGTACAGGCAGGTTTCCGCGCCCAGGCCGCCCGGGTCCAGGCCGGGCAGGCGCCGGCGCACGAACGCGGCGGCCTCGTCCTCCAGGGTGGGATCGATCTGGCCGAACGGCCCGTCGCGGGGATCGGCGGCGCGGCCGGGCAGGTGCGTGGCGACCTTCACGCCGGGCGCGCCGCCGGCCATCGGCACGGCGTACCAGGCCGGGGCCGCCGAGGGCCACTCGATCAGCGTCGGCCACCGGGCATCGCCGCGGGCGGCGAAGTAGCGCACCTGCTGCACGGTTACCCGCAGCTGAGGCACCCGCAGCTGAGGCACGCTGGCCAGGGCACCGGCCAGCAGCGGCTGGCTCCACGGACCGGCCGCGATGATGGCCACCCGCGCGGAGATCTCACCCGCCGTGGTGTGCAGCACCGCGCGGTCGCCGCTGGCGTCGATGCCCCCGATCGCGGTTCCTGCCCGCACCTGCACGCCGTCGCGGCGGGCCAGCCGCTGCAAGGCGGCGACCGCGCGGCCCGCCAGGCATACCCCGCTGTCCGGCTGGAACAGCATCCGTTCGCCGGGCCGCGCCGCGATCCCGCCGAACCGCGCCTGGATCTCCCGCTCGCCCAGCCACCCGTGGTCCACGCCGCACGCCTCAAGCGCTGAAGCGCAGGCACCCGCGCCGAGGCCGGCATCCAGGCCGCCGGTTGTCACAAGCAGTTCCGCACCGGCGTCGGCTTCCAGCCGCCGCCAGGCATCGCGCGCGAGAACGGCCATCTGGACGTAATCGGTGTCTGGGTACGACAACCGGAAGATCCGCGTCGCACCGTGCGAAGAGCCACGCCGATGGCCGAGATCGAACTGCTCCACCAGCACCGCAGGCACCCCCCGGGCACCAAGGGCGCGGGCGGCCGCGGACCCGGTCACACCGGATCCGACCACCGCGACCTCGACCCGCTCCACGGCCGGATCCTAGCCAGGCGGCATGCAGAACCAGCGCAGGGCCTCGACTTCAGGTGGCAGTGACGCGGGCTGCCCCAGCAGAGATGTCAGTAGCCGAAGCCGACCCGTGACCGCTGCGCCGCGCTGTTCGCTCGTACTGTCCTACTCCGGTGCTACCGTGGTTGTCATGGCCGTCCGCAAGAAGCGCTCCATCTCGATCCCTCCCGACCTCGATGCGCAGATAGCCTCCGCAGCCGCGCAGGCGGGGATGAGCTACAGCTCCTGGCTAGCGGCTGCGGCACGGAAGGAATTCACCATCCAGGCCGGCTTGGACGCGGTCAGCCAGTTCGAGCGAGAGCACGGCGAATTCAGCTCAGATGAGCTGGCCGAAGCCGACCAGTGGGCGGCCGATGCACTCGAGCGGGCGGGGCAGACAAATGCTCGCCCGCGGCGCCAGAGCGCCTGATGGGCATCACCTACGACACCGGCGCGCTCGTCGCCGCCGACCGGGGACAACGCCGTATCTGGGCCCGCCACCGGGCCCTCCTCGCACGTCGTGTGGTGCCCACAGCCCCCGCTCCTGTCGTCGCGCAGTCCTGGCGCGGCGGAGGCCGCCAGGCCATGCTTGCCCGGCTGCTGGCCGGATGCGACATCGAAGCCCTCGATGATGCGCAGGCCCGCTCCGTCGGCTCGCTGGCAGCCCGCGCCGCGACCACCGACATTGTCGACGCCTGTGTGGTCGAGGGAGCCCTGCGCCGGCACGACCTGGTGGTCAGCTCGGACGAAGGCGATCTCCGGGCGATTGCCGCTGCCGCGGGCCGCCACATCGAGGTCGACCGCCCGTAGCCGTAGCGGCGGGACCGTTGTGGCTTTGTTGAGCGAGCTGGTACTGTCCGCAACCGTGCTCGAGCCTGTGGCCCGTTAAGCGGGCCCTGAGAGGACCCAATCTGAACCCCGCTCTCGTCCGCTACATCCGTGGGCACGCAGGGCAAGGCTAGATCGGCGTCCCGACAGCGGCTCCGACGAGCCCCGATGCCCATCCGGGCGTCGGGGCTCACCCAACAACACCTAAACGAGACCACGACTATGCACCAACATCCTCAAGGAGGTGAACTATCCGACGCCAGCTACGCTGCACGTTTGCCTCGCAACGCCAATCCTCCTCGGCGACGTCCGCAAACGACTGCGAGAGTTACCCGCTTCGTCCATAGATACCGTCATCACTAGCCCGCCGTACTTCGGCGTCCGCGACTACGGTCATGACCAGCAGCTTGGAGCCGAGCGCAGCGTAGACAACTGGGCGAATGAACTTCAGGAGATATGTGACGCCTTCGGTGCGCGGTCGTATGACCATGTGCTCGCGGCGGTGGATGTGGACACGGATTCGGTCAAGGTCGACCGTGACCGAGATGCCGCGCCTGTCTAACGCGGCTGCGAGCTGAATCGTTGGGTTGACGCCACCCACGAGTTATCCCTGGTTTAGGTGAGGACGAGCGGATGGCTGATCTTGGCTTGAAGCGGTCGTTCTACCCGCAGGCACGCGAACACGATCTTGCCGCCTGGTAGCGGCTCCCAGTACCACTCGTCGGCCAGAGCCTCTACCAGCGTGAGCCCGCGCCCGCCTTCATCCTCCGTGGTCGCGGCGGCCATAAGCGGTGGCCGGTGGTCCTCGTCAGCGATCCCGATAATGAGCACGGTCATAGCCGTGTAGCAGACGAGCCTGAAGTGCTTGCTACGGCGGGCGTGGACGACGGCGTTGGTGGATAACTCGCTGGCTATGAGCTGCGCCGTCTCAATGGTGTCCTCGCCATACTCCCAGGCGGTGAGGATGGTACGAACCATCGCGCGGGTTGGCTTCACTGATTCCGCCGTGTTCTCGTACAGCACGCCACGGTTGATATCCAGCGGCATTGAACCCTCCTGGCCGCGCATGGTTTCGCTACCATCCGTAGGTCATGTCCCCACCCCACGAGCTACGTGCAAGCCAGACTAGTTGCAAGCGTTGCAGATCGCAAACGTTTCTGTTGTTCTTGATGGCATGGACGCGCGCCAACACTTGGGGCACAACGGACGTGCCAAAGATCGAGAGGACGACGGATGCCTGCCGGCGGCAAGCCAACCGTGAGATCACGCCGAGTCGGCTCTGAGCTGCGACGGCTGCGTGAGGCGGCTGGTGTCACCACGGCGCAAGCTGCTGAGCTGCTGTCGTGCAGTCCGGCAAAGATCAGCCGGATCGAGAACGGCATCGTCAGCGTGCGCGTGGTGGATCTGCGGCTGCTGCTTGAGCGCTACGGGGATGAGAACCAGGAGCACCGGGCCTACCTGGAGCGACTGGCTCGGGAGAGCAACAAGCGCGGCTGGTGGCAGGACTACGGCGATACCATCCCGCCGTACTACGCCGACTTCATTGGGCTTGAGGCAGATGCCAGCTACATCAAGACGTGGCAGCCAACCACTATCCCTGGCCTGCTTCAGACGCCGGAGTACGCCCGTGCCGTCATGCTGGCCAACCCGGCGATGGTGTCACCGGATAAGCTGGACAACTTCATTGGTGTACGGCGGGAACGGCAGGCCCGGCTAGAAGACGGCACCGATGTACGGCTCGACGCCGTGATCTGGGAACCAGCGCTACTAACCGTAGTCGGCAGTGACAACGTGCAAGCCGAGCAGCTTAATCACTTGCTTGATCTCATGAACCGGCCGAACATCTCTGTGCAGGTGCTGCCGCTGGAGGCAGGCGACCAGGCCAGCATGTCCGGTTCGTTCGTCTTGTTCAGCTTTGGGAGTGAACGGGCGGTAAGCACCGTATTTGTGGAGAGCCTCACCAGCAGCCAGTATCTTGAGATGGATCAAGAGCTGCGAGGCTTCGCACTGGTCTTCGATGCGCTGCGGAGCGCGGCGCTCAGCCAGTCGGCCTCGGCGGCTCGCATCCGGCAGCACCTGGAGCGACGGTAGAAGACGTGGAGAGAGCGATGGAGCGCGAAGAGACTCGGCCTGTGGGCAAAGAAGTCATAACACCGTGGGTCAAGTCGAGCTACAGCGACACCGGTGCCAACTGCGTCGAGGTGGCGAGGACTGCCAGCGGGATGGTGGCGGTGCGGGACTCGAAGGAGGTGGAGGGGTCTACCTTGACCTTCACGGTGGAGGAGTGGGGAAAGTTTGTGGGAAGCATGAAGGGTGACGAGTTCGGGGGGTTGAAAGACTGGCGAGCTTAGTGCACCTTTGCTTAGCTTGCGATTTAAGGAAGCGAAGATCGTTTAGGTCTGGGTCTTGCTGTTCCCCGGACATGGGAGCGGCCTTCGGGTGACGCTGGGTTCTCGCCAGAGATCCAGCTGCACCAGAAGGCCGTGATGGACAGTCTGCAAGACACTCCTGCCCGCGTCGAGGCGTTGTCGGGGTTATCCAGGTTCCGTACGGACTTTCATGCCTGCTTCACCCGGCGCGGGGATGCCCTGTTCGAGCTGGCGGACGCGATGCTGTGCGCGCAGGGCCCGGTGCGATCACCGGTGGAGCTGTCCTTGGAGCCGGAGTTCCGCCGGCGGCACGGCTCTGTCTATGACGCCCTGGCCAGGGGCCGGATCAGCAGTAGCCGCCTGCGCCGCCTGCTGGTCGGACTGTCAGCCCCGGCCAGGGCGGGCGAGCCGCT
>Ga0209648_10006241_pt1 | contig 10254 bp, 10 predicted proteins | sample GraSoi2013_115cm_FD_185830 | JGI IMG/M metagenome (GOLD analysis project Ga0209648, IMG submission 185830) | Grasslands soil microbial communities from the Angelo Coastal Reserve, California, USA - Sample 9_17_2013_115cm (SPAdes) (version 2) | ecosystem: Environmental > Terrestrial > Soil >...
CGTAGCACGCCATCGCCGCCCCCAGCGCGCCCCATCCGATTCCATAACGCGCCTGGTTCAGGCAACTCAGCGGCCCCTTCAAGCCAACAACGCCGGGCAGTAAATTGTCTTCCGGAATTTCGCAGTCCGTGAACGCCAATCCGGACGTCACCGAAGCGCGCAGCGACCACTTCCCGTGCACGTCCCATGTCTTGAATCCGGGCGCGCCTTTTTCCACCAGGAATCCGCGAACCCTATCATCCTCGGCCTTGGCCCACACCACCGCCACATCCGCGATCGAACCGCTCGTAATCCACATCTTCTCGCCGTTCAGGATGTACTTGCCGCCCTTCTTTACCGCGCGCGCCAGCATCCCGCCCGGATTCGATCCGAATTGCGGTTCGGTCAAGCCGAAGCAGCCGATGGCTTTGCCCTGCTGCAAAAGCGGCAGCCACTTGTTCTTCTGCGCGTCGCTTCCATACGAATAAATCGGATACATCACCAGCGCGCCCTGCACGGAAACAAAGCTGCGCAACCCGGAATCCCCGCGCTCCAATTCCTGCGTCATCAATCCATACGCGACGTTGGACATTCCCGCGCACCCGTATCCATGCAGGTTCGCGCCAAAAAATCCCAGCTCGCCGAGCTGCGGCACAAGATGCTTCGGAAAAATGCCTTCACGATTTTGTTTTTCAATGATTGGTATGATTTCGTTTTCGACGAATTGCCGCGCCGTCTGCCGCACCAGTTTTTCTTCGTCGTTCAGTTGCGAATCAAAATCAATAAAATCGACTCCGCCATATCCAGCCATACTTCTCTCCTCGTTTCTGGCGGCCGCAAAACGGCCGGCGCGCTCAGAGGTGGATGGCGCGCTTTCCGTCCGGCACTCGTTATAAGTTCGCAGGGAAATGATCTGCTGCTGGCGCCGTAAAATGCGTCCCGTTCCAAAGCAACTCTAACACAGCAATTGTAGCAAGCCCCCCGAAAGAGGCGACATTCAACTGTGCTTGCGAATGCGAATCTTATCCAGCGGGGGTCCAAACTTCCGCAGGCTGTGGAACTTGAGAAATTCAGTGCTAGGGATTGAACATTCGACGCATTCCGATGCCCGACAGATTTCGTGGCGGCGTTAGATCAATCAGACGTCCCATGACGTAAAGCTGAATCGCATTGCGATCTTCCGGCGCGAGGCCGATGAATTGTATTCCTACGCGCTCATTTCCTTCTTTATGTATGATCCGCGCAAGGACGTTCAGCGAGGTGCCAACTTCCGCGATCTTGAACTCCAATCCAACTTCCTGGCCCACCTCTACATCCAGCGATGGTTGCAGCAGCATGCCGCTTTCGCTGATATTCATGCTGCGCAAGGGAAACTGCCGGTCATTCCACGTGCAGGTTACGTCCGTAAAGAGGGGTAAACGGGCCGCGCCTTTTTTGTCTTTCCACCCGGAGGAGTCCATGGCGGCCAGCATCGGGCGGAGGCGGCCCGCGGTCACGGGCTTGGTGAGGACGAAGTCAGCGCCTTCGCCGAATGCCTTCCGCAAACTCGCGATGTCGTCCGTGGCGCTGAGCATCACGATGGTGGCTTCGCGGTTGAGCTCTGAGTTCCGGATTAGCCGGACCAGCTCAAGTCCGTCCAGTTGAGGCATGCGCATACCCACGAAGGTCGCATCGAACCGCTGTTTCTCCGCCCGTTGCCCGGCTTCCTGGTTGTCGTCAAACGTTAAGACCGTGTGACCTGAAGAGACAGCCAGGGACCTGATGAGTTTCAGGCTCAGCGGTTCGTCGTCGACAACCATGATTTTCAGCGACATAAGCTTTGTCTCGGCGCCTGGTTTTCTCCTGGATGCGGTCCGAGAACGTTCCGTTCAGTAAGAATACGCCGCAGGAGCCGTGAGGAGTGCGCGACTCGCGGCGAGATGTTCAAAGAGTGAAGCCCATGGCAAGGTCGAGTCGCCATCCTTGTTGACCCGCCAGGTAACGAGTTCGCGAGAAGCGCGTCTCGCAACTCGCAATGAATCAAAGAACACTTCGGCCGCTTGCAGTACTCGGAAAGCAAGAAAGAGGACCGGAAAGACCAAGACGATTTAGGTGCCTGGCTCCTTTGGGAACGAGAGAAGTGCTCTGCGAATTAGTCAAATGGCGACTCGAGAGCTGAGAATTGCGCGGCTGGTCGCCCAACTTGTTACGTTTCTACCCACGCCGCTTTTCCCTCAACGGTTCCCGGATTCTTGAACTCCTGTAATTTGCTGTAACGATGGGATTTATCCGGCGTCCTGTCGTGGCGTTCAAAGTGCTAATTTCATCCTCGTGATGGCTGGGGACTGCCCTGAACGGGCCCCCAAAAAGCGTCCAGACGGGAGTTGGAGACAAGAATGAGAATTGAGCCCAAGAGAGACTACCTGAGGCGCGACCGCACCGGCGGATTCAGCCTGATTGAACTTTTGATTGTTGTGTTCGTGGTGATGGTTGTCGCAGCGATCGCCATTCCCAACGTCTTGTTGGCCGTTTCCAACATACGGCTGCGCGCATCGGCGGGAGATCTGGCCGGACTGATGCAGCAGGCGAGAATCATGGCCGCGAAGAACAATCCCACGACACCGATTGCTGTCTATCCCGTGCGGTACGGCGTCCGGAACGGGGCGCAAATAGCGTATATAGACCTCAACGGCGATGGCTCATGGAGCTCTAGTGTCACTGTGAATGGAGTTACCATGAGCGAGCCGCTCATCCAGTTTTCCGGGACGGTGGTGCCGGCCGCGGGCGCTCCCACCGCCGGCGTCGGAGTACCCGGTCCGTACGTTCTTGCTGGAGATACCGGAAGCGGTTCTTACGACAACACATATATCCTCGCTTACACGCCCAGAGGCTTTCCTTGTGATTACACCACGCCTCCGACTTGCAGCACTCCGGCGGCGAAGTATTTCGTGTACTACCTCACGGATACCCGGGTTGGCCCATCGGGTTGGGCGGCGGTGGTCGTAACCAAGGCCGGCAGGACCAAAGTTGTGAACTGGAATGGTTCGCAATGGAATTAACGACGCGGAAGAGGTACTTCATGCGGGCATCACAAACGAGCCAGCGCGGGATGTCTCTGATCGAGATGATGATCGCCTGCGTTGTGCTGCTGGTCGGGGTGCTTGCGATGGCGGCGTTAATTCCCCTGGCGATTGGAAGCAACTCCAGGAACCGCCAGCAGAGCAACTCGACAGTTATCGCGCAGATGCTCATGGAAAAAATATTGAGCGTGCCCGTTGGCGCGCCAACGCCAACGCTCTCAGACTGTACGGGTGCGCCAACAACGATCACTGTTACGGGAACGGCGTCCGGGTCCGGCGCGGCGCTACTGTCCACGGGTGACGTTGACTTCTCCCAAACCGCGGGCAGCGCTGGCGACCCTGCCGGCTATTACATGCTTTACACCGCGTGCGGAACCAACGGCCGGCAATCCACTTATGACGTCCGGTGGAACATCAAGACGCCGTCGCCGTATGTCGAGACGGTCGTTGTTTCGGCGAAATTGCAAGGTTCGAACAATAACCCCGTGGTGTTTTCTCCGTCGGTGACTATCCGCTCGATGATCGGGCAGGGGGACTGAGATGAAGACCAGGAATCGGGCTCACCGTCAACAACATGGGTTTTCGCTCATCGAAATGCTGATCGTGGTGGGGATCATGGGAATAATCTCTGCGGGCATCCTCTCTCAGATGAACGAGGCGCAGCAACGCGGGTATAGCGAGCAAGTAAAGCTCGACAATTTCCAGGAGGCCCGGGACTTTGTTGACCAGTTCTTTCGCGACATCAACCAGATCGGGTATCCCAGTTCGCGGCTGGTAGATGCTGCCTCTTATTCGCCGGCGTTAATGACCCAGATAACTTACAGCTGGGCCTCTCCGTACATCAATGACAACCATTTGGCAATGGGCTTCGTAAGCATCGACAAAAACGCCGTGCAATTCGAAGGAGACATGATTGGGAACGGCGTAGTGCAGAGCATTATTTACAAGGTGAATGGCTCCGGAACCTGTCGCCTGTGCCTCCAGCGCAGCCAGGTCGACAAGGTCCTTGGCAATCCGCTCCCCACGACCACACCTGGCGGTGCACAAGGCCAGAACTGGGGAACCGAAGCCAATGACGTGCTCAGCGACCCGATTTTTACTTATTTCAAAGCGGACGGGACTCCAATCCCGAATACTTCGTTGCCTCTCGATATCAGCACGTTCGCCGGTGCTCAAACCCTTGCCTCGATCAAAACCATCAAGATCAGCCTAACGATTCGTAACAATAGCGTCATCGATCCCAAAACAAACCAGCCCATCGAGACGAACTTCGAAGGGGTAGTCTCCATCAACAATTGCTCGATGGCCACCACAGGCCAGGCGACGTCCTGCCAATAGGAGAAGACCGTGAAGATACTCGACAGAAAAAAAACGGGCGGCACAGAACGAGGAGTTGCGTTGGTCATCGCCTTGCTTGTCTTGATGCTTATCACTGCTGTTGGCATGGGCATGATCCTCATGTCTAACTCCGAGACCAACGTCAGCGCGAATTTCCGCGATGAACAGACCGCCTACTTCTCGGCCAAGGCGGGCATTGAAGAGGTACGCGACCGGTTGCGAGCGGGCGCAGCGGACAGCTTGCTCCTCCCCACGACGCTCGGGAGCACGCTGCCAGGCGCGCCCAGCGGGATCCTTTACGTCATCAATCCCCTGGGCGGCGAGACAGTCGCTCCCTGGGTCCTTGCGGGCAACAATTATCCTGATAACCAGATAGCTAAGGAACTCAACTGCACGGGCACGGCACCCACAGGGGCATGGTGGGTACCTGTATCCCCCACGGCGAGTACGAGCTACGCGGCCTCCCCGATACTCCAGTGGAAGTGGGTACGGGTTATGGAGAAGATCAATAAGTCCGACACAGGCTGCATCTCAGTCACCTCCGTCGACGGCACGATGAACGGGAATCGTGTTTGCTGGACCGGGTCACATGAAGTTACCACTTTACTCACGAGCTGCAACGCGGCCAACGCGAATTATATGCCTGTGTATGAGTTGACCGCGGTGGCGGTAACTACCGGTGGTTCACGCCGCATGATGCAATACGAAGTCGCCCAAAACGCTTTCCCGGCGATACCCGGAGCGTTCGTGTTTGACGGTTCGATCCCGAGCTTCAATCCGCCAAACTCTAGCGCTTTCACAGTAAGTGGCGCTGACACCAACGTTCATCCTGGTAATGCGATCAATGGAGTGACCTGTCCCGTGCCGGTTAACCAGCCCGCTTTGGGGTCCTTTGACAACCCGGCCACGAGCACTTTAACGACCGCCGTGTCAGGGCCACCCGATCGCTCGATTCAATATTCTTCGGCTATTCCTTATGCGACTGTCCCGGCGATCGCAAACGTTTATTCTACTATGAGCACCGACTCCGTCAACTTGACCACCGTGGACGGGTTGACGACGTTTGCAAACATGATCACCACTGCGGCAGGCCCCAACATCTATCCGAACGGCACCGTCCCCACGAACATGGGGACCTCCAGCTCGCCTGTGGTTAACGTCGTCAATGGCGATGTTTCGATCAGCGGCTCGGGAGCAGGGGTGCTGCTGGTCACAGGTCAATTGACCCTGAACGGAAACTTCAGCTGGAATGGGCTCATCCTGGCGATTGGCGAAGGTGCGATCTTGAAGGCTGGCGGAGGCAGCGCCACATTGAACGGGTCGATGTTCGCGGCCAACCTATACTCGGATATTCCTAATCCGAGCACCGGCCCAGGCGCATATCCTGCGTACAGCCACCCCATCGCTTTGGGTGCGAGCAATCCGCCAGGTAGACCGTGGTTCGGCTGGAACGGCGGCGGCAGCGCCACGATTCAATACGATAGCTGCTGGAACCAGGCTATTAACCAGTCGCTTCCTTATCACATTGTGACACAGCGGGAGCTGAGCTATTAAGGCGGGGCGATCCGCAGCAATAAGGAATTTGCCTAAACCAGGTTAAGAGACCTTAACCCCCGCCGCACCCCGCATGCCGGACGAGCAAAACGCTGGTCCGTCGGCCGGGTGCGGTTTTTTTTGGCTTTCCTTGCCATCCCTTTGAGCTTCCTGCAGCTCGTTCCCGTTGGAATCTTCTCTTCGCGGCCACCGTGATATCCTGCTTTTTACATTTTTCCCCGGCTTCCGCGTGCATTCCTTCCGCGCTGACGGGAAAACCTACAATTCCAGGTGAATCTCGGAACAGAATGAAAAAGACGCTGCGGCCCCAAATGCTGATCTTCGATGTGGACGGAGTGCTCGTCGATGTACGCGGCACTTACTGGCGCTCGGCGCTGGACACGGTGCGCTATATTACCGGCAAGCGCGTCACCTATGCCGAGTTGCACCGCTGGAAGAGCAAGCCCGGTTTCAACGATGACTGGGGCATGGTTTCCGCGTGGGTAAGTTCGCTCGGGTACCGCACTTCGTATGAAGAAGCGCGCACGGCGTTCGAAAGATTTTATTGGGGCAGCGACGGCAAGCCCGGGAACGTTCGAAACGAAAAGCTGATGGTCACGCCGCGGCAGATTGAAAAATGGGCGCGGAGCTTCGAGCTGAATCTCTTCACCGGACGCACGCGCCAGGAATTTTCTTTCACGTTCGAACGCTGGCCGGCAACGAAATATTTCCGCACCATCGTCACCATGGACGACGCGAAGAAAAAGCCGCATCCCGAAGGCTTGCACAGGATTCTCGGCAAGCGCGATCCGTCGACGGCTCTCTATCTGGGCGACAACATTGACGACGCGCTCGCCGCGCGCGACGCCGGCGTTCCCTTCATGGCCATCATCGCTCCGGGCGAACACGGTTACCGCCAGCGCGCCGCGCGGTTTCGGGAGCTCGGAGCCCTCGCTCTTCTTCCGCGAGTGACCGAATTATTCCGGATTTTGAAATAAAGTTATCGGAACGGGCGGACAAGGCCCTGCGGGCGCCGAGCCAGGATTCTGTATGACCATGGAGAGGGCGCTTAGCCCATAGGGTAGCGGGTTGCATAGAAGACGCGTTCTTCCGCATCGCCCTGGCCGCCACTCGGGGAACGCCGCGAGATCGTCGGCGATGGCTTCGATGGTCGAGCGCAATTCGAGAGGGGCAAGCCAGCGATCGGGGATCGCTGCGGCTCCGGCGGCAGCGCCGAGAAGATTTCCGGTGATCGAGCCCGTCGAATCACTGTCTCCACCGTGATTTACAGCGAGAATGACTCCGTCTTCAAAATCTCCGGCGCCGAGCGCGCAATATACCCCCATCGCCAGAGCTTCCTCGGCCACGAACCCTTTTCCAAGCTCGCGCAAGGCGCTGCGTTCGCGAGGGCGAGACTTCACCAAGCTTTCGGCTTTCTCGAGGGCGGCCAACGTTTCGTTATGGGAGGGGTGTTTGCGGAGCTCTTCCTTTGCCGCGTGAATGGCGTCCGTGAGTGAGTTGCCCACCAGCACCAAGCTGATCATGACGGCAAACGCGCCCGCGCTAAGGCAGCCGCTCGGATGTCCGTGGGTGATCCCGGCGAGATCGTTGCCGGTAGCAAAGATGTTCGAAAGCAAGCGGTCTGGATGGCGCTCGCGGCTCAGGGAATGCGCGAAATACATGCCCACGGGAGCCATTCGCATCACGCCGCCGCAGCCTTTGCTATCGTTCGTAGCCCGCATTACTTTGCCGCGGCTGGATTGCAACGCGGAGAGGCAGGTCGTTCCCGGCGCGCGGCGGCTGAAGAGTTTCTTCTGTTGAAGCAGCCAGCTCGCCTTCGCGCTTCCAGAAGACACGAGCCGGGAATTTTCCTGCGTCATCAGCCAGCGCCCGTAAGAAGAGGTGGCGGCACGAAAAAAGTCCGGTTCCTGGCTTTGCAGAGCCGCCGTGACATGAGCGGAGAGCACAGCCTCAGCGGTGAAGAGCGTCATCTGGGTGTCATCGGTGATGGCGCCCAATTTTCCATACGCGGGGGCGTAGTCGCGGATTCCTTGTTCGCCGTAGGCTTTTACAATTTCGTCGAGGTCCAGGAATTCGACGGGCGCGCCAAGGGCATCGCCCACCGCGCCGCCAAGCAGGCAACCGCGGAAATGGCTGCGCAGTTGTGAATCGGACGGAATCCGGGGGAGGAACATTTTTTCCGCAGAGCCGTGGGCGCGACTCTCTCTCGCCGAACAGGATACTGCGATTTCGGCAAAATTCAGCCGGCGCTATCAAGAATCCTCGGCATCTCATAGGGGGAACTCTTTCCTCTCTTAGGGGGAATCCACAAAAGGGTAGTTTTGCGAAATAAGGGATCGAACATGAAAGCCATCTGTTTTTTCAAGCTGACAGTACTGACTGGGTTTGCGGCGCTTGGCCTCCTGGCCGCTGAGGTGACGCCTGCGCAAGCTCCATCGGGGCCTATAACGGCGGCGCCGTCGCAGACTGCACCCGCGACTGCGGCGAATGGATCGAATCCGGCGCCTTTGCCCCCGCCGCGCACAACTATTCTTGGCGCCTGGAAGTTCAACCCGGACGATAGCGACGACCCGCGCAAGAGGAGGCAAGACTCCAGCGGCTCGAATGGTGGAAACAGCGGAGGAGGACACGGCCGCATGGGTGGTGGGTATCCCGGTGGCGGCCACGGGGGCTACGGCAGACGGGGCGGAGAAAGCGACGAAGAGCGGCAGAAATTGCGCGAATTTTTCACGCCAGCGAAAGCGATTACGCTTTCGATGACGGGCGCGGAAGTCGATCTCGTGGATGACCGGGACCGCAAACGGGCGTTCATGACCGACGGACGGAAATTACAAAAATCCAAAAATGAAAACTATCAGGAGATCGCCGCGAAGTTTGCCGGGAACCGCCTAGTCAGTGATGAGAAAGATCCTCGCGGCAACAAGATGAGCCGCACGTTTGAACTTTCTTCTGATGGCCGGCAACTCTACGAAACGCTGCAAATGACCGCTGGCCGCAATAACACGCCGCTCGTCATCCGCTACGTCTACGACATGCCGCTGCAAACCCGGCAGTAAGACAGCTCTCCAATCCTTCTTTGGTCCCCGCGCGTCACGTTGACGGAACGGCTCTGTGAATGCTATAAAATTAAGTTTCGAGACGGCAGCGTTAAGCCCACCGTGCGCTCCTACGGGGATAGAGCGCGGCTGCCAACCTGGTGGCCGGTTGGCGGCCACACTTGACAGAGTTTAGGCGATCCAATTTCGATGCAAGCGATTGTTCACCAATTAGGCGAACTCTTCCTTCAGGCTGTGCCCACAGTCCTGATTATCCTGCTTTTTTACATCATCTTACGGGCACTTTTCTTCAAGCCCTTGCTGCAGGTGATGGCCGAGCGCGATTCGCGCACCGTCGGCGCGCAGCAGGCTTCGGAAGCTGCCCAGGCTGCCGCTGCCGAGAAGGTCAAGCAGTACCAGGAGGCCCTCAAGCAGGCGCGCGGCCAGGTGTATGCCGAGCAGGAGGCCGCTCGCAAGAAACTTCTCGAGGGGCGCGCCGCACAGATCAAGGAAGCGCGCACGAAAGCCTCGGGCGAAGTCAGCGCCGCGAAAGTGCGCATCGCGACTGAACTTGCCGCTGCTCGTCGCGATGTCGAAGCCACCGTCGCGCAGCTTTCCACCGAAATTGCACGCCGAATCCTGCAAACGCCGTCGCGTCCCGGCGCTCCCGCGAGAGAGGCTCGATGACGCGAAATCGCGGTGTTCTCTTTGCCACGGGTGTTCTATTTGTGCTGTTCTTCGCAGCTGTTAGCGTGCATGCCGCGGAGGAAAGCGGCAACGCGGCTGCCGAGCGCGCAACGGAAATCTTCAAGTGGATTAACTTTGCCATCGTTGCCGGCGTGATCGTTTGGATCTTCGGCAAAAAGCTTCCGCCGTTATTTCAAAAGAAAGCGGAGGCCATCAGTTCGGCGATCACAAATGCCACCAACGCCAAGGCCGCCGCTGACGCGCAGCTTCGCGAAGCGGAAACCAGGCTCGCGAATCTGCAGAAGGAAGTAGCGGAACTACGCGCCTTCGCCGAACGCGAATCCGCCGCCGAAGTGGAACGCCTCCGAGCCGCCACGCAGACCGATGCGCAGAAAATCGCCGCCGCCGCAAAGGCTGAAATCGAAGCTGCGGAACGCGCCGCGCGCTTGGAACTGAAAGCGCTGGCCGCAAATCTTGCGGTCGATGGAGCGGAAACCCTCCTCGTCAAGCAGCTCACTCCGACAGCGCAGGAATCGCTCATCAGCAACTTTGTGAAAAGTCTGGAAGGGAGGCCGAATTGAAGTCCGCGAGCCTCCAGTACT
>Ga0209648_10006242_pt1 | contig 10254 bp, 7 predicted proteins | sample GraSoi2013_115cm_FD_185830 | JGI IMG/M metagenome (GOLD analysis project Ga0209648, IMG submission 185830) | Grasslands soil microbial communities from the Angelo Coastal Reserve, California, USA - Sample 9_17_2013_115cm (SPAdes) (version 2) | ecosystem: Environmental > Terrestrial > Soil >...
TGACCTCGAGCTGCAGCTCGGCCGCATGCTCGCGATGGGCCCCGCCGGCGATGTAGGTGACGTTCGCGCCGTGCTTGAAGATCGCCTCCGAGATGCGGTAGAGCACGCCCGGCTCGTCACGCGTCGCGACCAGGAGCCCGAGGACCTCGTCGGGCATGGGGAGAAGATAACTGCAACTCGCCCTCACTACGAATACGCCCCTACGATCGCCAATGTGGGGCCGAGTGCTGGAGGCTTTAAGGCCCTCGGTCTGGAGGGAGCTAATGCTGCTCACGCTCGAATGGCCCGATGGGCGATGAAACATGACATGTTAATTCACTCAATTAACGAGTAGCATCGCTTCTGTAACCGTGAGCCAACGGGCCCGTTGAGTCATTAGGATGCGCCGCGCGGCTCAACTTATGGTTGTCCTTCTGTTAGCTGGCTGTGGTGCACTTCCTGCCGACACCGGGTCTGTTGCCAGCGCGCCGAGGACGGCCACCCCGCCGATGCTGACGCCGACCGCTCTCGGATGCACAGGCACCGCGCCCGTGCCGCGCAAGGACATGGCGTTCGTCTATATGTCAAATCGCCAAGAGGCGGTGTTGTTCGGGGGCAGCGATGCCTCGAATAAAGCGCTGGGCGACACATGGATCTTGAAACGGGGTTGCTGGGCGCTTCAGAGTCCGGCGCAGAGCCCCCCAGAGCGCGATTTCATGGCGGCCGCATATGACTTCGCCCACGGCGTGGTCCTGCTGTATGGGGGACGCGGAGGCGGGCAGTTCTACTCGGACACCTGGACCTGGAACGGAGAGACGTGGACGCAGGTGGCGGCGTCGGGCCCTCCTTACATGTTCGGCGGCCCGGTTGCGGACTTTGACCCTGTTGCGCAACGCGTCTTGCTGTTCGGCATGGTCGGCGGAGGCTTACCCGAGACCTGGCTTTGGGATGGGTCCAAGTGGCAGCGGCAGTCGCCAGTTCATTCTCCTGACGGTCGCGCAACGCCGAGTATGGCCCTCGATCCCTTACGGGGACAGGTGTTGCTATTTGGCGGGTTCAGCCCCGGCCACGGTGCATCAAGTGACACCTGGACCTGGAACGGCACCGACTGGGAGCAGCTGGCCCCCGCGACCAGCCCGCCCCCTCGCTTTCGTGCCGCGATGGCATCGTGGACCGGGGGGCACGTCACGATCTTGTGGGGCGGCGTGGGTGCAGGCCTAATCCTTGGCGATGCGTGGACGTGGGATGGCACGAACTGGGTGCAGATGCGCTCACCGGGCCAGAGATCGGACGCCGCCGCAATAGACGCGGGTTCATATGTTGAGTTCTTTGGGGGCGAAAGCCTCGATAGGCATTACAACGATGTGAACAAATTTGACGGTGTTACGTGGTCCGCTAATTCTTGAGGAAGATCGCGTTCGGGAGCGTAATCCTCTTTGTCTTTCTTACGGCGTCGTTGTTCACAGCCCTCCCAGCCAAAGCGGACACCCACGGCAACACCACTCAATATGAGGCAAACCAAGCCAACGACCCCTACAGCACGTGCACCACAGGGTCAGCCTGCAACGTCGCCTCATCATGGTGGTCAAACTCGACGACTGCCGTGACACAGAGGTATGGCTGCACCGTCGTTCCCTTTGAACCCGACCCCGCCCCCTACCCCTTGTGTCCCGCTCCATACAACGCGGGTTGGCACCAGGGAATCGATATCGGGCTTGTCACGGCATCGATCTACTCACGGGTCGAAGGCACGGTGGCCGACTACGTGTACACGACCTGCTTGGCCAGAGGATGCGCAACTTTGGGCTACCTCGCGATTCGTACGTATGGCGGCCACGTCATCTACCTCCTGCATGGCTCGCCGACCGCCGCCTATGCGCAGCTCGGTAAGCAGATCCATGTGAACGATCTGATCTACACCACCGGAGCCAATGGAAGTCTCTCCACCGGTTACCACCTGCACTTTGAGGTGCATAACTCCGTCGTTGGATCTCTTCTGTGCTCTTCAGAACCGGCTGGCTCTCCAGGCTCAAGCTGTGACGACATTAACCCCGAGCAGTGGGTTGCCGGCAATATCTGCACGTCCGCAAATCTGACTTCAAATCCGACGTCCCCCGGTATAGCCGGCAATTCCGGCAGCATCAGTATCTCTGGCACCAGCTCCGGCTGCCCCACCCCGCAATACGAGTTCTGGATTCAACCGCCGGGCGGAAGCTGGGGCATAGTCCAACCCTACTCCAGCTCCCCTTCCTTCAACTGGAATTCGACTGGCAAGTCGTCGGGCGGCTATGGTCTCGGGGTTTGGGTCCATGACATCACCAATCCCGATGCCAGCACCTACGACGTCAACTTTGGCTTCGTCTTCACCCTGTCCGGATGCCCTACCGTGACCCCAGTCCCGTCGCCCTCCTCTCCCCAGGCGTGGGGACCTCAGGTGACTATCTATGCCACTAACCCTGGCTGCCCCAACCCCGAATATAGGTTCTGGATCCTGCCGCCCGGTGGCAACTGGACGATGGTCAAGGACTACAGCACGGGCACCTACAACTACCTCGACGTCTGGAACACAGCCGGCCCGCTCGGCGGCACGTATTATCCAGCCGGCACCTATTACGCAGGGGTCTGGGTCCGCCCCAGCGGAACGGCCGGTGCTAACTGCGGCAGTCTGGGCTGTTTTGACACCGCCAACAGCGTCCCGTACATCCTGAACCCCACGCCATGCACGGGGGTAACCGCGTCGGCGGTGCCTACAACGGTGGCGCATAGTAGTAGCAACGGACAGCACGTCACCATTTCGGCGAGCGCCACATGCCCCAACTCCAACCCGCAATACGAGTTCTGGTTGCGGACCGACACTACCGGTTGGCAGTTGATCCAGGCCTACTCCACTACTGCGACATACGATTGGAACAGCACCGGCGCCTCCGTCGGCACCGTGTACTTCGGCGTCTGGGTCAAGGACGTCAGCAGTTCGACGAGCACCTTTGACGCTAACAACCCGACCACCGTCACGGTGACCTGAGCAGGGAGCCTCCGACCGAGACCCGTTCGGACTGGCGTGACTCCAGGCGCACCGTTTACCGGGTCAACGCTGCTCCACAACTTTTGCGCAGCACGCAACCTCTAACTGTATTGCGGAGAAGATCGTGACTAGCAGCGCCTCAGGCAGTGCCCACCTCCCCTCGGGGTGGGGCTAAGCCTCGGCGTGCGGCCAGTGCGACGCGCCGAGCTTCGAGTTCCCTGCTCGGCCGCCCGTCGGGCTGCCGCACTGTCGGAGGCGCACTAAGCTCAGCGTCGGGATTTGGTATCGGCAGCCAGGACTGCAGCCGGGCGGATGGCCTACCCTTCGGCTTCCATGCGCAATCAGATCGCGATCATCGGCATCGAGATTAGCCGGGGAGGTTCCCCGACTTAGCGCACTCCGCTGATGTCGTGGGACCTCCCGGCCAGATAAGGCCCGGAGGTTTTTTTATGTCCAGAGCAGCTCCCCAACTCCATCCGAACGGATCAGCACGGCGGATCGTGATCTATGACACGACCCTGCGCGACGGCGCCCAGGGTCCGGCCGTGTCGTTTTCGGCGTCGGACAAGCTCCGCATCGCACGCACCCTCGACGGCCTCGGATTCGATTACGTCGAGGGGGGCTTCCCAGGCTCGAACCCGAAGGATGAGGAGCTCTTCGCCGAGCTGGCGGCGCACCCGCTGAAACGGGCGCGCCTCGCCGCGTTCGGCGCCACCCGGCGCGCCGGCGGCACCTGCGCGGCCGATGCCAACCTCCAGGCGCTCGCGCGCAGCGAGGCGCCCACGTGGACTCTGGTCGGCAAGAGTGACACCTGGCAGGTGAGCACGGTCCTGCAGACGACGCCGAACGAGAACCTGGCGATGGTGAGGGAGTCTGTCGCCCACGGGGTGTCGCTCGGCCGCGAGGTGATCTTCGATGCCGAGCATTTCTTCGACGGCTTCGCGCGCGATTCCGAGTACGCGGTCGAGGTGTGCTTGGAAGCGGCCCGCGCCGGCGCGACCTGGGTCGTGCTCTGCGACACCAACGGCGGCAGCCTGCCGGCCGAGATCCGCGTGGGCGTGGAAGCCGTGCGGCGTGCGCTCGACGAGCTGAAGGGCTCAGCCCGAGTCGGCATCCACTGCCACAACGACTGCGAGCTGGCCGTGGCCAACACACTCGAAGGAGTCGCTGCAGGCGCCGACATGGTGCAGGGCACCATCAACGGCTACGGCGAGCGCTGCGGAAACGCGAACCTGGTGTCGGTGGTCGCCAACCTTGTGTTGAAGCTCGGCATGGAGGCATTGCCCGCCGCGACGCTGGCGCGGTCCACAGACCTGTCGCGCACGATCGCCGAGATTGCGAACGTCGCCCTCCCAATGCAGCAGCCGTTCGTCGGATATGGCGCCTTCGCGCACAAGGGCGGCCAGCATGTGAGCGCGGTGTTGAAGCACCGCGACTCCTACCAGCACATCGAGCCGAGCCTCGTCGGCAACGAGCCCCACGTCCTGGTCTCGGAGCTCTCGGGGCGAGGCAACATCCTCGCCAAGGCGCGTGAGTTCGGGCTCGAGCTCGACCGGGACGACCCGCAAACACAATGGCTGGTCCAGCACCTAAAGGAGCTCGAGCACCGCGGGTATTCGTACGAAGCGGCGGACGCGTCCTTCGAGATGCTGCTGCGGCGACTACAGCCCGGCTACGAAGCGCCGTGGAAGGTGGCGGACTTCACGACCGTCGTGCGCAAAGACGGAGATTCGGTGCACGCCGAGGCCACGGTCAAGGTCGAGGTCGGCGGGGCTGTGTACCACACCGCCGCGTCCGGAAACGGGCCGGTGAACGCGCTCGATGCCGCGCTGCGCAAGGCGCTGAGCCCGAAGTTTCCCGGCCTGCGCGGCGTGAGCCTTCACGACTACAAGGTCCGCATCCTCGATGGCGAGGCCGGCACCGCGGCGACGACGCGGGTGCTGGTCGAATCCGGCAAGGGACCGAAGCGATGGACGACCGTCGGCTGCTCGAGCAACATCATCGAGGCGTCGCTCGCGGCGCTGCTCGACTCGTTCGAATACGCGCACCACTCGCGCACAACGAAAATTTGACGTCCAACAGGGCTTCGGCTCGCCAGGCGATCCCCGAAGAGCTGCGTCGCGACGTGCGCATGCTCGGCGAGCAGCTCGGCCGGGTCATCAAGGACTACGGCGGCGCGGGCCTGCTCAAGGACGTCGAAACCCTGCGGCGATCAGTGATTCGCGCGCGCGACGCCGACGAGCACGAAAGGAAGACGGAAAGGATCGTGGCCGCGTGGTCGCTCGAGCGTGCGGAGCAGGTGGCGCACGCATTCACGTGCTACTTCCACCTGGTCAACCTGGCCGAAGAGCACCACCGCGCGCGCGTCCTTCGTGAGAGCGGTGGCCGACCGGGACCGATGCGGGAATCGCTTGCGGCCACCGTGCCCGACCTCCGCCGCAGGCTTGGCCGGCAACGCCTGTTGGAGGTCCTCGCCGGCCTCGAGATACACCCTGTTTTCACGGCCCACCCAACCGAGGCGCGGCGCCGGGCCGTGGTGGCGGCGATCCGCAGGGTGGGCGATCAACTCGACCGCATCGACGATCCGAGGGCTTCGGAGATCGAGAGGCGCGAGTCGATGCGGAGGCTCACCGAGGAGATCGACTCGCTCTGGCGAACCGGGCAGCTGCGCACCTCGCATGTGACACCACTGGACGAGGTCCGTTCCACGATGGCGGTCTTCGACGAGACGCTGTTTCGCGTCGTGCCCGAGATCTATCGCACGCTGGACTGGGCGCTCGGCCCCGCGGACAGCGGCCGGCGCCCGCCGCTCGCGCCCGCGTTCCTCCGGTTCGGCAGCTGGGTCGGAGGCGATCGCGATGGCAACGACGCGGTCACGGCGAAAGTGACTTACGACGCGATGCTGATCCAGGCCGAGCACGCGCTGCTCGCGCTCGAGGCCGCGACCACTCGCATCGGGCGCTCGCTGACGGCCGATGCCGCCACCACGCCGCCACGGACAGACCTTCGACGGCGCATCGCCGCCCTGCGGGCGGCCGACCCGCAGGGCTGGGCCGAGCTCGAGAAACGCTCGCCTTCTGAGCAGCACCGGCAGTTCCTCCTCCAAGTGGCCGAGCGCCTCCGGGCCACGCGCATGCGCGCGCAGGCAGTGAGGAAGATCGAGACACGCATCGCGTATCCCTGCGCTGCCGACCTGGTGTCAGACCTGCGGCTCGTCCAGGGTTCGCTGGCCGCCGCGGGAGCGCCGCGACAGGCCTACGGAGAGCTGCAGCACCTCATCTGGCAGGCGCAGACGTTTGGCTTTCACCTGGCCGAGCTCGAGGTGCGCCAGCACAGCCACGTGCACGCGCAGGCTCTCGCCGCCGTGCGCAATCACGGCAAATTGGCGCCGCAGGCAAGAGAGGTACTGGACACGTTCGGCACGATCGCACGGGTTCAAGAGCGATTCGGGCCTGATGCGTGCCGGCGCTACGTCGTGAGCTTCACGCGCAACGTCGGTGATATCGAGGCGGTGTACGAGCTGGCCCAGCACGCCACCGGCGGCACTCCACCCGTGCTCGACGTGATTCCGCTGTTCGAGATGGTCGGCGACCTCAAGGCGGCGCCGGTGGTGCTGGAGGAGATGCTCAGGCTGGGGCCCGTCAAACGCCGGCTCGCAGCCACGGGCCGCGCCCTGGAGGTGATGCTCGGCTATTCGGATTCGACCAAGGAGGTCGGGCCCCTGTCGGCCTCACTCGCGCTGTACCAGGCGCAGTCGGAGCTGACGGCGTGGGCGGAGCGGCGCAACGTCCGCCTGACGATGTTCCATGGACGCGGCGGAGCGCTCGGCCGCGGCGGCGGCCCGGCCAATCGCGCGGTCCGCGCTCAGGCCCCAGGATCGGTGGCGGGTCGATTCAAAGTGACCGAGCAGGGCGAGGTCATCTTTGCGCGCTACGGCAACGCGGCGATCGCCAGACGCCATCTCGAGCAGGTGGCGTCGGCCGTGCTCGAGGCTTCGACGGCGACCGCTCGGTCGGAGCCGGCCCTCCGTTTTAAGCGCCTGGCAGTCGACGTGGACGCCGCCGCGCGCGGCGCCTATCGCGCGCTCGTGGAGACCAAAGGGTTCGCGGAATGGTTCGAGCAGGTCAGCCCGATCGAAGAGCTGAGCCGGATGCGTATCGCATCCAGGCCGACCCGTCGCGGCGGCGGCAAGGACCTCGAGGATCTCCGGGCTATTCCCTGGGTGTTTGCGTGGTCGCAGATGCGCCTCAACCTGCCGGGTTGGTATGGCCTGGGCAGCGGTCTGGCGGCTGCGCGGCTCGAAGACCTTCGCCGAGCCTATGCGTCATGGCCCCTGTTCAACGTCCTTCTCGACAACGCCGAGATGAGCCTGGCCAAGACCGACCGGCGGATCGCTTCGCGATACCTTGCGCTCGGCGGCCGGCCCGACCTCGCGGAACGTGTCCTCGGCGAGTACGACCTGACGAAGAAAATCGTGCTCGCCGTGACGGGGCACACGCGGTTGCTCGAGAAGCACCGCGTGCTCTCATGGGCGGTGGAGCTTCGCAACCCTTATGTGGATGCGCTGTCTCATCTTCAGTTGCGGGCGTTGCGGGCCCTGCGCGCGAAAGGCAGCTCGGCGTTGGAGCGAGCCCGAGCCGAGCGCCTCTTCCTGCTCACGGTCAACGGGGTCGCGGCCGGCCTCCAAAATACCGGCTAATTACAGGAGGAACCGCACGGTTCACGACCGTAAGGCCGAGGGTTCAAATCCCTCGCCCCCGACTCCCCCAAACGCGGCTTACTGCATAACGCGCCTCGGTCGGACCTCAGCGCGGTTCAGTACATGCCCCTTCCTAGTGGAGGACGGGCGCCGGCCGGGAGGCCTCTTCGTCGAGTGATCTCAGGAGCGCGCTGACTACTACCGGATCAAGGTGTGGTCCGGCGGCGTCTTCGAGAACGCGACGCGCCTCCCTCTCGTTTTGAGCCCGATGGTACGGGCGGTCGGACGTGAGCACGTCGTACATGTCGGCGACGGCGACAACGCGCGCCTCGATCGGTATCGCGTCGGCCACCAACCCGTGCGGATAGCCGGTGCCGTCCATGCGCTCGTGGTGGTACAGCACCGCGAGAAGAGCGCGCTCGACATGGCCGGCCCACTGAAGGATCTTCAGGCCGACCTCGGGATGAGTCTTCATCAGCTTCCACTCAGAGTCGTCGAGCGGATCGTGCTTGTGGAGGATGGAGCCTGGGATCCCGAGCTTGCCGATGTCGTGCAGAAGCCCGGATCGGGCAAGGATTCGCTGCTCCGCCGCCGTCATGCCCAGCTGCCGTCCGATCCGGACGCACAGGTGGCCGACCCGGCCGTTGTGAGCTCGGATCTCACGGTCGGAGATATGCACGATCCGTGCGCGTCCGGGTCTGTTCTGGAATGCCCCCGACAGCGGGCCCGGGATCACGATTGCCAACCCGTTACCCCCTCTGGCTACTACTGGCTATTCAGACCAACAACGAAGCAGTCGAGGGGGTTGGTCGCTCAATCGGGGCTGGAAAGGCAGGCCACCACCGCGCTGCATGCGGTCTGGACCGGGATCCCGAGCGAGAGGGCCTCGACGCCAGACCCTTCGAACTTGGCCGATGCGACCGCCACCACGCGGCCTCGGGCGTCGACGACCGGGCCGCCGCTGTTGCCGGGACTGATGGGGGCGGAGAACTGGATGTAATCGCTCCCTTCCAGGCTGCGGAATCCCGAGATCACGCCCGCTGACACCGTGCCACCCAGACCCAGTGGCGAGCCGATCACCATCACGGCCTGAGCCAGGACGGGCCGGGCGGGCGCAGTCCGCAGGACTGGCAGCATCTGGGCGACGTGGATGACTGCGAGGTCGTCATTAGGATCCACCCGAGCGATCGTGCCTTTGAGATTCCGATCGCCCTGGCGAATGTCGACGATGACGGTGCCCGCGTTCCATGCATCGGCGATGACGTGAAAGTTCGTCACCAGCTCGGAGCCGGCCTGCCCGGCGCGCGCGACCCAGCCGGACCCGAGGCCGTAGCTGGTCTCGATCGTAAAAACGGAGGGCTCGACCTTCCGCGCGATCGCGGTCCAGTCAGGCTGGGCGTCGACCTTGGCCTGAAGGGCCTGGACCTGAGTGCGAAATCCATCGACGGAACGCTGTTGCGAGCTCATCGCGCGCAGTGCCAATCCGAGTCCCACCACTGGCGCGACCACGATCAGCAGCACGATGGCAGCGGCCAAGGCCCTCCACCGCCACAGGTCGCGCAGCGACGCGCGGCCCGGCGCGGCCGGCCGGATCCGGTTTTCAGCCCGGATTCCAGCCGGCTCTCCGCGGTCGCCCGCGATCGTTCCCATTTCCGACTAGCTGAGCGGCGCCGCGATCGCCGACTCCGCCTTGGCGAAGCCGAGCATGGCCGCGTCGACCTTCTTGAAGCCTTCTTTGATCTTGGCGTCGTCGTTGGTGTCCATGCCGGTGATCAGCTCCTGGTCTGCCGCCATGCCGGCGCTGAGCGAGTCGCCGAGCAAGGTGTCGGCGTTTGCGAGCGCCACTGGGACCACAGCACTCGAGCGGGCCGCCTGAAATGCCTTCATGTCGGTGAGCAGGTCCTGCGCGGAGGTACGGCAGGTGACGTAGGAGTCGCAGGCGGTCACGTTCTCGTAGTCGGTCGTGACTTTCCCGCTGTACAGCAAGTAGAGCCTTACGAACGCATCAGTGGTCTGACGAGCAGCGAGCTGTTTCTGCGTGTCGGTCAGCGTGGCTTGCGTCGACGCCAGCTCATGCCTCGCGGTATCGCGCTGCCCGATGGTCGTGTAGAGAAGACCACCCAGGGTGCCCGCCGCGATGAGGCCGATGATTGCGATTCCCGTTGGCACGATCCACCGAGGGCGCCTGCGCGGCGCGCCCGGGGCGTGTGCCGGAGCAACCGCGACCTGTGCTCCCCATGGGGGCGTTGGGGGCGGAGGGGGCAGCTCATACGTGGGCTGGACGGCGACCATGGGCGCCGGCTCCGCGATCGCAACCGTGGTCCCGACCTCCCCATCGCCCCCGACAGGCGGGATACCGAAGGATCCATTTTCCGGGTTGACAGACATCGTCTTGATCTCCTGCTAACGCGTGGCCTGCATTGGGGACCACCGTAGGCAGCGGTCGGCGCGGTGTCGTCAGCGGATGTACTGAGCTTTAGCGATCTAAAGGGGCGCCTGCGCGATCCTGGCCCTGGCGGCGGCGCCCGGAAGCGCGATGAAGCTCACCAACCAG
>Ga0209648_10006243_pt1 | contig 10253 bp, 5 predicted proteins | sample GraSoi2013_115cm_FD_185830 | JGI IMG/M metagenome (GOLD analysis project Ga0209648, IMG submission 185830) | Grasslands soil microbial communities from the Angelo Coastal Reserve, California, USA - Sample 9_17_2013_115cm (SPAdes) (version 2) | ecosystem: Environmental > Terrestrial > Soil >...
CGCTTCCGAGAGAATCGCCGACGCTCCCGCGGTCCCGCTCTGGGACGTACCTCCGCTGCGCGCTGTCGCTTCGGAGCTGGTCTGCCCCAGGGCTAGCAGGGTAATGATGTCGTTCGCCGGAAGGGGTGGATCGGAGCGGTAGGCGAGCGTAAGCTTGCTGGCCGGACCATTAAAGTTCAGCGTAATTTCATACTGTTGAATCGTCGTCGTTGCTTCCACGTTCATGACCGGATCAATGCGAAACGGATTGGCAAAGTTCAAATCTCCGCGCGTCACGCGGTAACGGTTGCCCGCGAAATATAAATCACCCGACAGGATGTGTATGTGCCCCAGGAGAATGGGGTGTTCCCAGGTTCCCCGCACGCGGATGTTTGCTTCGGCTTGCAGTTGTGCACTGGCCCATTCCATGCGCGCATCAGGCGCGGAAACGGCCTCGATATCAAGTTGCAGGTTGCGCAAGTACGAGGAACTGGTGGCCGGGCCGCTGATCCCTTCCTTTGCGGAAACCAGCAACCCCGCGACTTCCACGCCTTGCGTGAGGGTGACGCGCTCGATCGTGACCCGCCCGGAGAGCGTCCCGGCTGCCGGTGTGCCGGTCAGCCGCAGCGATCCTCCCAGCAGCCAACTCATTCCCTCCGGATACCGTATTCGCACGCGATCGGTAAAAACGTTGACGTCGTAGCGTAGCGGGCTCTCCCCGTAATTCACGTTGCCTGAAAAATGCAACGTGCCTCCGCCGGATTCCGCGCTCAGATTCTCGAAGTACATCCGCGTGGCATCGAATACCATGTCCCCATTAATCGCGCTGAGACCCGTTGCGAAATCAGTGGAGCGGGCGTAGGCGTTTTCGATGTGCACGCGGCCGGTGATGCGCGGGTGGTCCAGCGTCCCTTCGAAGGAAGCATTGATTTGCGCAGGACCGCGCGCGTCAAGATCGGGCACATATCCGCTGATGAGCCGCAAGTCCAATGCCCCATTGAGGCGCAATCCAACGGTCCGGCGCCCCGCAAACTGCACGGAACCAGCAATCTGCAAATTGGTGTCTTTTCCCTTCATCGTGACCGGGTCGATCTCCAGGCTGTCTTTCGTCGATCGGAAATGGACCGGGCTCGCGTTTTCGAGGCGCACGTTCGCGTAATTCATAGTGAGGCGCGAGAAATTCGCGTCCACGATGATTTTCTGCGGCTGCTTCAGCGATCCATTTACGGAAATGTCCCCATCTGCGTTAGCGTGGCCGCTGAATTCCTTCAGGTGAAGCGCGGTAAGCAGAAATGGATCGAGGTCAATGTTTTTGATTGAAACCTTTCCGCTCAGAGGGTAGGGGTCGGCAAGTCCGAGTGTATAGCCTCCGGAAACTTCTCCTGTACTCATTGCCGAGTCCAATTCGAGATGTGCGGTGCTTCCGTCCGAGGTCAGTTTGCCGTCGAAGCTGCCGATGATTGTCTGGCCAACTCGAAGGTCCACCACTCGAAATGTCCCATCGCCCAGCGGCGCTCTCGCCGGTCCATTGGCCTTCAGCCGGAAACTCACTTGTCCGCCCACGGGGAAGTGCGTCGACTGCAATTTTCCAAAATTTTCCAGGGGCAGCGCCGCCCCCACAAGGTTCGCGGAAATCGTCTGATCCCCGTACCGGTAACCAGCCGAACCGGTGATAATCCCCGCGCCCCGCCCAGATTGTTTCCCTGGCGGGAAGAATCGCAACTCCGCGTCGTCGATGCGCACTTGTTCCGGCGAGACGTTGAGTTGCCCGCGAAGACGATTGAAGGAAAGCCCGTACGCCTTGCCATCGGCAAGATCAAACAGGCCCGTCAAGCTGGGTTTTTCCCGCGTGCCTCTCCCATGAAACTGGCCCGTCAACATTCCATTCACTGGATACGCTAGCCCGAGCAGTCTACTGATGCTCTCGACGGGAACTTTTTCAAAATTGAATTCCCCTGTCCAGTCGTTCCGCGGCAGAAAATTCCATTCCGTCAGGGAAAGATTGGCCTCTATGACTGTTTCCATTTCCCCTTGCCGAGCGCGGCCGCGCAAAAAGGAGAACTGCACGGGGGAGTAGGTGAGATCGCCGTCGAGGTAGTCCAGGAAAAAGCCGTCGTAGCGCGCATGTTCTCCGCGCATGTGGCCTTGAAACGTGGGACCGGCGGATGGGCCGGCGATCTTCCCGTCCCATCGGACGCTACCCGAGATTTGTTTTGCCGCCTCCGGGGAGCCGCGCCTCGCGCCCCGCAGCGCATCGATGAAATCCTTGTAGGATTCCAGCGCTCCGGTTTCGAACCGCACGTTTATCAGGGAGTTGCGAGGCGCGAGAACCCCTTCAATGCTGCCGCGCGACAACGGCGTTTCGAACTCGCCAGAATCGATTGTCAGGACGCTGGAATCATAACGATAGCGGAACTTCCAGGCCGCGCTCACCAGCTGGTGGTGTTCCGCTGGTTTTTCTGGATTGTCCCAAATCGTCTTCGCGGAGATCTCGAAGTGCCGGAACGGGCCGCTCCAGGTTTCGACAGTGTCCGCTGTGATTCGCGCATCCCAGTGCAGTTCGTCAATCGGGAAGTTGCGATGCTCGATCGAAGGCAGGACTGCGGCGAGCATCACGTCTTGCACGTGCGTCTCCGCTCGGAATTGCAGCCCGTCGATAAGCATCGTCACGTGTCCGGTAACTTTCCCGCCCAATGCGCCGGCAAAGAAATCAGGCAATTCGAGGCGGCGGTTGTCGATTCGATAGCTGCTGCGGCTGGTTAGCCCAGTCGCATGAAAGTCCTCGTAAGGAAGGGCGATGTTTTGCCCCGCATAACTTCCGGTCCCTTTGAACTGGCCGCGCGCAAATTGGCCTTCTCCCCGCACATCCACCTGCCCCGTCGGCACCGAGGGTTCACGAAGGGTTTCCCTGAAATCCAACAAATCGATCCTGCCGCGGTACCTGAAATTCCACTGTGGATTCGCGAAGCTGTTCATTTCTGCTTGCGCATCGAGTTGCGAATGCCCGGCGGTAAGCGTCCCTTGTTCCAAAGTGAACCCCTCGCGCCAAATCGTGAATTTCGCCGCCAGGCCAACGCGCAAGGGCACGAACTTCTTCGATGTGAATTGCAGGGTCTGGCAGTCCAGGTTGCCAAGATACAATGGGTGGTCCAGCGTGCCCCCCGCATCGAGCCCGAACTTTAGATCTCCACCGTGCACCGTGATCGGCGTCTTTATGTCGTTGTAGAGAACCCACCCGTCAGCCAGTAGCAGGCGGCGGATGTGCAATTGGAATAACGTGTCGCGCCATGGTTTACTCGCGGAAGCAGGCCGCGGAGGCGCGGGCACATTGGTCGTACCGTCCCTTTGAACGCGGATGTGCACGTGTGGCTGCTGCACGACGAGCTCGTTCAGCGATATCCTGCGGCCCCAGATAGAATCGATGCGCAAACCCGCGTGCACTTCCTCTGCGGTAAAAAAAGGTTCCATGCCTGAGGGCTCTGTTCCGTGGATCACCAGGTTTTTTATGGTGGCCCGCATGGCGAACCACTGGATCGACAAAGCGCGGAACTCCACCTTGCCCCCTGTCAACAGCTCCAAACGGCTCAGGAGAAAACGGCTCAGCAACGGGTTGCCTGCGCCGCTACCGAAAAAAACACCGACCGCCAAAAGCGCGAGAACCGCCAGCACCCACGGCGTGTGAATGATCCAGGTCCAAATCGGGTGGCGTGCCTGGCGCTTCATTTCGCCGCCTCTTCGAGGAGTTTCTCAATGTGCAGTCGGGCCTTGCTCTCTATGAGCCATCGATCGGCCTGGTCATTGATTCCCCGCTGCACCAGGGCTTCCTGGATGAAGTCGCGCGCGGTCTCCAGCGTTGGCGGCTCTTGACCGCGGGATTTCGCCGTCGGCACAACCGACTTCTGGTAAAAGTCCTCGACTGTCTTAGGATCTATCTGTACGCCGGACCGAAAACGCGAATCCAAGTAGTTGCTCAGGTAGAGCTGGGCGGCCACCATTTCCCGTATTTCCGCGTCCCTCAGCCCGCTCTGCTTTTTCCTTGCCGCGTATTCCTCCGGCGATGCGAACGAGGTCCTCACTCGCTCGAGGTTGCGTTCAATCTCGGCATCGATGGGGTGCGGGAAACGCGCCACGCCTGCCTCGGTTCGCACTATCCACTGATCGATCAGCCGGTCGAGGATTTGGGCATCGCTTTCCGATTTTCCGTCGACGAATTGCTGATATCGGCTCAGAGCCCGGATGTCGCTCAATAGGATGATGTCGTTTTCGACCCGTGCAGCTATGCGGTCTACGGTCTCCTGCGGCGCTGCCGTTCCCGCCGCATTCGCTGCGATCAGCGAGGACAGAACGGCACAAATCGTAAGCCCGCGCACTAGAAGGTCGACCCCAGATTGAAAAAGATTTGAAAACCCGGTAGCCGCGTGCCTTGTTGGCCCAGAGAACCAACCTTGCAACTCTTATTACTGCTCGGACAGGGAATCGGAATAACAAACGACGGGCGATTGAGCTGGTAGCCGAGATCGATGCGTATCGGACCAACCGGCGTCTTATATCTAAAGCCTAATCCGACGGTGTGGGCAAAGTAGTTGAGTTCGTTGGAGCAATTGGTGTTACACGCCGGTATCATTGGTCCGGTTGGATTTGTCGGATCCACGGGGACGAGCTTGAAAGTTGGCGCTGGCAGTGTCGCTCGGAAAGAGATCCGGCTCAGCCGGCTGTACACGTTGCCGCCGTCATAGAAAATGGCGCCACCAAGCGCTGTCCCAATAAAAGGGAGGCGCATCGGGAAGCGGAATTCCTGATTAAGCACCAGCATGGCTTGGCCGCCGACCGGAAAACCCGTTACGGCATCGCGCGGTCCCGCTTGGTTCAGCGCAAATCCCCGCAGCGAAGTGCCACCACCGGCGAAGAATCGCTCCGGGAGTGGAATGACGGTGGGAAGCGAGCAAGTTGTGGTTCCCGCGGGGCAGCTGGGAGCGGGGAAGGTCAGCGAAACGGTGTCGCGATAAGGCACTAGAATGCCCAATCGCGCGGAGCGCGCAAAGCTAAACCGGCGCTTGATCGGGTGGTACGTGGAGTTCTGAAAAGAAAAGCGCAGGAAACTTGCGCTGGAACCGATACTCGTATCGGCATCGCTGAAGTCAGCGCTGTTAAAACTGCCTTTCGAAGCGTCCACGGGATTGTCGCGCGAATCGCGGAGCCAGGTCACCCCGAATTGTGAAACCAGGGTAGGCTGATTAAACAAGGGAACTTCCTGGCTCAGAATATTGAGGTTGAAGACGCGAACTTGGCGGAAGGCGTAGTGATACAGCAACGTCGTCCGCAGAGTCGCTTGTTCTGTCAGTTGCAGCGCACCTTCGTAGCGTTCTGCCGTAAACGTATTGATGTCGCGCGTTTTCTCCGCAAACGCGGTAGCTTGAAAACTGAAGTGGGAATTGGCGAACGTGTTCGGTGCCGTATATCCCAGCAAAGCGCGCCCCTGCAGAGTGCTTCCACGCAATTTGAAGGAAAGCGCGTCCCCGCGCCCCGTTAGATTCAGTTTGCTGAGTTCGAGAATTCCGCGAGGCGCGGCTGCGATCTGAGATCCCGTCGGGCTCGTGGTACTGGCGAGTCTCTGTACTTCGAATCCCCCGCCGTAGGCCAGCGTATAGCGCTTGGCTTCCTCGACAAGTACCGCGATGTCCTTTTCAGGATCCGTGCCGTTGGGATTCTGCGGTTCGATGGTCACCCGATTGAACACCCCAAGGTTATACAGACGCCTTTGCGATTCCACCACGTCGCCCTGGCGCAACGGTTCCTTGACTTTGATGTGCACCTCTCGATGGATCACTCCGGGCCGCGTGTGCTGGTAGCCGCCGATTAGAATTCGCCGCACGCGCGTTTGCGGACCTTCCTGGATGTGATACACGAGCTGAACCGCGTCGGCCTGTTCGATCCTCGGCTTGGATTCTTTTTCCTTTTGCTCTTTCCTTTCATTTTCTTTTGAAGAAACCGTTTTTCCGCTGGCGTCCGCTTTTTGGCCCGCCGGTTCGGCAGAGACGCGCTCCGCGGTCGCCGTGAAGCTGGCCTCCGGAAATCCTTCGTTAAAATAAAGCGCCAGTATGTTGTCCCGGTCGGTCGTCACGCCGAAGTCGGAATACGGCTGCCCCCGAGTCGAGCCGATCACGCCAAGAAGCTCCTCTTCCTTGAAGGCATGAACTCCCTCGATGGAGAGGGAAGCCACGAGCGTCTGCTTTCCTTCCTGAATCACAAATCGAATAAACACATCACCCTCTTTGCCCTTGTAATCATCTTCGGTCTGCTGTTCCACCTTGGCATCGAGAAAGCCGTTCGCTTGATAAAGACTGCGCATGGATTGCGCGTCGGAATCCACCAGCCTTCGGCTAAAGCGGCCCGCCGAACCGAAAGCTCCGCCGAAGATTTGCAATCGGCTTCGCAGCAATTCCGTATCGAAATACTTGTTCCCCGTGATTTCTATCCCCACCAATTTATGGCGCGCGCCGCGCTCGACCGTGTAAGTGATGACCTCTTCCGTGCCTCGCGCGGTCCCACGTCCGTGCTTCACCTCGTGCGTATCTGTCGTGTAGCTTACTTCAGCATCGAAATATCCTTGCCGTTCCAGCCGCTCGCGAAGATTGCGTTTCCCCTCCTCCAACAAATCCGCATCGACGGCGCCCTCCTGGTAGATGGGAATCAGTTTTTTCAGCTCACCCGCGGAAAACTTCGCTCCCGTCACGGTCATCTTCACGCGCGGTCCTTCCGTTACATCCAGGTCCAATGGAGTCGTGTTCTTCGCGGCATCGTAGTTGCCTCGGTGCACTCCCGCTCGCGCACTGAGATGTCCCTTCTTCACCAGAAATTTTCGGATGCGATCCGTCCCTTTCTGTAGCCGGGCCGAAGTGATCTCGCTCCCCGCTTTCATTTTCAATCGAGATAGAATCTCCGCGTCTCGGTATTCCGTACCATTCTTCAATTGAATGTTCCCAACTTTTGCGCGGGGGCCGGGTTTTACGTGCACGACAACGTCCATCTGATGCGTCACAGGGTGCGGCAACGTTTCCGCGGAGACTTCAGCCTGGTATAAGCCCTCCTCATGAAGTGTCTCCCGCAGCCGGTCCAGCGCTTCGTTGACCGCCGCCTGCCGGTAGGTTTGCCCCAGCGCGAGCTGCATCGCCGCTGCCGCTGAGGCGTCGCTGGGCGGGGCAGTGAGGCCCTCGATCCGCACCTCATTGAAGAACAGATTCTCCCGTACCAAGAAATCCAAACGCACACCCTCCCCCTCCGGCGTCACTACCGCCCGTAGATCCGCGTAATCGCCCAGGCGGTAGAGCGCTCGCAAACTCTCCGCGATTTTGCCACGGTCCAGTGCTTTGCCCGTTTCTACCGGAAGACCGGACGGCGAGTTGGACAGCACCTGGCCATCCTCCTTGACGATGCGGATCGCCACTATCGTTGGCTCTCCCTCCTCCACGCCAGCTAACGAAGAGTCTTGCGGCGCCTGTGCGGGCGTTGACGCGGCTCGCGTCAGGAGCGCGAGTGCGGCAATGCTTCGCAACCCATTGGCCCATCTCGATTTCATGTTTCTCTTCGCTCAGACGAAGCCTAGCACAGCAGCGTTGCCTGTCTTCTTCACTTTGGCGCTATCATCTAGTTTAGCAGGCGTGTTCGCGACACCTGCTGGGACCGTACCTTTTATGAACGATTCTCTCCAGGACAAATACTCTCGCCAGATGCTTTTCACTGGCATCGGCCCGGAAGGCCAGCAACGGCTGCTCGCCTCTCGTGCAGCCATTGTCGGCTGTGGCGCCATCGGCGCTGCCACTGCCAATCTTCTCGTTCGTGCCGGCGTCGGCTATATCAGAATCATCGATCGGGATTTCGTGGAGCCCTCGAACTTGCAGCGCCAGACGCTCTTCGACGAATCCGACGCGCTCAATGCCCTTCCCAAGGCCGTCGCTGCCGAACGCAAATTGCGCGCCATCAATTCCGCAATCGCCGTCGAAAGCATCGTCGCCGACCTCAGCCCGCGCAACGCCGAGGCCCTCCTCGCGGGAGTCGATCTGCTCCTCGATGGCACCGACAATTTCGAGACGCGCTTCTTGATCAACGACTTCGCCGTGAGCTCCGCTCTGCCCTGGATCTACGCCGCCGCCGTCGCCAGTTACGGTCTGACCATGACCATTCGTCCCGGTGCCACGCCTTGCCTTGCCTGTCTTCTCGAATCCGGCACGGGCTCCCAGGGCCTCGAAGAGACCTGCGACACTGTCGGTGTCCTCGGGCCCATCGTCAATCTAATCGCCTCGCTGGAAGCAGCCGAGGCCTTGAAGCTTCTCGCCGGCCGCACCGAGGCCCTTCATGGCCGCTTGCTCTCTTGCGACGTCTGGACCGGCCGCATGCAATCCATCCGTGTGGAGCGCCATCCCGATTGCCGCGCCTGTGTCCGGCGTGAGTTCACATACCTGGAAGGCGAAGCCCAGCCCCACATCACCATGTGCGGCCGTGATTCCGTGCAGATTCACGAGCGCTCCCGGTCTCTTGACCTCGGCATTCTCGGAATTCGATTGAAGCCTCTCGTCGAAGACATCCGTCAGAACGATTTTCTGCTTCGCTTTCGAATTGATCCTTATGAAATGACCGTCTTCGCCGACGGTCGCGCCATCCTCAAGGGCACCAGGGATCCCGCCGTGGCGCGCTCCCTCTACTCGCGCTACATCGGCGCTTGATCCTTCCCTTTCACAAATGGTTTGCAGCTAAATTTTCGTCGAAAAATGAAGAAAAACACTAAGGAATAAAAACTGAAGAACAACATTAAGGATCACGGCGAGAAAATAAGGCTTCTTCTATTTTCACTTAAAACTTAAAACTGACAACTTATAACCTCTATCGCCGCTTTCCCTATCGAGGGAGGTGCCCCGAGCGACCAAACGAGCTGCGCATGTTCGAACGGTCGAGATTCTCGCGCAGGTTCATCAGTGTAAGAAACGTGCTCAGGATTCGCGCCTTCAAGTCGTCCGTGAGGTGCAAACCGCTGGTCGCCACGCGCGCCAGCCGTTCCCCGTGCTCCGTGATGAACTTCATGATTTCACGCTGGCGTTCTTGCGGCGCGTTGCCCAGCGCGGTTTCCCGCCGCATCTCCGAGCAGCTGGCCTCCACCGAAAGCGTGAAGTGCAGCACGCACAACTGCTGCTCGGCAAGCGCCTGCGGCGCATCGTTCTTGCATCCCGAAATTTGGCAGGAAGCTCCCATGGGGACAGTGGTGCTGAACCATAGGGTACATCCCCCTCGCGAAAAATCCACTAAGCATCGCGTCGGTGCCGCGAATCTTACATGATCCCCATCTCCGCCCCCTGCGCGGCTGCCAAGACCCGCGCGGCGCGAATATCTGAGAAAACCATTTGACATGAGTATTCATCTCCATGTATAAAAATACAGAGGCTTGGTTCCTCATACCCAATGGGCGCGCACAAAACATTTCGTCACGGCCAGATCCTCCGCTTGGTCTCGGATCAGCGCATCTCCAATCAGGAAGAGCTGCGCCACCGCCTCGCCTCCAGGAGCTCCGCCTGATTAAGACTCACGAAGGCTACCGCCCCGCCGCCGTCTTGCCGGAGGAGCCCGCGCCTCTTCCGCCTCTCGCTCGCGCCCTCGGCGAATTTCTTCTCGACATCCGTCCTGCCGAGAATCTTCTCGTTCTTAAAACGCCTCCCAGCGGCGCGCAACCTCTGGCCGCCGCCGTCGATGGCGCTAAGTTTCCGGAAACTTCTGGAACCATTGCCGGTGACGATACCGTCCTCATCATCACGCCAAACAAAAAATCGCGCGAGTCCCTCCAGAAAAAGATCGAAGCTCTGGTGAAATGAGAAATCCCCGCCAAGTCGCCGTTGTCGGCGTCACCGGTTATACCGGTCTGGAGCTCGCGCGTATTCTTCTGCGTCATCCCGCGCTTCAGTCCCCCGTCTTCTACGTCCGCGAAGCCAACGGGGCCAAATGCCTCGCCGAACTTTTTCCCCAGTTCCGGGGCTGGGGAGAAGCGCCCCTCCGTCCTCTTTCCGTAGACGCGATCACTTCAAGCAGCGCCGGATCTGCGTTTCTTGCGACCCCTCATGAAGTTTCCGCGGAATTGGCCCCCGCCCTGATCCAGGCTGGTCTCCGCGTCGTTGATTTGAGCGGCGCTTTTCGTTTTCGCCAAGCCGAAACCTTCACCTCTTGGTACAAGCTCCCCGCGCCCCATGCCGATTGGCTTGCGGAAGCCGTCTACGGTATTCCCGAACTCTATT
>Ga0209648_10006244_pt1 | contig 10253 bp, 10 predicted proteins | sample GraSoi2013_115cm_FD_185830 | JGI IMG/M metagenome (GOLD analysis project Ga0209648, IMG submission 185830) | Grasslands soil microbial communities from the Angelo Coastal Reserve, California, USA - Sample 9_17_2013_115cm (SPAdes) (version 2) | ecosystem: Environmental > Terrestrial > Soil >...
GAGCCAGGAACTGGCGGAGCTGGAGGCGATGTTGCTCTTGGGCATACTTATATGTGTTCGCGCGGAGGCTGGCAATACTGCAAAAGCATTAGAAACGCGATGATAATGCAAAAGCACTAGAGCTGCGCAATAATGCAAAAACATTAGAAGCCATCTTGCGGTTCTATTCCTTTTGTTTCCAGGCATTTATAGTTTTTGCCGGCGCGAAGGTCCTTGGATTCCTCCGTGCGCCCGCTGGGCCAGTCGATCACCACGCGATCGATTTTTTCGCGCAAGCCGAGGCCAAACGTTACCGGCAATTCCGATTGAGAAAGATAGCTGGAGCCTCCTCGAACAATCCTCGACTGTGTTTGCCCCTCGTGGAAAATGCGCACCAACGACCCGATCGCATCGCGATTCGATTTTGTGCCTTTTAAGTGAAATCGAATGCTCCGGGAATTCGCCGTTTGATCGTTCCGGTACAAGAACGCCGGGCCGTTGTTGGTGGTCATCAAGATGTCCAGGTCGCCGTCGCGGTCGAAATCTCCGTAAGCGAGTCCGCGTCCAATCCTTGGAGTGTCAAATCCTCCTCCGGCCGCATCCGCAACATCACGAAACTTTCCGCCGCCTCGGTTTAGGAAGAGTTGCGGCGGTTGCGCGTATCCGGTGTTGCCCCGGATATTTCTGACGGTTTCATCGATGTGCCCGTTGGCGACCGCCAGATCCAAAGCGCCATCCAGGTCCACGTCTAGGAACATGCAGCCAAATCCGAGAGTGTTCCGCGATGCCGCCCCGATGCCGGAGGAAATGGACACGTCGTCGAAAACTCCCGGAGCCGAGGCGCGATACAAGCCGATCATTTCGTTGTCGAAGTTGGTGACGGCCACGCCGGGCTTCCCCGAACCATCGAAATCTCCTGTGTCGATGCCCATTCCGGCGCGCGCTTTTCCTTCCGTGCTGAACGCTAGGCCGGCCTCCACCGCGACATCCTTGAATTTGCCGTTCCTCAAATTACGGTACAGTTTGTTCGGCTGCGTGTCGTTGGCTACCAGCAAGTCCGGCCAGCCGTCCTGGTCGTAGTCGAACATCGCCACTCCGAGGGATTTTGAGCTGCTGTCAAAGATGCCGCTCGTTGCGGTTACGTCTTCAAAAGTTCCGTTGCCGCGGTTGTGGAAGAGCCAGCAGGTATCCCCGCGATACGCTTCTGGCGTGCAGTAAGATTTGTGCGTGCCATCGAGGCTGCAAAAAACATCGTGCTCCGGCGACCAGCGCACGTAGTTGCATACGAATAGATCGAGGAAACCATCGCGGTCATAGTCGAACCACAGCGCGGAAGTGCTGAAACCTTGGCGCCCGAAGAGACCACTCGAACGTGTTGCATCAACGAAAGTTCCTTTGCCGGTGTTGCGAAATAGCCGGCTCTGCCCTACGCACGTGATGAAAATATCAGGAAAACCGTCGTCGTTGTAATCGCCAACGGCCACTCCCATGCCGTACATCTCGAGGTCGAGGCCCGCGCTTCGCGTCACATCTGCAAACGTGCCGTTGCGATTGTTGCGATAGAGCCGCAGCGTGGATCGCTGCCGTTTGTGCCCGGGCCAGTCCATGCCGTTCACGAGAAGGATGTCTTGCCAGCCATCGCTGTCGTAATCGAGGAACGCGCAGCCCGAGCCCAAAGTCTCTGGGAGCAATTTGCCGCCATAAGCGCCGCCGTTGTGCCGGAACTGAATCCCCGCCGCGTTCGTAACATCGGTCAGCCGGAATCCCAGGGGAGAAGCGGGATTGGCAAATGTCCAGGCTCGCGCCGCCACGGTTGTCAGTCCTGCGCCGAATGCTGTGAAAAGGAATTCGCGCCGGTTCACGGCAAATTCACCAGACCATTTCGAATCGCGTAGACCACCAGCTCTGCCGTTTTGTGAATCCCCAGCGTGTCCATGATATTGGCGCGGTGCACCGCGACGGTGTTCACACTGAGATTCAAATCCGAAGCGATTTCCTTGTTGGACTTGCCGGCCACGATGTGTTTCAGGATTTCCAACTCGCGCGGCGTCAATCCTCCTCCGCGCTCTCCTTTGAGACTGTCCGGGCGGGAGATCTGCGGGTCGAGCACGGTCATGCCCGCGGCGATGCTCTTCACCGCACTGACGAGGTCGAGATCCATGGCATTTTTCAGGACGTAGCCGCGCGCGCCCGCTTCGAGCGCTTGGCTCACCAGCGTTTCCTCGGAATGCATGCTCAACATCAGGATTCCGGCTTCTGGAAATTTCTCCAGGATTTTTCGCGTCGCTTCGATGCCGCTCAGTTCCGGCATCGCGCAGTCCATCACGATTACTTGAGGCCGCAGTTCGCAGGCCAGGCGCACGGCTTCTTTGCCGTCGCTGGCTTCTCCAACGACGGAGATTTGCGGGTCATCTTCCAGCATGCGGCGGAATCCGCGGCGTACCAGCGCGTGATCGTCGGCCAACAGAACCGTTACCTTATGCGCCATTAGCATCCACTTTTATCCGGGGAATCTGGAGACGAACTTTTGTTCCGCCTTGCGGGCGCGGCGAAATTGCCAGCGTGCCGCCAATCAGCTCGGCGCGTTCCCGCATGGCGACCAACCCTATCCCGCGTTGCAACTTTTCTGCCACGAAACCCTTGCCGTGATCTTCCACTTCGAGCTCCAGTGAATCCGAAGAGAATCTCAGCCGGATCCAGGCGTCACTGGCCCCGGAATGCCGGCTCACGTTATTCAGCGCTTCCTGCAGCACGCGATAAATATGCACCCCCGCGCTCGTTTCTACGGGATATGACTGTCCCGTCTTTTCGTAATGCAGCGCGAGCCCTGTTTGCCGCCCAACCGTGGGAATATACCAGTCGAGAGTGCTTTCTAACCCGGCCTCTTCGAGTAGAACAGGATGAAGCGCTTGGGAGAGCGTCCTGATATTGTTTAGTGTCGATTGCGCGATCTCCTGCACTTCCTTCAGATCCTCGCGAAGTGGTGATCCTTCAGGAGCGTGCTTACCCGCGCGGCCCAGCATCGATCCGATCGCCGTTAGAACCTGCCCGAACTCATCGTGCAGTTCGCGTGATATGTGCCGCAGTGTAGATTCCTGAGTCGAGATCAGTTTTTGCGCCAAATCGCTGCGCTGCTCGGAAAGCTCTGCCAGGCGCGCAAAAATTTGGCGGTTGCTGCGAATCAGGTAAAGGCTTGTCAGAACAATGGCGATGAGCGTTGCCGCCAGGAAAATATAGAGCTGCCGCTGCACGCCATCGTAAATCCGGGCGATGCGTGCGGCCGCCTGTTCCTCGCCTTCGTTGTTTTCTACGAGTAGCCGCGAAACCGCCGTGCTAAGGGCTTGCTGCCGCGCCTGAAGTGATAATCGAATCTGTTCCCGCGCCTCTGTATCCTTGCCGTTCTGCGCCAGCGCGAACATGCGGTTCACGGCGTCCCAGAACTGCGTCACCGCTTGAGAAAGAAACAGCTGCTGCTCGGGAGTGCGGTTCGCCCCCGCCAGGCTCTCCTCCAGCTTCAAGCCGATGTCCAGGTCCTGGTGAATGCGTTCGAACTGCGCCGTCCATGCAGTCAGCGGATAAGGTTCCGAGGTGTCCAGCATGTCTCTCATCGCCAATGCGATGGAGTTGAGATCGTTCTGGACGCGCAACAGTTGCAGCGAATCTTTCCGGTTGCGATCCACCATTTCGCTCTGGAGTTTTCGCAGACCGGCGAGCTGAACGGTAATGTAGAACGCGTAAGCCAGCACCGCGGCCAGCGTGATCACCAGCCCCAGCAGCAGTCCGTTCGTGGGTGAGCGTTGCGAGGATGCGGCATTCGGCACGGACTAAGAATACCTCACGCCGTCGTCCGCCGCCGCAGGAGCAACACCAGGCAGATCATCGTGATCGAGCTGACGAGGGGCACCAGCAATCCCACCCGCAAACTTCCCGAATTTTTCGAGACAAATCCGACCAGCCACGGCCCCACCGCTCCACCGAGCGACGCAAAGGCAAAGAGGATGCCTCCGATGTGCTTCGCGCTCGCGCCATACCATTTCGATAGCCATGCAATATAAATGGGGTAGATACTGGCGCATCCCAAGCCGGCCAGAAAGACCGCTACGGTTGCACTCGGTAGGGATCTGGATGCGATCTGCAATGCCGTCGCCGCTGCCGCCAGGCCCAGGGCGCCAAGCACTATTTTTCTTTCCGACAGCCGCCGTAAAACGAGGGGCGCGTAAGCACGGCCGGAAGTGAGGCCGGCATAGAAAAACATAGGCGCGCGGGTGGTCATTCCTGAAATGCCATTCGCCAACCGCTTGGCGTACTCTGCGGACCAGATACCGATGCCGTTTTCCATCGCTACATAAATGAAAAACATAGCGGCCATGGCAATCGTGACTCCCAATCCGATCGCAGGAAACCCAGCTTCGGCCGGACTCGCGTCTTTTTCATGTTTTTGCCCGCCGAAAGAAACGAACAACAGACCCAGAACGAGAATCCCGCCAAAAATTGCAGTGCCCGCCAGCAGGACTCCCAGACCATTGCGTTTCAACGCCACGGCGATCAAGGGAGAACAGATCATAGCTCCTGCGCCCCACGCGAAATTGAGCTGGTTCAATAGCGACGCGCTCTTTGCCCCACCCAATTCCGCAACGAACAAATTTGTTCCTGGAGTGATTAGCCCGTAGCCCAAGCCGAAAGCCGCCGTAGCCGTTAGGGCTATTGTGTGCGCGTTTGCGTTAAGGGCTGCAAGTCCTCCTCCCATCAGCGCGTAACCCAAAACTAAAGCAGGGCGGTATCCACGCCAGCCTGCAATCGCGCTTGATGCTAGAGTGCCCCCCAAAGCAGCTAGGAACTGGATAGTTGAAAAGAAACCAGCCTGCCCGTCATCGAGAGACCATCTCTTGATAAAAATGGGCAGCATCGGACCGACGATCGTGGTCGCTATTCCGCTGAGCACAAATCCTGCGAAGAGCAGGACGAGCAGGTTGCGGTGCCCTTGCGTTTCCGTGATGACTGCCTTTTGTTCGCTCATAGGTGATCCGTCATTCTGAAGGAGGCGGCCCGTTCAAGCAACTTCGCGTTTCTGAAAAATCCTTCTACCTGGAATTCGAAAGTTCGATACTCTTTAGCGTTCACTTTTCCGGAAAGATGGATGCCCATGATTGAAGTCGGCCTCGTAGGATTCGGTCTCGCTGGCCGCGCGTTTCATGCGCCGGTGATTCGCGCTGTGCCTGGTTTGCATCTCGCCGCCATCCTGCAACGCAGCGGCACCGAAGCAGCGGAGAAATATCCTGACGTTCGAATCGTCCGGAGCCTGGACGAATTGCTCTCGATACCGGAGATTCGCCTCGTTGTTATTGCCACTCCCAACGACACGCACTATCCGTTCGCGCGGCAGTGCCTTGAGGCGGGCCGCGATGTAGTCGTCGATAAACCGTTCGCGACAACTCTTGAGGAAGCCAAATCGCTTGTGGAGCTTGCGAAGCAAACTGGCCGCCTGCTCACCGTCTATCAGAACCGGCGCTACGACGGTGATTTCCAAGCCATCCTGCAGATTGTGACGGACGGAACACTCGGCCACATCGTACGGTTCGAAACGGCTTACGACCGCTTCCGCCCGCAGCTTAAGCCCGGCGCGTGGCGCGAAACCCGACGCACCGGCAGCGGCATTCTATTCGACATTGCGCCGCATCTCATTGATCACGCACTGATGCTCTTCGGCCTGCCTGAAGCGGTTACCGCCGACGTTCGAATCGAGCGAGAAAACGCCGTCGCCGATGACGCGTTCGATATCACGCTCCACTATCCGAAGGGCCTGCGCGCGGTCCTGCGTTCGAGCATTCTTGCGGCCTCGCCGCGGCCTCGCTTCGTTCTGCTTGGCACTCAAGGCAGTTTCGTGAAGCAAACTTTTGATCCGCAGGAAATGAATCTGCGCCGGGGTTACATTCCTGCGGACAAGCCGTGGGGATACGAGCCGGAAGAAAATTGGGGCGTGTTGACAGTTCCATCGGGAGATACATTCACCGAGCGGCGGATTCCGTCCGCGGCTTGCGATTACCGCGATTACTATTCGAACCTCCGCGACGCCATTCTCGGGCGTGCACAGCTTGCGGTGACGCCTCGCTACGCGCTGCACGTGATGCGTATTCTCGACATGGCGCGTGAAAGCAGCCTCCAACGCTTTACTATCCCATGGTGTGCGGAGCTCGGTGACACACTTTTGTGACGTGCGTCTCGATTTGGCAGGCGCCGGCGCCCGTTCCGCGTATAATCGGTTTTCTCGTTGCGCTTTTCGCGCGGTCACGGTATATCCCAGCGAAAGAAGGGAAGGAGCGGCCCGCTGCCCATGACCATTGAACTGGCACCTTCGATTCTTTCCGCAAATTTCGCGCGGTTGGGCGAAGAGGCGAAAGCGGCGCTGGACGGCGGCGGCACCGTAATCCATTGCGATGTGATGGACGGCCACTTTGTGCCGAATATCACGATTGGGCCGTTGGTCGTGGGATCGCTGAGGAAGGCTCTTCCCAATGCCGTCCTCGATTGCCACCTAATGATTGAAAATCCAGACCAATTCATTCCTGCTTTTGCAGAAGCCGGCGCGAGCTGGATCTCCGTGCACCAGGAAGCATGCGTGCATCTTCATCGCACGCTGCAACTGATCGAATCACACGGGTGCAAGCCGGGTGTGGTTCTGAATCCCGCAACTCCGGTGCACATGGTGGATGAAGTACTGGAAATGGTTCACCACGTTCTGATCATGTCCGTGAATCCGGGGTTCGGCGCGCAAAAATTTATTCCCGGCGCTCTCCGCAAGATCAAGACGCTCGTCGAAGTCCGCGAATCGCTCGGCCTAACTTTCCGCGTTGAAATCGATGGCGGCGTGGCGCTCGAGACGGTCGGCGACGTGGTACGCGCGGGCGCGGAATTGCTTGTTGCCGGCAACGCTGTTTTCGGCAAGGGCGAGATCCGGGAAAACGCGAAAAAATTATTGGCGGCGGCGCGCGCCGCAACGCTTACGCGCGCTTGATTGCGATCGAGGCAGCATGGCTTTTGCGAGTGCTCGAAGATAAGTTTAACTTTCCCTATTGCTCCTGATAATTCCAGGTCAGCCCGCCGTCCACGAAAAATGTTGTTCCTGTCGCGTAATCAGATTCCGAACTCGCAAGAAATACGGCCATGGAGGCGACATCTTCGGGCTTGCCGAGACGCTTCAACGGAATGTTTCCGAGCAACGCGTTCAGCTTGACCGGGTCGTTCAATAGTTTCGTGTTGATGGGTGTTTCGATGGCTCCCGGCGCGATGTTGTTGATGGTGATGCCGAGCGGGGCGAGTTCGATGGACAGATTGCGCGTCAACATTTTGACGCCGCCTTTGCTGGCGCAATAGGAAGTGAAATGCGGGAAGGGAAGCTCTTCATGCACGGAGCTGATGTTGATGATTTTTCCGCCGGCCTTGGCCTGCATGCGGTGCATCACGAATGCCTGAGTGATGAAGAAAAGACCTTTTAGATTGACGTTCAGAACGGCGTCGTAATCTTCTTCGGTGGCGTCCCAGAAATCGGCGCGGCGTTCGAGCCCCGCGTTGTTGACGAGGATGTCGATCTTTCCAAATTGCGCCGCAGTGTCGGCGATGAATTTCTGCCCGTCCGCAACGCGGCCCACGTCGCACTGAAATCCGGCAACCTTTCGCCCCAGCTTCTGAATTCCCGCCGCCGCTTCATCGGCTCCCGCTTTGTTTGAGCGATAGCAAAACGCGACATCCGCGCCTTCCTGCGCGAAGCGCTGGGCGATGGCCAGCCCGATGCCCTGATTACCTCCCGTAATTGCCGCCACTTTTCCATCCAGCCGGTTTGCCACGGTGGTCTCCTTGCGATTCGTTCGTGAGTGTGATGCGCCAAGTTGGCTTTTGTGTTTGGGCCGGTTTCCGGGGCGCAAGCAACGCGCGCTCGCGCGGTGTTGGTTAGTGAGTTCGTCATAATGGTGTTCTGTCAAGTTCGGAATTTACGCCGGGTACATCCCAGATGACGGTGGGGCCGTGGCGCTGGTCAAGCCGAGAGTCGCCGGGGCGGGGGATATCGCCGGCCTCGAGGCGGGGAGGGCCGGAGTCCTCGAGTTGGAGAAGGTTTTCACGGTCGATGGCGCGGTGGGAGTGGATGAGTTGGTTGGTGATGTAGGCCAGGACGGAGGCGCGGCGGGGGGAGATGCGGCCTTTGGTGACGAGGACCAACAGCCTGGCGAGGAACTTGTTGATGTCGACGGCGGAGTCGAACTCGGAGAGTTCGGGGAGGAGGTCGGGGGAGAGGTCTTCCGAGTCGTTCTGCGGGGGCTGGGCCACGGCGGCGCTCAAGGCGGAATGGCGGAAACAAAGATGCGAGCGGGTGTCGAGGATGGGGAGACGGCAGCGGGTACCGTCGGCGGTGAAATGGCGGCAGCGGGGATGCTTGATGGAGCTGGTTTTAATGGCTTCGACAGTCATTTCTTGTTCCTTTCTGGGAGTTGAGGGGTACACCCTCCGTCGTGATAAAAAGAGTGCGTAAGGGATTGATTGCAAAGGGGTTGATAAGTGGCCGTTGTGTAGGAGTGTCCGTAAGGAATTGAAAGTAAAGGAGATAGATGAGGCAGCGGAAATAGAGGAGTTGATAGAGGCAAGGCGAACGGGCCGGCTTGGAGGTAGTGTCGTCGATCAACCACGACCCACGCTACCATGAATTATATTGTTTGTCAAATGATATTATAGTACTAGTATTTGGCGAGTTGACATATTTGTTCGAACGATTCTGCAAGACGAAGAAAACAAAGGGGTAGAGCTCACTGGGGATGGGAGAGGAAACTAGAAGGCAGAAACTAGAAAGCAGAAATGGGGAATAGGGGTGATGGAAATGTTGGAGAGCCGGGGGGCGGGGGAGGGGAAGAGTTTTCAGTTCTCAGTTTTTAGTTGTTAGTGGAGGAGAGGGAAGAACGGGAACAGAAATCGGAAAGAATGGAGTCTGCGATACGGGGCCTGAGTCAAATTCATAAAAACAAAGAGGCTAGCCAAAGGCAGCCCCACCCTTTCTGCAAAAACCGCAGAAAGAGTGGGCCGCCCAGGAGGTTCTAAGCGGATCAAGGCGCGGCCAACCGCCCAAAGGCGTCTTTTCAGATCAAGGGTCGGCCACCCGCCACTATCCTAGGTAGGTAGGAGATGTGGGTGCGCCACCTAAAATCATCTAACGGGGTTAAGGGTGTTCCACCCGCCAAAGGATCGGGGACGCAAAATTCGCGAATGACGGGTTGAGGTGGGCAACGCCACGCGTCGGGCTACTTTAGGCCCGGCAAAATGCGAAAGGGTTTGTTCTTGTTCCAGCGATAGATCGCAAAGTCGTTGTCGAGAGTCAAAATATCGGGGGTTTCAAATTCATCGGCTAAACGAATCAGGCAAGCGTCAGCGAGATCGATCTTGCGGTCGCGATACTTTCGGAAGATCTGCTTTACGCCAGCGGCTTCGCGGGAAAGCTGGAAAGGGATTTGGAAAATTCCCGCGGCCACGTTTTCGATCACGGCTTCAGGCGCGCCTACTAGATTCCGCAGCAAGTAGCAGCTCTCGGCAATCACAGCTTCGCAGGTGATCAGCGGCGCCGCCAGTTCCCGAACCGCCTCGGCACAAGCCTGGTGAAATTTCTCACTACGGTCCAGAAGCGCAACGATTACGCCAGTATCGAGCAGTACCGGCTTCACCGGCCGAAGCCGTGCAGGTGTTTCTTGTTGGAGCCCAGATCGGATACGCCGGAAGAAAATTTTCCCAGACCGATGACCCCGCGCTTCTTCCTGCGCAGATAGCTTGCTTCCAGAACGCGCAGGCCTTCTCTCACGATTTGCGAGGGACTCCAGCCCAATTCGCGGACCAGAACAGCCAGCCTCTTTCGCGACAGGTCATCCAACCTTGCTTGAATTGCAGAGCCCATGCCACATTGTACTACAAGTTAGAAGTTGTATAACACAAGTGAGCAATAACGAACGGGCGTTCCGGTGCGTGCGTGGGTTGAGGATGCAAAACTGGGCGGCGTAGAAATGCAGTGATTAGTGGTTAGTGCAGAAAGATGGGGAGCTCACGGACCCGCAGACAAAGATGCCGCCTTCCCGGTAAAGAACACCGGGACGCTGAAAGCGCGAAGGGGACAGCGTTGCAGAGGAGGGAGCAAAAAGCAAGGATGCCGCGCTAAAGGGACGGCACGACGCAAACCGGCAAACAGAGGGAGGGAGGGCGGGCGCAACCGGAGCGGCCCGCCTTACAAGGCGGGCCCTCCAACCGGC
>Ga0209648_10006246_pt1 | contig 10252 bp, 12 predicted proteins | sample GraSoi2013_115cm_FD_185830 | JGI IMG/M metagenome (GOLD analysis project Ga0209648, IMG submission 185830) | Grasslands soil microbial communities from the Angelo Coastal Reserve, California, USA - Sample 9_17_2013_115cm (SPAdes) (version 2) | ecosystem: Environmental > Terrestrial > Soil >...
CGTCTTTGATCGTCGCCTTTGCGCTTCTGGCCACCTTCGGTCTCATCGAGCGACGCGCCAAGCAGCCGATCGCCCCGCCCTCGATCTGGCGAGTTCGCTCGCTTATCTCTGGCAACGCGGTCTTCCTCGCCACTTCGGCCGTGATGGGTGGCGTCTTCTTCCTCAGCTCCCTTTACCTGCAGCGAGTTCTCGGCCTCGCGGCGTGGGAAGCCGGGTTGGGATTCCTTCCCCTGGCGCTCGCCGTCGCAGCGGGTGGTGGACTGGCTTCGCGCCTCGTCGGGCGCGCAGGCGCTCGCCTGGTGATCGTGGTCGGGTTGATCATCGAGGGTGGCGGGGCGCTGTTCCTGTCCCAGGTCCCCTCAGACGCCGGCTACTTCGCCAACGTGCTTCCGGGCTTTGTCGCTATCGGAATTGGACTTGGATTCTCGTTCGTCGCGTCGCCCCTCGTTGTGATGGCCGATGTTGGCGGCCAGGATGCAGGGCTGGCCTCCGGTCTCATGCAGACAGCTCATGAGGTCGGCATCTCCATTGGCATCGCGTCGCTATCTGCAGTCGCCACCGCCGTAGCAATACAGACCGGGCTCGCGGCCGGCTACCGGCAAAGCATGCTTGTCGCCGCTGTTGCAGCCGCACTGCTCGCCATCGCGAGCCTGGTCGTGGTGCCTGCGATTCGCACATCGGCAGGAGGAGGAATACGCATGCACGAAGGATCGGTAGATTAAGGCTATGGACAAAGGTATCGATTTCGAGCTGCCGGACCAGGAAGGCAAGGCTTGGCGCCTCGCCGATCATCTGGCGCGCGGGCCGGTCGTGCTCGTTTTCTATCGCGGCGATTGGTGACCCTACTGCAACGGGCAGTTGGCCTCGTACGCACGGAGCTGGGACCGATTCGCTCAGGAGGGCGTGGGCCTGGCCGGAGTCTCAGTCGACCCAACTGAGAACAACCGCGAGATGGTCGACAAGCTATTGCTCCCGTTTCCTCTGCTCAGTGACCCGGAAGGCCGGGTGATCAAGGAATGGGGCGTTTGGACCGACGGCGAAGGCGGGATCGCCAAGCCGTCGATCTTCGCGATCAAGGGCGACGGCTCGATCGCCTGGGAGTACGTCGGCGGCGATTACGCCGACCGGCCGACTGACGACGAGCTCTTCAACTCACTCCGTGGAGGTGCCTGACATGGCGCGTGGCGATCGTCCCTTGCCGTTCGAGCAGCTGGAGCCGTACATGAGGGGCGCCAAGTTCGCCGCCCAGGCCCTCGGGCGCCGGCACGCGAAGCATGACCCCGACCTTGGCGACGACGCGGCCCGATATTTCGACATGGCCGAGCGCTATCGCCAGGCTGCGATCGCGACCTTCCGCATCAAGAGGGAACGGTCGCAGTCGTGACCTGGCCGCTGTCTTCGACGGGCCTGAGGTGCCGGCGGCCAGAATCCTGGAGGCCCTGCAAAGCAGGAAAGCGCTCCACTCCGCCCGGCCGCTCTGGTATGTCCTGCTCGCCTTTGGGCGGAGCAGCATCAAGGCGATGCTTCGCCCAGCGACGTGAGCGCTTGAGGCAGGCGACTTGCCACCCGCCCCAAGCGAATTCGATCCCGAGCTAACTCTTGTACGAGGCGACCGCAGTCGCCGGGACTTTCAGAATCCCGTTTTGGGTCGTGCCATCGGCAGCCACCTGCGTCACCAGCCAATCGCCAAACGTGTTGTGGTACCTGTCAAAGCCCGCGGTGACAGCGGCGCCCTGGTAGTTGATCTTCTTGCCCTGACTGAGCAGCTTCAAGCAGTCGGCGTAAATGTTGCAGAGGGTGCCGGGTGGATTCGTCACGTCAGTCACGCGGGTCGTCCACACCGTCGGGTCAGAGCTCTTCGCCAGCGTCATAGCCAGCGCGCTGATGATGACGGCGTCATAGAGGTTGCGCGCGCCGACCGTCACCGACTTCCCCGGTTTGGCCGCGTTCCAGCTGGCGAGGAAGTGGTCGTTGGCCGTCCCCTGGACCGGCGAGCCCGACATGCCGTAGAGGTACTTCGATGCGTAGGCCAGGCCCATGGCCTTGGTAAAGTCGGGTTCAGGAGCGGTGTCGTCACCGACCACCGGCCCGTTCAGGTCGCCCAGCTCCTTCATGTTGCTGAAGAGCGTCGCCGACGTCTGCGGATCCGTTTTGAAAAAGACGACGTCAGGCTTGGTCTGAAAGGCCTTCGTCACCTCGGTGCGGTAGGACGACTGTGCCGGCACGAGGCTGACTGTCTGCAAGACCTTCCCCCCGTGGTTCGTGTAGTACTTGGTCAGGTTCGTCAGCTCGGCAACTGCGTCGCTCGTGTTGTCGAAGATCATGACGGCGTTAGTCCAGCCTTTCTGGATCGCGAAATACGCTTCGGCCGCGGTCAGGTCAGAGTCGGAGGCGGTGGTTCGGAAGACGTACTTGTACGGGTTCTGGTCGAGCTGGGTGGTCCCGCCGAAAAAGAATGCCGGCGTCTTCACGGCGTCGAACTCTTTGATCACCGAGCTGAAGTCGACCGATGACGGGCCAAGGAAGAACGAAGGCTTGTCGAGCATGATCTTGCGGAACGCGGGCACCGCGTCGACCGCATCGCCGCCGGTGTCTTCAGGATGCTCGACCAGCTGCCGGCCCATGACGCCGCCGTTGTTGTTGACCTCGTAGACGCCGATGGCGGCGCCGTTGGTCTCGATGTTGCCGATGAACGCCCTAGCTCCGGAAATCGCGAAGAGCTCCCCGATCTTGATAGGCGAGGTGTCGGTGACGGTGGCCGGGCCGTTCCCGCACGCGGCGCCGACAAACAAAGTAACGACACCGGCCACCGCCGCCGCCAGACGCAGATGCGATCTCAACCTTGATTCCCCCTTTTCAATGACCCCTTCCGGTCCCGTTCAAGCTGCTTTGCGCACGAACCCCGGTGCCCCCCAGAAAAATCGCGCTGATGTCGTGAGCCTTGACCTCTCCAGGCGTCCCCTCGAGGTGATTGCGTCCGTCGACCAACAGGTAGATCCAGTCCGCGGCATCGAGCGCGAGGTCGACGTTCTGCTCGACGACGACGACCGCGGCTCCGCTCGCCGCGATGCGTTTGACCTGCTCCCAAACGATCTGCGTGTAAGCCGGCGACAGCCCGGCAGTGGGCTCGTCGAGCAGCACGACGGTCGGGTCGAGCATCAGAGCCCTGGCAATGCCGAGCAGGTTTCGCTGACCGCCGCTGAGCGCTCCGGCGCGCTTCATCCGGGCCTTGCTCAGGTCCGGGAAGATCTCGAGCACTTCGCCGATCCGCTCTTTGACCCCATGCTTGCGCGTGTATCCGCCCATCTCGAGGTTCTCGACGACGGTGAGGCTCGGAAAGACGTTCGCCACCTGAGGCACGTAGCCGAGACCGCTTCGCGCGATCTTGTGCGCGGGCAGGCCGGTGACCTCCTTGGCTCCCACCCACACCGAGCCGCCGGCGAGGCGCAGCTGGCCGGTCAACGCCTTCATGAACGTCGACTTGCCAGAACCGTTCGGGCCCAGAATCGCGACCACGCGGCCGGACTCGGCTCGCACCGCGAGATCGCGGACCACGGGTACATGGCTGTACCCCGCCGTGATGCCCTCAGCTCGCAGAGCTGTTGACAAGCATGCCTCCGAGATAGGCGCGGACCACTTGCTCGTTTCTGCGCAGGTCTGAAAGCCGGCCGCGCGCGAGGACCCTGCCTTCGGCCATGACGACTACGTCGTCGCAGAGCTCGTCGACGGCTTCGAGGTTGTGCTCGACCATGAGCAGGGTGATGCCGCGGTCGCGCAGCTCGCGCAGGTGGAGCGAGATCTGAGCCACGAGCGCCGGATTGATGCTGGCCATGGGCTCGTCGAGGAGCAGCAACTTCGGCTTGGCCATGACCGCCCGAGCCAGCTCTAGCAGCCGCTTCTGTCCGCCGCTCAGGTTCTTCGCGTACTCGTCGCGCTGCGCATACAGGCTGAAGGTTTCGAGCACTCCCAGCGCCTTGGCGACGTTGATCCGCGTCTCTTCGCGACCGATCTTGGGACGGAAGAAAGTGTTGAAAAGGCTCTCGCCGCGCTGGTCGGGAACTACGACGAGAAGGTTTTCAAGCACGGTCAGGCTTCCGAGCTCACGCGAGATCTGGAAGCTGCGGATGAGCCGGCGCTGAGCGATCTGGTAGCTGGGGCGGCCGGAAATCGCGTGGCCGTCGAACACGATCGACCCCTTCCGGCATGCGATCGCCCCGGACACGAGGTTGACGAGCGTGGTCTTCCCCGCGCCGTTTGGACCGATGAGGGCGGTGATCGTGCCGCGCTCGACGGTGAAGCTGCAGTCATCGACGGCCTTCAGCCCGCCAAAAGAGTGGGATACGTGATCGATCGCGAGGACGCTGTCAGGCATCGGGCGATCCGTGGGTTCGCGCCAGGAGCGGCCCCTTCCAGCGCCAGCGCCGCTCTGGGAAAAGACCCTGAGGACGAAACCAGAGCGTCACGATGATCAGCCCGCCGATGGCCATATTGCGAAGCGCGGCTCCCAGCTCGGGGTTGGAGGGCCACTTGGGCAGGAATCGCGTGGCCTCGACGAAAACCACCGGAATCAACAGCGCACCAATAACCGCGCCAAGGTTGTTGGCCCGGCCGCCGATCAAGAGCGCCGCGAAGATCACGAAAGTTTCGGGAGGCAGCCAGCCCGACGGGCTGATCGCGCTTATGAACGCGATCAGCAGCGCCCCACCGATCGCGGCGTACGCGCAGCCGATCATCATCGCGATCAGCCGGATGCGGGTGCTGTTCTTGCCGAAGGCTTCGGCCACCTCGAGGTCTTCGCGGATGGCGCGCATCGAGCGGCCGAGCGGAGACGAGGTGAGGCGGTGGGCGAGCAGTCCGAGCGCGACCATGATCACCGCGCTGAACGCGACGAAGAAATAGAGGTAGGTGTTGGGGTCGAGCTGCAGAAGATCGTTGAAGGGCGACGGCACGCCGCCCAGGCCGTCGTTGCCATTGAACAGGTTCGGATTGTTGGCGATGAGGTCGAAGACGATCGTGCCGACCGAGACCATGACGATGGCGAGGTAGTCGCTGCGCAAACGGCGCAACGCGACGCCGCCCAGGGCGAGGCCGGCGAGAGCGGACACTCCGGCGGCAACGCACATCGCGACGAGGAACGGCCAGTTCAAGCCCAGGATGTAGTGCTGGTTGGTCGCTGAGGCCGGACCGTTGGTGAGAACGCCCGCCGTGTAAGCCCCGATCGCAAAGAACGTGATGTAGGTGAAATCGAGGATGCCGGCGACGCCGAACTGGATGTTCAGCCCCCAGACCAGGATGTTGTAAATGAAGAAATACACAACGAGCGTGGCCAGGTAGTAGCCGAGCTGGTCCATCTCGCCTAGTTCTTGCCGGCCATGCGGACGATCCCTTGCGGCCGGACCATCAGCACGACAAGGAGTGCGAGGAACGCGATGTCGTTCTTGTAACCCGAGTTGACAAAGACTGCGGACACCTCAGTGGCGAGGCCGAGCACGACCGCGGCCAGGATCGCCCCCGATGGCGATCCAACTCCGCCGAGGATCATCGCGGCGAAAATGACGAAGAGGATGTTCGAGCCCAAGCCGGTGTCGAACGTCGTGAGGTTCAGGGCGAGGACCACGCCCGCGAGGCCGGCCAGCGTCCCGCTCAACATCCAGACGACGTGCGTCACCCGGTCCGTGTCGATGCCGGAAGCCCGAGCGAGGTCGATGTTATCCGACATCGAACGCATCGCCTTGCCGAGCTTGGTCTTGGTCAGCATCAGACGCAGGGCGACCATCACTGCGACTGAGATCGCGATGATCAGCAGCTGATCGTTCGTGAACTCCAGGGGGCCGATATGAATCGGCTGCTGAGGCGCCAGGTCGTACGAGCGATAGCTGCTCCCCCAGATGGCCAGGTTCAAATTGCCGAGGATCAGGGACAGACCGATGGTGACGATGAGCAGGAACACGAGCGGCGTGCGGCGCCGCAGGAACGGCCGAATCACGAAGACGTTGGCAGCCACCGCGACAACACCCACGGCAAGGCTTGCGAACACAAGCGAGGCCCAGAAGTTGAGATGCCAGCCTGAGTTGAGCGACCAGGCCAGGTAAGCGCCGAGGGTGAGGAAATCGGCGAAGGCGAAGTTGACGAGGTTGGTGACGCCGACCTGGAGCGTGAGGCCGATGGCCGCGATTGCCAGGACCGAGGCCGTGACGAGTCCGAAACCGATGGCGAGCACCAAAGTGCTCACTTCGCGTTTGCCTTTCGGGGCTCGCTATTTGCTATAGCGCGCAGGTCGGCAGCGAACGCGAAGCCGCGGCGGAACACCTAGCGCAGGACCTTGGGTTTGGGGCGGCCCGCGTAGGCGAAGTAGGTCCGGCTCACGTCGAGCGTGTGCTGCCGCATCAGCGCCTCGGCCAGGTCGGGATCCCGAGCCTCTATGGCTTGCAGGATGCGACGGTGTTGATTGACCCGGCGGTCGAGGCCCTTTGGGTCGACGGCACGTTGTGCCGCCAGCGCGCGAACTTTGTATGCGTCATCGAACGCTTCTGTCGTGGCGAGAAACGACGCGAGCAGCTGGCCGTGGGCCACGGCTTCGATCGCGGCGTGGAAATTTCGGAAACCGGCAGTGGCCGACTTTCGCGGCGACTGTTGGCGCAGCTCTTCCGCGGCCGCCAGCGCGTCGCGCATCCGAGCGATCTCCTCGTCCGTCGCGCGTTCTGCGGCGATGCGGGCGGCGACTCCGCGCAGCGCGGCCTGGATGAGCGCCATCTCGGCATACGCGGTCTCAGCCTGGGCCGCCACGTGCCGGTCTCGACCGTGGCGCTCGATCAAACCCTCGTGCTCCAGCTGCCGCAGCGCTTCTCGCACCGGCGTGGGACTCACGTTCAAGAACTCGGCCAGAGAGCGCTCCGTGACTGGCGCGCCGGCGGCGAGCCGCCCGGCGGTGATGGCTTCACGGATCGCCTGGAAGGCCTGGTCAGCAAGCGCTGCGGTGGGAGCGATGGCTTTCAACGGAGAGGTGGATTGGGTCATCCACACGATGCTATCTGCTATAGCATATGGCGTCAAGCACAGCCTTCCGATCGGGGCGTCATCTCAGGAGACAGGTATGGACGAGATCCGTTTCGTGGCAGCGACCGGAGCCGTCGGCGCGGGGGTCGATCGTGAGTCCCTCGCCGCGGCCCTAGAGCGAGGTCCTCAATTCATCGCTGCTGACGCTGGCACGACCGACGCGGGTCCGGCTGCGCTGGGGTCCGGCGTTCCCGCCTTCGCCAAGGACGCGGTCAAGAAGGACCTGACGGAGATGCTGCGCGCCGGGCGCGAAGGCGGCATCCCCGTGATCGTTGGGTCGGCGGGCACGGCCGGCGCCGACATCCACGTCGACTGGACGCTCGACATCGTCCGCGAGATCTGCGCCGAGAACGACCTCAGCCTGAAGGTCGCGGTCGTTCGATCGCAGCAGGATCCCGACTACCTGCTTGAGATGCTCGCCGCGGGGCGCATCCATCCTCTCGCGCCGGCTCCGGTCCTGAACGAGGCGACGATCCGGCGCAGCGTTCGAGTGGTCGGCATGATGGGCGTCGAGTCGATCCAGCGAGCGTTGCGCCTCTCCCCCGACCTGGTGCTTGCGGGTCGAGCCAGCGATTCCGCCCTTTATGCGGCGATGCCGATCGCGCTCGGCTTCCCCGAGGGGTTGGCATGGCACGTTGGAAAGATCGTCGAGTGTGGGACCCTGGCCTGCGAAGTACGCGGACCTGGCGCCATGCTGGCGACAATTCGGACGGACCACGCTTTGATCGAACCGATCGGTCCAGGGCTGCGCTGTACGCCGATGAGCGTCGCGGCGCACAGCCTGTACGAGAATGCCGACCCGTACCTGTTCAAGGAGGCGTCCGGCACGCTCGACCTGAAGCAAGCGATGTTCGAGGCCGCGACGGATTCGAGTGTCCGCGTATCGGGCGCTACCTTTCGTCCGGCCAGCGCCTACAACGTCAAGCTCGAAGGCGCCGAGCTGGCCGGGTATGCGACCGTCATGATCGGCGGGATTCGGGATCCGTTCATCATCGGACGGCTCGACTGGTGGCTCGGAAAGATGAAGGAGTACTTCGACCACTCGGTCCGCGCGGTCCTCCGCCTCAACCCCGCCGATTATCAGTTCTCGCTGCACACCTACGGCCGCGATGGAGTCATGGGAGAGCTGGAGCCCGAGCGCAATTCAGCCATCCACGAAATCGGAGTCGTGTTCGAGGTGCTGGCAGCGGATCAGCGCACGGCGACCGAGATCGCAAAGCTCGCGCGACAACCGCTGCTGCATCTGCCAGTCCCCGAGTGGAAAGGGGCTGTCACGACGATCGCGTATCTGCACAACCCTCCGCAGATCGAGCGCGGTCCCGTCTACCGATTCAACATGCACCACGTGGTCACGCCGCGTACGGAAGAGGAGATGTTCCGAATCGAATCCGTGGAGATCGGTTCGCGTGTGGCGGTGCCGGCCGTCGTGAGGACAGCGTGAGGCTCGACCGCCTGGCTTCGCTGGTGCGCAGCAAGAACGCCGGGCCATTCCAGCTCACGTTCGACATCATGTTCACCGGAGCTGACGTATACCAACGCGTCAAGTCGTCGAAGGTGCTGAACGCCTCACTCATCGCACGCCTCTACGACTGCGAGCTGGACTCCGTGCAGTTCTTCGAGTGCGACAACGCGCTTGCGTTCAAGGCGACGATTCCGCGGCGTCAAGTCCAGGGCGCGTTTGGAGATCCAGACCTGCACGGTGGCCAGCAGCACGCGCCGCTGATGGCGGTGGAGATTCCCCACTAGCTCGACAGACTTGGCGCCGGGGGTCAGTTGAGGGTCCGCCACCGCCGGGCTAGCTGCTGGTCACCACCATTTGTCTTCGAGGGCACGATCCGTGCCACCCGTTTCGTCGAGTGCATCGAGCTCCGCCATGTCCTTCGCCGAGAGGGTGAAGTCGAAGACGCGCGAGTTCTCTTCGATCCGGTTGCGGTGCGTTGATTTCGGGATCACGATGATGTTTCGCTGCAGGCACCATCTGAGCAGCACCTGCGCCGGCGTACGTCCGAGTCGCGCGGCCAGCCGTTTCACCGTTTCGTTTGCGAGGTGGCGACCGGTACCAAGCGGGCTGTAGGCTTCCAGCGCGATGCGCCGCTGTTCTGCGGCGGCGAGAAGCTTTCGGCGGTACTCGAACGGGCTGAACTGCACCTGATCCACCGCCGGCGCAACTGTGGCCATCGCTATGACCTGGTCCAGCTCTCTAACGTCAAAGTTCGACACGCCAATGGAGCGCGCGTATCCCTTCTCAAGAGCTCGCTCCATTCCTTTCCAGGCCCACGTTGGACCACCCTGCGGCCAGTGAATCAAGTAGAGGTCGACGAAGTCGACGCCGAGCCGTCGGAGACTCCGTTCAGCCTCGACAACCGGGTCTTGTGCGCCGGGCCAGAACTTCGTAGTCATGAAGACTTCATCTCGTGGCACGCCGCTCTCCTTCAACGCGAGGCCAACGCTTTCCTCATTGCCGTACGCCTGGGCGGTGTCGATGTGGCGGTACCCGAGCTCGAGAGCCCATCGCACCGAGTTGACGGTCGTCGGTCCGTTTGGAATCTGCCACACGCCCAGGCCAAGCAGCGGGATCTCGTCTCCGTTCGCAAGTGTCCGCAGCTGCTTATCCAAGGTTTTGGTCCGCCAACCTCGCATCACGCCTGCGCTGGGCGGCCAGCGCGATCAGGCCGAGGGCGACGATGCCAAGGCTGTACACGACAGTCGTGACATGCAGACCAAATAATGTGGTGGCGAAGCCGGCGGCAATTGCCGGGAGGCTGAAGGCCAGGTAGGCCATGACGAGGGCGACGGCCAGGAGCTCACTGCGCTCGCCGGGCGTTGCGATGCGGGCCAGCGTCCCGAAGGAGGCCAGAGCGGACGCTCCGAAACCCACGCCGGCGATGATGGTCCCGACCGCGGCCAGTTCCACGACGTGGCCTTCGACGCCGGCGAGCGTCAACCCAGTCCCGCCAGAAAGCAGGGTGGCAGCGATTGCCAAAACCCTGCTGGTCGGCCATGTTCTAAGCAGGAAGGCGGTGAGGGCGCCGGCGCCGCACAGCAGCGACACGAGCAGGCCGCCGATCAGGTGATTCTTCAAGCCAAAAAGGCCGGCAGCGACAGAGGGCCCGAGCGAGAGGTACAGACCGCCAAGCGCCCAGCTGGCCACGATGATCGGGAGCAGCGCGAAAACATCGGGCCGCAGGCGGGCGGG
>Ga0209648_10006248_pt1 | contig 10252 bp, 10 predicted proteins | sample GraSoi2013_115cm_FD_185830 | JGI IMG/M metagenome (GOLD analysis project Ga0209648, IMG submission 185830) | Grasslands soil microbial communities from the Angelo Coastal Reserve, California, USA - Sample 9_17_2013_115cm (SPAdes) (version 2) | ecosystem: Environmental > Terrestrial > Soil >...
ACGATCTTCAGGTCAGCGAAAAATACGTCGTCAATTTCAGACGTGAGGTGCGGAATAAAGGCGGCCACAGCTCGATGCCCGTGGCTGACAACGCCATCTATCGTCTTGCGGCGGCGTTGCAACGGCTTTCGAACTTCGGATTTCCCCTCAAGACCAACGAAGTAACCGCGGCCTACTTCCAGCAAATGGCGAAAATCGAAACCGGCCCTACAAAGGAGGATCTCGCAAAGGCTGCCAAAGGTTCCCGGGAGGCAATGCAGCGGCTTGCGGCGGCTACTCCGGCCTGGAACGCCACTTTGCGCACTACTTGCGTGGCTACACTATTAGAGGGAGGGCACGCGATGAATGCGTTGCCGCAGCTCGCAGCCGCCACCGTCAACTGCCGCGTCCTTCCAGAGGACTCCGTCGACTACGTGAAAACCACATTGCAAAAGGTCGTCGCCGATGACCAAGTCAGCGCAAAGGTTCTTGGCGAGCCGGCTGCGGGGCCCACTTCCGCGTTGAGGCCGGATGTGTTGGCAGCCGTCAGCCGCGGCACAGAGGCTCTCTGGCCGGGTGTGCTGGTGGTGCCCATCATGGTGATGGGCGCGACCGACGGGAAGGCCCTTCGCGTCGCAGGTATTCCGACGTATGGAGTCCAGGGCATTTTCTTCGACCGCGACGACATCCGATTCCACGGCCGCGACGAACGCGTGGGCGTCCAGTCATTTTACGAAGGCCAAGCCTTCCTCTTCGAATTGGTCAAGACGCTTTCCAAATCCTCGCCGGTCGCCCAGGCGCGCGGCCAGCAGGACAAAACTTACTTGCCGTAGAAGAAGTAGTCGGCCGTATACGCCACGCGGGTCTCTTGTCCTTCGTGCCCCGCGTCACATCCCTCCGCTGGCGCTTTGCCACCTTGGGTATTCAAACGCTGGATGTTTGTCACCTGAGCAAGAATGCCCTCGCCGGAGTGCCCGGTAGCGACCAGCAGGAGCCACGGAATCGAATCCGCACTCGGCGAAGGAGCGCTCGTCATCATTTTTCCGGTCACCTGGCTGTGGTCGCTCCATTCCCACATGGGCCCAGCAGAGTGCCGCCCCACCGGCTTGCCGGACTTGTCAAAAAGTTCCGCCTCCGGGCCTTTCAGCGCCCAGATGTACGCCTTGCCGTCATTCTTGCACGTGTAAACCTGAAAGCCCTTGGCATGAGCTTCGGCGACGAGCGCTCGTCCCTCGGCCGGCTTGAGTTGTGCCGGTACATCTTGTTCTGGCGCCGAGGCGCGAACCAGCGCCGCGGCGAAAATCAAACCGAGCACCACGCAAATTGCCACGACTCTTCTGTGAATTGTTGCGGCCATCGCAGTTCTCCTCATCATCTTTCGACGCGCCAGTGTTCCCCTATGCGGCGGCATCTCTTGCTCGCATCTTACCGCAAATCCGCGGTTTGTTTAGTTGAGGGACGAATTCTTCGCTGTTGATCCCCGCCATCAGCCACGATGCACCCGTCACGGTTCTCCTCAATCGGCTCTCCGTTTCATATCGTCGACACCTTCATTTATCAGAATTCCCCCTCGATTACCTGTTCACTACTTGTGTTCACTTTTGTACAGTTTTCGAGCGTGCGTTCTCAGAAAATGGTAGTCTTATGATTGCCTATTACGTTCTGCACACCAGGCAGTCGCGCATTCAACTAAGCAGATCGCCGGAGACAACATGGAATTGACCGCAACGCGACAAGAGCGCCCTTGGGACCGACCCTTCTGGAAACCCGTTCATGGCAAAGAAGGCGTCTTCACTTATCTGGTTCTCATTCACGTTCTTGCCGTCGTGGGTCTGATCCTTTTTCCTGTGCCAAGCTTCAAGGTTGTCGGCATGACTTTGCTCAGTATTGCCTTTGGCGGTCTCGGCACCACCGTTTGCTATCACCGCATGCTTGCCCACAAAACGCTCAGGACCAACCGCTTCATCGAACAATTCTTGATCTTCTGGGCCGTCTTCAACGGCTCTGGTCATCCCGCGAGCTGGGTCGCCTATCATCGCCTCCACCACTCCGTCACGGACACGCCCGAGGACATCTCCAGTCCCAAGCAGGGCGGTTTCTGGTGGGCGCATCTTCGCTGGCTCTATCAAACCCAGCCCGCCGACAAAAAGCGCTGGGCTCCCGAGCTCACCGGCGGCGTCTACAAAATCTGGGGCTGGGCCGAAACGCCGGTCATTGTCTTCTCGATCTGCATTGGCCTGATTCTCGGCTTCGGATGGATGGGCTTTTTCTGGATGGGCGCGATCCGCCTCGTCTACTCCCTGCACATGCAGTGTTTGGTGAACAGCCTCACGCATCTCAACCATGTCGAGGAAGGCGATTCCAGCATGAACGTCTGGTGGCTCGGCCCCTTCCAATTGACCGCGTGGGGCGAAAACTGGCACCAGAACCATCACACGCACGCTGGTTCCGCGCGCCTCGGCCTCCGCTGGTATCAGACCGACATCGGCTGGTATTTCATCTGGATGCTCGAAGCCGTCGGCTTGGCCCATTCGGTCAAGCGTCCCCGCGTTTCATAGCTGGCCGCGTGGTTCTCCACTTTGCTTTTTTCATTCTAATATGTAGGGGCAAGCTTTAGCTCGCCCTACTCGGTCCTAATGTACGCTCAAAAATTCAACGTCAACGTGGTGATTCACGGCGAAACCCGCGCCTGTCCGCTCGATTGGCTCGATCAATTCTGCATGCGCAACTTCACCAACTCCGCCGACTTTGACGACACCCTTCCCGTCGCCGATGGCAAGGTCGAAGCCAGTTTCCGCCTCACTCCTGAACGCTTCGCCGAAGGCCTCGGCGCGTGGCTCACCCAGCGCGGCAAAGGCGAAGGCCAGCCCGTCGCAGTACAAGTCACTCGCGAATAGATTCTTGGAATGTCCAGGCGTGATGATGGTGCAATTTGGAAAATCGCGCTAGGCCGCGGAATCCCGTTTTTCGCCGCGCAGGACGGCGCGAATTTGCGGCAGCGCCGCCAGCGCCGCCGCTTCCCCGGCCGCAACCATCTCCGGCGTCCTGCTGAAATCGTCCCACACAAAAGGTTTTACATCGGGTTCGATAATGACGTCCGCCTGCGTCCGCCAGGCCAGGTCCGAGTGCCGCTGCACGATGTTGAACGCGCGGCTGAGGACATCGGTAAATGTGCGCGGCTGCTCGATGGTGCCCGCTTCCAGGTACACCGCGATGACCACGTCTGCGCCGAGCAGCAACGCGCCCTCCACCGGCACCGGTGCGGTCAGGAATCCGTCCACCAGCGTCCTCCCCTCAAATTGGATGGGCACAAATAGGCCGGGGTACGCGCAGGAGGCGCGTAGCGGCGGCGCGATGGGACCGTGGGAATAGTAGACGGAGACGCCCGCATTGATGTCCGTGGTGGCGATGGCCAACGGCGTCCGCAATTCCTCGAACGTTTTTGCAGTTGTAAAACGCGCTAGATATTTTTCCATGCGTCGGTTGGTGGCTAGCCCGAGCCAGGACGGCGTCCAGCGGCCGAAATCCGCGAAGCTCGTGGTTTCTCCAACCTTGGCCATCTCTTCCAGCGATGCTCCCGCGCAGTATCCTATGGCGATCAGAGCGCCAACGCTCGTGCCCGACACACAATCGATGGGAATCTCTGCTTCGCGCAAAACGCGGAGTACACCGAGGTGTGCGATACCGCGCGCAAATCCGCCCGCAAGAGCCAAGCCGACGCGTGGGCGTTCCCGTGGTTCGTTTTGCTCGCCATACGCGAAGGCGCGAAACTTGTCCTTCGCCGTTCGAAACCAGCCCAGAGTGCTGGAGACTTTGCCTTCTTCCGCCATCTGTCCATTTTAGTACTATCTCCACGGATCGGCCTGCCGTTTGACCCGCGCATGCCGGTTTTGTAACCTGTCCTTCCGTACGAATGAGGTAAAAAGGCGCGCTATGAAACGTCGCATCGAAAAGGCAGTGGTGCTGGGAGCAGGAACAATGGGCTCGCGGATCGCGGCGCATTTCGCGAACGCCGGGCTGCCGTGCATTCTGCTGGACATTGTTCCCCCGAATTTGCCCGCGGATGCGCCGGCCGGAGAGCGCAATAAAATCGTACGCGCCGGCTTGGACGCAGCGAAGAAATCGAAACCGGCCGCGTTTTTTACCGCCGCGCTTGCGGAGAAAATTGCCATCGGAAACTTCGACGATGATCTGGCGCGTTGCGCCGAGGCCGATTGGATCATCGAAGTCGTCGCGGAGAATCTGGAAATCAAACGGAAATTGCTGGCCCGCGTCGCCCAGTATCGCAAGCCTGGCGCCATCGTAACCACGAACACGTCCGGCCTGCCCGTGCACTTGATCGCCGAGGGTATGAGCGAAGAGTTCCAGCAGCATTGGGCGGGGACGCACTTCTTCAATCCGCCTCGCTATCTGAAACTGGTCGAAGTGATCCCCGGGCCGAAAACTTCAATCGAAGTGGTCGAATCGTTGAGCGAGTTTTGTGACCGGCGTCTCGGAAAAGGCGTGGTGGTGGCCAAAGATACGCCAAACTTCATAGCCAATCGCATCGGAACGTTTTCCATGCTGAATGCGCTGCGCCTCATGGGCACGCTGGGCCTGACAGTGGAAGAGGTAGACGCCTGCACGGGACCGGCGGTGGGCTGGCCGAAGTCGGCGACGTTTCGCACCGCGGATATTGTAGGGCTCGATGTGCTGATGCACGTGGTCAAGAACATATATGAGACGGCGCCCAAAGACGAGTCGCGGGAAAGCTACAAAGTCCCGGCCCTCGTGGAAGAGATGGCCAGGCGCGGCTGGCTCGGCGACAAGACCGGACAGGGTTTTTACAAGAAGGTGAAGGGCGAAGGAGAAAAAGAAATTCTGACGCTCGATGTGAACACTATGGAGTATCGCGCGCGGCAGAAAGCGAAATTCGCTTCCCTCGAAATGGGCAAAGCGATTGAAGATACTCGGGAACGGCTGCGCTCTCTGGTGGAACCCGTGCTGCAAGGGCAGAAAGGTGACAAGGCGCAACAGTTTTTGTGGGGCGCGCTTTCCGAGATGTGTTTGTACGCGGCGCGCCGCGTCCCGGAAATCTCAGACAACCTTGTGGACGTTGATCGCGCGCTACGCTGGGGCTTTGCCTGGGAACTGGGGCCTTTCGAGATCATGGATGCGATCGGCGTGAAGGCGTTTGCCGGACAGGTGCTGAAAGAAGGGCGCGCGCTGCCGGCGGTCATCGAGAAAGTGATTGCGAGCGGGCGAAAGGGATTTTACGAATCGGAGAAAGGCACGACGACCATTTTCGATATCTCCAGCGGCGGGGCAAAAAGGGTCGAAGAGCAGAAGGGCGTCATCATTCTCAAGTCACTGAAGGATGCAGGCCACGAAGTGGAGCGCAATTCTGGCGCTAGCCTCATCGATCTCGGTGACGGCGTAATGTGCTGCGAATTTCACGCCAAGATGAACGCCATCGGCGCCGATTTGATCGCCATGCTGCACAAGGGCTTGAAGCGGCTGGAAACGGATTTTGACGCCATGGTCATCGCCAACCAAGCGGTAAATTTTTCCGTCGGCGCGAACCTTATGCTGGTTCTGGTGGGAGCCCAGGAACAGGAGTGGGACGAATTGCATATGGCGGTAAAGCAATTCCAGAACATCAACCTGGCGATTAAATACGCGCCAAAACCGGTGGTCGCAGTGCCACAAGGTCTGGCGCTCGGCGGCGGCTGCGAAGTAAGCCTGCACGCGGCAAAAACTCAAGCAGCCGCGGAAGCATACATGGGCTTGGTGGAAGTAGGTGTCGGGCTGATCCCCGGCGGCGGCGGCACGAAGGAAATGATGATTCGCGCGAACGAACACGCCAGTGGGACAAGCTCCAGCCTGTCCTCTTCCCCCGAATCCGACCTCGATCTTTTCCATGCCCTGAAGCCCGTCTTTGAAGCGATTGCCATGGCCAAGGTCGGCACCAGCGCGGAGGAATGCCGCGACTTAGGATATTTGCGCCGCGAAGATGGCGTCTCGATGAACCGCGACCGGCTGGTTGCTGACGCCAAGGAAGCCGCGCTGGCACTAGTCCGCGGCGGATACAAGCCATTAGCGGCAACCTGGCAGGAAGGCGCGCAGGCCACGCAGATTAAAGTTCTCGGCGAGCAGTTTCTTGCCGGCGCAAAACTCGCCATTCACATGATGCTCCGCGGCGGATACGCCTCGGAATATGACGCCCATGTGGGCCGCAAGCTGGCAAACATTCTTGCCGGCGGCGCGCTGACCTCGCCGCAACTAGTCAGCGAGCAGTATGTTCTCGATCTTGAGCGCGAAGCCTTCGTCTCCCTCTGCGGCGAAAAGAAAACTCAAGAACGCATCGCGCATATGCTCAAGACCGGGAAACCCCTGCGGAACTAGGGAAATCAAGTTTCGCGAATCGTATAAAAGTGTATTGCTATAACGATTCAGTATGTTGTAGTCTGTCCGTTTGCAGGAGGTGGCCGTGCAGAAGCTTCTGGCGCCGCGGGAAGCGGCGAACATTCTGGGCATCAGTTATCCCACCTTGAAGCAATGGATCTACCACGGAAAGATCAAGTCGATGAAGACGCCCGGCGGCCACCATCGCGTGCCGGAGAGTGAGATTGACCGGCTGTTTCCAAAGAAGCTGAATTATGGGGTCATCGAAACGCGGCGCGGAAATTTCCGGAAGATCAGCGGGCGAAACCAACTGATTGGGCGTGTGGTGGCGATGAAATTCAGCGGGCTGCTGGCGCAGGTCACGCTGGCGATCGGGGAGCAGCACATCACGTCCATCATCACCGCGGATGCAGCCAAGGAACTGCGGTTGAAGACGGGGGATCGAGCCGCGGCGCTGATCAAATCGACCGAAGTCATGATTCTTCGGGTTTGACGTTTCACCTGCCACCAGAACGAGGTTGTCATCCTGAAGCGAACCGATGAGGTTCGCTGAAGGATCTCAATTGCGAAATCATCGCTCGCTCTTGCGGCCAAGGAAGGTTGTCGCGGCCTATTTCGCCAAAATAGTCGCACTGGGCAGTGTCGCGATGCTGCTCTCAGCCGTCGTCTCTGCACAGGGACAAGAAATCCGCGTAGCGGCGGCGGCGGATTTGAAGTTTGCGATGGGAGAGTTATCGGAAAAGTTTGAGAAGCAGTCAGGAACGAAAGTGAATGTGACTTTCGGGTCGAGCGGAAATTTTTTCTCGCAATTGCAGAATGGGGCGCCTTTCGATCTGTTCTTTTCGGCAGACATTGAGTACCCGAGAAAGCTTGAGGCGGCGGGACTCGCTGAGCCGGGGACCCTGTACGAATACGCCGTTGGGCGAATCGTGATTTGGACGCCTGCGGATGCGAAAGCGGATGTTGCCAAGCAGGGGTGGAAGACTCTAGTGGATGCGAGAGTCGAGAAGATTGCGATCGCGAATCCGGAGCATGCCCCCTACGGACGCGCAGCGGTGGCCGCACTGCAAAAGGCGGGAATCTACGAATCCGTTAAGGCCAAGCTGGTGTACGGAGAAGATATTTCGCAAGCGGCGCAGTTTGTGCAGTCAGGAAATGCACAGGCGGGCATTGTGGCGATGTCGCTTGCTGTTTCGCCGGCGATGAGCAATGGAAAACGATGGGAGATTCCTGCGGATATGCATCCGGTGATTGAACAGGGAGCGATCGTTTTGAAGGATGCGCGGAATACGGATGCGGCGCGGTCATTTCTGGAATTTGTGAAGAGTGCGACGGGGCGCGCGATATTGGCAAAGTATGGTTTTGAATTTCCAGTGAAGACCAACAAAGAGGAAAAAAGTTAATGCAGAGACGTTGAGGGTGGAAAAGAAACGCGGAGAACAGTAGAAAAAAGGATTTCGAATGGAAGCATTGTGGTTGTCGATGAAGCTGGCGGCGTGCGTCGCGGCGATATTACTGGTGATCGGTACCCCATTAGCGTACTGGCTGGCATTTTCGACCTGGCGCGGTAAATTCCTGCTCGAATCGGTGGTGGCGCTACCGCTAGTGCTACCGCCGACCGTGCTCGGCTTTTACGCGCTTGTGGCTATGGGGCCGCGCGGTCCGCTCGGGAAACTGTGGTTCGCACTCTTCGGACATGGGTTGGCGTTCACATTCGCCGGACTGATTCTGGCGTCGGTTTTGTACAGCTTTCCATTCGCGGTGCAGCCGCTGATCATTTCGTTTGAGGGAGTCGATCGAAGATTGCTGGATGCATCGGCCGTGCTGGGTGCGGGAGGCTTGCGGACATTCTGGCGAGTAATCCTGCCGTTGTCGCTGCCTGGAGTGGTGACGGCGGCGGTCTTGAGTTTCGCGCACACCCTGGGAGAATTCGGTGTTGTCCTGATGGTCGGTGGCAATTTGGCGGGCGTCACGCGAACGGTCTCCATCGACATTTACGATCACGTGCAGTCCCTCGAATACGGCGAGGCCAACCGCATGGCGCTGTTGCTTCTGGTGATTTCCTTCGCCGTGTTGTCCGTTGTTTACGCAGTGAATCGCCGCGTGTGGATGCCGTGGGCAGCGAAGTAAACGCCACGATGCTCATCGCGCGAATCCGCAAAGAGCGACGCACCGCGGGCGCCTCTTCCTTTGTCCTCGATGTTTCCATTGAAGTTTCTCCCGGCATCACAATATTATTTGGAGCTTCCGGAGCCGGCAAATCCACACTGCTGGATTGTGTCGCGGGACTAACGCGGCCAGACGAAGGGCGAATCGTGACCGGCGGCGATGTACTCTTCGACTCCTCGCGTGAAATCTATGTTCCCGCGCCGAAGCGGCGAATCGCTTACGTTTTTCAGACCCTCGCGCTCTTTCCGCATCTGAGCGCGGAAGAAAATGTTTCCTACGGATTGAGCGATTTGCGGGAGGAAGAAAGGCGGGAGCGAGTAGCAGCTATTCTCACAGCCTTTGGCGTCGAGAAACTGCGGAAACAAAAACCGGGCGAGATTTCCGGAGGAGAGCGGCAGAGAATCGCATTGGCGAGATCACTGGTGACCGGGCCGCGCGTCCTGTTGCTCGACGAGCCACTGACGGGTTTGGACGCGGAACTAAAAGCGGCAATTGTGGACGACCTGCGCGCGTGGAATACAGCAAAGGGAATCCCGATTCTGTACGTGACGCACAGCCGCGATGAAGTCGATGCGCTCGGCGAGCGTGTGATCGCGCTTGACAATGGATGCGTCGCAAACGCCGGCGCTCCGATGGAAGTGCTGAACGCGCCCCGCCGGAAAAGGCTGGCGCAGGCGGCGGGATTCGAGAATCTGCTGGGCGCTACCGTGCTTGATCTGCGCGAGGCAGATGGTGTAATGCGCGTTCGCCTGGGCGAAAGCGCTTGCGAGATCGAGGTGCCGCTCGGCTACGCGGCCGTCGGGACCCACGTGCAGGTTGCTGTTCGCGCGGGAGACATTTTGCTGGCGACGGAACGGCCGCACGGATTGAGCGCGCGAAACATGATGGAAGGGCGCATCATTTCGCTGGAGCAGCGCGGGACGATGGTCATTGCGCGCGTGGATTGTGGCGTCGCCTTCGTTGTGCACATCACGCCCGGCGCAGTGCGCGCACTGGATTTAACCGCCGGTCGTCGCGTCTGGCTGGTGCTGAAAACGCATTCGTGCCATCTCGTGGACTAGAAGAGAAGTCTGGGAACTTAAAACTCTTCAAGCTTTCGGCTTCGCTGAAGCGGGCTTTGCGGGTTTTGCCGCGGCGGGGACGGAGAATTTGATTTCGTCAGCCTCAAGAGTGTTGTCCTTGGGCGTGGCGTGGATGACGACGCGGTCACCAGCGGCGAGGTCGCCGGCCTTGGCTGGCTTGTCCTCATTGTTCACTCTCGATAGAAAGACGGTCGAAGCGGCGATTTTCACTTCCACGGACTTTCCGTCCGCGGTTTTTACAACCACGGAATCGGTGCTTATTCTCTCCACCGTGCCACTCACGTGAACTTTATTGCCATGAGCGAAGGCTGTACCCGTCGCGAGTGCGACCAATAAAACCAGCGAGGATAGGCGAAATTTCATGAGGGTCTCCCGTTGGAATGAATGATTAGCATGCGATGGCTTCATTTCCGGTGATTATCTTTTGATTCGGGTTTTCGTTGCGGTGTTGCTCCATTCAGAAAATCATTTTCTTGCTGTTCTTCTTCCCGGCCGTCCGGGCCCTTGGGATTATACCGCTCCATTTCGATGCGTTCCGCGGCCGTGAGATGAGGAAGGTGGCGGATGAAATGAACCAGCCTCCAATCGTCCTCCATCCCCCGGTGCTCGCCGCCATTGGAAAACGCCGGCATTCCCGT
>Ga0209648_10006249_pt1 | contig 10250 bp, 14 predicted proteins | sample GraSoi2013_115cm_FD_185830 | JGI IMG/M metagenome (GOLD analysis project Ga0209648, IMG submission 185830) | Grasslands soil microbial communities from the Angelo Coastal Reserve, California, USA - Sample 9_17_2013_115cm (SPAdes) (version 2) | ecosystem: Environmental > Terrestrial > Soil >...
ACCCTCCGTGGCGAGGTTTCAACCTGCGCATCCGAAATGAACTGGAAAAGCTGGTTCCTCCTCACCATGCTCATTCTCGATGCGCAGATGATCGGCTGACGTGAAACCCTGACATATGTGATAAGTCCTTACAACTGCGTCAATCTGGGGTTGTTTTGATGGGTTATTGACAGCAGGTGCTTATGAGAATAGAATCTCTGCCAACAGAGATAGACATCATATTCCAACAAGATACAACCGGTGCAGTATGACCCTAATTATGACAATGATAAGACCAGAGGGCATTTGGCAATCTGCTGACAATAGAGTCACCAGGGACGGTCAACTTATTGATGATGAGAGACCCAAGCAACTTCACATTATTTGCCCACCGTTACCTAGCGGTCCCCAGTTGTTACTCGCTTTCACAGGTCTTGCGGAATTGTTTGATGGATCACCAACCATTCAATGGGCAAGAGAAACATTGCGCGGTGAGCAACGATTTATCATGCCCATGCTTGAACATCTGAGGGATCGCTTGAGCAGAGATGTTGGCAGATCTCACCTATGGAACAACCTTTTACTATTCTCAGGTGGTATCTTTGAGGGGGATAAGCGATTTTATGTTGAGATTAGGAACGGAGAGCCTAAGACTAGAAAGCCCAAACGAGAGTTTGATTTTGTCGTATGCGAGGTTACAGAACCTATAGTGTTTATCGCTGGCAGTGGAGAGCAAGCTGTTTCTAGGGAGGACAGGGCTTTACTCCAGGCTCAGTCGAGAATCAGACCAGCAAAGTGGGAGGACCATCTTGGTTTACTCGCCGCTGTCAATCGTCGCACTGCAAATACTCTTGCAAAAAAAGGGCAAAAGAGCGTTAGCCCATGGTGCTCCGCTTCTTATCAGGGGGTCACCGTATTTTAGTACACTATTACGCGTCTCATTTGCAACACTGTCCTTCTCTCAAACGGGAAGACCCATCTCAGGAATCTGGCAACGGTGATTGGTCTTCATTCCCATCAGCTGTGCGGTGACCTATCTCTCAGGAGGATGGGATGGCAAGGCTTTTGCTTGTCTATTGCTCTCGGCGAGACTGGCGTGCAGCAACGAGCGTGCGACCCAGCGCGAGACCTCCTCTGCTGCTGCCAGATCAAGCCCACGAATATCGCGCAGCACCAGGAAAGCCTCGATTCCGATACACAATGCTAATCCTGACACCAGGCGCTCAAAGCTACTTTCATCCAACTGGGTGTGTACTGGGGCAAGGGCCAGTTCGATCCAGTCGATGCGCCGGTAGCCCCGTTTTGGCGGCTCCGCTTCCGCTGTATCAGTCGTGCGCTCGTTACGACTGCGGTCCACAGTGAGACGGATCATGGCCCGCATGAGTGGCTCGGTCGCCTGTAGTTCGGCATACATTGTTCGCACGAGGGCATCCAGGCGTGCCTCGACATTGTGCGCCAGTTCTGGCGACGCGAGCATGCGCTCGAACACCGGTCGTTCTCCCTCGAGCTGGGCTTCGGTGAGCAATTGCTCTTGCGTGGGAAAATAGCGGTAGGCCGTGCGGCGCGAGACATCGGCGGCATCGGCAGCATCGGCGACCGATGGAATCTTTCCCTGTCGGATCAATTCCCTTGCAGCCGTGAGGATGGCAGCGCGCGTCCGACGTTTCTGCTTGTCTCTTCCATTGTGCGGAGGTTCCTTGTTCATGCATCTTCCCCTTGACTTTTGCGTTCCTTTAGCATATTATACTCTCATGACATAGTGACACTCAAGTAGCGTTATGACATATGAGTGCCAAAACAGGGAATGAGTCCTGTTGTTCGTCCCTTTGGAGCGCGTTTGTTCCTCAGGAACCCTGCGCGACTTGCGATGATGGTTTCGCATGAGACAGAAAGGATGCATCCATGGCAACACACCCTACGTCGTTACAACCCTTTATTTTGCGTGCCAATGAGGGTCAGGCGGTCTGGTATACGACCTTGCGCATGACGCTCAAGGCGACCAGCGAGTCAACCGGTGGTGCTCTCAGCCTGGTCGAGGCCCTGGCGGCACCGGGGTCAGCACCCCCCTGGCATGTTCATCACCATGATGACGAGATGTTCTACATCCTGGACGGCTCGTTCCTCTTCAAATGCGGCGACGAGCGGTTTGAAGGAGGCCCCAGCTCCTTCGTCTTCCTGCCGCGTCGTATCCCTCACAGCTTCAAGGTCGTCAGTGAGACGCCCGCCCGGTTCCTGGTCCTGGGGACACCGGCTGGCATCGACCAGTACTTTGTGGATGCCGGAACGCCCGCGCTGGAGGAGGGTCTGCGTCCACAGCCCATCGATGTTCAGCAGATGGCAGCCATCGCGACCCAATACGGGATGGAGATTCTGGGACCACCGCCTTTCTAAAAGTAGTCCTGGTTCCCTTTCAGGAGGAAAAAGGGGAGGAGAACATGGAAATTGTCCTCAGGGCCTTAGGTCTTGACGTGTTACCAGCAGACGTTGATGCCCAAGTTGACCAAGCATTCAGGTTGTCAGGCCTTATGAGCGGGCAGGTTGCAGTGAGCATTCGGCCAGATAATCTCCCGGCTGTATTCCAACAATTCGCTGCATGGGCCCAAGGATCGCCACTTCCTGCATGGGTGTGTTGTCAGAGGAACGCCCAAGCACCAGGCAAGCTGCACCTGTCAGCCACGAGTTCACCAAGCATTTTGTATTACAACTTGCCATTAATGCGACAGCTTCTGCGTCTCACCGGAGACGAAGAGGTACTTGTCACTGGCACATGTGAGGGATGGAGCGGTGAGATGCTGGTTGTGACCCTTTCGTGATGCGTGACTTGTCAGGCAGCATCGCCGATCCTCTCATCCTGAGCAAAGCGCGGGTGACTGTGATCCTTCGCTTTGCTCAGAAGGGATTGAATCATGTCGTTGCCGAAAGAAGGTCAGGCACACAGCTTTCAGGAGTGCGAAATGATGGAGGTGATCGAAGTGATGACGCTGCCACCTGTGGTAACGCCAAAAACACCGGACCAACGTCGGCCACGACAGACACAACAAGCACGCCAGGTAGCCAGGCGGGAGATTGTCCGGCAGGTCGAGCAGGGGGTGAATGCCTCGGAAGCACGGAGACACTGCCCTGTCCCAATGCATCGCACGACGGTGTATCGGCTGCTCAAACACGTCCAAGCCGAAGGCGAGCACGCGTTCATCGAGCGGCGACACGGCCACCCCACGAAGCTGCGCGGGGAGGTCCTCACCTGGATGCTGGATCACTGCCAGAGCCATCCTTCGACCTCCAGCGCGGACGTGCAACGTCGCCTTTCTAAGCGCTTCGGCCTCTCGGTGAGCGTGAGTCAACTCAACCGCGTGTGCGCTGCCTACAGCGTGCGTCGCGTTCCACCACCGCGAGAAAAAAAAGTAGGGCGGCAAACCTGATCTGAAGACGGGAGACTGGAGGACAAGTACAAAGAAAAGGATGCTCCAGCTGATTGTTGCTGTCCAGCATGTTCATCCCGGACCAGATGTGGTGGGGTGTCATAGGGTGGTCAGAAACTATTTGGTCAGTCCGATGCCTTGGGTACCCTCACTTTTTGTCGTTCGCGGAAGCTTCGGACCTTGGAGATCGAGCCGCAGGACCGTCCCTGCGGCCCCGAAGCGGTCATGAGACACCAGACCTTATTCTTATTTTTGGTGTGATCGTAAAAGACCCATTGACAATCTGGGCATGCCTTCAGGCGCGTCCAGGTGGAGCGCGCGATCGCTTCCACAACCAGCGCCAGCACTCTCGCGCACAAGCTGCATCCCTGAACCCCTGCTGGTCTATACGTGAGGATAGGCATGCCCTCTGCATCGGGCGAGAGCATTACTTCAACCGGCTGCCTGGACAGCCACCCACTCAGGACCAGCATATCGCTCGTCCCCAGGATGCTCCGCAGATCAGCGCGCAGCTGCCGCACCGATTCGGGCACGATGTAGATCTCTGAGTTTCCAGCTGAGTCTCCGAACCAGGTGGAGTAAAAACGCTGCATGGCCGAGAGCGACACGAGCTCATCGATCGGTTCGCGCGTGTCGTTAGGAATCCGCCAGGTATTGAGAAAGGTGCGCACCACCTCCAACGTCCCTGGGGCCACTTGACTGTCTTCTTTCCTCATGTTAACCACCTAAATGATTTCGCTCTTGACTTTTTGTTTGGCTGATGTTACTATCATAGCATGATTGCTGGTTAACAACAATGGAGGTAGTTCGATGGAATCCCATGTGTGGTGGACCCCTCTGGAGCTTCCTGGCCTGGAGCAGTTACACCTAGTGGAAAACGAGATGGGTGTTGTCGCCGATGGCCTCGTGCTTGGCATCGAGCACGCTACCCCTTTTCGCCTCTGGTACCAGGTGTGGACGGATAACGACTGGAACGTCCGGGAATGTCTCCTCCAAGTTGGCGGAGAGCAAGGCCAGACCGTGCATCTGTCCACCGATGGCCAGGGGCACTGGACCGATGCCGCAGGCATTGCATACTCAACCCTGGATGGCTGTCTGGATATCGATATTTCCCGCACCTCTTTTACCAACACGCTTCCTGTTCGCCGCCTAGCGCTCACACCTGGCGAGAGCGCGGATCTCCTGGTCGCCTACATTACCGTTCCGGATCTCTCCATCCGCCCGGTTCAGCAGCGTTATACCTGCCTTTCCCGCACAGCTTCTGGCGGGATCTACCGCTACGAAGGTTTGGAGAGCAACTTTACCGCCGATCTGCTCGTCGATGCCCAGGGACTGGTCGTGGACTATCCAGGAATCTGGAAGCGGACGGAGATGAGGCCACTTGGGGATGACTTCCCCTCTCAGCCGAGAACAGTCCTTAAAGGGCTGCTCGCCTCGGGGCCACACCCTGAACTGGCCGACAAACTCCAGCTCTTTGGACAATTTATTGGGGATTGGGAGTTCGATTGGACGGACTATCAGTCCGATGGTACTCCCGGCCAAACGGGGAAAGGCGAGATCCATTTTGCCTGGGTGCTTGAAGGGCGTGTCATCCAGGACGTGTGGATCTTTCGATCGCGTGAGGAAGGCCGCCCTGGCTGGCTCGTTGACGAATGGGGCACAACCATTCGCTTCTATGATCCCAGCAGAGATGCCTGGCGAATCTCCTGGCACGGGCCGGTCAACCATGTGGTACGGGCCCTTACCGCGCGACCGGTTGGAAACGAGATCTGGGTCGAGGGGCCCAACCCCAAAGGGCAGCCTCTCCGCTGGATGTTTTCACAGATCACGAGCCACTCATTTCATTGGAGCAACTTCGTTTCCGAGGATGGCGGACAGACCTGGCGCATGCAAGAGGAACTTGAAGCGCATCGGATGGCGTAGAAAACCAGAACAAGATCAGGAAAGGTTTCAGATGGCAAGAACGCAAGCGCGTCCGAGAGCTTGCAGGCAGGTGACGCTTCAACCACATCAGATCATGTGTCGAGGGTGTGGGAGCCAGATGCGGATGGGGCATCATAGCCACCGGACGGTGACAACGTTACAAGGAGTCATACGGTTAACCCTCAAGGTCTATCGGTGCCGCAATCAGACGTGTTCGCTCTTCCACCAGCCAATGCGACCGGAAGAGGAAGGCGGATGGGCATTGCCTCATGGGGAATTCGGCCTGGATGTGATTGCCCTGGTAGGGACGCTGCGCTATCAGCAACAGCGCAGTATCCCACAGATTCACGAAGAATTGCTACGACGCGGAATCCAGATGGCGCAACGCACCGTCACCGATCAGCTTTATCGGTATGAAGAATTGTTGGCGCTGCATCTGGCGGATTCCCAGCGGCTGCAGGAACGTTTGCGTGAACACCAGCAGGTGATTCTGGCGCTCGATGGGTGGCAGCCGGATGTGGGACACGAAGTGTTGTGGGTGTTGCGCGACTGTTGTTCGGGAGAGGTGCTAGTGGCACGGAGTTTGCTGGGAGCCACGGAGAACGATTTGGTTCCGCTATTGAAGGAAGCAGCAAGCATCTGCCGCAAGCTGGACTTGCCCATCGTTGGAGTGATCACCGATGGGCAACATTCCATCCGCAACGCGGTTGCGCATGCGCTGCCTGGGGTTCCTCACCAACTCTGTCACTTCCATTATTTGCGGGAAGCGGCCAAGCCGATCGCCGACGCGGATCGGCATGCGAAGAAAGAACTCAAGAAGCAGGTGCGTGGGGTGCGTCCCATTGAACGGGCTCTAGAAGAACGGACGGACGAGGAAGCCGAGGCGGTACGCGGCTACTGCTTGGCAGTCAGGAGTGCGCTCACCGATGATGGGAAGCCACCACTGGATGCCGACGGACTCCAATTGGAAGAGCGGCTCCAGGCCATCGACGACTCGATCAGAAGGGTCGCGGAAAAAAGGGGCTCCCTGACGAACTCGCCGACCTCCAACGGCTCGTGCAAGGTGGACTGAAGGGCACCGAGTCGCTCTGGCCAGCTATCCGGCAAGCCTACGCTTGGGTGCATCAGGCCGCTCACTTGCTTGCCAATGCTGAGCAGCGCGATGTGGACACCCTGAAGCAGGAATATCGGCAACTCCTGGCCACAATGGCACAACAGCAAGACCTCCTTGGAGCGTTGGCTCCTGCGGTCCCTCACTTCCAGAAAGTCACTGCCAGCTATTGGGATGGCCTCTTTTCGTGCTACCAGGTGAAAGATCTCCCTCGTACCAACAATGACCTGGAACAGTTCTTTGGCACGGCCTGCCATGTGGAGCGGCGCGTCACCGGACGCAAACGGGCGTCACCAACACTCATCGTGCGCGGCTCGGTGCGCGTAGTGGCCGCAGGGGCCAGCCGCATCATTTCCGTTTCGGCGGCGGAACTGCGCCCCTCCGATGTCACAGCCTGGCGTGCACTGCGTCAGACTCTCGACTATCGCCACGAGGGTCGTCGCAGTCAGCTCCGCTTTCGCCGCAATCCGCCGACCTATCTCGCCTCTTTGGAACAGCGCCTCTTCAGATCAGGTTTGCCGTCGTAGAAAAAAACATCCAACAGCCTCAGTTCTCTGGCACGTCGGACTTTCTCGCAGGGAAGACACCACCAGGCCATTGACAAACGCAGTCTTCTCTGTTATCCTAAGTATATTAGGAAAAGCTATTTCCAATAGGGTTTTCTAATATACTTAGGATAACGTGAAGTTCTGAAGAGAAGTAGCGAAACCATGAAAGATCAGAAGTCTATCCTCTCGCCTCAAGAACGTCGTCAGCGCAATCGGGAAGAGATGAAGCATGCCATTCTTGAAGCTGCTCGACGGGTCATGCGTGAGGACGGGGTTGCAGCTCTGAATCTGCAAGAGGTGGCGCGTCGAGTCGGTGTACGCGCGCCCTCCCTCTACGAGTACTTTCCAGGGAAAATGGCTCTCTATGATGCGCTCTTCCGTATGGGCGTTCGTCTCTTAGCGGAACGAATGAATCACTTTCCTGAAAGCCCTGATTCGTTCTGGGCCCGTGCGCAAGCCGTGTTAGAAAACTACATGACGTTTGCCCAGGAGTACCCGGAACTCTATCAACTCGTCCAAGAACGTCCCGTCCCGGGTTTTGTCCCCTCTGAGGAAAGTATGCAGGAGAGCCGTCGCTTACTGACGATGGGTGATGCCATTGTAGAAAAGGGCATCCAGCGGGGAAGTCTTGCCCTTGGGATCACGGTATCGCAGGCACGAGACCTGTTCCTGGCCATGATGCATGGGCTGACGGCGTTGCACTTGGCCAATGAGCCGGAACTTCCCGTTGGCTCGGGTCGCTTCGGCAGCTTAATTCCGGCGGCACTTGCCTTGTTTCGTGCGGCATGGGAGTCTGAACCGTCCAAGACGCACGGCGAGCGAACAGAGAAGGAATAAGATGGGGTTGTTTTTTTACCAGAAGTCGTCAGAGACCCGACCAATTTGAATTGCTTCTAGGAGAACGATCATGCAAACAGTCAGAAACACGAGCAATGATGATCCTGTCGTGCGTCCCGCTCTTGTGCAGGCAAGAGCTATTCTCCCGCTTTCTCATCGTGAGGCGATGGGCATGGCAACGCTTGAATTGGAGCGCTTCCTGGCACTCGTGACTTCTCTCTCGGAAGATGCGTGGGAGCAACCAACGGCCTGTCCCCGGTGGAATGTCCGACAAATGCTTGCTCATGTGACAGGGGCAGCCGCTTCCTGGGCACGCTGGTCAGAGTTCAAGCGCCAGAACAGCTTAAAGGTTCAACGGCCATACCGGGTGTCTGGCCTCTCATTCCTCGATAGCCTGAACCAGATTCAGGTCGATGACCGCGCTTCCACCACACCGGCAGCATTAATCGACGAACTGCGAACGGTGGGACCTCGCGCTCTTGCCACACGAGCACGACTCCATGTGCTGCTGCGGAATCTTCGCCTGCCCTTACCAGCACTTGGACTCGTCCCCATTGGGTACTTGACCGACCTGATCTATACCCGTGATATGTGGATGCATCGGCTGGACCTGTGTCGAGCGACTGGGCGGGAGATGGTCATGACCCCCGAGCATGACGGACGCATCGTGTCGCTCGTCATGCGTGATCTAGGGAAGAAGCTGGCGGCAACACTGCGAAAAACGTCCATGGTCTATCAGCTTTCAGGAAGGGGTGGCGGAACGTGGCAACTCGGCGCAAAGGTGCCTCCCGCGGCAACTCTTCAACTCGATGTCGTGGATTTCAACCTGTTGGCTTCGGGGCGACTCACACCAGAAGAGGCGTGGTCTTGTATCTCGCTAGAGGGTGATACCGCTCTCGCACGCGAGGTTCTCAAGCACACCAACATTCCCTACTAAAAGGTCATCGTGACAGCACGACATTATTCAGAAGAGACAGAAGGAGTTCACTATGTTTACATTCGACCTCGAAGAAACGATCCAGCGGCCAGTTGAAACTGTTTGGAGCTTTCTGGATAACACCAGCAATGGAATGCAATGGCAGCCAGCTACCATTGACCAACGCTATACGTCTCCCGATCCTCATGGCGTGGGCAGCACGGGCATAAATGCGCGCCAGGTCATGGGCAGGCGCGTCGAAACCACGTGGGAAATCACCGAGTACACGCCAGAGCGCAGCTTTACCACCAAAAGCACCTCAGGCCCCATCTCCTATCTGCTTTCGTATACCTTAGAGGCGGTGGACAGAGGGACGCATCTCTCGCTCCACTTCCAGGGCGATCCCAAAGGTCTTTTCAAGGTAGCTGAGCCTCTCTTAGCAAGCACCGTCAAAAAAGAATTCGTGGAGGATCACGCGCGGCTCAAAGCGCTGTTGGAGAGCCAGGCATCCTGATCGATTGCTGCTTCTGATGAGGAACACCGCACACCAGGGGGCCATGGCGAGCGGAGCCAGCCCTGCCCGCGGCTCAGCTCATCAACTCTCCCTATGACCTGGATGCCCGCTATGGCAAGAAAAGGACGACGGTGTGGGTGGGGTAGAAAGTGCATTTTACCCAGACCTGCGATGAAGACGCCCCACAGCTGATTACCCATGTCGAGACCACTCCTGCTCCTCTGAGCGATGAGGGAGTCCTCTGCTCGGTCCATACCGACCTGGCTGAGAAGGATCTTCTCCCAGATCACCATCTCGTCGATGCGGGCTATGTCACGAGTGCCAATCTCATCAAGGCGCAATCTGGCTATGGGGTGGACCTGGTTGGCCCTACCCTCAAGACGCACTGGTATCAGGCGGAGATCGGCTATGACCTCACGCACTTCGGCATCGATTGGGAAGCCGAGACGGTCACCTGTCCACAAGGTCGGATCAGTTCGAGCTGGACTCCCGTCCAAGATGCAGGCAAATCGCTGATCAAGGTGAAGTTTTCTCAAAGCGACTGTAAGGTTTGCCCCTGTCGGGCCTCCTGTACGGGAACCACTCGCCGCACGCTCACATTGCACCCAAAGGAGCAGATGCAGGCGCTTTTTGCGGCGCGCAAGCGGGAGGGGACCGAGGAGTTCAAGGACACCTATCGCCATCGGGCAGGCATTGAAGGAATCCATTCTCAGGCGGTGCGTGCGATGGGCTTACGCCGCTCTCGGTATATCGGTCTGCGCAAAACCCATCTGGGCCATGTGGCTGTTGCCGCCGCAGTCACTCTCATTCAATTGATGAGTTGGCTGCGGGGAGAAGCGCCGGAACAGACCCGCACCTCGGCCTTCAAACGGGTGATGAAGCAGGCGGCCTGAGATGGGGTCTTCGACTTCGCCACCAGTATCACGAGTGGCCATGAGCCATAATTTTTCAACGGTATAATACACAGAAGCGAACAAAAGAAGCAGGCTCTGCCGCATATCTT
>Ga0209648_10006251_pt1 | contig 10248 bp, 12 predicted proteins | sample GraSoi2013_115cm_FD_185830 | JGI IMG/M metagenome (GOLD analysis project Ga0209648, IMG submission 185830) | Grasslands soil microbial communities from the Angelo Coastal Reserve, California, USA - Sample 9_17_2013_115cm (SPAdes) (version 2) | ecosystem: Environmental > Terrestrial > Soil >...
TTCTGCCCGACCGTCATATCCTCGAACCAGTGCGTCGGTCCGAAGCGGTGCTCCTCGGGCTTGAACTGACCGGCTTCCGCCACGCGCCTTCTCCCCCTTTGTGTCGGCACCATAGCCCGGCCTCTACGCCGGAGGAAACAGATCGGCCAGCCGGTCGAGCGTCGGTTCGAGATAGTCGGGCCTGGTGTCGTCGCGTGGCGGAAGCCCGACGCGATTGTGCCAGTAGACCGGCATGCCCACGGCCTTGGCGCCCGGCACATCGGAAGCCGAGCCGGCGACGAACAAGGTCCGTTCGGGCGCCGTGCCGAGCGCCGCCAGCACGGCTTGATAGGGCTCGGGCCGCGGCTTGTAGAACCCGACGCTTTCGGCCGTGGTCACGGTCTTGAACGGCACGCCCACGCGATCCGCCGCCTGGCGACCCAGACGGATCGAGCAGTTGGTCGCCACGGCGAGCGGCACCGGCAGCTTGGCCAGCACGCCCGGCGCTTCGGGCCACGGTGCGAGTTCGCCCCAGCGCCGCTCCAGTCCGCCGCCCAGGCTTCCAGGCAGGCCGACGTCGCGAGCCGCTTCACGCACCAGAGTCTCATAGGGTCGGTAGGCGCCGCAGCCGTAGGTGATCTCGAGATAGCGCCGGCGCCACCTCATGCCGTCTTCGGGCGAACCCGCGACGTCGTTCCACAAGGTCCAGGAGTCGAGCAGCGCCGTCAGCAGGTCGAAGACGACCGCGTCGTATGTCACGCCGCCTTCGCCTTGCGGCCCATCCCGTCGAACAGATCGAGCATGCGCTCTCGCCAGGCGTGAATCGGATCGTCTGGCTCCAGCAGCTCCAGCGGGCTGGCGATACGCGCCCACAGGAAGGCGCCGGCCAGCGCATAATCAGGATAGGCCGGGTGCTCACCCGCCAGGAACTTCTGTTCCTGCAGGAGGCGACGTGCCGGCTCCAGCACCGTGCGGAAGGCAGCGACTCCCTTGTCGCGCGCCCTGGCCTGGTAGCTCGCGAAATCGGTCGTGCCCAGACGCTTGCCGCGCGATTCCTGGAAATAGGGCTGATCGACCGGCCGCACGCGGTCATAGAGGTCGCCGACGACGATGGGAAACAGCGCGGGATGCACGGCCGTATCGGCCCAGCCACTGACGAAGCGCGCATAAGCATGCGCCATGTCGCTCTTGAACAGCGGCTTGTCGGGATAGGCTTCGTCAAGGTGGCCTGCGATCGCCCAGCTGTCCTTCACCACCTTTGGCCCGTCGTGGATGACCGGAACGGTCTGCGACTGGGCAAAGGCAATCTTCTGCTTCTCCGTGAAGCCCATGGGCTCGTCTCTCCAGTCGAGGCCCTTGTGCTTCAGTGCGAACTTGGCCCGCCAGCAGAATGGGCTGGGGCGGCGATCTTCTTGGAAGACGAGGTCGTAGAGTGTGATCATCGGACCCTCACTTTCCGTCCAGCATCCGGATGATGCCGGAGAAATCCTTGGCGCCGTTGCCGCTGTTGACGAACAGGTTGAAGAGCTGAGCGGCCTCGGCGCCGAGCGGCGTGCTGGCGCCGGCGGCATTCGCCGCCTGCTGGGCGAGCATCAAATCCTTCAGCATCATGGCTGCCGTGAAGCCCGCCTGGTAGTCGCGATTGGCGGGCGAGGCCGGGACGGGGCCCGGCACCGGGCAGTAGTTGGTGAGCGACCAGCATTGTCCCGACGACGTGGACGCCACGTCGAACAGCTTCTGGGCGTCGAGGCCCAGCCGCTTGGCCAGCATGAAGCCCTCGCTGACCGCGATCATCGAAACGCCCAGGATCATGTTGTTGCAGATCTTGGCCGCCTGGCCGTTGCCAGTGGCGCCGGCGTGCACGATGTTCTTGCCCATCTTCTCCAGCACCGGCCTGGCCTTGGCGAAGGCCTGCTCGCTGCCGCCGACCATGAAGGTGAGCGTGCCCGCCGTGGCGCCGCCGACGCCACCCGACACCGGCGCATCGATCATGTCAAGGCCGGCCTTCTGGGCGAGCGCGCCGACATGCCGGGCGCTCTCGACATCGATGGTCGAGCAGTCGATCAGCAAGGTTCCCTTGGCGACGTTGGGCAGCACGTCCTTCTCGTAGACCTCGCGCACATGCTTGCCGGCCGGCAGCATGGTGACCACGATCTCCGCGCCCTTCACCGCCTCGGCGGCCGACGACACCTTCTTCGCGCCCTTGTCGACCGCGGCATCGACCGCCGCCGACGACAGATCGAAGGCCATGACCTGGTGCTGGGCCTTCACGAGGTTGGCGGCCATCGGACCACCCATGTTGCCGAGACCGATGAAGGCGATCTTCGCCATGTTGTCCTCCCTCTCGTCCGATCAGTCGAAGAACAGGTCGTTTGCGACCGGCTCGAAATGCGCCTCGACCATATCGCGCGTCACGCCCTCGATGGTGGGCGGATTCCACTTCGGCTTCTGGTCCTTGTCGACGAGAAGCGCGCGCACGCCCTCGAAGAAATCATGATCGGGCCGCATGGCGCGCTGCGACATGCGGTACTCAATGGTCATCGTATCCTCGAACGAGCGGTTAGCGCAGCGCTTGAGCTGCTCCAAGGTGATCGACATCGAGAGCGGCGAAAGCTTCATCAGGGCGGCGAGCTGCTTTTGCGCCCATTCGCCGGGGTACTTCTTCAGCTTGGCCTCGATCTCGCCGACCGAGTCAGCCGAGAAGCAGCGGTCGATATCGAGCATCAGGCCGGGCAAGCTCGGCACGCCTGCATCCGCGGAGAAGCGGGCGATCACCGCGTCGACCTTGCGGTCGGCGCCGGGGCCGGACAGGTCGGCAGCGCCCAGCGCAGCCTGCAGGTCGTTCATCAGCGCGCTGGGCACATGGGCATCGACGATGCCGGCCCACAGCGCGTCCGCCACCTTCAGGCGATGACTGGTGAGCGCCAGGAACGTGCCCAGCGCACCGGGCAGGCGCGTCAGGAGATAGCCGCCGCCGACATCGGGGAAGAGCCCGATCGTCGTCTCCGGCATGGCGAACAGGAACTTCTCGCTCGCCACGGTGTGCGAGCCGTGCGCGGAAAGGCCGACGCCGCCGCCCATGTCGATGCCGTCGATCAGCGAGATCCACGGCTTGGCGAAGCGATAGATCCGGCGGTTGACGATATACTCGTCGCGGAAAAAGTCGCGGCGCAGCGTGCCCGACAGATTGTCGCGCATCTCGCGATAGAGGCCTATGACGTCGCCGCCGGCGCAGAAGGCACGGTCGCCGGCGCCGCGCAGCATCACGGCCTTGACCGCGGCGTCCTTCTCCCAGCCAGGCAGGACCTTTTCCAGCTCCAGGATCATGCCGTGCGTCAGCGCGTTCAGCGCCTTCGGCCGGTTGAGCGTGATCACGCCCAGCCCGTCTTTGACCTCGAACAGGATTTCAGACTCAGACATCGACTCTCCGTTACACCCCTCGGTACGCGTCATCCCACCAAAAGCCTGCGCGAAATGATCACCCGCATGATCTCGTTGGTACCTTCGAGGATCTGGTGCACGCGCAAGTCGCGGAGATAGCGCTCGATGGGGAAGTCCTTCAAGTAGCCGTAGCCGCCATGCAATTGCAGCGCCTCGTTGACGACCTGAAACCCGACATCGGTCGCGAAACGCTTGCCCATCGCCGCGGCCTGCGTCGCCTCGGGCGACTTGGCGTCGAGCAGGAAAGCCGCCCGCCAGATCAAGAGCCGCGCGGCGTCGAGCTCGGTCGCCATGTCGGCCAGCTTGAACTGCGTCGCCTGGAATTCGGCGATCGGCTGGCCGAACTGCTTGCGCTCGACGACGTAGCGCGACGCGGTTTCGAGGCAGGCCCGAGCGCCGCCCAGCGAACAGGCACCGATATTGATGCGCCCGCCATCGAGACCGGCCATGGCGATCTTGAAGCCGTGGCCCTCCGGTCCCAGCCGGTTGGCGACCGGCACCTTGCAGTTCTCGAAGATCACCGCAGCCGTCGGCTGGCTGTTCCAGCCGAGCTTCTGTTCCTGCTTGCCGAAGGAAAGACCGGGCGTTCCAGCCTCGACGACCAGCGTCGAGATGCCGCCCGCCCCCTGCCCGCCGGTGCGCAGCATGACGACATAGATGTCGCTGCGCCCGCCGCCAGAGATGAAAGCCTTGGTGCCGTTCACGATGTAATGATCGCCTAAAAGCTCGGCGCGCGTGCCGAGAGCGGCCGCGTCCGATCCGGCGCCGGGCTCGGTCAGGCAGTAGCTGGCGAAATGCTCCATCGAGCAGAGCTTGGGCAGGAAGCGCCGGCGCTGTTCGTCATCACCGAAGCCGTCGATCATCCACGCGGCCATGTTGTGGATCGAGATGTAGGCCGCCGTGCTGGGGCAGGCCGCTGCCAGCTCCTCCATGATCAGCGCCGCATCCATCCGCGAAAGCCCGCTGCCGCCTGCGTCCTCCTTCACGTAGATGCCGCCGAAGCCCAGCGCCGCCGCCTCGCGCAGCGTCTCGACCGGGAAGATCTTCTCGGCATCCCAGCGCGCCGCTTCGGGCAGCATGCGCGCGGTCGCGAACTGCCGCGCCGTATCGCGGAACGCCTGCTGCTCTTCGGTGAGATTGAAGTCCATGCGCGCGGGATCATATCGGGGGGTCCCCCCCCGTCAACCTGACAGGATGGCAACGAACGGCCCCTCGCCCTATGCTCGCAGCATGGGCTGGCGCGACATGACGGCCGAGGAATTGGCGACGCTGCCCGAGGCGCGGTTGGGCGGAGCGTTGCTTTGGATGGTCGTCGCCGCCGCTCTCCTCTGCATTCTCGCCATCGTCGGCGCGGTCTTCGCGTTCCAACAACTGCGCGAAATCGGCGGCCGCTACATGATCGCGGTCGGCTTGGTCGCAGCCTGGTCGTTCGCCTTCATCGCCCTGACCCTGCTGCGCGCCCGTGTGACGCCAGTCGTGGCCGGCGCCGGATTTGTTGTCTGGATCGGCTATCGCTTCTTCGTCGCACTGCTCGGTCAGACCGGCTGGCCCCTGGCGATCGACCTCCTGAGCGAGGCGATCCTGGCCGCCGGATTCTGCGGCTATATGGCCGGCGGAGTGCGACCCAACGCGTATTATCGCCGTCGCCTTCCTGCGTCCTGAGCGCGCGGAAGCGCCGCGCTCGCCGCCCGTACCGCCGACTTCACTTCAGGTTTTCTCGCAGACCGCCATCAAGAGGCCGACGCGGCCTTCGATGACGTTGCGGCCAAAATTCCCGGACATGGTCCTGAAATCCGGTCCGAGAAGCAGATGGAGTCCCAGTTTCGGCGGCTGGGCGGGAGGACGCAGGGCTGCGAACCATTGTTTGCCTTCGGGCGTGACGTCGCGCCAAACACGGACAGCGAAGCCGCTGCTTTCCAGAACGGTGCGCGTGGCGTCGGCGTCCAGCAGGAAGCTGGTCGAGGGATCGCACGCCCACGGCACCGGAAACAGCGGCTCGGCACCCTGAATGGCGACGGCATCGTACAAGGCCAGTTTGCCGCCCGGCTTCAGCACGCGCGCCATCTCCCGGTAGAGCCTCGACCGGTCGGCGATGTTCATCGCCACATGCTGGGTCCAAACCCTGTCGAAGTCGCCGTCGCCGAACGGCAGGTCGAGCGCGTTGCCAGCGCGGAACTCGACGTTGCCGGCCAGACCCGCGCGTGCGGTCAGCGCTTCGGCCAACCGGCAATACTCCACCGTGAGATCGATACCGACGACCTTGCAGCCCAGGCTTTCCGCCAGGTAGCGCGCCGGTCCGCCGATGCCCGAGCCGACATCGAGAACGCGGCTTGTTGCGTCGATGCCGGCGAGCGCCGCCAGTTCCCTGGTCGCTTCGAGACCGCGGGCGTGGAACTGATCGAGCGGCGCGAGGTCCGCCGCCGTCAGCCGGGGCGGCAAACCCGCCGCGTCGAGGGCGGCAAGCACGACATCGACCAGCGAACGCGAGGCGTAATGGCTTTCGACCGGGTTATGCGGCGACGCCATGGCGATCCTCCAGGAAGTGACTGATGACGAGCGTTCGGCCCTGAGCGGCGTCCTGGCAAGCGGTTCGGCCATGACATTCGTTCATGCAAGGTAAAGCAATCCTTTGAGCAGCGGCAAACCCGCCATATTGCGGCTGCCTGCGGTTCACGCCATAAACCCCGACCATGGCGAAACGCTTCTCGACCCTTGGTCGCTATCCGACAACGCGGCTGCGCCGCAACCGCCGCGAGGCGTGGTCGCGCCGGCTGGTCGCCGAGCACAAGCTCTCGGTCGACGATCTCATCTGGCCGGTGTTCGTGCAGGAGGGGCACAACACCCGCACACCGGTCGAGTCCATGCCGGGCGTCGACCGTCTGTCGGTCGACCTGCTGGTTGAGGCGGTGAAGCAGGCGCGCGATCTCGGCATTCCGGCGGTGGCGCTGTTTCCCGAGACAGATCCCAAGAGCAAGACCCCCGACGGCCGCGAGGCCTACAACCCGTGCAATCTCGTCTGTCGCGGCATCACGGCGGTGAAGAAGGCGGTACCCGACATCGGCGTGGTCTGCGACGTGGCGCTCGATCCCTTCAACAGCGACGGCCATGACGGCATCGTGCGCGACGGTTACGTGCAGAACGAGGAAACGCTGGAGGCGCTCGTCAAGCAGGCGATCGTGCAGACCGAGGCCGGCGCCGACATCCAGGCGCCGTCCGACATGATGGACGGCCGCATCGGCGCCATCCGCCAGGCGCTCGACGCCAAGGGCTTTATCCATACCCAGATCATGTCGTACGCCGCCAAGTATGCCTCGGCCTTCTACAACCCGTTCCGCGATGCCATTGGCAGTTCCAGCGTGCTGAAGGGCGACAAGAAGACCTACCAGATGGACTACGCCAACTCAGACGAGGCGTTGCGCGAGGTCGGCTTCGACATCGAGGAAGGCGCCGACATGGTGATGGTGAAGCCCGGCCTGCCCTATCTCGACATCGTGCGCCGCGTGAAGGACGCCTTCGGCGTGCCGACCTACGCCTACCAGGTGAGCGGCGAGTACTCGATGCTGAGGGGCGCCGCCGACCGGGGCTGGCTCGACTGGAACAAGGTGCTGATCGAGACCCTGACCGGCTTCAAGCGCGCCGGTTGCGACGGCATCCTGACCTATGGCGCGGTCGACGCAGCGAAACTGCTGAAATGATCGAACGCCCGTGATCGAACGACCGTCGGCGCGGCTGATCCTGCTCGACCCGCAGGACCGCCTGTTCCTGTTCAAGGTCCACGACCCCGCGGTGTTCGATCCCGCCCAGCCGTTCCACGACCCGTTCTGGGTGATGATCGGCGGCATGGTCGATGCCGGCGAGGATTTCGCGCAAGCCGCCGTGCGCGAGGCCGACGAAGAGACGAAATTGCCGGTGATCGATCCTCCGCGCTGGGTGTGGACCCGCGAGCGCCGCATGAGCTGGCGCGGCCGGGAGGTTCTGCACAAGGAACGCTTCTTCCTCGCTCACACCGACCGCACAGAGGCCGATACCTCCGGCCTCGACGAGCGCGAGCGAAGCTGGACGCGCGGCCATCGCTGGTGGCGCGCCGACGAGATCGCGGCTTCCAACGACCGTTTCGAGCCGCTCGATCTCGGCGTACTGCTGACGACGCTGCTCAGAGACGGCCCACCGCAGGAACCGATCTCCCTCAGTTAGCTCAAGCTGGCATGAGCTACTCGCGCTTCTCCTTCTCGCGTTTGCGCCTCTCGTGCTCGGCCGACGCGCCGCGATAGGCGCGCCAGGCGAGGACGAGCGCGACCAGCGAGCAGGCGACGCCCACAATCAGCGCTATCGGTTGGACTTCAACCATGTTCAAAGAACCTCGCCACAGCCAGGTCGCTCCAAGGTTGCCGGCTGCCCGCGCCGTGAAAGCCGACATGGCCGCCGGAGTCGGGCAGAAGCGGTTTGAGCGACGCGTTGGACGCCCAATCATACTCCCGATAGAGCGCGCCGGGAATCCACGGATCGTCGAGCGCGGACATCACCAGGGTGGGAACGCGGATGCCGGCCATGAACCGGGTCGGCCGGCAGCGCTCGTAATAGTCCTCGGCACTGGCGAAACCGTAACGGGGAGCGATGAAGACGTCGTCGTAGTCCCACACCGTGCGTGCGCCCATGATGGCGGCGCGTTCGGCGGCCGAGACGATGGCGCCCGCGCCGGTCGCCTCGGCCTTCATGAGATCGAGGATGTAGCGGTGATAGAGCCGGTTGCGCAGCCGCATCATGTGCCGGCACGCGACGGCGAGGTCGATTGGCGCCGAGACGGTGGCGGCCGCGGCAAGTGGCGAGGCCACGCCCTCCTCGCCGAGATACTTCAACAGCATCGCGCCGCCCAGCGAGTAGCCGACGGCCACCAGCCCGTCGCGCGCGAGCTCGTCCGGCAGCACCGACAGCAGCACCCGCAAGTCCTGGCTGCGACCGGCATAGTAATGCTGGCCGCAGACCGACCGTGACGGGCCCGCGCCGCGCAGATTGAGTCGCAACACGCGGCCGCCGCGATCGAGCAACAGCCGCGCCATGGTGAAGAGATAGAGACTGTCCTCGGCGCCGGTCAGTCCGTGGATCAGGATGGTGAGCGGCGCGCCGGCGCGCGGCGTCGCCGGCCGGTCGAGGCTGGCCAAAAGCGTATCGCCGGTGCCGTCCGGTAGCGGCACTCTCAGCCGTCCGGTCTTATGGGGCGCGAGAGAGGTCGGAACGCCGCGCAGCCGGTTGGCGATGGTCTGCAGATCGCCGCTCCACCAGGGAAAGCGCGGTCGAAACGGCGGCAGGTCGAGCAGCGGATCGGGGCTCACGCCACCATGCTAGCAAATCCGTTCCAGGAATTTCTCCAGCGCGAGGTCGCACCACGGCCGATCGCTCGACGCGCAATGAAAGCCGAGATGTCCGCCGCCCTCGGGAATCACCGGCAGCAACGACGGATTGTCGGCCCATTTGAAGTCCCGGTAGTACTCGGCCGGAATCCACGGATCGTCGGCCGCCGCCAGCACCATGGTCGGTACGCGAATTTCGGCCATGTAGTGGAGCGGCGTGCAAAGCTCGTAATAGTCGTCGGCGCCGCGGAAGCCATAGCGAGGCGAGATGAAACAGTCGTCGTATTCGAGGACGCTGCGCACGCCACGGACGATCTCGCGCTCCTCCGGCGAATTGCTGGCGCCCGGGGCCAATGCCTCCTTCTTGAGGTCGGCCAGGACGTAGCTGTGATAGAGCCAGTTGCGCGGCCGCATCATGTGCTGACAGGTCCGCATCAGGTCGAGCGGCGCGCAAATCGTGGCCGCCGCGCGGAGCGGCGAGAACGAGCCCTCCTCGCCGAGATATTTCAGCAGCATGGCGCCGCCCAGCGAATAGCCGACGGCGACAATGCCGCTCTCCGTCAGCTCCTCGGGCAGCTGCCACAGCACACGACGGAAATCCGCGGTGCGGCCGACGTGATAGTGCTCGCGGCAGTAAGGGCGCGACTTGCCGCAGCCGCGCAAGTTCAAACGCAGCACCCGATAGCCGCGATCCAAGAGATGGCGCGCGGCGTTGAGGACGTGGGAGCTGTTCTCGCACCCGGTGAGGCCGTGAATGAGGATCACCAACGGACGGCCGGGCCGCGGATCGACCGGCCGGTCAAGCATGCCCACAAGAATGTCACCGCTGCGATCGGCCATGCAGAAACAGACGCGTTCGCTGGTGTGCGGAGAGAGATTGGACTCAAAGGTGCCGAGAAGAACGGCGATCGTCTGCAAATCCGCCCCCCACCACGGAAATCGCGGCCGAAAGGGCGGCAGATCGAGCGAGGCCATGGAATCGATAGAGGGGGAATCGATGGACGGGGGCACGTCGAATCCGTATTCACAGTTTGCTTGCGATGAAAACGCCGGTTCCGTCACAGAGTTCCGCCCTGCTGGGCGTCGCATGCGCCGTTGGCGCGGCAACCGTTTTCAGCACGGCAGGCGTTATTGTGCGCCGCATCGACCTGCCGGCCTGGGATGTGTCGTTTTGGCGCTCGGCCCTGCTCGTTGCCACGATGTTGCCACTGCTTTTCTGGCAGCGTCGCGGCGTATGGGTCGACGTCCGCAATGCGGGCCTTGCCCTTCTATTGAGCGCGCTGCTGCTGGCCGGCAGTTTCGTCGCTTTCATCCTGGCGCTCGGCCTCGCCCCCGTCGCCAATGTGCTGCTGATGTTCGGCGCCACGCCATTCATCACCGCCCTGCTCGCACGCCTCGTCCTGGGCGAGCCGGTGCACGGCCATACGGTCCTCACCATGGCAATTGCGGTGCTGGGACTTGCGATCAGCGTGGCGGGCTC
>Ga0209648_10006252_pt1 | contig 10247 bp, 5 predicted proteins | sample GraSoi2013_115cm_FD_185830 | JGI IMG/M metagenome (GOLD analysis project Ga0209648, IMG submission 185830) | Grasslands soil microbial communities from the Angelo Coastal Reserve, California, USA - Sample 9_17_2013_115cm (SPAdes) (version 2) | ecosystem: Environmental > Terrestrial > Soil >...
GGCCACCGGGTGGCCGGCCCTGACCCCCACCGAAACCAAGATCGCATACCTGGTCGCGGCCGGGCAGTCCAACCCCGACATCGCGGCCGAGCTGTGGCTGTCCCGCAACACCGTCCAGACCCACGTCTCCCACATCCTGGCCAAGCTCGGCGCGCGGTCACGGGTCGAGATCGTCCGCGAGGCCCTCCAGCACCCGCCCGCCCGCGACCACGCCAGCACCGGCTGACGGCACGGATCCCGGCACCTGCCCCCGGCACAGACCTCCATTCGGTCAGCCCGTCACGCCGGGTTCGGGCAGATCTTCCTCGATCAGGATGCTGAGCTCCTCCGCGCTCACCGTAGCGGCGGTGCTGGAGATCAGGTCCGCGATCCGCTGAGCGTGCCGCTCGGTCATCTCCTGGAACACCCGCCGGGCGAACCGGCCGTTTCCGAAGCCTTCGCCACGGTCGGCAGCGCCGAAGAAGGTGGCGAGCGCCGCGCGGGTCTCGGCGGGCAGTTCGTACTGGTGCACCTTGGCCTGATGGGCAACGATTTCGACCATCTCATCCGAGCTGTAGTCGTCGAAGGCGAGGGTGCGGGTGAACCGGGAGGCCAGGCCCGGGTTGAAGCCGATGAACCGCTCCATCTGGTCCGGGTAGCCGGCGACGATGACGACGACCTCATCGCGATGGTCTTCCATCAGCTTGACCAGGGTGGAGATGGCCTCCTGGCCGAAGTCGTTGCCGCGGCCGTCCGGAACCAGGGCGTACGCCTCATCGATGAACAGCACCCCGCCGAGCGCGCGGCGGAACGCCGCCTGGGTCTTGGGCGCAGTGTGCCCAACGTACTCACCAACCAGCATCGAGCGGTCCACTTCGACGAGGTGCCCGCTGTCGAGTATGCCCACGGCGGCGAGGATCTGGCCGTAGAGACGGGCCACCGTGGTCTTGCCGGTGCCGGGATTGCCGGCGAACACCAGGTGGCGCGACAGCGGCGGCGGCGGCAGGCCGGCCTCCTGGCGGCGCTTCACCATCCGCATGAGCTTGACCAGAGTGCCGACATCCTGCTTCGCCCGCCGCAGGCCCACGAGTTCGCCGAGTTGCGCGAGCAGCGCCCCCAGATGTGCCTCCGGATCGGCAGCGCCGTCGGCCGATCCGTCCCCGGTGGGGCCGCCACCGGCTGCGGCGCCGGTCCCGGAGAGCCGGCCGCGGGTGGCCCGCCGGTCGGCCGGGATCGTGGAGATCCTCACCCCGGCGACTTTGCACCGGTCGAACACCGGGCTGGCGCTCTCCGCCAGTTCGAGGTCCTGGTCGACGTCGTGGACCCGGCAGCGGCGAAACGTTGGCGCGGCACCGTCGCCCACGAAGATCGCGGGGCAGTCGGTGGCGGACACGTCGCAGTCCTCCAGCCGGGCGGTCACCCCTGGTGCGAGGTTGACGCCGTTCTTACGGCAGTGGTGCACGACCGTCGAACGGATCAGTGGTGCCGCTGCTGTCCATACGACCAGGCCGCTGCCGCCGGTTTCGCTGATCTCGCACCCCTCGATGCTCGCCCGGCTGTCCTGATCCACGAATATCCCGGCGCCGCCGCTGTGCTGGAACGTGCAGTCGCGCACAGTTGGCCGGGTGGACGGCCCAGCCTCCAGAGCGGACTGCGCCGTCCGGGTGACCGCGCAGTCCTCGATGAGCGGGTGATGCGGCGTGTCCTGGATCCGGATGCCGACCGTCGCGTCGGTGATGGCCGCCTTCTGCACGGTCGCGTCGCTACTGCCCTCGATCTGCAGGGCGGTCATCCGGGCCGACTCGATGGTGCCACCGGTGAATCGCAGCATGGACCGGCCCGTGGTCCGGATGCCATGTTCCGGCGTGCCCTTGACCGTACAGTCGTGCATGTCGACGGTTGCGGTGCCGTCGATGTGGACCGCGGTGAAGGCGGACTGCCGGATCACGCATTCGGTCAGCCGGACCGTTGCCTCGTCACCGGCGAAGACCCCGTTGGCGCAGGCGTCGCTGACAGTGCAGTCCGCCGCCGTGAGCCGCGCCGACTCCTGCGTCACCAGGCCAGTGCTCGTGCTCTGCTGGACCTCGCAGCCGAAGAGATCCAGCCTGCTGTCGCCGGTGCCGAGGGCGCCGGCCTTGCCCGGGTTGTGTACCTGGCACCGGCGTGCCACGACGTGTGCGCCGCCCGCGGTGAACATCCCGTTGCGGCCGGTGCGGGTGATCGTACAGTCGGACAGGTCGGCCCCGCCGAACGCCCGCGGATCGTCTGGATCGTCTGCCTCGTCCGGTGCGGCTGACGGCTCACCAGTGCGTGCCGAGCTGCCTTCCGCCCGGATGCCGTCCCCGGCCAGGTCGCGCAGGCGGCACGCGCGCAGGATCAGCGCGGTCGTGCCTTCGATGACGACCCCGGTGCCGCCGGTCTCGGCCACCTCGCAGTCCACGATTTTCGCTGCGGCGGCCTCGGCCAGGTGCACGCCTGGTCCGGTCACATGGTTGATGGTGCCGCCAGTGAGCTCGGCGGTGGCCGACTGGGCGAGGGCCACCCCGGTGCCCTCGATGTCTTCGATCAGGCAGTGGGAGAGGCGGATCCGGGCGTCGCCGCTGGCCTCGACGGCTGGCCCGCCGCTGTGGTGTATGTGGCAGCCGGCGACCTCCGCCTCGCCCCATCCGGCGACCGTGAGCCGGCCGCCCGAGAGGTCGCAGTCGTGCAGGGCCAGCGTGCCGCCAGAGACTGCCACCGTCGCCGCGTGCGGCTGCGCCCCGCGGATGGCCAGTCCCCGCACGGTGGCGGCGCCGCCGCGGACGAGCAGGGCCGGGCCGTCGGGGGGCACGAGCTCGACCGCACCGCCCTCGGTGTCCGCGACGATTGTCACGTCCCGGTCGAGGACCAGGCTCTCCGGATACACGCCCGGCGATATCGTCACGCCGCCGCCGTCCGCCGCCGCCCGTAGCGCCGAGCCGATGGTGCGGTGGCTGCCCCAGCCGCGCGCCGCGACCCGCTGCGGATGGCCGGCCGGAACGGCCGGCGCCCCGGCGAAGGTGCCGGTCATCTGGCCAGGGCCGCCGGTGCGGGCCGGGCCGGCCGCCCGGCCGTGTGCCGGCGGATGAACGGAACCACGGCTATGCAATTCACTTCACGCCGCGAAGTGATCGTGGTGGCCTTCGCCGAGATGGCCGAGCTCGATCGCTATCCGGGTCAGTTCCGCCTTGTTGTTCACCTTGAGCTTGGTCCGGATGCGTTTGGCGTACGTGTTGATCGTCGCCGGCGACAACCCCATCCGCGTCGCGATCTGGCCATGGGTCAGCCCACGCGCGATCCACTGGAGCGTCTCGACCTCACGCGGGGCGAGGCCATACGGATCCGCCCGTGACGGCCGGTTCAGTTCGAGGTGGAACCGGGGAACGAGCCGCTCGCACAGGAAGAAGCCGCCGGCCGCGACAACGCTCAGGGCCCGGGCGACCGTGCCGTGGCTGGACTGCCTGGTGACGCAGCCGCCGGCGCCGGCCCGGATCACCGCGAGCAAGCTGGGCGGGCGATCCCAGCTCGACACGACCAGCGGACGGCCGATTTCCGCCATCCGCGTGATCGTCTTAAGCGACAGACCGTCAGCGTCCCGCGCCGGGACATCCATCACCACCACGTCGTAGGTGGCGCCGAACTCGTCGAGCTCCGCTGCCGACGCCACGGACGCGGTGACGGCGAGGCCGGGAATCGTGGCCGCGAGCTGTTCCAGGCCGCTACGCGTGATCGGCTGGTCGTTGACGATCGCCACGCTCTGCGGCGCGAGGGGCAAGTCGGCAGCAGGAGCGGGGTGGGAGCCGGGGACTGCAGGCCGGCCCGGCGGCCGAGGTGACGGATCTGGCATCTTCACCACCTCTCTGCGTACGGGCGTTTCACTGGAAGCGTCGCTACTGGCCGTTGACTGCCGCCGCCCCCACCGCCTGGTAGACCCGGACCCAGTCCACCAGCATCTGCTGCGGGAACGTGGTGCTGGCGTCCGGGGCGCCCGGCTGGTTGCCGCCGACCGCGAGGTTGAGGACCAGGGAGAACGGGTGGTCGAAGACCCAGCCGGCGCCGGCCTGTGAGCGGTACCTGGTGGCGTAGAGGTGCCCGTCGGCGAAGAACGAGATGTGGCCGGGGTACCAGTCCGCGGTGAAGGTGTGATAGGTGCCCGCGAAGGTCCCGCTGCCCGCGGTGTGTCTGGACCACACCTTGTAGCCGGGGCCGACCAGGCCGCCGGACACGGTGGCCGGTGTGCTGCCGAGGTTGCTCAGGATGTCGATCATGCCGGACTGCGGCCACCCCACGCGGCCGAAATCGGCGCCGATCGCCCAGAATGACGGCCACAGGCCCCGGCCGCGCGGGAGCTGGATGCGCGCGGAGATCCGGCCGTACTGCTGGGCGAAGCGGCCGAGCGTGTTCAGCCGCGCCGAGGTGTAGCGGCACGGGCCGTACCAGCACGACAGCCCCGGCGTGCCGTCCGTGCGGGCGGTGATGACCAGGTGGCCGCTGCCGTCGAGCGCCGCGTTCGCGGTGCTGGTGGTGTAGTACTCCAGTTCGGAGTTGCCCCAGCCGTTGCCGCCGGTGTCGTAACCCCACTTGCCGGGGTCGGGCGCGCTGCCCGCAGGCCCGTTGAACTCATCCGACCACGCCAGCCGCCAGCCGCTGGCTGGTGTCGGGCTGGGTGTCGGGCTGGGTGTCGGGCTGGGCGTTCCCCGCGGAGCCGGAGCGGGACCAAGCCGCGGATCTTTGGCGTAGAAGCCGGAGTAGCCGAGCACCGTCGTGATGAAGCTGCTCAGGCTGGTCGTGGCCGGCCTGCTGCCCGCCTGGCGTGCCTCGTCGGCACCCCACTGGAACGCCGCCAGCGCCTGGCGGTAAGGGTCGCCGCCAAGCAAGGACATCTGGCTGGTCAGGTTGCACATGGCCGCGCCGAGAGCCCGGATGGCGGCGTGCGGATCCCACGGTGAGGCGCCTGCCGATGGCGCGTACCGGGTCCAGATCTCGGGCAGGAACTGGGCGATGCCCTCGGCGCCGGCAGCCCCCAGCTTGTTGGGGTTGAACGCCGACTCGGCCATCAGCTGGGCCGCGACCCGGGCTGGCGTTACCGCGGCGCAGACGCGGCCGGCGGCGGCGACGTCGCGCACGTATGCGCCCGGAACCGGGATGGGCGCACCGTGGACCGAGGTGGGCGTCGCCACCCCGGTGCCACCGAACTGCGGCTGCCGCGTGTACCAGTCGGCATAAGCGGCCACGGTGTCGACGTAGCCCACCGCGCCGGCGGGGATACCGCGCGCGGCGATCACGGCCGGCTGGCCGGAGTGGAACGCGGCCAGCGCCAAGCGCCACCCGTCGCCGGGCACATGGGCCGCCCGGACCCGGCCGGACAGGTCACAGATGTCGTGGGCGAGCGCGACGATGTTTGCCTTGGCATCGCTTCGCATGGCACCGGGCGCCGGAGCCCACCGGCGCCACTGCGCGCCGCTCAGCCCGGCCAGCCCAGATCCGCCGTCGGCGGTCCTGGCCCGCGGGTCGAACCTCGAAGCCGCCATCACCTGCGCGGCCAGCCTCGGCGGGCTCAGCACGGGGCACGAGAGTGCGGCGCTGTCGATGGCCTGGAGCTGGTCGCGCGGTACCCGCAACCCCATCAGCATGCCGGTGTCCGCGGCCGCGGACACCAGGGACACCAGGTTGATGCTCGCGACCGTCGCGCACATCATCGCCAGGCAGAGCCCGAAGCTGACGATCACCAGCTCGCGGGGGCGGCCGCGGTGGCGGCCGCGGTGGCGCCTAGACCTCATCAGGTCCCCGGCGATCCGCCGGCGCCGCACCGTTGCCAGTCTCATGCCGCACTCCTTGCCGCTCGCCTGAGGTCTCAGCACGCTATGACGACTCCCGCCGCGCCTTCGTTCAATTCGAGCTGAACTATCGGCCCTGCGCATCCGTAAAACCTGGCCGGACACGTGGTTCGGCTATCGATTCAGGGAGGTCCACTCGTGCCGGCCAGCTGGCGAACGCAGCGGCAGCCGCTGCTCGGCATCGCGTCGGTGTTGCTGGCCGTCATGGCCTTCGTGACCGCGTTTGCCGTTGTGGGCTGCGCGGCGGCAAACGCTGCCGTGACGGCGACGCCGGCGGCCGGGCCGAGCTACGTCAAGTACTACGTCGTCGCCGCCTCATACCAGGGCAAGCCGGAGAACCTTGCCGAGATCGCCGGCCGGTTTCTGGGCAGCACCGCCCGCAGCCAGGAGATCTTCCAACTGGGCGCGGGCGTGGTACAGAGCGACGGCGGCAGGCTCACCGACCCGTCAGTGCTGCACCCGGGATGGGTTCTGGTGCTGCCCTGGGACGCGGTCGGCCCAGGCGTGCAGTACGGGCTGCCGCCCACGGCCAAGCCGCCCGCAGCCGTTCCTACCGGGCCGGTCACCGCCCGGGCACCGGCCACCCCGGCCAGGAAGGCTCCCGGAGCCGGGCACGCTCCGCACGCCGCCGGGCCATGCGCGGGAACATCGGGCAGCAATGGGAACTCGCAGGGCCAGTGGGCGATGCTACGGGTGGCGCCGCAGCACGCGTGGCCATACAGCCGCGGCGCGGGGGTGATGGTCGCGATCGTCGACTCGGGGGTTGACGCCAGCTTGCCCGAGCTCGCGGGCCGCGTCACGGTCGGCGACGACATTATCGGCGGAACGGGCCGGGGCAACACCGACTGCCTCGGCTCTGGCACGGCTATGGCAGGTATCGTCGCGGAGCACTCCAGCGCAGCCGCCGGCGCAACCGGCATGGCCCCGGACGCGACGATCATGCCGGTGCGGGTCGCGCCGACCAAGGCCGCCATCTCCGCAGCAGATCAGGCCACCGCGATCGCGGTGTCGGTCTCCGCAGGCGCGAAGGTGGTCGCCCTGGGCGGGTATATCAACCTGGCCCTGCCGCCCGTGGCCAACGCCATCGAACGGGCCGCCCGCCACGATGTGGTGGTGGTCGCCGAAGCACCGGCCCAGTCGCAGGGCACGGCGCCGGCATCCGGCGGCGTGCCAGCCGCTGCTGGCGTGATACGGGCCGGCGCAATCAACATCAACGGGTCGGTGGCGGCGACCTACAGGCCGGGTTCGGTGGACGTGGTAGCCCCGGGGGTCGACGTCGCGGGCCTTGGCATCACCGGCACCGGACAGTTCGAAGGCAGCGGCACGCAATACGCGGTCGCCTTCGTCGCCGGCGAGGCTGCCCTGGTCCGCGCGCGATACCCAGATTTGACCGCAGCCCAGGTCGTCCGGCGGATCGAGGCCACTGCCGACCGGATGGGTTCGGCGACGCCGCCCGGACCCGCGTTCGGCTGGGGTCTGATCGATCCGGGGATGGCGGTGACCCGGCTCATCGCTGACGAGGGCCGTGGCCCGGGCCCGGCGATCACGGCCGCGGGCCCCCGTCGCGGGTGGTCGTCCCTGCGAACCAGGGCACTTGCGATCGCCGTACTGCTGGCGCTGATCATGGTGCTGTTCTTGGCCTTGCGGATCCGCCGGATGGTGCGGCCTGCTGTGCCGCGTGCCGCCGACTCGAGCGCGACGCCGGCGTCACCCAGCACGGCCGCCTCCGCCGGCCCGCCAGCCGGCGGAGGCGGGCTCCCCGCGCCGAGCTCCGAGCCGGCTGTCGTCACTTCGGCCGACGTCCGCTCGGCCGGTACCGGGTTGCATCGCAAGTCCGATGGGCCAGCCAGCCCGGCGTCGGCCAGTGCGGCGCCAGGCAGCCCGGCGTCGGCCAGTGCGGTGCCAGCCAGCGCCGAACCGGGTGACCCGGTGCCGGGCAGCCCCGGCCGGGCCAGGACATGAGCGGTGGCCACATCGGAAGCGGCGAGCGAGCCGACGCGCCCGACGCGGCAAGAGTTCGTCCGGACGCTGATCGAGCATAGCTGGGCCCGGCCACAGGCGCCGCGTCCGGCCGCCCGGCCGCACATCGTCCTCATGGTCGCGGTCTTCGCCGCCGCCGCGGCGGTCGCCACCGGCGCCGTGCTTCAGCTCATACACCCGGGCCGCCTGGCGAAGACGGCCGCGCCTCCCCCGCCGCCGGCCGCCACGGCCCCGTTCACTGCCGTGAGTGGCTGGGACTGCGGCAGTGATCGCGGTAACTACGGCTTCGTAGTTCAGGGCCGCGCCAGCGACTGGTACACCGTGGCGAGCGGCGGGTGGGCACAGGACGGCTGCCACGGCACGTTCGAGGCGATCCCCATGACCGGCAACAAGGCCAAGGACGACCCGAACCAGTTCGCCGAGTGGTGGTTCACCCCGCCCGCGGCGATGGCCAGATGCGCGGTCAGTGTCTTCCGGCCTGCGCCGGGCCAGCGCCAGGACTCGGCGGCAACCGCGGCACAGTTCTTCGTTCTCGACGGGCGCGGCGGCACCCGGCTCGCGGGCTTTGTGCTGAACGAGGCGGTGGATCCGGGTTCCTGGGCGGCGGTGGGGACGTTCCCCGTCAGCCAGAACGGGGTCGCGGTCGAGCTGGTCGACCGCGGTGTGCCAGCGATCGCGGGCGGCCGGCTGGCCATCACCCAGGTCAAGGTCACCTGTACCGCCTGATCCCAGCGACACGAAGGACGACACAAAGGAGTGGCATGAGCCGGCTCGCATTCCACCGTCCGGCCCGATTCCTGCCGCCGACCCTGCCCAATGAGAAGATCGTCTTGCCGACACCGCCGGAGGCGCAGCGAGCACCGCTCGGATCGGCGTGGATGAATATCGCGCTGCCGCTGCTCAGCAGTGTCGGCATGGCCGCCTACATGATCACTTTTGGCCGTCCGGTACTGATCATCGTAGGCGTGCTGTTCGTGGCGGTGGCCATCGGGAGCACCGTGGCCATGCGCTTCCAGGCGCGCGACGCCAGCCGGAAGGGCAACCGGCGCCAGCAGATGCGCTACCGCAGCCACCTCACGGGCGCCCGCCACCTCGCCCGCATGGCCGCCGCTACTCAGCGGCTGCATGCCGCGCTGGTCCATCCTGGCCCGGACCGGCTGTGGGCGATCGCGTCCACCTATCAGCGGGTGTGGGAGCGCCGCCCCGGCGATCCTGACTTCTTGCGGATCCGGGTCGGCACCGGCGACGCCGAGCTGGTCACCGCGATACAGATCGGCACCCGGCTCGACCCGCTCGCCGACTACGACTGGGAGTCGCTGCGCGCGGCGCAGCGGCTGGTCAGGCGCATGGGCCGCGTCGGTGGCCAGCCCGCCCTGGTGGACCTGGGCGGCTGCGGCGTGGTGAGCGTGCTCGGGCCGCCCGAGCTGACCCCGGCGCTGGCCCGGGCGGTGCTCTGCCAGGTTGCCGTGCTGCATGCTCCGGACGACGTGTCCATCGCCCTGGAGCGGTCCGGTCCCGGCGACTGGGACTGGGTCAAGTGGCTGCCGCACGTGATCGAGGAGGATGCGCCCGGGCCGGCCGGTGTCGTCCCGCTGGTCGCCGCGGAGCCCGAAGGGCTCGCGCAGTTCCTGGAACAGGAGCTGCTGCGCCGGCAGGAGCTGGCGGCGCAGCGCCGCGCCCACCTCGGCGCAGGCCGCGGCACCGCCGCGCCACCCAGGCGGCTCGTTGTGGTGTTCACGGGATTCGATCCGCGATCGGAGTGGGGCCGCTCGGAGCTGCTGCGGTCGCTCCTGGAGGCGGCCGGCCCGCAGCTCGGCATCACGCTGGTGTTTCTTGTCGAGCGGGAGAGTGACGAGCCCGGCCGGGCCGACCTGCGGCTGCGCCTGGCCGACGACGGCAGGCTGGCCGTCGAGGGCGTGCCGGGCCTGATCGCGGCGGAGGTGGACGGATGCGTCCCCGACCTCGTGGAGCCGGGGCTGGCCGAGCTGATCGCCCGCAGGCTTTCGCCGCTACGCCTCACCGACCAACGCGAGCAGGTGCTCACCCGGACGATATCGCTGACCGAGATGGTTCTGGGCGGCGACCCGCTCACCGTGGACATCGCCGCCAAGTGGGCAGAAGCCACGGGCCCGCGCCTGATGCGGGTATCCATCGGCAGCGACGCCGACGGCGAGCCGCTCGTACTCGACATCAAGGAGCCAGCGCAAGGCGGCTTCGGTCCGCACGGGCTCATCGTCGGCGCGACCGGCTCGGGCAAGAGTGAGCTGCTGCGCACCCTGGTGAGCGGGCTGTCGCTGACCCATTCGCCGGAGGCGCTGAGCTTCGTGCTGATCGACTTCAAGGGCGGTGCCGCGTTCGCGCCGTTGACGGATCTGCCGCACGTGGCGGGCCTGATCACCAACCTGATCGACGACACCGCAATGATCGACCGGG